>JAABUS010001070.1_pt1 | contig 63342 bp, 75 predicted proteins | sample 5560161 | NCBI WGS metagenome assembly JAABUS01 (sample SAMN10711885, study PRJNA513376) | rock metagenome | isolation source: Antarctica rocks | place: Antarctica: Victoria Land, Trio Nunatak nord | collected 2016-01-04
TGAACCGCGAGGGGCTGGGGAGGGTGGGTGTGGATGATGAGGTTGGGCCGGGGGTGGTGAAGGAGTGGTGTGAGGGGCGGAGTGTGTGCTGTTTGTGGAGGGAGAATTTGAGGGGTGGGGCGAGGGCAAGGTATTGATGGGGTTTGTGTTTAGGTTCTGGTGGGGGGGTGGGAGTGCTTAGATGCTGGTGTGGCTTTGGATGATTCATCGTTGTGTGCTTTGTTGGAGAGCCGTAATGTTCTGTTTGAAAGGACAAATGCCTTCTTCCTGATATCCAATGCCTGGGTCATAAAACGTACATCTCAATTCGTCGTGAGGGGTCTGCATTATGAAGGCGGGAGTACTATCACTCATGAAGGGGTCCATAGCGTTTTTAGTGTCATTGCATGTATTCGCTATCTATGAAGGAGCACTATCAAGCTCAAGGCACAGGGTCGACAGCTTGAGCAAACAACAAACGCAATCTTCGCCGAAAGGCGCACTTCAACAAACTACCAGCCACGATCATGCCTAGTAGTAACCGTTATGCCTAGGATCGCCGCAAAAGGATCCATATACGCGACAATCCATGCACGTAGGGTCGAAGCCGTAACCGCCCATGGACCTCATCGGGCGATTGTCGCTGAATATCCCACTGCTTGGCCCGCCACGGTCTTCTTTCTCAGAAGGCCTCTGCCACATCTTCTTGTGTCTCTTATACTGCTTCTCGTAGTCTTTGCAATGCTTTTCGTCCTCGTCAGCCAGGATCTTTTCGATGCTGTACTCGTTTTCCTTATTGTCCCACTTGATGCGATTTTTTTCGCACCAGCCTTGCACTCTTATGGGTTGAACCCCGAAGACGTCGCACAGGAGTTCTATGTACCCCTCGTCGAGATCGTCGAAGTCTAGGGTTTTTTTGCGAACAGTCCTGGTGACGATCACTTCTTCTTCAGAGTCGGAGTCATCGCGGCGGCGTTTGGGTTTGGCTTTGGATTTACCGCGCTTGGACACCTCCTTCGTCACTTCGCGGCGAACGATCTGCTTCGTCTGCTTCGCATCTTCGGAATCGCTGTCTTCAGACTCCGAGGCGGCGACCTGCTTCACTTTGCGCGGGCGGCGCTCATCCTCCGAGTAGGCCTCGTCCCTCGGCATTTTCTTCGACTTGTGAACGGTAGACGCCTTTGCTGGTTTGAGTTCGGTGGGCGGTTGCGTAGGTTTTTGGTCGGTGGAAGTCTGCTTGGGTAGAGCCTGCGCCTTGCTTGAGTTAGCTGAAGGGGCGTCGATGGTAGACTCCGATAGATTGTTCGCTCTGCGTACTTCGTTGTTTCCAAAACTCGGGAAGGCTTTCAAGACACTGTCGTCCTTTCCCATGTAATGAGCGACGCTGTTGTGTTGGTTTTTTGAGTTGAAGGTTTCTGATATGGGATCCGAGGTGGTTGAGAATACAGAAAGAAGACGGAGGTTGCGATTCTAAGAAGGTATATATAGGCGGGAGTCTGACATGCTAGACTCAGTCAGCGAGAGGAAGTCGTTGTGACTCTATTCCAAGTCATGGTAGACAGCTTCCTCTTTGCGACGCTGTGTCAGCATGGAAAGTTGGACCATTGATTAGTAGGCTGACCTGTTGTAGCTTGTTCTTTCAACCGCATCATCACCGCTGCGAATTGTATTCATTGACAGCAATGAGCGCCAGGACCCTGGTGAGCGCTCTGGTAGAACCTCCGTAAATGACTAATAAGCGATCATGACCAGCAAGCAATCATGTGTGACGGCCATAACATATACTATATAGGTAAGATGAAGGAAATGTTCACTGGTGAGTCTTGATCTTCTAATATATTTTCCCGTTCCCCAAATGCCAGCGGTACAACTCATGTTTGCTGCCATTCCGATAAATTTCTTGAAAAGGGGCGCCACGGCCACGTCAACGGGCGTTCACAATGATGTGTTGGCTAAGGTTTGCAAGGTGATAGCAGCTCCAAGAATCCTGAAATCGTGATAAATGCGAGGACACCAATGGTATAAGACATCCCATGTGGCAAGAGGCTTGGTTGTCAGGAAAGCCATTTGTCGACTGCCGACACACATGACCATATTTGTTGTTGACATATTCCAGAACCCGGTGTTAAGTTACGGCTTTGTATGAAGAATTGCTTGGAATTCGCTCGTTATCTGTGGTGACTTCAGATCTCCGGCCCATCAGAAAATCTACGTATGCGAGCCTTCGCCCTCTTGCTAAGCCTGCTAGATCTTGCAATAGGCCGAAACCTATGCCGCTGTATAGTCCCATCTTGGCGACACGCGCGGCGGTAGGTACAGGTAACCTATCTTTGCAATTCGTTAGCCTTCATTGCTTTGAGCTTTCCATGACGACAATATACATACTCCAAAGACTCCATACCCCCGAAAGAGTCAAAGTAGCGATCGTGGTGGACAGAAAGTCTTCTTGGCCTGGTCGACCTGCCCTCTGGGCTCGTGCTTTGTCCAGAATTCCTTCGAGGAAAAAAAAGCTCCCAGCCCACAGACAGAGCTTGGGTGCAAGCTTGAAGGAGTCTTTGATGCCTCCAAGCATCATGTGATAATTCTTGCTTTTGTGATAGAGGTACCACCCCTTCTGCGTCGTTGGGAAGCGGTGGGCATTTTCTGCCCGGAACCGCATACCGGCGGTCTTGGACCCATGTGAAATACCTAGGAACAAGCCCGTAGAAAGGCCCCCTATCATGCCGTACGCGACACGGATGGGGAACGGTAGCGAAAGACGATCGGAAGTGACTGATGCTACTTCCACAGAGGCTTCCAAAGCTTGGGATTGCATCTTCTGATCAGAGCCTTCCATGGTTCGGTCTTAGACCGTGTTATTGGGGATTAGGTCGAAATAGACGCTCGGCCGTTGTAGTGGGCACATTGACGAAGTCCTTACCCCCGAGAAGGTTCCCGTCACATTTCATATGAGTTTGTATTGCTGCCAGTCGTGGGAGAGGGCGGAAACAGTTAGGTTTAGGTGCGAGGTTGTAAAAGCAGAGGTTCGGCAATTGGAAAGCGATCATTGCCTTGGAAAAGCCTTGGCGCCCCGGCGTAATTCTTCGAGTGCACTGCGAGCATGCTGTCAGGAGGATCGAAATTACACATTGTTTCCTACAATGTCGGCATTCAAGGTTGTAAGTAGTATTATTTATAACGAGATGCTTAAATTCTCTACTAAGTGTAAGGTGTATAGCCCCCCAAAAGGATAGATTCCCAGCAGTGGACTCTCCGCTTCAAGCAGCATAAAACTACCATCCTCCTCTTCGTGGACCAGAGTCAGTCATTAAACTCGATCAAGCAAGACCTTCTTGAGGCAATCCTTTCAACGGGCCTCTCCGAGCTCAACGGCCATACTTTACCATCGGACCCTGACGACGTGATCCTAGGCGTACCAATAGACAAGAATGATCCCGATAAAGGATGGGTAAACATTCAAATACCGGAAGCCCAAGAGGATGAAGAAGAGGGGCATAAGTCCAAAAAGGTGAAGAGGGACAGCGCTGTCAACTCAAGCCCTCTAGGCGCTGGCTTGAAGGACGGATCCATGGTTGCATTTCGATTCAAGAGGGCCGAGGAGGACGACTTGACTGATGAGGGTTTCGACGTTGTCATGCCAGTCTATGAAGAGGAGGCCAGTCAACCACAAACGAAGAATTAAGCATGTCCCGGAAAGTTTTTACGATTCTTCAAGTAGAGCAATCCGGGTTAGCCAAAACCTCCAGGAAGTCGGACGGCGGAAGACAGTCTCCCCATCTGCACGCTAGGTAGGCTCATCCATGCGTTCCTTTGTCCAAAGTATCTAAAACTGATGATCATCAATGTCCAGCAGCGCTTGGGCCCTAATTCATACAAGGATCAGGACAATCACTGAAGGTCCGAATAAACAAGAGCACCAACCTTGTCACATACCACCTTTTGCATTGAGATTCAAGATGTGAGCAATCCTTCTCACCGGAGCTTGATCTTTGTGTCAGTGATATTCCAAATCAGAGACTGGTCAGTACACGATGAAATGGTCCGTAGAAATCCATATACTGATGCTGTCGGTGAAGTTAAAATATGTACATATATCAATAGGACATAATGCTTTTGATCGGAATAGACCCTTATTGCATCTCTGCAGCTACTTCTCAGACCCAATTTTCTGGAGCGCTCACCTTCGCCAGAGGCAACAATGATCACATTATCGATGGGCATTGGCGAATTTCGAGCCCATAGCCATAGCGTTTGAGGCAACATCAGCGTAGGACCTCGACATTCAATCGAAAATGATCACGTGCTCTGGCGCCGGTGCCGTAGCAACACCCGAAGAGGGCCCACTAGCGTAGGCTTGCTTGCAGATCATCAACATCTGCGATGGTAGCCCGAACGCTCGTAATTGTTCAGCTGTTCTTTGACGGTTTGAGTGGAGCTCTTCGGGTTTCTTAAGCTTTGTTGAGCTCCGGTAGGATCTCAATCCGCGTCGCGTGCAACAAGCTCCAAGCGCAGGCGTTGATCGCAATCGGACCTTCAACCCAGCATGGCAGCCTCAGATGGAGCGTCGTCCATCAGCGTTGCGATTCGAGTACGACCTTTTACAGTAAGTTGAATCATTTGACCAGTAGGTGAATCATTACTGATAGTTTACCAAGGTTCGGGAAGCAGCACAATTGACCCATGTACCTGAAGGCCCATTGTTCCTTGGTGAGGGATCACTTGCCGGAGCCCCAACACCAAAACCCTCAGCCAAAGGTATCCGGCCGGTATTGAAGGTCATAGATGACAAATGCTTGTAAGGACTAGTCCAGGTCGCCAAATTCCCAGGCGGTCACTGACCGCATTCTCAGAGTATTTGATCCTCCAGATGACCACACGATACAGCGTAGCGCAAAAGCCGTGGGGCCACCTGGAAGGCGATCGAAAGATCACACGTTCGGTTTCGATCGAGTTTTTGACGAGAACGCTTCGCAAGGAGACATATATGAGGCAACGACAAGAAATCTGCTGGACAGTGTCCTTGATGGCTACAACGCGACCGTCTTTGCGTATGGAGCGACAGGATGTGGGAAAACACATACCATTACCGGAACTGTCCAACAGCCGGGCGTCATCTTTCTGACTATGCAGGAGCTTTTTGAGCGAATAACCGAGCGCAGTGAAGACAAAGTCACCGAAGTCTCGTTGTCGTATCTCGAAATCTACAACGAGACGATCCGCGATCTACTGGTCCCAGGAGGAAGTAAGGCCGGTTTAATGTTACGAGAGGATGCCAATCAGACAGTATCCGTAGCAGGACTTACCAGTCATCATCCGCAGAATGTGCAGGAAGTTATGGACATGATTGTTAGAGGCAACGAGTATCGCACAATGTCGCCGACGGAGGCCAATGCAACATCCTCTCGGTCGCATGCTGTTCTCCAGATCAATGTGTCGCAGAAAGACCGAAATGCTGATGTCAATGAGCCCCACACTATGGCCACGCTGAGCATCATCGACCTTGCTGGAAGCGAAAGAGCTAGCGCAACAAAAAACCGAGGTGAGAGGCTGATGGAAGGCGCCAACATCAACAAATCACTACTCGCTCTCGGTAGCTGCATCAATGCGCTCTGCGATCCGAGGAAGAAAAACCACGTACCGTACCGCAACTCCAAACTTACCCGACTTCTCAAATTCTCTCTTGGGGGCAACTGTAAGACGGTAATGATCGTGTGCGTAAGTCCTTCGAGTCAGCACTTCGATGAAACCCAGAATACCCTACGTTATGCAAACCGAGCAAAGAACATCCAAACCAAGGTTACGAGGAATGTATATAACGTCAATCGCCATGTGAAGGACTTTTTGGTCAAGATTGACGAGCAGATGGTTCTCATCAACGAGTTGAAGGCGCAACAAAAGGACAGTGAGGCAATGGCTTTTGCGAAGTTCAGAAAGCAGAGCGACAAGCGGGAGACTACAGTCAAAGAGGGCATCTTGAAGATCCGCAATGCATACGAGCATTCTGAAAAGGAGCGGCTGGAAAAGATGTCAAATATGAAGAAGTTGCGGCAGATCGAACGGAGGATTGCAATGATCTCGTCCTGGGTAGCAGCGTTTGACTCAGTGACCGACAATGAAGAGGAGGAAGCAAACCTCCAAAACTTCGCTGCGATGCGGAAGACAGCCCAAGGGATTCTTCTGGAGCTTGAAAGCAGCAGACATCACTATCATCAGCGGTTGACCAAGAGCAACTGGTGTCGACCCATCGATACAGCATTGCAGAGCGGCATCGCCCGATTAGAGGAGACAGACGCCCGAGCTGACAGGCACGATGTCGACAGCTTGATTCGGGAAGCCGAGCTATTGAAGGCGAACGCGGATAGAGACGCCATGCTTGCTGTAGCGGAAGAAGAGAAGGGTTGCGAGGCAGGTACGGTGCAGGTCCTGCTTCAAGCACATTTCGAGACCATGTCGGCCGTGCGAAATCTGCTTAGTATGAGCGAAGACGAGGCGGTCAAGTCTGCCAAGAACATACTGAACAAGATTTTGAGTGGTTGCACGAGGGTCACCTCGCACATAGTCAAACCCGACGGGAGCCTTGCACCTGCGGAAGTGTTTCCACCAACAAAGTCTGGCACGCCAAAGCGAAAGAAGCAAGCGCTTGTGTCGTCTGATGGGACTCCTTTGAAAATGCCACTTCCACCGCTATTTGTAAACGCACCACAGCTGAACTCTTCTCCCTTCAAAGCATCACCAAAGCGAAGAAAGGTGGTAGCATCGAAAAAGGCCGTCTCTTTTACGCCAAAGAAGAAATCGCCGGTCAAAGGGAAACGAGGCGTTCGCTGGCGCGACGATACCGAAGAAGGGGCTCTGGCGGAATTTGAGAAGACTCCCAAGAGAATTGATTCTAGTCCGGAGAATGCGTCAATAGAACCTACACCTCTTGTAACATCAACAGCTCTGGACCAACTCCATTTGACATCTTCAATTCCTCCTACCAATCCAGATGATTCTTCTCCCATTCTCCCTCCACCAGTTGCTGGATCCGAGATCAAACCGCAAAACAGTCGATTCAAGGCAGGGTTTCTTGCCAAGAAAAGCGATGGCTCACCATTGCCCCCAAATCTGACGAACTTCTCCTCCGACTCCGATCACTCGCCTCTCCGGGACCTTGAGCCCAGCAAAGCCGGTAATCGATCCTCCCTGCAGCACGTGGAGACAATTGGAAACGAATCCCTTTCCAACGATAGTGCCAACACCTCGGGCTCTGACGGCGAAGGACGCTGGAGGACCAACAGAACCGACGCCATGCAGATCCAGAAAGCCGTCAAGCGAGCATCCTCAGTAGCACCATTATCTGGTTATCCTATCAATCGTCAACGCAGACGAAGCCCGACAGGCACTTCAGCAGGCAGTCCGCCAAATGAGAACATGTTCACGGCATCACATGCACGGCGGATGGTCAAGAGCGACAAGGAAAACGATTTCAAAGCCAGCATTCTCAGCCCTCGCACAGCCCCAATAGTCAAGGCAGCAAGTCAGAGGAGGACTACTTTCGGCGAAGGCAGGCCCCGAGATGTCGGTCTGGGAGGCAGAGAAGCGGTACGGCTGAGTACTGCAGTCATGGGCAGTGGAGGCTCTTCCCGGGGTAGCCTTATGCCTGGTGGCAAGGGGATCTGGCGATGAAAAATGATCAATGACTTCGATCTCGTGAACCTTCTTGCATTGCTAGCGGCGGTGCGATTCCATCTCATCGGCGCTTCCCAGGGGAAAGCAATGGATGTCAGCTCGGGCGGAGCTGGATTGTAAAGATATTCAGCATGGCATATTGGTATGTGGAGGCGGTAGCAGTCTCGAGGCCTTTGTGCTGCTTTGTCATACAGATGAGTAGTATTTCTGCTTGATGAATGCTTACGGTATCATATACACGTCGCTGGATTTTGGACTGATGAAATAAGTCAAAGCTTTGGCCGACTGTTGGCATGCACTTCCATCAATTATCCTACGTCTTGTGCTATCTGCAATTCTGTAAATTTGACGATGTTCTTCAACACGATGACTGTGATAAGCTAAACGCTTATATCTTAAACCTTTTCGCGTAGAAGTAATGTACATGTACGTTTGTGCACCGACAGTGAACAACCAATTCGAAACTAGGCCTAGCTACAGTAATGTACATTCTGTCGCCACAGTGTCTCGATGATTCGTCATCGAGTTAAACCCTAAAGTAGTATGACGTCACGTGCTTGTATCGTACTCTACTCTTTTCGACTCTCCCCTTGATCTTAATTATTTGCTTTGCACCACATAAAGATCATACCTTCCACGCAACTCCAAACCAAGGTCTCCAAGCTGCAGCTCTCACCCCCGCGCCTTATTCTCCTCGTCACCCTAGCCATCATGGCCACCCAAATGCCCGCCTTCCTCCAACGGCTCTTCCGCCCCTTCACCACCTCCACCCGCCTCTCCCTCACCCCCGAAGCCCCCATCCAGATCCCCGACAACGCTCAGAAATGCACCGTCGCCGCCGGCTGCTTCTGGGGCGTCGAGCACCTCTTCCGCAAGCACTTTGAGAACAAAGGCCTGCTGGATGCGAAGGTGGGGTACATCGGTGGCGATACCTCGAACCCGGGCTACAGGGCTGTGTGCACGGGGCGGACGGGACGTACGTCGATTCGTCGAGCTCCTGGCTGTCGTCACTCCTGTGGAGATGGCTCTTCGATGTGGGAGATTGCTGACCACAAGGTTTGCGATAGATGCCGAATCCCTCCAAGTAACCTTCGACCCCGCCCGCGTCACCTACACCGACCTCCTGCAGTTCTTCTACCGCATGCACGACCCTACGACCAAGGACCGCCAGGGTATGGACTCCGGCACGCAGTACCGCAGCGCCGTCTTCTACCACTCTCCCGAGCAGAAAGCCGAGGCGGTGAAGGTCACGGAGGCGGCGCAGAAACAGTGGTTTAAGAACGGGAAGATCACGACGGAGATTTTGGAGGCGGGCAGGTGGTGGGATGCGGAGGATTATCATCAGTTGTATTTGCATCATAACCCGGGGGGGTATGAGTGCCCGGCGCATTTCTTGAGGGGGTTTGAGCCGTTGAAGATGGAGTAGAGTGGGGTGGGATGTGGGTTTGGGGTGGGTGCTTTGGGTAGGTGATGATGATTTGGGGCTCTGTATGGGTTGACAGTTAGTTATTACTGCTTGAATATTCGATCTTCACTTTGTGAACAGTCGTTGGTCCAAAGGGTGCGCATTTTGCTCCCGGAAAGCGCGTCCTGTCGGCGCATGGGGAATCATAAGAATAGCCTTTGAGACTGCATGCTGTTATGGAACCAATGTCTGTGATCAACGGCTTGACTCTCCAATCAATATCCTACAACCGTCCAAGTAACATCTTCCCAGCTAATGGCGCCCATTCCCCCTTGAGACCCTATGATGACGTCCCATCTGCGTATCTAAATAGCTCGTATCAGCCACCTGAATATCCCTCGTGACCCACCCCGGCGGCAGCCGCGCATTCGGCCAGATCGCCTGCGAGGCCACCGGTCCACTGGGCGAGATGACGCAATTATGCGGGTTCGCGGTCCAGCGCCCAATGCAGCTGCAGTAGAACAGCGTCGTCCCATCGCCGTACTCGTGAGCGTCGACATAGCGAGCAGTGACGGTGTCGGGCTGGATATGGTACACATCGGTTGGCAAGGCGCGCGGGCGGTTGACGGCTTCGAAGCCCGTGCTGCGGTAGGCTTGGACGGGCCAGGTGCCGTCGGGGCGGGCGACGAGGCGGCGGGGAGGGCCGTCGCCGATGATCATGCTGGTTGCGGGGTCGAAGAAGGAGCCGTGGCTGTGGCCGTAGAGGGGGATCCAGTGGGAGGGGAGGTCGGGGAGGTTGTTGGTGTAGACTGGGCGGGGGGGACCTAGATGATTTTAGCGGGTATGAGGAGGGAGGAAAAGGGGCTGGCTTACCGGTTGGGACGAATTCCGCTGCGAGTGCTGAGAGGCTGGACGTCGCGGCAGAGATTGTGGATCCGGTGTCGAGGACTTCGCCGTCTTCGGATATTGGGGTGAGAGGCAATGTTGAAAGCCCTGGATCAGGTGAGGTTAGGGCGGAGGCGTCTGTGGAGGCCGACGGGGTAGTCCTGGGTTCAGACGTTCCGTGGAAAGGAGGTATTTCGGCGATCGTGACTCTTGGGGTTTGAGTAGGACGAGCAGCCTCACGCTCGAGGGCGAGCTGGTAGAAAGCCTCAAGTCTGGACTTCATACTTTGTCTTCGACCCAGGTGGCGTTCTATGCTAGCTGTATCAAGAGTGGGGGCGAATTGGTATGCTGCTGTTGTGGGCAAGGTTTCGAGCTCGGTGCTGGGATCCAACAGAGCTACTGGCTGCGCTGTAGGGCAAGTGTTGACAATAGGGCTTGTCGAGATCAAATCATTCGTGATATTCTGGTCTTGCAAATCATGGGATACATCAGCTTCGTTCAACGCGCTGGCATCTTCCTTTATATTGTTTCCGTTCTTATCTTGTAAGTCGTGTAAGGAAGAAGTCATGAAATCTTGGGAGGCTCTGTGCTTCTGATATTCAGCTCCATGATCGTTGCTTTCGCTAGATGAAAAATATCTGTCTGAGGCGGGAGAACATGACCCTTGATGATTTGCCTTACTGGGCGACGACTTTGCGGATTGGTTTGGGGTATAGAACGTCTCATCTGACTCAGAGTCCGGGCTCAAAGATGCTGGTACAGTCTTGTGGTATTCAGGAATGACCCCTTTATTATTGAACGCGCTCTCCGCATTTTGCTGGTTCATTGATATCGATCACGGACAAACAATGTGCGTTAGAATTTTAATTGTTACTGAAGTGTCGTGAAGAGCTGGAGCAGGATGATAGCTGTCTTAAGCATGTTGAAAGTTCTGTGATAGAATAAGAAGACGGTGTTGATCGTTAATAGAATAACCGAACTGCTTAGCCCAGAAGAACGCGCCAAAGTAGCCTGCAAGTCAATCCTGCACTTACTTATCACTTCCACGATCACGTTCTTGGACATCGATGACATCTTGCTAGGTACTCCACCTGTGCACAAGCCAACACAATTCGGGACTTTCTCAAGGCTTCATATCCATGCCTAGCAAACAGCCTCTTTAAAAATGGAATTTTCAGATAATTACCCACCGAGATCTCCCTTTGCGTTCGTAAGCAAGGAGACTAACTGAAGCACCTGCGTCTTCTGGCTGACTTGGTTGTATTTGTCATAAAGCATCTTCGTTAAAACCTTCGTTTTTTCTTAGTTGCTGCCTTGCTCAATTTTTCAAGGTCATACTGCAGTCGCTTTCTATTGTCGTTCGCCTGCTCTTCTGAAATCTTCCCAGGAGGTGCTTGATTATGCTGTACAGCTGGCTTGCCGAGATCCGTGACCTGCTTTGGACTTTGTGGACCATCGTTCAGTTCAAGATCTGGCCTTTTAGAAGTACGATCGATTGGAGGAGCATGATTACTACGATCCTTGTGGCCTTTGAAGCTCTCGGGACTTGCGCTGCTCTCTTTGGCTTTGCCTCCGATTTTTCCAAGCTTATGCTTTGGCTTGGCGGGGGAAAGTGGCTCCTTGCGCTCGCTAACAATAAGATTTGACGCTTTCTTATAAGACTCCCCTCTGCCGAGATTATTGTGCTGCTCCAGAGGCGATGCATTGGGTGATCGGGTGATGTGGCCCTCTGGAACGGACTTTGAAGCAGGACTTCTAGACTTTGCAGTATGGACTTTCATAGATACGCCAGGTTGAATATGACGCTGGGAGTCGCTTGAGCGCATCACGAGATCAATGTTGTTCTCTGAAGCTTTCCCTCTTACCGGACCCAACATATTCTCTCTGTCGCTCTCGTCCGTGGTGCTGTCTCCATTGTTCTCATTGTCTGGTGGTAGTCTTGCCATATTCTTTCTATCATCTCTGGCATACTCTATGGCATCTAGGCGAAGATTTGGTGGAGTGGATTGCCTCTGTCCCGTATTAGCCCGTGTGGCAGATCGTGGAGAACATATGACATGCCTGAAAATCATTCCCTGTGTTGGGTTCAGGAGGAGGCTTTTGCTGAGGTACTCCCAAGCTGGGCGACTGTATGAAAGCTTTTGATGGTTTGTGTGTTGATGATTTCTCATTAGGAGCTAACCTTCTCCAGCCCTTAAGATCTCCAAAGTTCTGGCTGAAATCTCGCACATCGATCAAGTTCGAAGCAAACACTGAAGAAACCAAGTCATCGATACTGCTTACAATGCCGTTGGTAGACGTGAGGCGGCGCCGCCACTGGTCTTCATCGAATTCTCCTAGACCTTTCACTGACTTAGCAGCGGCTTCTCGGGACTTCATTTTCGATCCTGATTTGCCTGCTGGTGCTCCGGGAAATATTCTACCCAGATCAGTTCCATCTGACTGCATCTTGTCTGTCAATTTATCTATCACGTGGTCCTTCTCCTTTAATAGCAGCAAGAGCGAGTTCACTTGACTCTGGGCCGAATGACATAGGCGGAGACATGGCAATACAAACTGATCTGTGAATGCAGCCTCAGAAGCTCTGACCAGGTGCATAGGCCATTTCAACGGCAGTAAAGGAGAAGGTAGGGCGATAGAAGCAGAAAGAGTGAGCTTATCGGAGTTGCCGTCTCCATGCACAGTCACAGTAGTGTCATCACGTCCTTCGAGAGACTCTCTGACGTGCCGCAACAGCAATTGCATTTGACTAGCATCTTCGCTGGGATCTATCGAGGTTTCTATATTCAACGCCCGCTTGATGATTTGTTTGCGATCCAAAGTCTCCGTCCACATGAACGTCAAGTCCGTAAGAGAGACCGAGTAATTTGCGGGATTGAAGTCATACTTGATCAGGAGGGAGGGTGTATCACACTCGCTGAACGCTGTGGTCAAAGGCCTCCAGAAGGAGCTCATTGCTTGTCGTTTCCCGAGAGCGGTATGTCCGAGAGATGGAGAAAATCGATGCCTGGTCACAGAGATAAGGTCATTCGGTCCGCAAGTCCGCCGTACACGGCGCTTAAGCCTACGCTTAATCAGGAAACACTAGCGGGATATTGAAGATATTCCATGAAGTGGTTCGCCATTACTTTTGCGCGACTGCCCAAGAATGTCCTGCAATCCTTGATGATTTTTTAGACCTCTTCAATTACTCCTGCGGCTACCATGGAAGGCGTTCCCAACCCTCGCAAACGAGTTTCGCCAGCTCCTCCTCCGCCTTGGCAACGGCCTAACAAAGACCATCGCCGGCACCACGATCAAATCGTACCGCGTGCCGTAACAAGTGATAACGATGGCATTGCAGCTAAGAAAGAGCAGGAAAGCTTCACACGGGAGCAAACCCGGCTCAATCAAATTCAAGAAGCTCAACAAATGAGGGAATGGGTATCGAAAGAAGACGAGTTTGTGTTAACGCAATCGAAAAAGAAGGCTAGGATCCGGGTCAAAGAGGGCCGTGCAAGAACTATTGACTGGCTTGCTACCACCCTGAGCGTACTCGAGCCTTCTCAAGAAATGTTGGAGGACGATGGCGACCAATCCGAGGTGGACGTCGTCGACCCTGCCGGGCTTTTAGAGGGTCTCAATCATGAAAAGCTACAGGAGCTAATAATGGAAATTGAGACATATTTGACGTTAGAGACTAGGAATCTTAATCGTAATTATTGGAATGTATGAATTTCTCGGACCACGTAATGTCAAGCTGCTAAATCGGTATCTCAGGCCCTGAAGGTTCTGTGCAGGAATCAGCAGAAAATAACAGTTCCTAAAGGCTCTTACGAACGCTCGATCAGTGCCATCGCTTCCGACGTCGATGGCCTTTTAAGTCCCAAAACTTTGCCTGAGCTCGCCTCTCTTGAACGACAGATCAACATCAAGTTGTCATCGAATGAACCTATCGATATCGAATACTGGGAGCAGTTACTGCGAAGCATTACCGTGTATAAGTCCAAGGCTGAACTTGATAGTGTCTACAACTCTGTCATTCAAGGTCGACTGAGAGACCTTCAAGATGAACAATGTGCAGAAGCAGAGCTTTCTAAGACAAAACTCTCTTTAATTCTAGCTGATCACGGCGTTTCTGGAAACGATTCTAATGTTGCTACGAACCCGAGCGTAAAGTACTCTCACTCGCTGGATCCGGAACCGCAGTTGAGATTGCATGCGAAGGACAAAGCTCTCGATATAGTAACGACAGAAGACTTCAAGAATCAGATCGTAAGTACCTAAGCATACAGATATCGCTGTGAACGCTCTAATTCGTGTCTATAAGGACTCAGCACGGCGGAAAGTCCTCAAAATGGGTTACATTCCGTCAAAGCAGCTACAACAGAACCAGAAAGCCTCAATCCAACCAACTCAGCCTGTACAACAGACCCAAACGAGTGCTTCGCGCTTCGCAGTAATACCTGACGAGGATTTCTCCCAGGCTACCACGGCTCTGTATGAACGCGAGGTCGCACGAGGTGTCCAGGAGGATGAGGAAATATTCACAGGCGAGGAAGAAGTATCCGCATCCAAGCCGCAATGGGCCAACAAACATAGACCTCGGAAGCCTCGGTATTTCAACCGCGTTCAAATGGGCTATGAATGGAATAAATACAACCAGACGCACTACGATCACGACAATCCTCCACCAAAGGTTGTCCAGGGCTACAAATTCAACATCTTTTATCCAGATCTGATCGATAAAGCCAGAGCACCAACCTATCGTATCGAGCGAGAGAATGGCCGAAAACGGGGCCAATCATTCGCACCTGCTGGTGAAGAAGATACGTGTCTCATCAGATTCATCAGTGGCCCACCGTACGAAGATTTGGCCTTCCGTATCGTGGACAAGGAGTGGGACTACAGTGCAAAAAGAGAACGTGGCTTCCGAAGCAGCTTCGACAAGGTAAGGCCAATACTGACAGGTTCCCCATGGCCAGGGCTTACATCTCATATCAAACAGGGTATCCTCCAACTGCATTTCCAGTTTAAGAAGGTCTACTACAGAAAATAAGGCGCTTGGTGTCATAGTCGGGTCCACTTTTTCCTTCCTTTACTTTGTGGGGGCTCGAGATCAACTGCACACCTTCAGAATCCAATGACAGCACCAACTTTGGCCTTAGGCATGGGCGCATTAATTCCAGTGCAGAGCGTCGCTTCAGCAACCTGCTCAGGCAGTTTCAATGAGGCGAGCCACACACCCTTGAGCTCTGTCAAATTTGCGACAATACTAACCCTTCAGCTTCACTCTACACGCCTTGGGATTATTTCTCGAGGAGTCTGATCTCAGATGGTTCCAAAAGAAATATCAAACATGCACGAGTGTTCATCACCGGCCTCTGGTTACAAGACTACCACATGCGGTATAGCCACTTGGTTTCAATGCACTTCTCTAGTCTCGGGTAGGGTACGTGTACATATGCTACCCGCACTCTTCACATCTGTGGGAAAGCTCTATGTTCTGCGTACTGTCTCCTGTCAGCTAATGATTTCAAGGATCCGATCAATTCTCTGTCCCCAAAAATCTGGGACTCCGATGACCAGTCCTCTGCGCGCGCTCTCTGCAAGTTTTGTCGTTCATATGGAGCGCTTCATCTACGCCTGATTAGATCCGAAGGGTAGGCCAGTCTAAATCTTCTTTGCATCTTCTAGAAGCCCTACCATACTGACAGCGTCAGCTGTTGATGTGGTTGGGCGGGCTCTCAATGCAGGCACCCGCGGCCAATCAAGGCTGCCGGAAACAGCATGTCAATCCCCGAACGCCGTGCAAAGAGGCGGGTAACCGTAGTGCAGAAAATCTCTAAGGCTGAGGTGCTGGCGAAATTTGACTGGATTGCTTGGATTGCTACATCAGGCAATGGAAGATCCACACCTGAGGTGAAGTTGGAGTGAAGTGAAGGGATGACGGGCTCGTGGAACATCACGCTGGTCCAGTCAATCTTTTGGGGGAAGCCTACATGTCACGCATGCTACCGAAAGCTGCTTCATCATACTACATACCGCCGCTGGCTGTTTGCTTCTGCTGCAGACACGGAGTGATGCACCAACATCCGCAGCCGTGAGCTGGGCTGCCGCATGACCGGGACCAATGTGGCAGAGGAGCCTGAATTCACTCTACAGCATCCGCAATTTATCTGACGCTATCTATGTCATACAAGCATCTTTTCTAGGCTCTTCTCTGACTTGTTCTCTTCATCCAACCGAGTTCTCCTTGTCTCTGAAACATACCATTCTGTCTTACCACGAAGGAGGCGGGCCGTTCATTATTCCAGTCATCAACCTCGACCGTGATGCTCTGCAATCTCTTGCAGAGCACTTCTAGCCCCAGCGATTCTAACAATCGTGATATCTTCCCCTGCTCTAAAGTTTCATCTTCATCATCTCTAACGCCTCGGCTTTCGGACCTTGACATAAAATCAACCATGCCTTCACGAATGGACCATGCGGCTAACATGAATGGAGAGTCCGGCTGGCATTCTCACCCGTACTATGAGGGGAGATCTCTTGGAGTCACATCAGAGGCGCCGCTGGGGTGGACGTTCGATCAGGACGTGGCTGCGCTTTCTTCTCAAAACTCTTCCATTTACCATGACTACGTATCTCCATTCAGCAACAGCGTCTTTGAGGGACTTCCAGACATAACGTGGGACCAGACAAGTCCAGAAACTACAAATCCTACTACGCCATCTTCGCCTTCCTACCCTCCGCTCCCTACTACTGAATACGCACCAGACGTGGAGACATGTTTCACTCCTGGCCCAGAAGCTCAACAGTACCCGACTCCAAGGCTTCTTCCCAAGTCACACTCGCCATTCGAGTTGTCCATACAGCACAGACTGCGAGGCTATCAGCACAGACAAGGCAGGCAGAGATCGCCCCAGCTTGTCCTTGAACGAAGAATCACACCCTACCACCACTCATGTGACCCGTGTATCTCATCATCGCTAGCCACAAAGCGGGAGCACTCCCCTGAGATGGGCCTCGACTTTACGCTTAGAGGTGATGATGACGGTACGCCAGACCCACAGCTCGACGATACAGATGGAGATGCGACGGCCGGCTCGGAACCGTACGCACAATTGATATATCGAGCGCTCAAAAGTGTACCTGGTCATTCCATGGTGCTCAAAGACATCTACGAATGGTTTGAGAAGAACACCGACAAACCTCAGACCTCCACCTCAGCGAAAGGTTGGCAGAATAGCATCAGACATAATTTGTCCATGAACGGAGTGAGAATTCTCGAACCCCAGCTCAGATTATAGGTACTAATGTATACCAGGCTTTCAACAAGGTGGACCAAATCCCTCCTTCTGAGGATTCGAAAAAGGGCTTCATCTGGGTCCTCGCAAATTCCGCTCTTGAAGAGGGTGTCAAATCTACAACAAGGTATCGAAAGCACAACTTGCATAAAAAGAGTTGCAAAACCGAGCATCCTGCTCCGCAAAGACAGATATCTGGTGCTAAGGGCGGTAAAGCAGCAAAGAAGTCGGCTATGCTCGCCGGCAAGATGCCGGCTTCCAAGTCAAAACGGTCATCGAGAGCTGGCAGGACACTTTCGAGCTATGCCAAGGATACCACGACAAATTTGTCACGGTTCTCGGCCTTCGAAGAGTACATGCAGCACCTGCGAGAGCTCGAGCACGAGAACAAGGAGCGAACGAGGACGCTTCGATCACCCTATCTACTGGATGCAACGCATTCTTATCTGCATACACCGTCAGCAACACCAATCTCCTCAATCCCTGAGCCAAGGATGTTCCAACTCAGTGACGTGGTGGGGTGTGCTGACTTGGGCCTCGCGCCACTGTTCTACGATGATGCGACCGATGTCCAAGAGGATGGTAAATCGTCAAATCAATTGCTTGGCAGTCCAGCCGACGTCTACATTGATTACAACTTCGGTGAAATTACGACTTAGGTACATGGGACATGTGGCTGTGGTTCAAGAGGTTTCCTTATTCAAGCACGAGTCCGGCAAGTCAGATGTTGCTTTTGGGGTGTGCTCTTGGGAGTCCATTAGTGTTGCATACTGGATCTTTATTTCTCAGTCAACTTCCTTTGCCTACATGGGAGCCGTTCTAGAAGGTTTTCGATGCAGTCCTAGACTGCGTGTTTTGATACCCTTTCGTTTTACGGTAACGACTTCCTAGTTTTGGCCTACACAAAGTTTTAAGCCCCCGTTTTTTCGGTTGCTCAAGAGCTCTGGGGCTCGCTGCATATAGTCAAAGAAGTAAATGTTACTGATATCAGAGCCGTTGGCCCATTTCTACGAACGATGCGCTTAGTTCTCACCCGATTCCGCATGAGATATCAGAAATGATCTCGGAAGGGGTTACCCGGAATGGCTGACAGCTCCCGCACGAAACACCCATATCATGCCCTTGGACACAGGGGCCGCCGGGTTGTCTCATTTGAGCGCTTCGATGGCAAAATCATCACATGAGCATATTTCGACGTTGCAGAGCCTGCTTGAACACCTGTGGAGCCATGCGGAGAGTGGGTCCATTGCATAGTCCCTCGCCGTCCGTCTTTGGCCGAGCGACGTTCCTTGCAAGTCTTCGCCATGCCGACGCAATTTGTCAAATATTTGTCTCTTACCGACACCACCTTGCCAAGGCAGGATAGTGCTGTTATCCTGCTCGAAGTGCTACTGACTTCCGAGATGGAACAGTTTCTGAAATGAATGTCTTCATCCAAGTACCAGGAGGCTCTACAGACCAATCTCTGACGCATACGGCACGTAGCGTGAGGTGCAACAAACATACCAAAGCATGTTCAGGCATCATGCACAGAGATCTAGTGGCTCAACGTATGGACAAGGACATCTCCAGACTCTGCCATGTCATATGTCGTCGCCGGAAATTCAAATCTTGCACGGCGATAAGTCACAACTTGGGAAGATCCGCCCCGACGGGACCTTGGCGCTTCTCCTACATGTGCGATGGCAGGCTTCGAGCAGTGGCGAAATGCTCTGGCATGATTGTGGGAGCGGAGGCGGGGAAGCCGCCTATTACCAGCATCTAGAGCCAGGTTCAGACCTTTTCGGTATCGAGATCCACCTCAGAATGATCGCCACTAGCGCTCCTCGCCAGAGATCTCGGGTCATCAATCATTAGTTCTGATAGAACAACGATCAGTATTGCGCACTCACTACAAACATCCAGCCCGAAAGGCGTTTGACAGATGCCTTGTCTTATGGACTCGTTTAGGGAAACAAAGCATCCATTTGAGACATTACGGTCCCGGATACGATTTCTCTTTACTCCGAGATGAAGGACTTCGTTCACTCTTCTCTGCAAGCAACCGTGCAGATGTATGGAATTCACATTGAAGTACAGGCCGCCCAAGCAAGTCTCACCGAACATTCCATCTCAACATTCGCCGCCAATGATACAGCGAGGATCGTCTGTTCTAAGAGGGCCTACTGTTGCATCTACAGACTTTGGTCTGCATGTGCTGTGCTCTCACTTTACATGATGCAGCAGTTCGACAACATTGCAGCCCGACAGATGAATGGCAGGTAAGATACTTAGCTACCACAACAAGGCACCGCATCTCTTGAAGAATGCAAGCCCGGGACGGAGTGCCGCACGAGGCCTAACCAACAGGCGCTATAAATCATGGCTGCATTAATGCACAATTGATAGGTGTTATGGAACACCTCCAGTGCCTCATACTGCCTGAAGAGATGGCTTGCCGCTGCTTCTGTGTATACGGCATCTAAACCGAAAGGATCGTTTGCCGCAGCAGGGCGTTCATCCCCGGTCGATCGATGGGACCTTGTGCAACTTGAACATGTCAATCCTGGCTTCCGGCATGCACTTCCCGAGCCTGGGAATCATCTCAAGCGAGGGTGGACGATCCCGCTTGAGGCTCAAAAGTAACTGACCAAGATCACTGGTAGCAGTAACATAGTATATGGCCACTCCATTCGTCTCTGCCATCAATATAACGAAGCAAAATCCAACGCCCTATTGTCATCTCTTCAACGCCACCTGAGTGAGCCCAAGGTCCCCATGCACTTCCCTCTTTCTGGCACTATACATATTTGACGACCTGGGCAGGGTGTCCGTGCTGGCCGAGTTGTAAGTAGAAATGTAAGCCATCATCCCAAGTTCCCGACGCATCAACCATCCGATGGCGCTTGTATATCGATTGAGGTGTCGCTTCTAATAGTCAGGAAGCCTGCTTGTTCTGGCAGTAGTGACTCGCGTGGGAATCTTCAGGCATAGCGTTATTTACTGTATGGATCCGTCAGCCCAGATAATCTCGGAGAACCCTTATATAACTTCGCTGATTGGCCTCAAGCCGCAAGGAAGACTTCATGCACCCTTCTCAAAAAACCCTCCCAGCTCGTGCAGACGAGAATACGGGGAAGAGACGTTCACCTGCAGCCGATGCACTCTTGACAGGTCCTTTCGGATCTCTTAACCCGAAGCCAGCAGCCTCGACTAGACCGCCTCGCCTAAAGGGGTTTGCAGGGCCAAGGCAGAGGAGCAGAATTCCCATGAAGACTTCGGCATCGCAGACCTCGATGACTTGTAGCACCCTCACATCGTCAGTATTGTTTTGTGGAGCTGTGAGCGACACTCTGTGCTCCTCGAATCCTTGGCCTGACATCTTGGCTAGCGGCTGGTTCTCATTCGTAGAGATCTACGACCGAAGCCCCCTCACCAGCCACGCTTCTTATCCATGCAATCAATAGGGGGCTTCTGATTGCCCCGGCCGTTGTGGGCCCTACGATCATGTCTGCTCTGTGCCTTTGATCTTACACTCGCAGCCTTCATAGGTATGAAGTGGGAAGGATACTGACCAAGGTCTTCCAGTCAGAGAAGGCATTCAATACTTCAGGTCAGCTCCTAACATGCTTGTTTGTACTACTTTGAGCGTACTGCCTACGACGCTCTCCGTTCAAGCAACTTGCCTCAATGCGAAGACGCCTCGATCATCCTCCCTCTTGCTCAACGGTTCCCGATTCCTCCTTCTTACAGCGTGGACCCATACAATCCACCGACACACCCAAGAGAGTCCATCCTGTTCTCGGAAGGCTATAAGATCACATCCAGCAATGCTTCGGGAACCCAAAGACCTGGGTATCCTGCGAAGATGGCATGTGGCTAAAATGCCATTCGCATTACCCAGAATCACTACGGATGCTTCTGGGATTCCTACTCACAGCCTGGCCCGACCGATTTCCAAGCTCGTCCAGGAGAATCTTTAGTGTTCTATGAGGCATACAGTTTCACGCTCTGCAAGATTTCATTTCCCAACATCACGATGATCCTAGAATGACGCCTCGTGGCTCAGGTTCTCGACGCGGAGGACCACGAACGCTCTCGGGGTCTCACATCCCAGCCCGGCTCCGACTCTTTCATGAGCCTGCCAGAAAAGAGAATACCACGGTCCTTGCAGAGATCTTCAAGGTCATGATCGCCGAAGCTCGCCTTGAGGTCTAGAAATACACATGAGGAAGACGCTGTGTGTCCTAAATCGCTTACACAGAGCAGATCCGCCTTCGTACACATCGACTATCGAGCCTGCTTCAGGGCTTCTCGCAGCCCGAACTTGATGTGCGCTCCACATGGCGAGAGAGTATCCCCAAGATTATGATACCAGCCCGACCGCCGTGCAGTACGCTTGAGGACCCAGGTTCCCACAGGCAAGATTTGACTGCAGAGAGAGTGTGGTGCCCATTCTCTACTCCAGGAGCCGACCCTTCATTCAAAGCTTAGCGCACCTCAATCCTCGACGAACGAACACTTCTTGATCCACAGCAGACCAATAGACACCTAATCCTTTGCCGCATCAGCAACCAAGCCTACAGCTCCCACGATTCATTATATCCGCAAGAAGAGGGGGCCAAAGGCACATTTCAGGACGTAACAAGGTCAAGGAGACCTACGGTACTACTGGACTCGTCACTTCCGTTGTCCTCAGCCCATTATACCTTCACTTTCGACAGAAGACAAATCCCCCACCTACGACGAACCATCGATGCCATCCCGTTGCTGCATTGGAAGCCAAGTCTTCTGTATTTGCTACTGTCTGCATCAGCATGAAGGAGGAATCGTTACAAACTTGACCTGCAGAAGGCAAACATCCAGTGCTGTCCTCCAGTCTCTTTCCCTCCTATCCTGGCGACAGTATCAGACCTTCTGCTCAAAAACCGAACAAGACTCCTCAAGCCACGTCGAATCGCTACGCCCTCTCACCACGCTCCACACATCCACGTTTCGAGCGTCCGCAGAGCAGCTCTGTGATGAAAGGGAGGAGAATCATCACGAAATCTTCGCTGCAAGACCGGTTTGGGCGCGAGGGGTGATTCACTCTTTTCTGGACCACCTCCCCTTCCAGCGAAAACCCCAACGGACCTTACTCTCTGCTGAAACCTTTCTCTCCAAGCCACGCCCGACTGTTCCACCCTTCTACGACGCGTCAAAAAGCCAGCCTGTATACCGCACGCCGAAAGAGCGTGGCTGCAAGAAAGAGAAGGCATCATCAAGGCTACCTTACGGGAAGACCAGTGCTGTTCTCCCGCCACTTCTTCTACATTGCGGTGAAAAGGCTGTCTGGCGTTTACGCCGAACAGAAGGGCACACTTTGATTATGTATCAGCCCTGCGCTGCATCACACCCGGGAACTACAGCATCAGGCTTCCTCGTATACAGGCTTCCTCGAACGGTACTCATGACACAATTCAACGAGCAGCTATGTTGGCTTACACCTCTTAAGCATGTACGAACGTCTATAAGTCAAAAGCGCATATAGACAACCACCAATACAAAGAGGACATGTATACTTTTGAACATGTACCTTCATGCGCACGCATTATGTATAACAGGCGTTCCCACGCCGCCTCCCCCCACCCTAGCACCTGCAGCCTCCCCTTTCCCTAGCCAACAAATACCAGATACATACAACATGCCTCCTTCCACCTTCATATACGCCTGTCAATGCATACATACACGCTCTGCCAGCCCCAACGCCTCCCACCCTGCCTCCCTCCCTCCCTCCCTCCACTACCGTTACCTTCTCCTAGCGAACCGCCGTCCACATCCAGACTTCCCTTCCCCTAGGAATCCCTATCTTTATAAAACTTCCTCATAATCAGATGCAAGAACAGATTCACATTCACCCTGACCCCCTCCCCCTTCCCCCCAAAGAAATCCAGAAACTGCGTATTATTGAACTGCGCCTGCAGCAGATCATCCAACGGCACCAAAGCGCTCGCCCCAGGGATCGATATCGGCCCATTGCTCCCCTCGAGACTAAACACACCGACCTCATTCGACGAGATCGTGAGGTCGAGTTTCTCCCAGTTCCGCTCGGGGTACCCAGCCCACGCGATGAGGATACCCCGGTTGGCGAGGTCTTGAGCCGAGTACTTGAAGGAGCCAAATTTCGGGACGCGGCCGGAGCGGGCGAGTTCGCGCTCGTGGTCCCACTGCTTGGTGAAGGGCATGAGGAAGCGCTTCTTGCCCTTCTTGTTCTGCAGCGTGACCATCGCCTGCTCGATGTAGTCGTTGTAGGTCTTGAGCTGGCCTTCGAGGTAGGTGGCCTGGTCGTTGAGGCGGGCGAGGGTGAGCTTGACGGCTTCGAGCTCGCGGGTGCGGGCGATGCGGCGGCGGTGCTTGGAGCGGATGTCGACGGCGATGGCGTTGAGGAGGTCTTGGTAGTGGTTGTGGCGCGTGAGGCGGCCGTACTGCGTCTCAAGGCGGAGGATGTTTTCGAGGGCAGTGCGTTTGAGGTCGGCGTAGGTGAGCGAGGCGAGGTCGATGAGAGGGTTTTCCGAGTAGGCGGTGCGGGTATGGGTGCTGGAGAGTTCATCGCGGACGAGGGTTTCCCAGCGGTCTTCGTCTTCGGGCGTGATGGGTTTGACCATGATTTCGAGGAGATTAGCCCCCGATTGCACGCGGATGATGTAGAGGATGCAGCGTTTGGTTTCGGTGAAGAGGGATTTGGCCTCAGCGTTGGGGTCTTCAGCTTCGTGGAGTTTGGGGTTCAAGGTGAGGCAAATCTCGGAGGCGCTGACGTTCATGAGCTCATTTTCGTTGCTTTTGGCACTGCCGAGCTCGCGGATCACTTCTCGAAGCATGTCATCGTGGCCTGGGGGGCAGATATAGGATGCATCGCCTGCTACGAGTTGATGTACAGAGAAGATGTCCGCCATCTTGATGTACAGTGTTGGCTTCGTCCGGGCATACAAATCATTGAATTCGTCGATGTCAAAATGCTGCTCAGCGTTCGAGACCTCAATCACTAGAATTACGCATCAGTATAACAGCACATACTTGAGGAGCGTGCTCGATCACTTACAGTTGCCCCAGGTCTCTCCAAGCCGCTCAATGGATTCACCAACGTAGGTATTGAGCGGCTGGAGGAAGACATTCTCAGCACCAAATAATCTGCCAATAGCCACCTGACCCAGCACCTTCACAACCTGGCCAATGTTGCGCTTATGTTCGGGCGCTAAACCTCGATCTATAGAACCATACTTTTCGGGCTCAGTCAGCGCCGGCTGGAGGTAAGCTTTCCACACCCAGTGCCCAACAATCTGCAACACATGGAGCTTCTCTTCATGTGGAAAGTGGTCGACCAAGCAGTTGAACATTTGCTGTGCAATATATCGAACACCGAAGGGCATCTTCAGGAGCTGCTCCTCGAGTGAAGCAAAGAATTGGTCTGCAATGTCTCGGAGGTCTTGCAGGTTTGCAATGAATGTTCGCTTTGTCTCCTCATCCCGGATAGCCTCTTCCCGAGGTATGTCAGGCGAACGACGACTTCGTTGGCCCGTTCGCAGCTGCTCATCCTCGATCGCCGAGAGGTAAATTTGCATAGGATCGCTTTCCAGGTCTAGCTCCGGATTGTCGATGATGTTCTCTCTTATGATAGGACCAAGCAGATCGCGCATGAACTTCCGATCTCTTGGAGACTTGATGTAGGCACCAAACAGCTTTGCCCAGAAGAAGTTGCCTCTCAGATAGTCCTGGATAGACTGGCATTGATCAATCTCTTCTTTTATCGAACGCGTGATCAACTTGATCAAGTAGTACTCTTCTCGTCTCTTCTGAGCATAGCCAAAAATACCCATCATCAGGTGCTTCGTACGCTCGCAGTCCTTTTCCGCCGTGGCTTGCTCTCGTATTCTTCTAAATAGTCGAGCAAGGTACTGGGGTTGAGTCTGCAGAATGAAGAATAGCTCCTGATAGTGTTCTAGCTTTCGTCTGGAGTGCTTGTTGAGTGCCTTGAGATCAAAAGGATCTTTGGAAGATATCTCTGTGTTAGTAAGCAACCTTCCGGCAGCTCCTCCATAATGCTTCTGGTGTTTGACGACCTCATCGAGCGTGATTTTGTTCTTCACAAGCAGAGCGATTTTGATGTCTAATTGAGTGATGTACTGATCAGCCAATTCGTTCTGTCGAACGTGCTGTACTACCGTCTTCCTCAGTCTTTCAAACTCGACTTCCTCATCAAACTCGAAATCACTATCATTGAGCAAATGCACGAAGCCTTTCACAGTACCCACCGGTGGGTTGCTACCACTTGTCAGGCTTTTGTATGCTTCACCTTGGATCTTTGCTCGCATAAAACTTTGGACCTTCACAACCTTTTCCATGTTCGCTTTGAAGAACTTCTGCTTCTGGGCAAATTGTTCACGTACTGCTTTCCCCCGGATGGCAGCTTGGAGCTCGGCGATGATGGGCTCGACGTCTTCTAATTCGCCGAGAAGTGTGCCAACCTCTGACCTTAGCATCATGGCTCGCGATAAGGCCTGCAGTACCATGATTGCAGGCTCGTTGGTAAGCAGTTCTTGGTGAAATTGACGTTGACTTTGGCGAAGGGACCAACCGCGAATCGAAGACTGGAGATCACTTATCTGGGAGGAGTGCGAATGTAAGGCTTGAAGATCAGCTTCGATCCTTCTCCTCAATAGACAAGCTCGAGCGGCGGATTGCAGATCAATGGTCTCGCTCATTGCACCAGAGAGAAGATGTTGAGTCCGGTCGCAAGTTTGTCGCAAAGCCCTGCCCCTTACCATTCCTTGCAATGTTATGATGGAGTCTCTGTGACCTTGAAGATGTCTTTTGGTGTCTTGAAATCTTCGGCGAGAAAATGCACCCCGGGAAGCAGCTTGTAGAGCCCGCCACAGTCCATTCAGACTTTGTAACTCGTCAACTTGCCTTGCGACTGAACACCGGGTCATTGTCGCCCTCACCCACGTTTGCAGGGCGACCACCGTCTGTGAGACCCTTTGAAGTTGTTTTTGCTCTTCTTGATACTTTTGGCGTAGTAGCGTACCTCGAATCGCAGATTGCAGAAGAAACACGTTCTGCTCTGATCGCTTGATCTGCAAAGACTGCTCGTCGATGTACTTTCGCCGTGAAGCTCCCCGAATGGCCGCTTGCAGTTCCAGAATACTCGATTCCGAGTGCATGGTCTCGGAGTGTTGTTTGTCGATTTTATGACGCTGGAAGGCTCCACGTATAGCCGATTGAATTTGTCGAATGCCAGATTCCTCCCTTCTCGCCTGGGCCCTCAAATTCTGGGCTTTCGTTCTTGACTTCCGAGCTCGTACAAAGCTCTGTAGAAGGATTATGTCACCTTCTCTGCCTTTCCACGACTGTTCTCTACTTCTCTGCCGGGATCTGACTATGGCGGCCCTTGCCACGCTTTGTAAGTTTGTGGCGAAAATCTGCATGCTCAGTCGGTATTCAGCGATCTGTCTGGCCCAGGCACCTCGAATGATTGACTGGAGATCTATCATCTTTTCCTCTGCATCCCACAGACCCTGCATTGTCTGGCCAAGCCCCATTCGAATTAGAGCCGCTCTCAGCTGAGCTTGAAGTTCAACAATGGCGGTTTCGTTCTCTTTGAGTTCTCTTGCAATCCTGTCTTCCTCTGATTCAACAGGCTCAGGCTCAGGCTCAGGCTCGGCGCCGAAGCTAGCACCCATGCCAGAGAAGCTAGGCATACTGATTCCGGATTTGTCAAGCCCCTTCTGCATCTCTTCAAGCTCATGGTGCTCGAATTCTAGTTGTCCTACGAGGTTCCCGATTCGGAAGTCGACAATACCTTTCCGATATAACAGCCAGGAAAGTGCATGTATGCAGTAGATGACCTTTGGGATGTTTTTCTTTTCATATAGGTCGATCAACTCGAAGCGGAAAAGTTCAGGTAACTCGGCTTCGGCCAGAAAGCGGAAAAAAAGAGCGATGTTATCAGAATGCCTGAATTGTAGTTTAGGATGCCGGAAGATGCGCATGGATTGGTCAGGATGTAGTGCCTGCACTAGCTCTGCAAGAGTGACTCCATTCCGCAAAGCTTCCTCCAGCTGCACAATAGGAGGTAGTGGCGTGTGTATAATGTCTTCTATCCATTCCTTTGCTTCTCCGATATGGCAGAGATATTCGTACGCTTGCAGGAATTGCCGTTGTTTGTCCATCCAATTCCTTTCGCCCCATGCTGAGCCACGGCCGTTCCCAACACCTCGATTCGCTCTCGCAGAATCTGTTCGTTTCAATTGCCGTCGGCCGTGCATGCCAACAACTGAAGGCGTTGGCGATGCCATTGAGAAATCTTCACTGGACTCATTTGCAGCGAATTTTGACAGTGTCCTTAGATGACTTGTCGAGGACTTCTTGAGATCCTGGAGTTCTGGTGTGGAGAGCACGGGCCCATGTGGGCTTGTACTGGTCTGCTGCTGAGAGCGTCGCGATACGGAGTCGGCTCGATTGAGACCCAAGGCGTTCGCACCTGTCGGCTGAGTTGCAAGTGATGTAGGAGAATATGCTGGCCCATTGTACTGATATTTTGGGGCTTCGTCATAGCTCTGCACTCTTGAATGTGTAAGATGTGTTTTCTTTATAATTGAAGGAGGAGAGGCGGAAGGTGGTTGGGGGAGCGGTCGTAGAGACTGTCTTGCAGATTTGTATCCTCCAGCTGGGTCACCTCGATAACCAGCTGCGCCGCCCGTCGTGGAGGGACTCATTGTCGTTGTCTCACTGATTCCGCGCTTGTGACCTGCGCCAAAGCTTTGATAGCCACTAGAAGTTGTTGAAGATATCGTACTGGTCCGGCTTGGCGCAAACGAGTTGGACGAGACAGAGTATGCTGATGAATTGTTGGAAGCCGTTGAAGAGTTCCGCAGAGGACTGGACCGGCGCTGGTCTGGGTTCTGCGAATTGCGCCCAGTATATTGATGCGACATCACCTCGATTCGGTAAGTCGTATCTCAAGCCTCTTGATAGGACTGAGGTTGCATCTGAGTAATATCCCGGCGCATTCCCCGGAGGCACCTGCGACCTTTAATCTGGCCCTCGGGAGACTGATTGAGGGGCTTGCTGTGGGGTTTCCGTGAAATGACTCTTTTTCCAGTACACCATATCGTGAGCGGTACAGATATGTATCACATGGTCCAACCGTCAGCATCTCGTCTCCGATGTCCCTGGCTTGATCGCGAATCTTGGTGGAGGATGACGATACTTCCATTGTTTACTTCTTGTTTACGGTGAATCTTCGGATCTTTTCTTAGCGCCTCACGCCGCGGCCCCACATTTTGGTGCTTTATCGAGTCTAACCACACTTTTTTACCGTTCCCTTTTCTCGTAAGAACAACTCGTTCTTCAACCCGTGGAAATTATTTTGTCTTCGTCAGGACTCTGTCAACTGCCCTCCACAGTACTCTCCGGATCCGTCACACTTACTTCTGGGCGATCACCCAACCATGCCTCTGACGAATGGCGACGCAGGGATGGGTACAGCGCAACTTACCCCAGGAAAATCAGCACTTGATTACAAGACAGCTCTAGACGTTGTTGCTAGTGACGATCAGGACGGTATAGACGTCAAGACATTGCTGAATTCCAATTCTCATGGAGGTTTAACGTACAATGACTTCCTCATACTCCCAGGCTACATCGGTACGGAGAATTAATTGAAAGAATTCAGTCATGGAATCGCCGACTGACTTAAAGACCAGGCTTCGCCGCATCAGAAGTCACGCTCGACACTCCCATAACCAAGCGAATATCCCTCAAAACCCCCCTTGTCTCCTCCCCAATGGACACAGTCACCGAGCACTCAATGGCCATCCATATGGCTTTACTTGGTGGCCTAGGCGTCATCCACCATAATTGCTCAGCAGAAGACCAGGCAGAGATGGTTCGAAAAGTCAAGCGATTCGAGAACGGTTTCATCCTTGACCCTGTGGTGCTATCACCAAAAACCACCGTAGGGGAGGCGAAGCAGCTGAAAGAACAATGGGGCTTTGGGGGATTCCCAGTCACTGGTTAGTGTCCCTTGAGACCGACAGTTCTGTTACATCCGGCGCATGCGCTTTTCCTGATGATCATCAAAAACAATTAACTTTCGTTCTTCTGATGCAACTCCGTTGTTATGAGGAATTAATCTAGACTCCTTGTCTGAGAAAGCGTGTCTCAGAGTTGTACAGGGTTGAAGTGAATTCGTGTCGAGAACTACGAAGCTGACGTTAGATGTACAACAGAGAATGGTACACTTCGTTCCAGGCTTGTCGGGATGATAACGACAAGAGATATACAGTTCAATCACGCCGACAATGAGCCTGTCACAACCGTCATGTCTACGGATCTAGTCACCGCACCGGCCGGCACAACCCTCATGGAAGCCAATGATGTCCTCCGAAAATCAAAGAAAGGCAAACTTCCCATCGTCGATTCGAATGGCCAACTCATATCTCTCCTCTCGCGGTCCGATCTCATGAAAAACTTACACTACCCCCTTGCCTCGAAGCTGCCGCATTCAAAGCAGCTAATATGCGCCGCCGCCCTTGGTACTCGACCCGAGGACAAAGACCGACTTCAAAAACTCGCCGACGCTGGTCTCGATATCGTCATCCTTGACAGCAGTCAAGGCAACAGCATCTTCCAAATTGAAATGATCAAATACATCAAACAACAACACCCAGAAATCGAAGTCATCGGTGGCAACGTTGTCACACGAGCCCAAGCCGCGTCTCTGGTCGCCGCCGGAGTTGACGGGCTGAGGATAGGTATGGGCAGCGGCAGCGCCTGTATCACTCAAGAGGTCATGGCTGTGGGCCGTCCGCAAGCCGCTTCCGTCTTCAATGTCTCTTCCTTCGCCGCTCGCTTTGGCGTCCCTTGCATCGCTGATGGTGGCATCCAGAATGTGGGACACATCGTCAAAGGTCTCGCGCTCGGTGCATCTACAGTCATGATGGGCGGTCTGCTAGCTGGCACGACCGAGTCTCCGGGGAATTATTTCGTCAGCCAAGAAGGACGCCTCGTCAAAGCTTATCGAGGAATGGGCTCTATCGATGCAATGGAAGATAAGAAAGCCGGCGCAGGCTCGAAGAACACAAAACAGAGCAATGCCGGCACTGCACGCTACTTCTCCGAGGGAGACAGATTGCTCGTGGCTCAAGGCGTCTCTGGGTCAGTGCTGGATCGGGGTTCAGTCACGAAGTTCGTGCCGTACCTGCTGGCAGGTTTGCAGCACTCGTTACAGGACATTGGTGCAAGGAGTTTGACCGAGTTACGGCAACGGGTCCTGGAAGGTGAAGTGAGGTTCGAGCTGCGGACTGTGAGTGCGCAGGCAGAGGGAAACGTGCACGGTCTGCATACCTTCGACAAGAAACTTTATTCTTAGGAGAGGAGTCATAACATGATGTTACGGAAGGTGCATGAGCAAATGGGCAGGAAAAGTTTAGGATTTGCGTGGCGTTTTGATGGTAGGATGTTCCACAATACCCAGGGGTTTTTCGGACCATAACTCTTCCATATCATTTCAGACAGTTAGATGGGTTACGATAAAGCATGCATAATGTATGACAGATCTGAGTTTATTTGAAGACAAAATATCTCGAAGACGTTCGAAGGGTCCTCCTTTCTATTAAATTGCTCAGTATGCCTTTCAAAGGCCATCTCTAGTTGCTTGCTCTAGATCCTCCGGACGTTCGAATAAGATCGGTTAAATTCTACCGCTCCTGCAGAGGGCCGTTAGTGGTCAAGAGTGGCAAACAAAGATTGCTGACTTGTAAGGCGGGCCCTTGAATACTTAGAATTCGATTATACCCAGTATGACATGGACGGGGTAGAGCAAAACGGTCATCATCACAGCAGCAGCAGCGGCAGTAAGTAGAGAAATACGTCCACTGATACAACATCATGACTCCATCTCCGAGATGTACAACGCTCAAGGCCTCGACAATACCATGCACCGCAGAAAGAGGACCAGCATCAACGCGTCTTTCCCAGATCCGAGACAAATCTCGCTCTAGAGTAGAGCACATCAATACATACAGACCGAGTCAAACAAACATTGACCGCGAGCCATGGACTCAAAGCACTTGGATTGGTCACAGAAGTCATTGCCAGGTACCCACCACATCAACGCTTACACTGGGCCAAACCCCTTCGACAGCCGTGCCGAGGACAACCACCGCAGAGAACGTTGCCGAATGCGCTTCGCCTGCTCTCTTCGACGCTTGGCCTTTGTTTGTTGACGCTGAGCCATGGCCTTTCCACGCTTGGCTTTGTCCCTAGACCGCTCAACGTCCGAGACCTCCACTTCGCAAGCCTCGTTCATTTCCTCCGCTTCGGGAATCTTGTTCTTGATGTCTGCTTCGTCATTTGCGTCCTCGATCTTAACGCCGCCGTCCTCGTCGCTGATATCCTCTTCGCTGTGCTCGTCCTTGATGCCCTCTTCGTCATTTCCGTCCCTTATCTCCACGCCGCCGTCTTCGTCGCTGATCTGCTCTTCGCTGTCCTCGTCCTCCATCTCCTCTTCTCGACTCTCGTCCTCCATGTCCCTGTCTCGGTGCCCGTCTTTCCACCCCACCTTATGCTTGATATACGGCTGGTCCACCAGACGGGCGTTGAGCATCATCTTTCCCCATAGCTGGGCATCACTCAGAGCGGCATTGGCAATGGTTGGTACAATATGAACGCTGTTGATATAGGCCGTGAAGGCTTCTGAAGAGACGGCGTTGTTGGAGTGGATATCCACACGAGTGACTGGAAGTGGGAGCAGAGTGGTATTGTGCCAAGGAGGCAGCTCTGGCTTCCAGTCTCCTTTGTTTCGTTTCAATTTGCGCGGATTCGTGGTGTCGGCGGTAGATCGAGAGTTTGCTTTGTTCTTCTCGATGCGGGTGCTGTGCCAGACCTGGAATTTGCGTGACACGCCTATGAATTTCTGTAAGTTAAACTTCGAGGAAGTAACGTCTAGGTACTTGAATACCTCTTTCCAGTTTGGCTTTCTTTGTATCGACTTTTCTCGTCACGTCTGTGCCTTTGGCCGTTTTGGCTGGGTTCATCTCAGTAATATGGGCGTGCGCCATCTGCGCGAGAAATTGCTTTGGATCACTTGCCGCAAGGGATGCCTCTACGACATCGGCACCATCGGCAGTGGCTCCGTGAGACGTCCGGCTTCCCTCCATGCGGCATTCATCGACTACGCTTTGAGGATGGGGACGAATCGCGAGAGCCACGGGCTTAGTATCAGTCTTCTTCTCCCAACATCCACGACAAAGGTTTTCCTTTTTCTTATCGGAGAGGTCGACCCTGTTGCATTGCACGCAAACAGTATGAGAGAGGCCACCAATTCGGAGCCAGGTCCCACGACCGTACTGCTGGTGGCCCATTGCATCTGGTGTCGTACCACAGTCCACACAGAAACGAGAAAAAGCTTGGACAGCTTTCGGTTTGGGACCGAGAACGATGTTTTTGCGAGTGTTATCTTGCCTCCTTCGCCTCACCGAGTCGCCACGCTTCATCTTGTCCGTGAACTTATACGATGGTCTCAGCTGACCGCAAAGTCCGCAGGCCAAGGGGCGGTGGATCCATTTGCGTAGGTCACATTTTAGATGGGAGACATCGTGCGACCCGACAGGTGGTATGAGTATTGTGGTGCGGGTTAACTTGGCATGGTAGAACGTTGGGCTGCAGAACTTGAGAGTTAGTGCATCCGGGCGACATAAATTTTCGATGATCAGGGCTCTGATCTCAATTGGTAGAAGCTCGATAAGGGCGTCTTTGCCCGATCGTGTTGTTGGGGAGTAGGAAGTATCCATGTCGGTGCTGACCATCAGTGTAACCTGTGGCGGTGCATTCACGGGGCCTCGATTTCCGTCAAATCTGATGACTCTACAGGCTTGGATTCGATGTGATCGAGGTACAGATATACAATAGCGGTACGACAGATGATAAATCAATTAGGGAGATCTGTATTCGAATTCGAATGGCCCAGAGAAGGTGAACTTGGTAGGAGGCTCCAGGCTACATGAGGGGAAGAGGAAGAAATTGTGCGTGCTAGTTAGACAGCCTTGCCCTGGATCATAGCATGTGAATATTAACGTGAATATAGTAGGGTCTGAGAATTGAATCCTTCAACACATACAAGACTGAGCATGCCACACCACTCACCTACTACACCAATCAGCCTGGAGCACTAAGCTACCCCAAGCGACAGCTTATGGCCTACTTAATATACTGCCAGATCCAATTTATACAGTCTTGTGCCACAGTACCTATCAGATGAGGTTGAGATTGAGACTTCACGTGACTTGCTTTTGCCATCCCTACCTCGCTTAGGTATCTGAAAACGGCATAGTTGGCGTGTCGGTGGATCGATATGCCGTGATTCCCAACGGACCTCGGCTCAGGAGCGTAACATCTACAAGGTACTTACATGTACTTTACCTTGTTCGCCCATGCTTCATTTTATAGAAAAAGCTAGCAAAGTGTACAATGCATGTCGAAGCTTCATTGCAAGTTTAGGTCAAGCTTGCTTAGAAGGTTTTCACAGCCATACCACCACACTTTACACCGCCATTGTCTGACAGAAGCACCCATTCCTCTCCTTACAGTGTCTAGCGAACTGTGCAAAGCAGACGACGAGAAGAGATCTGCCTGCGAAGCTCTTCTGCGAATGGCACCGTTCTTGTAGAAGCCCCCGTAGATTCTTGACGACGATGGTCAACGATCGCGGTCGCGAACCGCCGCAGAGTAGACTTTCTGAGGACGCTAAATCCCTTCCTGTACCGAGTCCCAGTGCAAGGTAAACAACTCTTTCTGAGTCAGATAAATCCCGCCCCTGTTAATCTAACTGCATCAGTATCCTCCTTATCTCTCCTCAGAACACCATTCTGCTCCTCCACCGCGTCGACTCCTCGACATCATTCGCCTCGGCCCACGTATTCCCTGGTGGGCATATCTCGCTACAGGATGGCTACCTCCCTCCCGTCGGCGATGTTCGAAGGCACGAAGATAGCACAGCCTACCGCATGGGGGCGATAAGGGAGTGTTTTGAAGAAAGTGGTATACTGCTGGCACAGAGCAGAGAAAAGCCCGGAGAGCTGCTGGCTCTCAGCGACGAGGAACGCGAGCATGGCAGGCATGCAATCCACAAAGAAGAGGTCAAATTCTCAGATTGGCTACAAAGTAAAGGAGGTATACCTGATATGGACGGCTTACACGCATTCACTCGCTGGCTGACTCCAATCACTGTTTCCCGCCGGCGGTTCTCGACGCAGATGTATCTTTACTTTCTGCCATTGACCTCTTCCTCAAATCTTCCACAAGAAATTCAGACTCCTACTTCGGATGGCGGTGTTGAACATACAACTGCCGAGTTTCTTCCGGTCTCAGAGTGGTTAACGCGGTCGAAGGCTGGTCAGATAATATTATTTCCACCACAGTTTTTTCTTCTATCAGTCATTTCCCCGTTCCTAGCCCCAGCACCTGAGGCTAAGGATACAGCTGCGCTTCAAGCGCAACGGAACAGGCTACTAGATTTCCTAAAGCATAGAGAGGATGGGGAACCGATTTGGGCAGACAAGTGTATCAGCTCCACTCCGGTGTGGAAGGTTGGCAACAAAGTCTATATGAGTTTAGAACCCGCCGGTCCAGAAGTTGAAGGCACCGGAAGGAAAGGCGATGGTCGAAGAATGATTTCCTGGGTGTTTCGCGAGGGGAGATCACAAGACTTAGAGGTAAGCTGGAGAGAAGATGTCATGAGAGAGAAGGAAAGGCTTAGAGATCAGTCCCATAACCTCAACAGAGAGCAGTTAGAAAGCGAAAGGGAGCAGAGCGGACGACAGGCGAAGGAGAAACTGTAGATTTTACAGTCATGTACATGGCAGTAGTAATGGGCGAAAATAGTTGCCCTGGGTATCTTGAAGCTTTTGAAATGACATTGAGCTCATACCCCCTGCACGATTATAGATAATCCAGGAGCGTAGTCAGTATATCTTTCATCACTGGATCCGTATCTTCGCTGCTTGTATCGATGCCGTTCACTTGTTCTACCGAGCGTCAGTACATCTTCCAGTCTTTCCGCTGATTCCGACAGCTGTACCTTGCAATGACGTTTTGATATTGTCCAACGACTCATCGCGGTTCGCTAGCAAGCTTTGAATCTTTCCCTTAGCACCGCCATCCTCAGCGACTAACCAAGCAAGGATGACATTGACCGTCTGTGCAACAAAAAACGATCAGCCCGGAATCTGTTGGGGAGGTCTGCACTCGCTTGTAGGGAGAAGAGTCCAGCATCAAGACGGCGTGACAGCCACTCATCTTCTCTGCTTGACTGGTCGACTGAGGATATTTCTGCCTTCTCTTGACTTATCTCGCGATCCACCATCGAAACTTTTGACGCGTATTCCCACCTTGTTTTGGTTAGCCGTTCAATCTTCTCATAGTCTTTTTCGACGAATTTAGCAAGGAGTCGTATTCGCGGCGCAGACTCGGCAGTTAGTGAGCGTAGCATTGATGCCAAAATCCCAAGGAGGTGTTCAGTCGCTTGGTTATCGTGCTGGTGCTTGTGAGTGTTTGTTGGGTGCGCATGGAGTTTCACTTACCTTCTTCATGAGATTACTGAAAATGACTTTGAGCCCTGCTGCTTCAACAAGCTTTTCACAGCTAGGGGCTCCACCGAGACCACCGAGAGCATGGTCGAGTAATCGCAACGCTCGCGTTTTACTCATCTTGCCTTCCCTTAACATTATAAGGCACAGCTCTATGCCTTCCGCCTCCGCAAACTTCTCTTTGCCTTCTGACTCGTCCACGCAGCAAGTGATGCAGTCGAACAGATTCTCGACAAATTCTTCTTCCTCCGTGCCTCTCGGTGGATCTCGCTTTCTGTAAGGACTTAGGAGCTGCAGGAGAGGATCGATTGCATCGGCGTGAATTAATTGCAATCTATTGGACGTGGAAGATTGCAGAAGGATAGCGAGGACTTCGGCTGAGTATTGTTTATTCTGGCTCACGGCGGGCTCTGACTTTTGCATGCGCGACAAAAGCCACTTCACAATTGGAGTGTTACTCGTGAATTTCTCTGTGACCGAGACGCGAGACGACAGATTCTCTGCCACGCCTGCGGCTTGTCAGTACTTCGTCAAAGAGCTGGCGCTTTGTCCGTTTACCAAGGACATGGTAGACGCCAGCCCGATCTGCCTCGTTCTTCTCATCCATTCGCGAGAGGTTCTCGTATAGCATACTGATGATGTCGGCATCAAGCTGAAGAAATTCTTAGTGTAACCGTATAAGAGAGAAAGATTGAATACGGACCAGTGCGTCGACCATCGCATCCCATTGAGCTTGTTCTGCCTCCACATCTTCGTCTGTAAGCTCTTTGATGATTTCAATTGCGTCTATAGCAATATCGGTGTTTTCGTGGGAAAGTAGGGAGACCAGAGAAGTCACACATCCCAGCTTCGCAAACTCCTCATAAAGTTCCGGATGTTCGGAGAGAATTGACAATGCTTTGACGTCCGCATCTAGATCTGCCTCTGAGCTCATAAACCTGCGTCAGCAGTCAGATTGGACCTACCGTGGCAAACAGAGGTCCTGCACGTACTTCTGAGGTGTATCCTCGAACTTGGCCCTGAGCTCGGAGTTTTTTGATATTCTCTTTTCGAAATTCAAAGCCAGTCGTCGTAGCCAGGCCAAGTCAATCTTCTCTGGCCCCTAGTTGACTTTGTCAGTCTTTATTGTGTTTGGATCGACGGTTGTATCGCTGACCCCTGTCTCGTCCTTCTCCCGCTCGTCAATAAAGTCTAGCACCTCTGCCGTGTCGATCGTGAGACCACCTCCGAAGAATCGACCTTCTTCGTCATCAGCCTCATCATCGTCGGGTGGCAGCTCGGGGCCGGCCTCTCTATCATCGTCGTCCTCGAGGGCGACGGTTTTTCGTCCATTGGTCTTCACATCGCCGTTGCCGCTAAGTTTAGAGGCCTTGTAGGCGGCTTCTAGGAAGTGGTTAGGGGTGCTTTAGTAATCTTGACTATTCTACCATACCTGGGTCTTGCACCTCTAACTTGCGCTTGTTGCTCGGTGCGGAAGGTTTCTTGAAGAGATCGTCGATGTTTGACATTGCTACAAAATGTGTTCAGTTGCTGACTTCAACCCTCTCGGATATGCTGCATTGGAGTCTCGGTGCGATCAGTATCCGTCAAATGATGTATCCTTCTCCAGTTCCCTCATCTATTTTCAAGACTTGGCCGGCTTTTTCGGGGTTAATTCCAGACGCGCCTCGCGTCTGCCAACCTTAGCCCTCCCGGTAAATCTTTGACTTCAATTGTAGCTCTGTGAAACACCTCACTGTAAAACGTGAATTACGTGATTTCGCATCGTAAATTCAACCTCTAGAAGCTTTTTATATAATTCTTGTAGAAGTATTTCAAGATTCAAATAGGTAATCTGTGTAGAAATTGCACTTTAAGTTGCTCAACAATTCAGACAAGACAGGCCCAAGAATACCTTAGTCTAAGATGTACCTCCGCTGACCTCCTTACTAATTTGCATACATTCGTCACACTCAGCAAACGCCTGGGCCATTGGACATTCGAGAACACGAAGGAAAACATGTCGGGTCTTTAAGAATCATTTGTGGCCTCCATTGCTCGGGCTCTCAACGCGGACCAGGTTCCCTGTTCCCTCTGGGGACACTATCTTCTCAATATCCATGGCGTACCATCCATTATCGGCGTAGGTATCCCTCGACCAAGAAAACTCCAGATCTTGAGCTAATGCTCCGCAAGTCAATTGACTTTGTCATTCCGGACGACCGTTTGAGGGTTGGCACAAAGTCTCTCACTCATTTCAAGAGCCTCACGCCATGTCCAGACCAGGAAGTCTGCCCCTCAAGCTCGCAGGAGCGGCATACGCCGCCGCCAGCATTTCACATCCACATTGAAGACTCAGAAGTCACCGTGGCCCTCTATCTACAATCCGAGACCCTTTGGTTCTTGCCACCGCTTGACAGCTCTTTCTCGTTCCCGAAGAGACTCGAACTTCCCTCGCAATTCATCCTTGCGGCCGACCAGACTATTCTCCCACCTTGGCGGCCGGGTCGGGGATCGGGTGTCTTCAAGTCGGGCTGTGATCCAATCGTCGTCCCCAAGTCTCACATCTTGCTGGAAGCCTTTCTGCGTTTGTACGCGCGCGATTCAGGGAAGCGCATAGGTGTCTTTGCAATGGCAATGATTGCATACGTGGAGCAGTACATCGATGATAATGGGCTTTTGGATGCAAACCAGCTTCCGGAACCCCTCAAGACGTCCTACGAGGAGCTTAGACAGGGAGTGAAGCCTGTTCGTCGATGGAGGAAGGAGTTGAGGAGGCTCTTGGGATAATTGAGGAGGATTCCGAGGATGACCGCATTTGGTAGAGTGCCGCCTTTTTGCAGGCCCTCGTGCTCTTGGATTCCTCTATTTACAAAAGGCTGGCATTTATGAGTACGAGAGAAGAGGCTTATAGCCCATTGGTGACAGCTTTCTCCTATAGCTCTTCTGACGGCACCTATGATCGGCCTATGGTCGTATAGAGTGAAGAGAACAATTGGTAATACACGTAGTAGATAGAGGTGAGAGTTACAAACTTCCTCTGAAGAGAGTAAGAATAGAGGAGGAAAGAAGGGGGGTCATTGCTCCGTTTATGCTCCACCTTGGTGGCTATCTCTGAAACCTACCTCGGTCGGGCTGTACGAGAGCGCGCGTGCGCATCTTTTTGTTCGAGCGTGGGGTATTAGGTGAGTATACGGAGACAAGGGAGTGTGCATCGCCGAGCCTGGGTGATGCTTTATGGCCTTGTATTGCGACCTCCTAACACAGGAACCTATATCAAGGCTTCTAAGTTAGAGAGTGCTCAGTGCTGGTTGATTCTCGGGTAGAGGAGTGACTAGGATCAGGGGGCAGTGGTACCATAAGGTATGGCTGGTCTGCAACTGTACTATTCTTATTGTGAGGAAGGCACTTCTATTGAACCTAAGGAAGACAGTCCTTGCCTGTTTTATGAACATTTGCCTACTATAGTCTCGATAAACTCAGTGCTCTCGATCTGACCGAGCCAGTCGAGCTCATCACGTGACCTTGCCTGTAATTGCCTGCTCGTAGGGGCTATTCCTGTCCAGTCACTGGCCCACCTTTGTACTTGTAGCCTGACAACGGGGGTTATAAGCAGACGGAACTATCGTAAAAACAAGTATCTTGAACCATCATTCTCTTTCCACACTATGAACGTGCGAGATAATGCTACAAGTCTGAAGGGGTGACTAGTAATATAAGAGATGATTTGAAACCTGTATAATCAGCACTAGCACGTGACACTTTGGCGGAGTGGTTAACGCGCTGCCCTGCTAAGGCAGTTCCTTCGGGGTGAGTACCTAGAGTCCCCTGCGGAGAGTTAAAACAACATTCTAACTATCAGAAAGAGCGCAGGTTCGAGTCCTGCAGGTGTCGATTCAAACCTTTTGCTTGTCTCCCCCCTCTCTTTTCTTCCTTTTCGTTTGTAACACTTTGTCTGCCATGAAAGCGCGGATAGACGTTGATACACGTTGTAGATATTTTCACTTCGCCGGCTCTGCTGTAACACTAGAATGTATGACCCCATGGCCGGACAGTTTCATAAATAAGTTGACAGGATATAGCCTGCGCATGTGCTCTCGACCAGCTAGGACTGAAAATGTCCCGTTATGAGGTCAAGTCTTCTAAGTCTCTACCCCCTAGGAGCCCCCACCTCGCGAAATAACCACCGTGCGGCCCAAAAAGGGGTTCGATTTTGGGCCGGAAATTATCCAGTTGATTGCGTACAACAATAGGTACTCGGTAGAATGTCTTTTCCACCGACTCTTAAATTGAAGCGGCATACTATGGTGCGAACACTTCGCAAGCTGCCGTCAAAATCTGGCCAATCGCCCGTGGTTCGCCTCAGTATGTGGCTGGACAGTCCGAAAGAACAGTGCATTCCTTTCTTAGTGGATACCTAACGACGCACAGTGGAAGCAAGCTGGACCACGATCTAAGCTTTCTTCGTGCAAGATGGGCCTTGCAAGTGACACACCCTGTAGTGGCTTGACGGACGGCAAGCCTCAGCAGGAGCGGAGCTACCACATGATGGCTGATCTATGTCTTCCCCATCCATCAGATCGCGAACTTACCACAGAGCACGAGACTTTAGCCCTTTTGCTCCAGAAAGATCTCCAGATGCTTCACAATCGAAATTTGAGAGGTAAGTACACAAAAGCCTGTGTCTTGCACTCCTCGATTCTAAGACGGGTTTAGAGCTCAACAGACCATTGAAATCCTTAGATATGGCATACGACCAATTCAAAGTCAAGGAGCTTCACAGCTGGAGACTAGCAGGCCAGAAGCCCCCACCTCAAGAAACACCAGTCCGTGCGTCTAGATCGTTAGATGCTCCTCTAGCGCATCATCTTCTTCAACCATCCTACATAACTTTGTCCCCGCAAGATGACTCTGAAACGGCCGATCCAACTAACGGCTGTGTTGCTATGTTATTGGGCAACCTTTATACCCCAAGGACTTTAGTATTTGACTATCTCCATCGACGTTCCAAGGACTCTGAGGGTCTAAAGACTCTCCCAGAATCCGTTTGAAAGTTGAATTGCTGTATGGCCGCAAAGTTCACCAGAGAATCTCGAGTAGTAGGGACCATGCCTGCAAACCCACGGCTCTCCCACTCTGGGATCCTTTCGAAGGTGTCACTCTGGTTTTAACACATGAGTCAGACCACCGCAATGCCGACTTGAGATACAGATTTCGAAGGATCTGCCTATTTGTGTTACATCCACAGAGATTTTTCTATGAGTCGAAAGATTCAGCAATCACTCGTTTGCATGATCAGATTCATATAGTAGCCTCGAAAATGACAGGTATGCCCGTCAGAGAGTTCTACTTTCGCCGAAAGGAGTGGCTCAAACTAGTGCGTAACCCATTCTCCGCGATGGCCATCAAGGAACTAGATTCTGTTTTGAATGCTCTGCATAGTTCCGAATCTGAGGCGGACGTTGAACCGATGACCATCAACGGGCGCAAAGCTGAATTAATAGACCACCAAATGGACGAAGCGCTGCAACACTATTGCATTCGACCAGAACTGCGGTGCTGGAAACATGCTTGCAAATCGAGCCAACTGACTCTGATCTCCCTGTCAAGGTAGAATGCAGCTGCATCTTTTGCATCAACTCCATCCAACCTGGCCCAAGGCAAATTAGTCGATGACAATCCACGCTGGACGCTGTATATCAATCGCCCTTTGTATGTTGAGCGCGTGAGATTCTTTCGCACGTGTAACAAACGCAAGAGATTTGTCCCCATCAAGGCGGAGATACGTTCTGTTGAAAGGAATTATCTTTTAAAATCTGCGCAAAAGCTCCAAAAATTTGATAGCAGCATCAGAGCCATGCTTCTGGACAGATTGGCCCCATTCTCAAAGCGTCCAAGGTCTGCACGAGGAATTCGCTCCGACTCGGCAGTATCTCATGAGGCTCAGAGCAGTACCACACAAACATGCAGCAACAAGAGAACATGTGTACCTCGGAAGAACCCCCGACAAGCAAGGAACAATATTGCACAGCGCCGAGCAATCCTACAATTTCAGACTCGGCTTTTGATGGCTAGCCCTGGTACAGCGCTGTCCTCTACGCTAAACTCAACAATTGTATCTGAGGATGCTGGCCACGAGTTGCTTTCAATTGAAGACGATATAAGTTTGTCCAGTTTTACCACAAATGACAGAATTGCACCAGAATTGAGGAAAGAGCGCTGTGACAAGGTAGAGACTTTCATATTGAGTGGTGAATCGTACTTTTCCGCCGGCAAAGAGAGCGACAAACGATGCAAACGCAAGAAAGGAGTGGACAGCGATCTCAGCCAAAAAAGATCAAGGGAAAGTCCGGCGTTGGACATCTCGCCGATAGAATCGAGGTTGAAAACTGAAACAGAGACTAGCAAGGTGAAGACTATTGACACTGAAACGGAGACTGATCTTCTACGCACCACCTATTCTGGACCTCATAATAATGAGTCGTCAATAACCTCTCCAGCATTCTCTAAGGAGGTTCAACTCGAGCAACATGTGGTCCGAAGAGAATTCGTGCACCAAACATCTCGATCTACCCGGCCAGCCGAGGAACAGCATTTCTACCGAGACCTTGGTTTGATCAAAATTGAGGACATGGATTGCGTCACTAGACACGACAGACTCAGAACTTTGAAGAGGATCATCAAACGAGGCGACGAGTTGACTGCAGTTGAGAAGGCACAATTGGCTGAATTAGAGGCTAAGGGGACTCGAGTCCGTGGCCGAGATCTATCGAGAATCGACGTCGCGGATATGGATAGTAGGACGAGGAAGATCCGGCGAGGTGTGTTGCGAAAGAACGTCCACCGATATCGCATTCTGAACGAAGCAGAAATGAAGCAGTTGAAGGGTTTTGGTTTGAACTATAAGGCGTAGCATTGACGGGTATCTGTGGGACCCCTCAATGCGTGATGAGACAGCGAAAAGTCTACACTCAGTGTAATAGCTATCTGGAGTCTCAAGCACTCACAAACTCTCCTGTCCTTTACCTATGTCCTGTATCAAGCGAGTCCGAACAGCGATGCAAGACCTTTGTTGACAAGACAAATTCCAACACATCATCCCTCATCATCCCTCGCAACTCTTTAGGACTCTCCTTGGTCTGTTCCTTCTTCAACAATGCTCATAAGGCTCATGCTGCTCCCTCGGAATATTCCCCATTTTCCCCCCCTTCTTTGCGGGTACTATCTAACTATCGACGAAAAATAAACGCTTTCTGATTCGTCGGGTATCTGCTTGTCACATCAATCCTCATAGCTAAATTTCAGCTGATTGATGATTGCGTGATGTCGGGAAAAATAACTGAAGAAGGCTACTATGTCCAATTAATGGCCTGCTGCAACCCTGACACAACTGCTAAATTGTCTGCGTCTATCTTGGGAAAGCTGAACTACCTAGTTCTGCTTCAATACGCTGGCGGTGAATAGATCGTTAACGCAATATAGAATAAAGATGGTTTTCGACCTACCGTTCTTTGAAATGAGAAGATCGGTCCAATTTAATGCTGTAGCTTATATTAGGTCAGTTCTGGGGATTGTTAGGGGAAAAAAGGACGAGGCATCGCTCCCCTTGAAATTTGCTTGCTCCAGCTATCTTCGGAGCGGCCGGATCAGGCTGCGCATAGGAACGGCCGAGGTTGAGGGTAGTCGAGGTGAGCATCAGGATGTTCGGTAGGGTGTCGCGTCACCCCCTGCTCACATCGACGCCAGCTAATAAAGCGGCAACACCCGCGCGACGTCCGGGTGGGAAGGGGGTACATTTTGGATGTCTTGTAGTGCCAAGCCTTACCTCTCGAGTCTCGGGGCAATGTTCACTCCAATCCTGAGCTATTGCAGCGATCATGGCTTCGAGGCTGACTGATATGGAGATAGACGACTATCGAAGCCAGGGTCACCAGCTCTATCGCCAAAAGAGATATCAAGCTGCTCTGCAACGTTTCAATGCTGTAAACAAACGAGACCGCGGCGTGACCGTTGAAGCCGTCGTTGATGTCAGACAGATCATTCAACAGGAGGGAAAGCCTTCTCTCAATATTCTCGACAACCGAGCTGCCACCTACGCGAAACTTGGCAACCTGCAAGCCGCCCTACGAGATGGAAGGAGCATGATTCAGGACTACAGAACGAGCTGCTCAGTACGACGATTCATGACGGCTGTCTTCGAGTCAATCTGACCGAGACTAGGGATATCTACGCACAGGCAAGATCTTGCAGCTACTTCACCAAGACGAGGCCGCAACAAGCATTTACAAATATGGCATGCGCAATGTGCCATCAACGGATCCGAATCAAGATGTATTCCTCATCCACACCAGATTCGTCGTCATCCTTTGACTACTATACAGCTTATTCGAGAGATGTACGAGTGCCTTGTCAAACGGAGGTCTCCTACCAAAGCCGTCGATCCCCTGCTAGTTCTTCCAGTCGAGATCGCAAAAGCAGTTTTCGACCACCTCATTTTCAAGCAGATGGTGTAAGCCAGGATATTACTTGTTGGAAATCTCTTGCTGACCATCACGGAGCAATGCTACTCGCGTATCACAATCTTGGCGCGCACTGTTGGTCTCAGCGCCCGACCTCTGGACCCATCTCGACTTCTCCGCCACCACCAGAAGTGTTCCGGTAGCGACGGTCGCTGCCTATATCAAGCGTTCACGAGGGAGAGTAAAAAGCGCTACGATCTCGGGGTTCTCACCCTCTCAACCCGTCGTGCTCAAATGCATCGCGAATAGATGCAAAGCCCTAGCTCGTTTGCAAGTTTGTCACGGAATAGTAGGCGCCTCCCTTATTGAAGCGGCGCCAGCCCTAAGGTCGCTGGAAACTCTCATTGTGGGTGCCGATATTAGTCTCGATACTGTGAGCCAATTACTTGACGAATGCCGTGGTCTCCGTAAGGGGGTGTTTTCCTCTGTTACTGCCAGATCCAGTGCGCAATGGACTGGTGACTTTTCCCTACTGCGCTCTCTGACTATCGATGCCAAGAGGGGCTCGCACATCAGGGCCGCTTTATTGAAAATTGTAAGTTCCGAGATTGTTCGAAGGTCAGAGTTAGGCTGACTAGACAGAACACCTTGGTTCCAAGGATAGGTAACATCCAAGAGCTGAACTTTCGGTACTGGGATACGCTAGCTTCTCGATCCCAGGCGCCCGATCTTTCGAGCTTAACCCACCTTGAAAATTTGAGTCTAGTGTCTCTCGACTCACTCGTATTCCCTCGACTGCCACGCTCGATCAAGAGTCTCGACGTGTCGGGATGGTATAAATGTAGCGTCGGTATCAGTGCCAGTCAGGAGAATTTAAGTCGGACATCGCTGGATGAGTTGGTCAGCCTATCCATGAGTGGTCTCCTACACCTTTCAACAACGGATCTATTCACCCTTCTAGCGCCCAACAAAGGAAATCTGAGGCTACTGGACCTTAGTGAAACAGAAATAGACGTCAAGCAGCTCGCCACTGCCGGCTATCTTTCTGGGGTCACTGAACTGTCATTGAACACTACTCGTGTCGATGACGAGACGCTGGAGGTACTGGCCTCCAGTCTCCCCAATCTGACCACGCTTGCTGTATCAAGCACCCGTGTTACCGGCGTGGGCATCCGGGCATTGACGAAGAAGCCGGAGAGGCAGATGGAGCGGCTTAATCTCGATTTTTGTAACTTCGTTGGTGCTGATGCCGTTGTCTATGCGAGGTCACTGGGTGTCGTCGTGTCGTGTAAACAGGTAGAATCCAGCAAGGGAAGACCAAGGAACCAATAGCTGTGAGGGATAGCTCTATGAGTGAGAGGAAGCGACCAATTGGCTTTGCCGTGGGCAGATACTAGCAGGTCCATAGTATCGAATCGAGCCTTGCCGATATGTGTGGGGTCTCGACGATCCTGGTGAACTTCAAGTGCCATCCCTCTCCTCCATTGGGAGCGTGATTGTGTACCGCAAATACCGTGACAGTCGACCTCTGTGGCTTTCGGTCGCCATTGCTCCACCACCATTTCGCAAGAACACATCTTCGAGAAGCGCCAAGCATTGGTGCAGAGCATCGACGGCGCGTTTGTCTGATGGTCCGCCGTGACATCCCACGCGGTATGGTGCACTTTTTCAGAGCTTTGCACGACTGTGGTCCCTACCCTCCATTGGGCTTTTGCTTGTGTAAGGCAAACACACTGACGGCTTGCCTTTTCCGCTATCCAGCGCCATTGGTCCACCATCATCTCGCCAAAATGTATCTTTGAGAAGCACCAAGAATATATTAGATGGTGGACTATGCCCAGAGTGTTTCACAAGTGCATGCCCCCGCCGACCTGCGTATGATTCTGGGTGCGTAGAGAGACCACTGCTGACTCGAAGAGATCTCAATTGGGAAAGGTTCTGGATGTATATTGCTTTTGGTATTTTTTGTACCTTGTTTCTGTCCCACCTTCCCCAAGCCACATCTCCAAAAAGTGGGTATATACTACGAATGTAAGAACCTCGTCATCACCCCCATCTTCCATCACCCCCTTCCCAGCACCCCCAACCACCGGCCCCCGCATCACTCACGCCCCCAACGCTCCCTTCACCGTCGTCAAATAATCCGTTCCCCCCTGCGTATTCACCATCGCCTCGGGCCCATCCCACAACATAACCCCTCCCATGTTCCCCACCCCCGCTCCCAGTGCCCCCTGCAACACCCCCTTCAGCTGTCCTGGCTGCACATACCCACTGCCTGCACACTCCGCACACCCCGGCGCGCCCACATACAACTTCGGCCCCTTCCCCTTCGCACTCAGATCCTGACTCCAGGCCTTGAAGCTCGCCGCAAAGCCCGGCTGTCCGATGTTGCAGTCGCCGTTGTTGTAGAACTGCACGAACACGAAATCCATGCTCTGCATCGCGTCGAGCGGGATCGAGGCGTCGGGGCGCGGGCACTGCGGCGCCGCGGAGATGTAGTACCGCTTGCTGGCGTCGGAGTTCAGGTTTGTGCGCAGGGCGGAAACGAAGGTGGCATAGGAGGTGGTGCTGTGGTCTTCGTTGTCGACGTCAAAGCCGTCGACTCTGACGTCGCCGAAGGGGCGGAGGCCGGCGTCGAGGCCGGTGCCGGCGCCGAAGAGGTTCCAGAGTGTGGAGGCGAATTGGGTGGCTTGGGAGTCGGAGGGGAAGGCGGAGGTGGCGATGGAGCCGCCGAGGCTGAGGAGGACTTTCTTGCCTGAGGATTGGCATTGGGTGATTTGGGAGGCGAGGGTTGGGCAGCTCATGAGGCCGGTGGCGCCCATGGAGGCCATCTGCGAGGTTTGGCCGCCGCAGGATGAGCCGAGGTTTAGGGAGGGCATGCCACCGGGGCCAAAGAAGGTTGTGAGGAAGGCGAGGACGACGATGTCGACGGAGGGGTCTTGGCAGAGTTTGGAGAGAGAGACTTGGCCGGTGGCGCCGGATTGACCGTAGTAGACGGCGACGTTGGAGGAAGAGTCGGGGTTGAATGTGTAAGAGCCGGAGGAGGAAGAACTTTGTTGGACGACTGCCGCTGGGGAAGAAGTAGGGGTAGGAGTCGGAGTTGAGGTCGATGTATCGGTTGTAGATTGGAAAACAGAGGGCTGAGCAGCAACGGCAGCTGAGGAGGAGGTTGATGTGCTGGCTTGAGATTTTGGTACGACTGGTGCTAAGGAAGAAGATGTGGAGGCAGCAGAATTTGGTGCTTGGAAAAATTCACCTGCCGTTGCCGAGGTAGATGTTGCTGTCAAGGGGCTGTTTGACGCGCTCTGGATAACAGCCGAAGAAGAGACTGGTATCATAGGGTTGGAAGTAGAGGTGGCTGATTGAATAGGAGTAATCAGGGTCGTAGCTAGTGCTAAGCTGACACTAGCTCCACCAGCAGGAGAGGTTACAGGCACGGGGGCAGGAATCGAAGGTGCCGTGGAGGAGTTCATGGCGGAATCAAGCCAAGCATTGATCCATCCTTGATAAGCTTGAAGCTCTTGCTTGAGCTGGGCGGCAGAAGTAACAGAATCAAGGGATTGTGACGAGGCGAACCAGGAGTTCATCCATCCGGCAAACGCGGTACTTTCTTGCTGCAGCAACTGCAAGTCCCCTATGGTGACAGCCACGGATGAAGTGTCACGTTTATCGAGGATCGACCTCCGGCTGTGGGCGCGTTGTGCTTCTTTCAGGTTGGTGATCCTTGGATGACGAGGTTGTAAATGATGAAGTCTTGCGTGACCAGCAATGGAAGTCGTAGCAAGACTAAGGAGAGTAACTGCCTCTAGGGCACAAAGAGAGACTGAGAACAACATGATAATGAGCGTGATCGGGATGCGAATCCAGCGCAGATGACAAGAGAATCACGCAAAGGTAAGAAGCCTGCAGCAAGGAGCGAATACCATTCGGATGCATTATGGGGAATGTACATCTTATAAGTACCTACATGTAGCTCTTCCACCGAACCCCTTTTTCGAGGCATCCAGACTAGACGGAAGATGGGAGGTGGCAGGTGCTAGGTGCTAGGTGTAGGATTGTGTGATAGAGGAGTTGCGCTCTGACTTCCTGGATTGGACAATGCGCCGAGGGGGTCAGCTCTGGGCGGCGATTCGCTAGAACCCAGGCGCGTTTCAGATGGCTCTGGTCAAGGCGGTTACCTAAAGCCATGTAGCTCCCGCGCCCTCAGATCTGGTGCGGGCCAGTGGAATGCTGCACATGGCCCAGGACGCACTTCTCAGCTTCCTGACTAGGGATGGACATCTGTCAGTTACCACTTCGCTTACTAGCGGTAAATTACCGTCACTGACGGTAAATGAACATTCTCATTTACGGTCAGTGACGTACTAGCAGAGGGTTTGCTATCAATAATGTTTTTGAACGATGATCACGCTATACGCTAGCCGTAAAGAGATAATGCTAGGCCCAATACTGTTAGCGCGTTATTTACACTTACAGGCCGAACATCTTGTTATTTACCTCAGTTACCGTCAGTGATCGATACTTACCGTAATATAGCATCACTATTCCTGACCCCATCCTACGGCTACGATACCATTAGTACGTCCGAGTTCTATGTCGTTTCCCTCATCACCTCTTATCGATCTTACCGCCACGAAAGGGGTAATTCCTGATTATCATCAGCTGGGACTCTCGGTTCTTTGTCCGGTCCAGATCGCTTGCCTGCGACCCAGACGATAATCCCTTCCAGCGCACTAAGGTGGAAGCGAACTACGTCAAAATATGTTTGAGTGAACAGGCGGCCGTATCAAGATACCTTGTTATGCGTGCCAATATGGCGTGGCTTAGAGGCATGTGCTCCCAGTCTTCTGTCAATCACTGCGGCACGACTCTTGAAGAGAGTGCAACCTGACATGCGGATGTGAAACCCCTGGAGAAGTGCATCCTTGAAAGGTGGGGTGGCAAATAGTGATGCGAATAGCAAGCCGCTCTGCAAAAGACAAAAGGAGCGCCAAACAGCTGTGCTTGCCTTGAAGTAGATACTCGACCGAAATTGTCTCAATTGGTGGCAGTGCATACGGGGGTTTGAAGACGTATAACGAAAACTCATGCTGCTCGCCTTACTTTGCTCGCTATTCCAAGGAGCGACAAATTCAGAGACCCTTGTAGTCCGACTCCTATCCAGATGAATTGTATGGTCGCATTTGCTGGATACCAAAGCCCGTCAATGTCTGTTTGTTCGTCAGGTGGATTGTCAGCCATGTCGTGCTATGCCGCCAAGGCTACTTCACATCCTGAAGGAGCGCAGGAACAGATGCCCTTGACCTTGTCCCGACGTGCTCCTCGTTGTTGTGCTACTTTCTGTGGATTGTACGCCGACGCAAATCCAGCTCTCCCCAATGATATCGACCTGCGCGCTTCACAATGAGCAATATTATGGACAGGGAAATCCTTTTGATGCTGCGCCTTGATGCTTCACCAACTTGTGCCAGGAACGGATAACGACACGGACGTCTTTTACTCCAACTATGGCTGTGAACTGTAACATAGCATGTTTAAATGACCGCAATCGGAATCTTCCGAAATTGGTAACGACAGCCTGGGAAGTTCTCTTGTAGGTGTCCCGGGGCAGCTGCAGGTCCCCAGATCTAGAGAGCGCATGTTCCCTTGAGGCAAGAGCGGCCATTCACTCCACTATCAGCGCAGTTGTAGCATGATCTGTTTGTCGCAGCAAATAAGCCATGGAGCCTGTGACAGCTGCTTGCACTTGGACGACAGGCACGGATTCAGCCGAGTAATGCCAAGAAGAACAACTAAGCTGGATTCGATTTTAGCGCGGTCTCCAGTTTTGTTCATTCTACGATGGTCGGATCGATCCAGCTCTAAGGGAAGAATCGCCCTGCGATTGAACAAGCTTTAGCGACAATCCAATACAGACACATCAACTATCATGCCTCCCGCAACCCGCTTTATTCAACAGACTCTTCACGCCACCCACCACCATCACTTCTTGTGTCCACCATCATCAACATCATGCTGCCACCAGTCCATCCATTCTACTAGTTATTCAACGGTCGCTGCAAGAAGACACGCGTACACTGTTCGCAACGTCGCCGGATCAGATCGAATTAAATGCTTTGCACCTTCAGCGGTCGCAAAAACGAAGCCTTGTCATTCCGCGCAACAGGGCTACTCACTCACCTCTACACAACGCCATCGATTTGACGACTTGACAAGGTTAAAAAGGCCACTTCGCAGTTTTCACGTTAACGAGTATCTATTGCGGCTCGAGGTAGGTTCCGAGGTCAACGTCGACGTCAAGTACGCGACGACTAATTGTCCTAACAGCAATGCCACCAAGTAAGGGTACAACCCAGAGACGAGTCTCGAGCCCGTTGTCCAAGGTCTCCACACCTGCTTCCACGGACAAGGGATCCAGGTCGTCAAAATTATCGCGGGTCATAAAACTAAAAGTGCCTAATGCTCGACTATCTCGCTTTCCCCACGAGTCCACTCCCTCGAAGTCCGTGCCGAAGAAGAAATCGCCTCTGTCGACGAACACGCTTGCTACCCCTTCCGACCCACCTCACCTCGAGGAAGCCAAGTCGGAATCAAATGACATACCAGTACCTGCTGTCTCAAAGACTGTACCTCTACCTGCTGAGGAAACAGTGAAGGAGGAGCCATCAAGCCCAAAAACTGGGACAAAGCGAGAGCTGGGCGCTGGGGTCGAAGAGCCTGCGAAAGTCAGAGCTCGGCCAGGACCTAAGAAGAAGCCAAGACTGTGAGTGATGACTGAAGAGTGAAATATCTCGACCGCTGACTGGCGCCACAGCGAGGACGGAACTATTGTTCATACCAAACCGAAGGGTCCCGCCCCTGGACCTAACCATAAGCTTGGTCCCAAAGCCAATCAAGGTGCCATCAACGCTGGACTTCGCGCTCTGGACAGAACTGGCAAGCCGTGCAGGAAATGGGCTAAATCAGGCTTCCGTCTCAAGACCTTCACCGGCGTAGCATGGGAAATACCCTCCTGGCGAGCTCCGACGACGAAGACCATTGACGGGGACGGCGAACCCTCGAAAAGTTCGACAACTTCAAACAGTCAGAGCAAAGCCGACATCAGCAATAGCAATGGTGGAAGTGAAAAGAGTAATTCCGGTGACGTTGGCATGACTAGTTCTCCTCCTCCAGCTGTCGCTATAGCTGCTTAGGTCCAAACTGCCATACTGTAGGTCCTGATGGCCAATGTTCACTTTAGCATGTTATCATTGGTATTGTCGGCACAATTGTGAGCATCAGGCGGCGTTCCTGGACTCGTCAAATGATGGGCGGTATGTCGAAACAATGGCCACGAGTCAACATGAGCAAGGTACTGTATTTGTGAGATTGGATGTATACTAGCTGAACATTCTACACCAGGTCTGTGATACTGTTGTGCTATTGATTCTGGCTATGTCGTCAAAAGTCGTGGCACCGCGCCGGACTGCCACCCACTGTTGATCTCCTGGTTCGGCAACTATCTGTCCCCGCCTACACTATCTAGCCCCTTACGCCCTTTACTTCCCACATTGGTGGTTCTTACTGAGAGAGCAGGCGTACCTACGATTCACCCCTTCAGTCCCTGGTCGACACCCTTTCATCATCCCGGTTCATCCGTTCGATGTTCTGAACTCCTCGATAGTTGCCCTTCAGATCTAGGTGCATTGGTCGCACAGAGACGAGGCAAGCACAAGATTCTCAAGCTATCTTGATCCCTCCTAAGTGTCACGTGAAGTGTATAGAGAAGCCGTAGATGTAAAGTAGTCTTCAAGCGCTTCGATGATCCTAGATGTCTATCAATAATTGGAAGCTGCATATCCAGATACGGAGTAAACGGCAATAGCTCATGGACTTTTGACATTGTTCTGGGGGTAAATAGGCCATGACATATCTTGAGATTGCAGCGGAGAAGAGGGGGTCCGGTCCGCATGATACACCCGAGGGCTCCCCGTCACTCTTGTCCATCAACCGATGACTTCACAGCGTACGCAACTCCCTTGTGGCTGCGTCTCGATAGCTTTCTCAATGATGTTTAGAACACTACCTTCTCCATCCGACGTGCCTCTCAATTCCCCCAGCATTATGCTTATCAAGCCCCTACTCTCGTATTGACTCGGCACCTACTCGCTGGGTAGGTTGCCGCCATTACCCTGCTCAGTCGAGTTTTCAAGGTATGTGACCTTCTAGCTCAAGATTCCGGGATCCTGACTCATATCTGCAAGCAACATACTCCCATCTACTGATACCAGACGTTTGCGGGTCGTAAAGAGACACGGACGACCAGTATCAGTGGTTGTAGGCTGACCATGACCAATCCTCCACCCCATGGGACATATGGAAGCTCCGAATCTGGCTTGAACCCCAGGAGGACATCGTATGCGTCAGTAGCCGCCGGGACTGCGTCAGCTTCTCAATCTAGCCAGCCTCCACCAAGCCGTCCCGGGGCTTTCTCCCATTTGATGAATCCTACCCCTTCTTCACCAATACGACCGAATCAAGTTCAGGTTGACGCTTTAAGAGAGTACGATCAAAACTCGGATATGGACCCTAGGGCGGGCGGCAGTAATGTTAGTCCGGGGACTCGGGGGAGAGAAGGACAACTACCAAGAGATTCGAGTCAAAGGATGTATGGGCATGGCACCGTGTGGCCTGGCGCGGGCGCCACAGTGCTCAATGGATTCTTTAAACCGACGTATCTACGAGGGTCGAAATATATGGAGAACCTTGAAGCGGCTTATAAGAACAAACTAGCGGCGCAAAAGGAGGCATCATCCACACATGGCTCGAACCACGGTTCGCTCTCGAGGACTTCAAGTAGCGTTAGCTTGCACAAGCTAGCTCCATCCCACCGAGGAATGACATATGAGATCATTGAGCGTGCGCCCCCTCCAGATGACGACGGCATACCACCATTACCGTCGAAATGGGGAGAAGTGGACAAGTACGGCGGGCTTGAGATAGCTGCTGACGGCGTGGACGTCAAGTACGTGGGGCTCCCAAAAATACACGAACATGAAGCTGTCGCAGCTCGAGCGGATCGCCCCATACCTTCGCAATGCGGCATTTACTACTTCGAGGTTTCGATAATCTCCAAGGGCAAAGATTTAGGGTAAGTTTTTGGATTGCCCAGCGAGTTAACTGAGGCTGATGAGACGAAGAATGATTGGTATAGGTTTTTCCGGATCCAAAGCATCCCTCGAGAAGCTGCCAGGATGGGAGCCGGAGAGCTGGGCATACCACGGTGACGATGGAAAAGTCTTCTGTTGCCAATCTACTGGAAAAAGCTACGGACCCAAGTTTACTACCGGCGACGTTGTTGGTTGCGGTATTAACTTCACAAAGGGCTCCGCTTTCTTCACTAAGAATGGGGTCTTTCAGGGTGAGGTCTATGACACCGGTGGGGTGCCGTTACTGACAAGAATTCAGGCGTCGCTTTCCGCGAGTTAAAGAACATCGATATGTATCCTTCAGTCGGCATGAAGCGTCCACAGGCACACTTGAACGTCAATTTCGGCCAGAAACCATTCGCATTTGATATAGACGGTTTTGTTGCTGTACGTATTCTGAAACAATGCTGTCTTATTGATCACTCACGAAGTTGCAGAACGAGAAAGCGAGCGCGATAAAAGAGATCCAAGCAACAAGTGTAGCGAAGCTTCATCCTGGCCTTGACGAAGGAGCTCTGTTGAAAGAACTCGTTGCACAATACTTAGTTCACGAAGGCTACGTCGAAAGTGCGAAGGATTTCGTCGCAGAGGTGGAGAGTGATCAGGCCGCTCTAGGGAAAGCTTCAGCAGTTACGATGACGAGATCGACCACGGAGGATGATCGGGACGCATCGAACCGCCAACGTGAGTCATACTCTATTCCAGGTCCACCACCAGCTTAACAGAATGCAGAAATCCGGGCTGCTGTTCTCGCCGGTGACATTGATAAGGCGCTGAAACGGATTCGTGCATACTATCCTCAAGTCTTACAGGAGAACTCCCAAATCTACTTTCGGCTTCGATGTAGAAAGTTTCTAGAAATGATACGTCAGAGTGCTGAGCTCCTGGATCCACCAATAGATAAGCGAGGTAAATCCTTAAATGGTCATTCAAGTACTGCTACCGATGATCGCTTCGAGCCCGACATGGAGCTTGACGATCCGCTCAATGGTAGCGAGGACTGGGATGAAATGGAGACGGAAGAACCTGACATGTCCACGAAATACCAAGAACTTTTACAAGACACGGTAAGGTACGGTCAAGAACTTCGGAATGAGTTTCGAGACGATCGAAGTAAGAATTCCGTGGAGACCTTCAAAGACATGTGGTCATTCTATGCCTACGATGATCCAAGAACATCACCAATCGCACATATGCTTGACCGGAGTGGGAGGGTACCAGTGGCGGAGGAATTAAACTCTGCCATTCTGGGTATTTGATCCCCTCATGCTGTTCATGAGTCTGATGCTGACGACGACAGTCTCGCTGGGCAAATCCTCCTCCGCCGCCGTTGAACTTCTCGTTCAACAGACCGAAGTCCTTATTAGCGATATTAGCGAAGAGGGGGGCGTTGGAGCGTTGATTAACGTAGGCAACGATTTCCTTAGGTGAACATGGCTACCGGTTGGACATTGCAATTAGCGGAGTCAGTGTTTAATCGTTGGCATTACTTTATGGACCCGGCTTAGGCGCGGGAGTGTGTTAGGGGTTTCCGGTTTCCGGTTTTGGGATGGGTGGGCGGAATGTCTCCACTGTGCTCCTGTTTTAGACTGCCTCCGTGTAACTAGCAGGACAAATGCAACAGCTTGCATTTGGCTGCTTCTATGAAGGCTCCCATGTTCGCGGTATCGATGTATCTTGTGGCTCGGAAGAAAGCAAAGAATATCATAATGAGTGCTGAATGGAGTACATGTAGGAAAAGGCTAGCGCCTGCTCAGCCTCCGGACAGAACTGCGTGGGAAACCTCAGATGGGCTAGCTCGAGAGCTTCTGAAAATCCGGCAGCACGACAGCGGTTCGATCAATACTTTCTCTACGTACAAGTACGATAAAGCGTCCAACTCGCTTTTCGCTGGTCGTAACCGAGTCCTCTAAATAATAACATATAGCGTACTTGTTGCTGATTACCACGTATCCCAGCTTACAGACCACCACGCTCCTTGCGGAATGCGGGAAGGTCGTGGTCCGTAGTGGCCATGATGATTTCATGAGCTTGTCAACAACGCTACCAGCAGTATTCTCCGTTTATTTGCTCCTTTGTCTTTTCTTTCGCGGTTTCTGGTATTGACAGCTCCGACGTCGCATACTGCAGCACATCATAACCAAACTGTCCTAGGATCTAGCCGTCGAGTCTCATGTTTTCGTCTCCCCGAGGCATTCAAGGCCTCACGATCCGGAGTAATTCTACACCGCCACCTTTCTTGAGATTTAGATCCTCGAATGTTTTCATAATTACCGTTATTTGTTTCGCATGCTTCACCGATATATTTCTCTATGGCATCATCGTACCAGTCATTCCATTTGCATTGCTCACCCGCATTGATGTTCCAGAGAATAATGTTCAGCACTGGGTCTCCAACCTATTCGCAGTCTACGCTGCAGCCCTCATAGTATGTTCTCCAATCTGCGGCTGGCTGGCGGATCACTACAAGTCCCGCCGTGTGCCCTACCTATCCGGACTTCTGGCTATGGCGGGAGCAACGATAATGCTATGCATTGGAGACAGCATCACACTCCTGGTGATAGGAAGACTACTGCAAGGCGCTTCGGCAGCTGTAGTGTCAACTGTAGGTTTAGCCTTGCTTGTTGATACTGTTGGTCAGAAGGACATCGGCCAGGCTGCAGGTTGGGTGTCGCTGAGTATGAGCATCGCTATCTTGATTGCGCCGTTATTGGGAGGCATTGTCTATGCCAAGTCCGGCTATTACGCTGTATACTATATGGGTTTTGCTCTCATAGCGGTGGGCATATTACTTCGTCTTTTGATGTTTGAAAAGAAACATGCCAGTAAGTGGGCTACAGCGGAAGGTCCCAGCCATGAGGCCAATGAAATATCCCTTGTTCGACAAGGTCCTCCTACAGGTGCGATCGAGCATGTACGAGCAACGGAATATGGTACGCCACCTAGCAGCCGAACCCTTAACAAGCGGTCCCATCTGCCGCCGGTCGTATTTCTTCTCGCTTCCGGTCGACTCCTCTCAGCCGCATGGTGTGTCTTCGCTCAGTCCGCCATCCTTACCTCCTGGGATGCTGTTCTCCCCCTCCGTGTCGCCAATGTCTTCGCGTGGACATCACTAGGTGCTGGCCTAATTTTCTTGCCACTCACGATACCATCTTTCGTGGCTCCAGCAATTGGCATCTACAGCGATAAACGTGGCCCTCGCCTCCCAGTCTTTCTTGGTTTCGTTATTGGAACGCCGGCCCTTGTCCTACTACGCCTAGTTTCGCATTCCGGTATCCGGCAGATTGTACTACTGTGCGTCTTGTTGACTGTGTTTGGGGTGGCGTATTCATTCGTCATTACACCACTTCTTGCCGAATTCACGTACGCGGTTGATGCCGAAGAGAAAAAGAGGGGCGAAGGTTGTTTTGGTGACGGTGGTGCTTATGCGCAGGCTTATGGCTTGTTCATGACTGCCTTTGCAGGAGGGATGCTGGTAGGGCCGTTGTGGGGTGGTTTGATTGAATTACGTGCGGGCTGGGGTACAATGACCTGGACCCTGGGGTTGTTAAGTGCTGTGAGCGCTGTGCCAGCTGGTCTAATCACTGGAGGCTACCTTTGGAAAATGAAGGAGAAGAAAGAGGCCGAAGACGAAGAATATAACGTTGCTAGGACAAATGCGGGAGAAGAATCGGATGATAAAACGCAAGGCTAGAAGACCTGTGCTCACCCTTACCAGCCACTACAAGTTGAGATGTCCGTTCCTTGCGTCCTACGGAAAATATCTTGAAGGCGATTCCATGCGCCAGCAAGAAGTAATTCACTACTTGACAGCTATGTCATCGGTAAGTAGCAGACGTCGAGTCCTACATCTCTTCCCCTTCACTCCGATGCCAGACCGTCTTCTCCTATGCTCAAGTCAGTTCATAGTTGAAAATTCAACCTGGTGTCCTTAGATTTCATGAGTCACATGACTCTTGCTTTCACCATCCTAAATCACAGATTTGCTTCACACTTCCAATGGAGGAGTAAGGAGATTCCGCAAAATTCGCTGGATTGAAGTGAGGAGCGTGTTCACGCTCGAACACCTACCGCTATAAAAGAAGCCACTTTACCCCCGCTCCGTTTTCCTTACCACACAAACCACTCGAAACATCAAATCGGATATCCCTGGGGATATTAGACAGAATACGAACCGTGACCAAAAAGGTCACTGTCTAGAAATAACCATGTTCGAAAGAATGACAGCAAGGTTTAGGGGCTCTCCGGCGTAAGCGCTGACGTTCCAGCTTTCTCGGTTCCTCAGCCACTGACCAGTCGAACAACAGCCCAACGCACGACTCGTACCCAGTGGCTAGCCTCAACTACCATCTCAATAACCCGAATGATCCCCACCGCAAGTGCGTAAAGGACACTGTGCTCCTCGGCTACAGAGACGGGCAGCACGGAGACGGGCAGTACTTCCTCACCGACGTGCACGAGGGCACCTACATCGTAAAGTTCGACAAGCAGGAGGTCAGCTGGGTCACTACCGAATGGCTTTTTCCGAACGAAGTTGAACTGGTGCTGCGGCGTTATGAGCATGGAGGGACACACGAGGTGTGCAAAATGAATTTTGAAACGGAGGAGTGGGCTCGTGATGCGGCTCGTGATCTGCGGATGTGGGCATTTGGACAAGATGTGTCTGGGAGGGGATATCGGTGAGCTGGAAGATGGAGGGAGAGATGGGGGAATTGTGTGCTAGCATGCGGAAGCTTTCGATCGACCTTCCTCAGTACGGTTGTCTGGGCTCGCTACTATGCAACATGAACCGAAGTGAGAAACAAGTATCTGCCACCCATCAGGCCTTGCTATGCTTACCGACCACTTCGCCGGCGCACAGCCCACCCAAGACGCTATCCTCCATCCACCAACACCAACATCCAAAAGAACAGCATATCTTCCGACCTCCTCACCCCATCCCCAACCACACGCCCCTCGCTCTACCCCTCCGCCTTGGCCAAAACTTCATCGCGAAGCCCCTCAATCAAACCCTCCCTATCCGGAGCTGCCTCGTCGTGTTCCCCAGACAATCCATCTGGTAGAACCATCAGCCAACTCACTTGTTTGGGATCGCTACCGGTTGCATGCAGGCCTTATCGGTAGTAGTCGGTTGGCGTTGAGGAGGTAGGTAGGTTGGGGATTGGTTGGAGAACTGGTTGGAGTTTTCTCTTGCAGTTTGCATATACAGAGATAGTTAAGGTGGTTCAGCGGACTAAGGAGGGGAAGGGGAGCCCTCAGTGAGGATCACGTGATGTCTCAAGCGACGTGGTTTCTGGTGACGCGGGTGTGGTTCGCTAGATCACGTTTTGATTGCGCCGATCGCTTGGTCATGGCGTTGGAAGTTGAGTTGGAGAGCTTCTTATGTGATGGCGGCGGAGGCGGACTGGGATTTGGGGGATGTCTGTAAAGTAGTGATCAGTGGCTGTCTCTAGAATGATCGGGCGCTACCTTATGTTACATACTCTCCTTGGCGCCAACCGATGATAGCAACTTGAGTGTCAATCGAGCCTCTTCTCGTCTTCTCCTTTCAATTCTCTAAACTTCCGTTTAAGCTACCTTAATACTTGATGCCCCCATCATCTACTCGCTCGCAGGCTCGTCCTCGTCGGAGAAGCCGACTTTCTTCGCGCTCTTCGGCCGCGGCACTTCTTCCAGGACATCCCCACTCCAAGGCCTACACTCCCGAACAACCTCTCCACATCGCAAGCACGTCCAACCCTCGCCTTCCTCAGCCTCGAGCCTGGTGGCTAGACATACGAAACAGTAAGTACAACCACAAGGCATCGTCTCATACGGGTTCGTGACGTCCGTCTGCGCCGAGCCAACAACACCGCCCGAAGCCCCCGAAACGGCCAGGATCTCGTTCTCGGCCGTCGAAGTCGGGTTCTGGTCCTGATAGCAAATCGCGCACGTCCTCTCGGGCAGAAAAGCCAGTTCCCCTCCAGCTTCGGTATCTTCCTCCTCTTGGCCGCCAGCTTTGAGCAGGCGTTTGGCACGCCGCCATGCGCGGGAGAGCCAGCGCCGCCAGCGGCTGATACCGACTAGTGGTAGGAGGAAGAGGAGGAATTCGGTGAAGGCGTGCCAGACGAGCTGGCGGTTGAGGTACTCGAAACTGACTTGGCGACTTACTTGGCTGACGGGCGGTGCTAGGCGCAGGCGAAGGATGCGGTCGAGGAGGGTGCGGTAGCGGCCGTTGAGGAGGAAGATGAGGAAGGAGGTGAAGGCGGCGAGGGAGTGCGTGGTTGAGACGAGGGAAGTCGTTCGTGAGAGAAGGCGAACGTTGGCTGTGGGCTTCGTTTTGTCAGCGATATTTCGGGTTTGAGACCTTGAGGAGGGTAGCTACCTCATCGTAACCGCCTTCCTGCTCGGCGAGCCAATCTTCCCATCTCTGCCACGCATACCGTCCCCCCACCGTCACGAGCCCATAGAGGCCTTTCCGCCACCTTGACGGAGCCCGTGGCATAGGCCCCGTATGTCTCGCGTCAACATAGCGCAGATGCTGCAGCGCAGCGCCGTAAGAAGCGTCATGATCCCAGATACTGAGTTTGAACAGCACCGCCCTCAATCCCAGAAGGATCTCCGCGCTCCAGTCTTCTCTTAGATGCGCCTGCCCCCGGAAGAAGAATTAGCCCAGTTCGCCAATCCCCAGCTGTCACTCCCCGTATCCCACGATACAAAAACATCACCTACACCAAATCCCCTCAGCCCCTCCCCAATCTGCACCCTCAACAGCTCCAAAAGCTCCTCGTCCAGTAGCTCCGCGTCGACCTGTCCGACTCTGAAGGCCGGTCTCGTACCCTCACGTCCCTTGAGAACATCCCAAGTCTCTAAGCTCCTCTGGCCGAGGGTTGTAAAAGGGTAGGGCAGACGGGAGAGAGGGTTCGAGGCGTGGGCGGAGCGTTCGGCGGAGAGGCGCGTTGAAGCGGCGGTGGCGGCGGCGCGCTGGCGGGAGAGGACGCGTCCGTGGGCGGCGGCGAAGGACGGTGAGAGTGAAGAGGAGGCTTGGGCAGGGGACGGGGGAGGGGGCCCTCTTGAGGGTGCCATGGTTGGATTATAGAATGAAGTTAATGGGAGAGAGAAGGGGGTATCGAGTTAGGGTTGTGCAATGATCTGAATGTCAAGGGTTATGCTTATCTGCTCTTCATTGTTTGACATCGCTTTTCTTATATATCTTATCAATTTTTAACTGCAACCAAAAGCTGCGGTGGATTTTGCGATGAAAGAAGCAATACCATCAACTGAAACAGTCCGATGGAGCTCCAGCTCCAGATAGTACAAGCTACTCCTCGACCATGAATGGAGTCATAGAGCTTCCTGGCGAAGCAAACCCATTGAACAATCAGAACCTCTTTCGTGTGCTCACAAGCGCCGCCTCATCCATTCAGCAACAAGTCAAGACTGGTGCTCAACAACTCCAGAATTGGGAGAAACAGCCAGGCTTCTATAGCTCCCTACAGTCGGTTTCCATAGATACCTCGCTGCCTGTAGAGGTCCGATACTTGTCTGCTATTCAGCTCAAGAATGGCATAGACAAGTACTGGAGAAAGACAGCTACTAATGCCATTAAGAAAGATGAGAAGACGTTGATACGCTCGAGATGTCTGGACGCTGGCATCAATGAGCCAGATCATCGGCTGGCCTTACAGAATGCCTTAGTAGTCGCGAAGATCGTACGCTTTGAGTATCCTAATGATTGGTCTGTTTATTTACCCTTTTTTGGCAAAGCTCATGCCAATGCATTACAGGCCGGAAGCAATACCAGCGATTATTGATAGCCTACGGCAAGCCTCACAATCTCCCAGGAACCCAGCGCACCTCAGTAGAATACTAACAGTTCTGTTGTATGTCATTAAAGAGCTTTCCGCAGGAAAGTTGCTGCGCACGAAAGCCAATTTACAATCCGTAGCTCCCGAGATACTCCAGATTCTTGGAAGCTTCTACGTGGACAAGGTTCAGTCATGGCGCACGTTCCTCCTTAATGGCGGTGATGATGAAGGCCGAGTTTCAGAAGCGATTGGGCAGAGTCTCCTAGCTATTCGAGTCCTTCGCAGACTCATCATTGCGGGATATGATTTCCCTAATCGACATAATGAAATGGCCGAAATTTGGAACGTTATTGGAACTCAACTTGACGAGATACTTTCTTTTGTAATGAGCGACTCTTATTCTATTCATTCCAATGTTCGGTGTTTGATTGAGAAGCATCTCGTTCAATTTGCGAAGCTGCATTTGATAATGGCGCAAGAGCACCCTGCAGGCTTTGTTCTCTTACCAGGCTCAATCAATCTTGCTCGAGCATACTGGAAACTTATCAAGCAGTTCGGCCAAACATTCGGTCTGCATAGCATTGACGGATTTTCCAAGATCGGTGATCATGGCGACGTTAATGATGATGAAGCGCCAGTGACAGAGACGATGACCTTGAAGGGCCTGCTGCTCCTACGCGGCTGTGCCAAGATGGTCTTCAACCCCGCACAAACATTCAAATACCAGCAAGCAGAAGACAAGGAAGAAAAGAAGACTGCAAGGGAGCTAGTCAAGAACGATCTGCTTACCGACGCTTTCGCTCAGGAGGTCATGAAGACTTTGGTAACTCAATTCTTCGTTTTTCGTCCACGAGATCTATACGATTGGGAAGAAGAACCCGAAGAGTGGGAAAGTCGAGAAGAAGGTGAAGGCGATGTGTGGGAATTCTCAATCAGGTCGTGCTCGGAGAAACTATTCCTAGACTTAGTGATTAATTACAAGCAATTGCTCGTGCCGCCTCTCCTCGGTGTCTTCCAAACCATTGCCAGTATGTCAACGTATCTTCAGGCATGATTAGCCACTAACGGTGGTAGGTCCCCAAAACAGAGACATTGCTTTGAAGGACTCTGTCTACGCTGCTATTGGGCTCGCCGCACCGGTCCTGGAAGACAAGCTGGATTTCCAGGCTTTCTTGTCATCCACTTTGACACCTGAAGTCCAGATCGAGGGTTCAGCGTACAACATCCTCCGACGAAGAATTGCAATCATACTTGGCCAGTGGATGCCAGTCAAAGAGGGTCTAGACCGACCCTTGGTCTACCAAATCTTCCAACACCTTCTTGATCCGGTCGGCAATGACCGGGTAGTCCGTGTGACTGCAGGACGGCAGCTGAAGAATATTATTGATCCCTTCGAGTTCACGGCTGAAGGGTTCAATCCATATGCGAATACGACGATAACGAGGCTCATGGCGCTCATTGAACAGGTCGAACTCACAGAGACCAAGCGTGCCCTACTGGACACCTTGAGCGTCATCGTCCTAAAGATGGAGCACCATGTAAGTCTTCGCTGACCACGATTATGACCTTCAACTGACCATCATAGATCCTCGCCTTTGCAGATATAATCATCAACATGCTTCCGCCTCTATGGGATAATGCCTGCGAAGAGTACCTTCTTAAACAATCCATCCTCGGCATCATCGCAGCCCTCATGACTTCCCTCCAATCGTCCTCCTCGAAATACCACTCCCTCATTATCCCCCTCATCCGCACCTCCATCGAACCTACCTCGCCCACCCGCGTCTACCTCCTCGAAGACGCCCTCGACCTATGGTCCACCCTCCTCGACCAAACCCCCTCCCCCTCCCCCGAACTGACCTCCCTCGCCCCCCTCCTCTTCCCCCTCTTCTCCTCCGCCAACGAAACCCTCCGCACCGCCCTCTCAATCACCGAATCCTACATCCTCCTCATCCCCACCGAGATCCTCTCCTCCGCCCCCTCCCTCCTCTCCGCCCTGCACCCACTCCTCCACTCCCTCAAACCCCGCGACACCTACCACCTCACCACCCTCCTCGAGCTCCTCATCCGCCTCGCCATCCTCACCGCCGGCGCCCCCGCCCTC
>JAABUS010001071.1_pt1 | contig 63330 bp, 53 predicted proteins | sample 5560161 | NCBI WGS metagenome assembly JAABUS01 (sample SAMN10711885, study PRJNA513376) | rock metagenome | isolation source: Antarctica rocks | place: Antarctica: Victoria Land, Trio Nunatak nord | collected 2016-01-04
TCCCAGACGGGCTCGGTCAGCGATACTGGCAGCACAGGCACGGGTATCTCCCATCACGACGACGTCACACATCGCCATGATCGCGGGACTCGTGCCTGCCCGTCACCTATTGCCGGTCGCTCTTAGTCCGTTCATGGATCGCTCTGCCCCTCTTTGGCCCTCACGGCCAGAGAGGGGCTTTTTGCGGCATTCAGCCATGAGCAAATAGGACCCGTCTGCAAATCCTAACCTGTAAGGTGTCGTTCATGCTGGGTCGCGCACCCACAAGCCAGCGCCTTGGATGAGTCTGCAATATAACGACGTCTCCTGGATGGATCGCCTTTATCAGGACGATATCGTTCCCGCCGCAAACGCCGGAGAAGGGGTGAATTGTCATGCTCGTGTCACCGCGTTATCCTTTCACTTCCCTCCACGACATGGACGTTGGCACTGAGTAACCGCAGGTGCCAGAATGTTGGCACTCTCCACTTGCAGAGTGCTAATCGTCATGGTAAATTGAACGTGCAAATGAAATGTGGTGGTCGCGCGAGCGAACACCCAGGATGCAGGAAGCTCCATGTTGGGGCATACCCGTGACGTTAACAGGAGGAATACAGAGCCATGGCGGACAACGCTACCCAGCTCAAACCACTCGGTGATCGACTTGTCATCAAGCCTGCCGGGCGCGAGGAAACCACCAAGAGTGGCATCGTGCTTCCAGACACTGCAAAGGAAAAGCCACAGCGTGGCACGATCCTCGCCGCGGGCGATGGTCGCCGTGATGACGCTGGCAAGCGCATCGAACTCGACGTCAAGGTTGGCGACGAAGTTCTCTTCGCGAAGTACGCTGGCACCGAGTTCAAGCTCGAGGACGAAGATCTGCTGATCCTGTCCGAGAAGGACGTTCTCGCCGTTATCGGCTAGTCATTTCGACGGCTGATTTCAACCCCATTCCAACCATCCCAAGGAGGCACACTTCGTGGCCAAACTTATTCAATTTGACGAGGCTGCTCGTCGTTCCCTGAAAGAGGGCGTAGACACGCTCGCGAACGCCGTCAAGACGACTCTCGGCCCCAAGGGTCGAAATGTTGCACTCGACAAGAAGTTCGGCGCTCCTACCGTGACGCATGACGGCGTCACCGTTGCGAAAGAGATCGAGCTCGAAGACCCATTCGCAAACATGGGCGCCCAGCTCCTTAAAGAAGCCGCCACCAAGACCAATGACGCTGCCGGCGACGGCACGACCACGGCGACCGTTCTCGCCCAGGCCATCGTTCACGAGGGTCTTCGCAACATCGCCGCTGGCGCCAATGCCATGCTGCTGAAGCAGGGCATCGATCTCGCCTCGGATGCAGTGGTTGCGCACATTCTCGCGCTTGCCACGCCGGTCGAGACACGCACCGAGATCGCTCAGGTTGCGTCCATCTCTGCCGCCGATCCTGAAGTCGGCGAGCTTATCGCCGAAGTCATGGAGCGGGTCGGCAAGGACGGGGTCATCACGATCGAGGAGTCCAAGGGCTTCGAGTTCGAGACCGAGTACACCGAGGGCATGCAGATCGACCGCGGCTACATCTCCCCGTACTTCGTGACCAACACCGAATCGATGGTCGCTGAGTTCGAGGACCCGTACGTTCTCATCACTGACAAGAAGATCTCGGCAATTGCCGACATCCTGCCGACGATCGAGGCTGTTGCCCGCACCGGCAAGGCACTCGTCATCCTGTCCGAGGATGTCGATGGCGAAGCGCTCGCAACTCTGGTCGTCAACAAGCTTCAGGGCCGATTCCAGTCTCTGGCTGTCAAGGCCCCAGGCTTTGGCGATCGCCGCAAGGAAATGCTCCGCGATATCGCAGCTTTGACCGGTGCGCGCGTCATCTCTGAAGAAGTCGGCCGTAAGCTCGACAGCGTGACGGTCGAGGACCTCGGTTCCGCCCGCCGCATCATTGCCACCAAGGACGACACCACGTTCGTTGATGGTCAGGGCGACAAGTCCGAAGTCGAGGGACGCGTGGCGCAGATTCGCCAGCAGATCGAGACGACGACATCCGACTTCGACCGCGAGAAGCTTCAAGAGCGACTCGCCAAGCTCGCCGGTGGCGTTGCCGTGATCAAGGTTGGCGCTGCCACCGAGACCGAACTCAAGGAAAAGAAGCATCGCGTCGAGGACGCCCTGAGCGCCACACGCGCCGCTGTTGAAGAAGGCATCGTCCCGGGCGGTGGAGTCACCCTCGTTCATGCCATCGGCGCTCTCGAAGGCATCCAGGCTGAAGGCGACGTAAAGACAGGCGTCAACATCCTTCGCCGCGCACTCGAGGAGCCGTTGCGAGGCATCGTCACCAATGCAGGCCGTGATGGTTCTGTGGTGATCGAGCGAGTTCGTCAGTTGCAGGAGGACAAGGGCGATCAGAAGATCGGTTACAACGTGATGACCGACGAATATGTGAACATGGTCGAGGCCGGTATTACCGACCCGGTAAAGGTCACACGTTCTGCGGTTGCCAATGCCAGCTCGATCGCCGGCATGATCCTTACAACCGAGGCGCTCATCTCTGACAAGCCAGAAGCTGCCCCATCCGGAATGCCACCGGGCGGCATGGGCGGCATGGACTACTAGGTCCTGCCAATCAGGTTCCATCTTTTGACGGAACTGCACATGGAAACGGGAGCCGGACAACCGGCTCCCGTTTCTCGTGTGTGGCTGGCGGCTGGTGGGGCTCATCCAGACATTTCGAGGCTATCGCAGCTATCGTCGCACATGCCAATCACGGACGACACTGTTGGTTAAGGCGCCGATGGATAACGCTTGCGACCGGCGATTACGGTTCGTGGTTGCCCTGTTTTCCCTCACCCCACATTGGGGTCAGGATCTGCGGGTAGACGCGACGGCCAAACTGCTCAATGACGATCGCCTGCGTCGGGCACGCCCGGGCGCCGGCAAACAGCTGGGGCACTGTGACAATGTCCCCGTTCTCAAGCGTCAGGTATCCCGTTTCCTGATCGAGCGAGTAGAATCCCGGCGCGGCTGTCGTGCATTTCGCATTTGCAACGCAGCGATTCGGGAGCAGCTTGACGGTCACACCGTCTTTCTCATAGAGGATCTCAACGTCGGTCATCGATCAATTCCTTCTGCAGTGACGGGCACTTCGACCAGTTCCTCGCCGATTGACATTACGTCGCACACGCCGTTGGTCGCTTCCGCGACCCAAAACTGAAGCTGCGGCAATTCCTTCTCTGTCGTCTGTATGGTAAAGGTTACCGTGTTTGCATACTCGACGTCTTGCAGCACGTAGTTAGTCGTTCGCAGGGCGTTCTCGAGCCTGCCTGCCTCGTCGTGGCTTGCATCGATCGCCACGATTAGGCGTGGTTGCACCTCGACCACGCCAACCTCGGTAATGACCGCTGATACCGATTGCCCATAGGCGCGGATCAGGCCCCCAACTCCAAGCAGGGTGCCACCGAAATACCGGGTCACGACCGTCACCGTATCGGTTAGGCCCTGCTTCAGGAGTACGCCCAGCATGGGAACACCGGCGGTTCCCGAGGGTTCACCATCGTCGCTGCTGCGCTGCGCCTGTCCCCGGTCGCCAATCACGTAGGCAGAGCAATTGTGATTGGCGTCCCAATGCTGTTTCTTCAGAGCATTGATGAACTCACGTGCGTCCGTGTCGGTTCCGGCGCGAGCGATGGTACAGATGAAGCGGCTCTTCCTGATTTCTAGTTCATGTGTTCCGGAACCCGCGATTGTCCGATAGGCAGAGAGCATGGATGTGAGTGCCTTATCCGGATTGCAGCAATGGGGTGCTGATGCATGACCGACCACTTGACCAACTCTTGGTATACCATCATTATCAGCATCCTAAGGGAATCATCGATTCGACTTGTAGGGGAGTTCGAGTGAGTAGCAAGTCCACAGAGGTCGACGTCGTCCTCGTAGGTGGCGGCATCATGAGTGCAACGCTTGGAACATTGCTTCATTTCGTGCGGCCCGATTGGTCGATTGCGGTATTCGAGCGCCTCAACGAAGTCGCGGCCGAGAGTTCAGATCCTTGGAACAATGCAGGGACGGGCCACGCCGCGCTTTGTGAGTTGAATTACACGCCCGAGCGACCAGACGAAACCATCGATACAAGCAAGGGATTGCTCATCAACGAGCAATTCCAGGTTTCTCGCCAGTTCTGGTCGAATCTCGTCCAGCGAAACGTCCTGCCTTCCCCATCCCGATTCATCAACCTGATTCCCCATATGAGCTATGTCCGAGGCACAAAGGATGTTGCGTTCCTGCGCAAGCGATATGACGCGCTCTCGAAGGAGCCTCTCTTCTCCGATCTGACGATGTCTGAGGATTGGGAACAGTTGACTGGCTGGGTTCCGTTGATGATGCATGGCCGAGACAGGAAAACGCCGGTCGCGATGACACGCAGTGAAAGCGGGACCGATATCAACTTCGGTGAACTGACTCGCCTGCTCTTCTCGGCGTTGCAGCGTGATGGCATTCCCGTGTCGGTTGGACATGAAGTCACGTCGATCACGAGACGCAGTGGCGTCCGATGGGACGTATCGGTCAAGAATCGAAAGACCGGTCAGGACGAACAGATCAGATCGCGCTTCGTTTTCGTTGGTGCCGGTGGCCGGGCAATCAATCTTTTGCAGAGCTCGGGCATAGCCGAGGCAAAGGGCTACGGTGGTTTTCCGGTTAGCGGTCAGTTCCTGCGCTGCACGAATCCGGAGCTGGTCACGTCGTTCCATGCGAAAGTCTACGGGAAATCTCAGGTCAACGCGCCGCCGATGGCGATGCCACATCTTGACACGCGCTACGTGGATGGAAAGCGGGGACTGTTGTTTGGTCCCTATGCCGGGTTCTCCCCCAAGTTTCTGAAGCGTGGCTCGCATCTCGACTTGCTGCGGTCCGTGAAGCGAGACAATCTATTGACGATGCTGACGGTGGCAAAGGACGAATCTTCATTGACTCGGTACCTGATTCAGCAGATATTTCAGTCCAGTGGCGATCGCTTCGACACCCTACGGGACTTCGTGCCCGACGTTCGGCCGGAGGACTGGGAGTTGATCCACGCCGGTCAACGCGTTCAGACGATGAAGAAGACCACGCAAAAGCGTGGTGCGCTCGAGTTCGGGACGGAGATAGTCAACTCCAGGGACGGAAGCATCGCGGGATTGCTCGGTGCATCGCCAGGGGCGTCGACGGCAGTGCCGATCATGCTGAACGTGCTGGAGCGCTGCTTTCCGATCGAATATACGGATTGGAAGCCTCGACTTCAGGAGATGATCCCCTCGCTCGGCGTGACACTCAACGACAACCCGGCTCTGCTGGAAGAGATCCACGAGGAAACCAGCCGCGCGCTCCAGCTGGACATCGTGCCGACAGATTTGGAGTTGACCAACGTTCACTGATCGTTCAGACGTCGGTGACGATGGCCAACTTTCAGGAAGCCCGGTTTTCGGTCCCGGACGTCTGCGCACGTTGAGATTGAGATATTGAATGTCCCCCACCAAATCGTTCGCCAGCAAGCATGAACGATCGAGCGCAGCCGATTGCAGGAGGGCGAAACGGCCGAAGCTACACGGAGGGGCCCAGGTTGACAGAGCCCCCGACCCTGCGCCGCTCAGTGCGTCATTTGCATTCGACCTGACCCAGCGGATTGGGCGCATCCATCAGCGCGGCACGCGCCTCCGGCCAGGCGGGTTCTCCGGGGTAGAGTGCGGTGCGGAGGTAGGCCCAGGTGAGCCGCTGGATCACGGCCACTCGCTCGGGATCCTCGTCCGTCGTCTCAGCCGCGTCGTACCCGGAAACCCCGCCCAGCGAGTGTTCCGCACCGAACACCGTCAGCAGGCACTTGGGGCCACCGCTCAGATAGTACGCATCGGCACGCCAGTCGGTACGATCGGTGAAGTTCGGGTTCACGTCCTTGTCCCCCGCGACCACCAGGGCCGGCGGCGTCATCTCGGCGAAGGTGGGGTCCCGCAGGAACGAGAAACGCTCGGCCGCGGACGCGGTAAGATCGTCACCCCTGCCAGGCGCGGCAAGCAACACACCCGCCTTGATCCGGGAATCGGCCAGGTTCACTTCCGTTCCGTCGTTGGGATCGGTAAGCCGCATGCCCAGCAGTATGGCTGCCGTATGCCCGCCTAGTGAGTACCCGGCCACGGCGATCCGGCTGCGGTCCAGTCGCCCGCCGAGCTCGGGAATGGACGCCTCGACGAGGTCGAGCTGGTCGAGGATGCGCTTCATGTCCTCGACCCGGGACCGCCAGAACAGGGGTTCGGAAGCGTCCGGTTCGACGCTCACCGTCGTTGAGTCCAGGTGAGTGGGCTGGATCACGACGAAGCCGTGAGCAGCCCAGAAGTCGGCGAGCGGGGCGCAGCCGATTAGTGAGGAGAGGTAGTGCGTGTTCCCATGGCCATGCGAGAGGAGGAGGATAGGGAGGTCGCGTCCGGTTATGGGTGCGGAGATACGCACCTGCAGACTCACGGGGCGTCCCGGAGCAGACAGCACCACCGGACTGACCGAGACGACCGGCGTGGGCGCGCTGACGGGAATTGTTCCGGCGTTGTCGATCGTTGTACTCATGATGTGATTTCCCTTTCTAAAAGTCCGCCATTGGTTTTAGCCGACCAGCGGCGATTGAGGCGGACGCACACGGGGGTGCGCGTTTCGACGTCGCGACGGGCTCAGTGAGCTTCCGGACGCCCGTGGCACGGATCCCTTCGCAGACGCGCCCGCGACGACATCACCACGGGAGCGGGCCGTCCTCGTCCGACAACGTGCCGGTTGGTCCGTCCGCACCGATCAGCGCGAGCCGAACCGGCTCACGGGCGGCCTGTTCGACGGTGCGCGTGCCCCGGAAGTTGTTGAGGTCCGTCGAGGTGAACCCCGGGCACGCCGCGTTGACCTTGATGTCGGTCGACTCGAGTTCAATGGCGAAGGCAAGCGTGATCGCATGCAGGGCCGTCTTCGAGGGGCTGTAGGCGGCGCCGAACACCGCGCGATGTGGGTAGGTCGGGTCCGAGTTCAGCGTCAGCGAGCCGGAAGAACTGCCCAGATTGACGATGCGTCCCGACGGCGCTTCACGCAGGAGCGGCAGCATCGCCTGCGTGACGGCGATGACACCGAACACGTTCGTCTCGAACACCGCGCGCACGTCGTCGAGCGACGCGAGACTCGGAGTGTTGGACGCCGCGAGCTCCGCGGGCGACCTGCCCGACCTGCCCGAATCCGAGATCCCCGCGTTGTTCACGAGCACGTCGAGACGGCCGAACTCGTTCCGGATGCGCTCTGCCGCGGCGGCGATGGAGGCCTGATCCGTGACGTCAAGCTGAAGGGCGCGGGCATCCGCTCCGACGCTCTTCACGGCCGTCTCCCCCTGCTCGAGGTTGCGCGACCCGACGAGCACGGTGAGGCCGTGCGCCGCGAGATCCTTCGCGATCTGAAGACCGATTCCCTTGTTGGCCCCTGTGACCAGGGCGACGGGTTTGTCCTGCATCGTTATCCTCCATTGTGTGACGCATGCCTGACGGCTACGCCTGACTAGCTTGAAAGCCCTCCACTCTGACATACTGGCTAAGTGGAGCGCTGCTCCGCAATAATATGGAACATTGTTCCGTATTTCAAGCCTTTATCTTGGGGAATGACGCTGTGACCGACATCGACGGAGAAGCAGGGCAAACCGCCCAGCGTAAGCGGGCCGACGCGCGGCGCAACGAGCAGACCTTGCTCGCCGCCGCCGCCGCAGTGTTCGTCACCTCCGGTGTCGAGGCGCCGGTGCGTGACATCGCGGCCAAGGCCGGCGTCGGGATGGGGACGATTTACCGCCACTTCCCGACGCGAGCGGATCTCGTTGTTGCCGTCTACCGTCATCAGGTCGAGGCCTGCGCCGAGGCCGGTCCGCTCCTGCTGAAGAAATGTGACTCACCACACGTGGCACTCGGTCAGTGGGTCAACCTCTTCGTTGATTTCCTGGTCACGAAGCATGGACTCGCCGCCGCGCTGCAATCCGACAGCGTCGGTTTCGACGCGCTGCACGCCTACTTCCTCGACCGCCTCGTCCCCGTGTGCGCCCAGCTGCTCGACGCCGTAGCTGAAGCCGGTGAGATCAGCTCCGACATGGATGCCTACGAACTGATGCGCGGCATCGGCAACCTCTGCGTTGGCGCCGACAACGACCCGCGCTACGATGCCCGCCGCATGGTCGAGCTTCTCCTCGACGGACTCCTTCGATCGCGCTCGACCTGAGTCTGATGATCCACATAAGGAGCATCTGCAGTGCCCAGATAAGATTGGTCTACGGGCATAGCCCGGACGACATTTAACGCTGCAAAAGGAGGCCGTTTATCGCCGCTTCACCGTATCTCGTGACGCTCGCACCGGTCGGTCCGGCCCAGATACGACCGGTTTTCTATACCGTTCTATTCACTTCTGGCGCTCGCCGGTTCACCATCGTCGGCCTAGGCGCGGCATGGGTGACACTTTTGGGGAGCTGTATGCGGTCCTCAGCAGCCCACCGGCAATCGGGGCAACGGTCGGTGTCCCTGCCGCATCGCATTGCGGATTCACGTGCGCGTTTAAATGGTTGGCATTGTTTGGGTCCGAAGATGCGACGTCAGAAATCGAACACCAAGCCGCATCGAATGGCTATCTAATACAGTGATTCGTGGAAAAATGGCGCAGGATTCGTATTTCCGCATCTTTTATTCAAGCGAGCCACAACTTGGAAACTTCTAGCTTGATGTAGGAAGGGCCAACTCGGATATCAGAAAATTCAATACCGCATGACGGATCGTGGGGCACCAAAATGCGCTGTCGTTGTCGGCTTTCTCGTCGAAGTGGGTCAACGCTCCTGAGCAATAATGTTGCTCGACCGATTCGTTTGATCACGGTGCAGATAGGACGAGGCTAGGGGAGCGGTTCGGATGAATGACCGATTGCCGCTGGTATGACCCGTCCGATCATGCAGTGTCCGGGATGCCGCCAGATCGCGGCGAGCTTCGAACGATTCATGCGTTGGTGCATTGCGTTTGGCGGCGTTGAGTATCGGCTTTCTCTGATTACCTACATTTTCGCGCCATTGGCTCGGCCAGCCCATCGTGCGATCAGCGCGTCGAGCGCTTCGTCTTCACCATGCGACCGCTCCAGCCAGCATCGAGCAGGACTTCTGCGAGCTCGATGCCCATGGCTGTATCGTCGTGCACTCGCCAAGCTCCCAGGCAAAGCTTCTTCCGACTTGCATTGCAACTGGATTACAGGTGTCGAAGAGAGGACCGACTTCGTAGCCGGCACCGAGAGCGTCACCGGCGGCCCTGACGACAAGAACACTTGCCTACCATTCAGTTGAATCTTTGTCGACGTGTTGTCGGGCGTGAGAGCTCAACTTCGAGGCGAAGAATGCGGAATTTCCGGATCAGTATTGCAAGAGGTGCGGGCGGCGGGATTCGAACCCGCACGGGTTTCCCCAACGGTGTTTAAGACCGTAGCGTCTGCCATTCCGCCACGCCCGCAAGAGCAAACAACGACGGCCTTGCCCACGAGTAGGGTACCTGTTTTCTCGCGAGGGGGGATCAAAAAAGGACGGGCATCAGCCCGTCCCACATACGATATTCTGGAGCGGAAGACGGGATTCGAACCCGCGACCTTCTCCTTGGCAAGGAGATGCTCTACCGCTGAGCTACTTCCGCATTCCGTTCCTGCGGCAGGAAGGAGTTTAGGGCGATCAAGGGCTCATTGTCAAGGGCATGAGTCGAAAAAGTCCTTATCCTCCTGGTGACCAAACGGGCAACCTGGACGAGCAGAATTTCACAAACGTTTGCGGTTAACCCCCCTTGAATGACGTCACAAATGACGTACGCTGGAAAGAATACGCTGACCGTGCCAAGGCTCGTGGCTCTCCCAAGGTGTGGGCGAACATGCGTGGCTTGTTCGACGCACTATTTGGGTCCCCTGACGAATCGACACCAAGATACAAGGACTCCACGCATGGCAACCGTTGAAAAGCACATCGTGAGCGAAGTGGAGCGGCCGAATGTCGCTGACAGGGCTCCAACCCCCACGTCCGGCACCCCCCTTGGTCTGAGTCTTGAGGATGTCGAAGACCGACGAATAGCCGGTCAAGGGAACAATGTCCAGTCGAGAACAGGTAGCACGTATGGTGAGATTATTCGCCGGAACCTGCTCACTTTCATCAACGTCACCCTCCTTGGCATTGGCATCGTGCTTATTTCCCTGGGACAAGTGCGTGACGCGGTGCTTACGTCGAGTCTGGCCGTCATTACCGCCTTTATCGGGATCGTTCAGGAAATTCGGGCCAAGCGGCGTCTGGACAGCATCGCGCTGCTGAATCGAGTGAAAACGACGGTCATTCGGGAAGGATCGGAAATCCAGGTCGGTCCCGAAGAGCTGGTTGTCGGGGATATTGTGGTGCTCAAACCGGGTAGCCAGGTGCCGCTCGATGGCGTCGTCAGTTCAAGCACGAGTCTCTCGCTCGACGAATCGCTCCTGACCGGCGAAGCGGACAACGTCGAGAAAAAAGCCGGAGATCCGCTGTATTCAGGCAGCTTCTGCGTTTCCGGTGAGGGGTATCTGGAGGTCGAGAAAGTCGGGACCGCGTCGCTTGCATCGAGTATCACGGCAGGCGCACGAACTCGGAAAGCCACGTTGACTCCTTTGCAGGAAGAAGTGAACCGGATCGTGCGCATTCTGGTTGGCGTCGCCGCAATCCTGCTCGTACTGATGATGGCGCAGGCAATTGTGTTCTGGCACGCGTCGTTCACCGATTCCGTCACTGCAGCGGCCGTCATTCTTGGCATCGTGCCACCCGGTCTCTTCCTTATGATCACCGTCACCTACTCGATGGCAGCTGTGCGGCTGGCGTCGCAGAACGCGCTTGTGCAGCAGACCAATGCGATCGAATCGCTCAGCCACGTGGATGTTTTTTGCATGGACAAGACTGGAACGCTGACCACCAATCGATTGCAACTTGAGCACGTGTTGCCGGTCGGTGACGAGAAGATGGAGGACGTTGAGCCATGGCTGGGGCTCTTTGGCGCGAGCATGCCGGGCGGCACCAAGTCGTCCGAGGCACTTGCGGTCAAGTATCCGTCGAGTCCTGTGCGCGTAGTACAGTCTGTTCCGTTCGCGTCTTCGATTCGATGGAGTGGGATGACCACGGACGCCGACCCCAACGCGGGAACGCTGGTGCTGGGAGCGCCGGAAGTGATTTTGCCGAGTATCGTGGACTCGTTCGGAGATCCGCCCGACGAATGGCGAGTCTCTGGCCTTCGCGTCCTGTTGTTCGCCGTAGCGCCAGCACAACTCGATCTGATGAATGGCGAGAATGTGCCAACCATGCCCGTAGGGATGCGCGCTATCGCATGGATCGCACTCAAGGACGAGTTACGACCACATTTGAAAGAAACCCTCAGGAATTTCGAGGAGGCCGGCGTTCGACTGAAGATTATCTCCGGCGACAATCCGCAGACGGTGCAGTCGCTGGCGATTCAGGCGGGTTTCCCAGCCGACTCGGTTGCCATTTCAGGGGATGAACTCGAGGTACTGGAAGACGGAGAGTTCGATCGCACGGTGGAGAGCACGACCGTCTTTGGTCGAATCGCTCCGCAGCTGAAGGAACGCATCGTTGGCTCCCTGCGACGCCAGGGGCACTATGTTGCCATGACCGGCGATGGGGTGAACGACGTACTCTCCCTGAAGATGGCGCAGCTCGGAATCGCGATGGAGAGTGGCAGCGAGGCGACCCGGGCAGTCGCCGATATCGTGCTCCTGAAGGACTCGTTCAGTGCCCTGCCGGCGGCTTTCAAGGAGGGTCAGCGCATACGCAATGGACTCCGAGGAACGCTCTACCTGTTCCTGACCCGGGTATTCACGGTTGCGGTGATCATGGCACTTTCGGCGGCATTCCGATTGAGCTTTCCATTCCTTCCCGGACATATGACTCTTCTCACCTTGCTGACGGTGGGAATCCCGACATTCGGACTGGCACTCTTCGCCCCGAGCGGTCGAGGATCGACGGCATCGGCGGCGGCACTCGTCAAATTCGTTTTGCCATCGGTGGTGTTCGTAGCGAGTGCCGCATTCTCCACCTATGCGATCATCTATGTTTTCCACGATCTCAGTTATGAGAACATCTCCGCAAGAGAAATCGTGAGCAGCTTTCTCTACAGTGATTCGTTCGTCCTTGCTCGAGATGGACTGACCTACGTCCTGGTCCTGTGCGGTTTGTGGCTCGTGGTGTTCGCGGCTCCGCCCACGAAATGGTTTGCGGTGGTCGAAAAGACGACGAATGATTGGCGCCCAACCATTCTCGCCATCACCATGCTCCCGCTCTATGCGCTGATCGTGGCGACACCCGGTATGCGAGGATTCTTCGGACTCAATCCACTCGAAGGCTGGCTCTATTTGCCCATCGCGATCGTCGTCACCGCGTGGATGATCGCGTTGCGCTACGTCTGGGCAAACGGCTATGTCGAACGGCTCGTCGCAAGTGACGCGTGGGCAGCCCTCTCATCATTTCTTCCGCATCAATACCAACGGATAGCGAGACTGATACCAACACCAGCTCGCGAGAAGCCGGCAAGCTGACTGGCCATGCCTTTGCGAGACATCAGTACTCCTTCAATCCTTGCGCGCGAATGTCGCGACTACGGTGAATATGGATCGATCATGAATGAACAACGAGAGTCGGCAACATCGTCGGTCCTGCCGGACGATCTGGTTTCCCCGGAATGGCTTGGCGAGCATTTGAATGACGTGCGTCTGCAAGTCGTCGACATCCGTGGCTACGTCAAAACCGAAAGCCTTGAAAACGGCCAGCAGAAGGTCGTGTATCTTGGCGCGCTCGATGAGTACCAGTCAGCGCACATTCCAGGCGCAACATATGTCGATTGGACGACAGACGTCGTGGATCCTGACGCCGAGGTAAAGGTCCAGATCGCTCCGCCCGAGCTCTTCGCGCAGCGGATGATGGCGATAGGAGTGGGAGATACGACCGACGTGGTGATTGTCGATCACTGCGGTGGGCATCTGGCAACGCGTCTCTGGTGGGCGTTGCGGTACTACGGGCATGACCGGGTCGCGATCCTCGATGGCGGATACGAGGGTTGGAATGCGCTCGGCCTCCCGCTCACACGTGAGGTATCTGCAACGCCCCGTGTTTCATTCACTCCCGGCATCGTCGGCGCACTCATCAGTGATCGCAAGGATGTGCTGGCGCTCGCATTCGGGGGCGAAGGTCAGCTGCTCGATGCGCGCGCGCCAGATCAATACTCCGGCGAGGTGCAGCGAGGCTCACGCGGTGGGCATATTCCAGGCGCGATCAACGTCCCGGCCTCATCCCTGGTGCGGCACGATGGACGTTGGAAGACCAGCACCGAGATCCGAGCCGAAGTGACGGCGGCCGGAGTCGATCTGTCCAAGCCGGCAACCGCGTATTGCAACGGGGGAGTGACCGCGACCCAGCTACTCTTTGGTTTGCATCGCGCTGGGGCCACAAAGATCAGCAATTACGACGGCTCGTGGAACGAATGGGGCGAACGCCCAGAACTTCCTGTGGAGGGCAACAGGGATCTTTACCATTCCACTGGAGAGTAGCGTAGTGGTCTCGCCCGGCGGTTAATGACCTCTGATGTCAAGCTCATGGCGGCACCTTGCAGCGTTCTGTCATACGTCAGCCCGAACTCCTGCTTCAGGAGTTCGGGGAGTGGTTGCACGCGCGCAAGACGGTCGCCGACTGCGATGTTTGCGGAACCGCAGATCGCCAGCGATCGATTGGCTCCAGACCCCATCGACTGACACGCGTACATCATACGTACGTCAATAAACCCCGACCTAAAGTCGGGGGTTATTCGCGGTGCCAAGGGCCGGACTCGAACCGGCGACCGCACGATTTTCAGTCGTGAGCTCTACCAACTGAGCTACCTTGGCATACATTGACGAGGTGGGGAAGATATGAAACACAGCAAGTAGCCGGTGGGCGATAAGGGACTCGAACCCCTGACATCCACGGTGTAAACGTGGCGCTCTACCAACTGAGCTAATCGCCCAAATTGCCGGGACTTGTTGTAACCGGTGCCCAGGAGAGGACTTGAACCTCCACGCCCTAAACGGGCACTAGCCCCTCAAGCTAGCGCGTCTGCCATTTCGCCACCTGGGCAGGTGCGTCTTTACCGCAGCGGGGTGAGTATAGGACGATTCATGTTGGCGCGTCAACTCCTTTTGCGAAGACACCTGGCAGAATCCCGGTCCGTTTCATGCGCTTGGCATCGCGGGCTTGGGGACGATGAAAAGGCACCTGGCTCTGCACAATTGAGTTCGTCGATCGTCAGGTCGGGTTATGGCGCTGCCCGCAAAGTCACGTTTCATTGCTCTTGGGTGATGCATCCGGACGACGAGCGCGCTCGTCGAGATCGCGACTGTCCGTGACCATACCGTCGTCCACGTGGTGGTATCGTGGTTCGGAAACATGCGTCCAGCAAAGCTGCAAGGGGAGCAAATCCATCGGACCCACCGCGATAGGTAAGAAGCGAAGAAGCACGCCAAGGGATCACGATTATCGGTGCCGTCCTGGTTGGGGGCGTGGTCGCTCAACTGCTCGCCATGAGAAACTACATGGACCTTGTGCTGGTTGACATCGTCGATGGTCTGCTAGAGAGCAAGTCGCTGGATTTGCCGGAGGCCGACCGGGTTCTCGACTACGACACCCGTATTGGAGGTTCGAACGGATACTCAGGTCCGCATGGCTCAGATGTGACGGCGATCACTTCGGGGCTCTCTCGCAAGTCACGAGAGAGCCGAGACGCACTAACGTAGCGATCGTCGAATCAGGGACCAGGGGAAATCGCTGCGGTTTCACCCGACGCGATCATTGTTGTGGTCTCAACGTCATACGACGCAATGTGTCATGTGTCGATCGACGCGGCCGGTTTCCCAGGGGAACGAGTGATTGGTCGGGCCGGTGTGCTCGATTCGAGGAGGTACCTACCGAATCTTCATCGCAGACGACCTCGACGTGCCCGTCCAGCACGTCATGGCCTTCGTGCTCGGTGACCATGGAGACTCGATGGTAGCGCTCTCTCGCAATTGAACGGTTGCGGGAGATCACGGGTTGATATCAGCAGAGCGCATCAGGGAGGTTCAGGACCTTTGGGAGTGGATGGCGAACGGGTGCGCCGAAATAGCCGGAAGTCGCATTGCTCAAGACCTGAAGCGCCGCTTTTGCGCCTGCGGCATCGGTGGTTGACGTGGGCAACGCGATCGTGCCCGACGAGGAGCGCGTGCTTCTCCGAGCTTGCTGATGCAGGGTGAGGGGGCGAGAATCCCTATGTCGAAGTACCCGTCGAGTTTGACCCGCAGGGAATCGAGCATGTGTTCGATAGTACCTTGACGGAGCCGGACCAGGCCGCGATCAGCAAGTCCGCAAGTGTCGTCAAGGACCTCGCGATTGCCCCTGCCCCATGGGATCATTTCGGATGAAACTCTCCAGCACGGGCACGTGAGAGGTCTCATGCATCAGAAGGAGATCCGTCGTGCGGTTGCAGGTATGAATGATGCTCCCATCGATCGCGACATGGCTCTGAAGCGCCTGCTCGATCTCGTTCAGCCACTCGACGCGTGTTTGCAGACGCTGGATGCGTCTCACGGCATGCGATTGGCCGGTGATGTATTTTCGTCTCTCGCGTCTCCGCCATTCAACCAGGCCGCGATGGATGGGTTCGCAATTCGATCAGCGGACACGGCGGGTGCATCGCCATCTTCACCGGTGATGTTGCCGGTGATGCGCGCGATTGCTGCCGGTGATGTCGCGGGTGAGGCTCTGGCGGCGGGACATTGCGTTCGTCTCATGACGGGCGGTCCTCTCCCTGCCAGCGCAGACGCGGTGATCGAGTTCGAGGCGGTTGGTCTCGATCCATCGACTGGATTGGTTGTCATAACGCATGGCATATCCCACGGACGAAATGTGCGATGGCTTGGGCAGCAAGTCTCCGTCGGCGAAAGGATCGCGACGGAAGGCGACATCATGACGCCGATCCGGGTTGGTTTCCTTGCCTCTTCAGGGACCGCGGAGGTCCTTGTGCGTCGCCGACCTCGCGTCGCGCTGATCGTGACCGGGGCCGAGATCGTTGCCGTCAGCGATGCGCGCACGTCTGAGCAGATATTCGATGCACTCACGCCAATGATTGGTGGATACATTCGCGCGGTCGGGAGTGATCTGGTCGCGAGCGTCCGCGCACCGGACGACCCTGTCGCGATGCGGGTGCTGTTTTCGCGAATTATACGAGAAGAGCGACCGGATCTTATCGTCTCGACCGCAGGAATCGCTGCAGGAGATCGTGATGTCATGCGAATCGCGCTCGATCAGTATCAGGATGTCCAGTTCGTTCAGCTGCGCATGAAACCTGGACGGTTGCTGGCATACGGACGGATCGCGCACGTACCGTTCATTGGCCTTCCCGGCAACCCCATCGCGGCGGCGGTAAGCTTCCTGCAATTCACTGTTCAAGTGATCGACCGTCTGGCTGGCCGAATAGGCTCGAAGGGCGAGACGTGCCCGGTCGTCATGGCCAGGTCGGTAGCTGACTTGAGCCCAGATCCGGACAGCGATTGCATTCTGTGCGGGGAACTAACGTCAGACGATGCGGGGCAGTTGCAGGTGAGCTGCATTGAAAGTCCACGTCGTCAGGGATTGAGATCACTCGCGGACGCCAACTGCCTGATCGTAGTGAGGCGAGGGGATCACGCGATCGCCGCTGGGAGCGTTGTGGAAGCGATCAGGTTGCCATTGAGGTGATACTTCTCGTAACGTCTCATGACTGACCGGATGAATATCCTCACGATTGCCATCACACCATTTCATCGAGATCCTGGAAGGAATTGCCATGCCGTCGCTCAAATCCATCGGTGGTCCACTTGGAGCCGTAGGTTCCATGAAGAACTTTGTAAATGTCGTCAAGGAAGTCGATTTCGAAGAGATTCGTTCCCGGGCGGAGCATGCGCCCAACGTCCTGGTGCTGTCTGAATCCGAAGACGATGCCCGCGAGGCGGCTGTCAGATTGCTGGGTGAACGACCGGAGCGATATGCTGAAGTGCGTGCTGCCGGATCGAGTATTCGCCTGGACGGTCATCGCTACGACGCGATCGTGGTCTTCGATCCTACGCATTCCCGGCTTCTGGAACGGACCCGCGAGGCGGTTGGAACGAACTACGCAGAGAAGGTCTATTTTCTCGCCGATTCACTCCCGGGCGAGTTGGTTCCGGAAGATCAGACGAGGGCCGAGATCGTTGCCACCCAGATCGAGAATGCTCCTGCCTATGGACGATTCTTCCCGACGTTCCGGAGTGTGGCAGCCAAGGCGATCATGGACGAAACCGCGCGCGCGAATGCAAAGTTTGCCGTGGTTTCCAACGTGCCCACCCTGATCCCGGTGCTTGGAAACCTGATAGCGGTCGGCGCCGATCTCGTGGTGCTGACCAAGAACCAGATCATGATGTGTTACAAGCTGGCGGCGCTGAATGGCCGCGATCTGCACGACCATACCGCGATCATCACCGAACTCGCGCCCGTCGTCGGTGCCGGATTCCTGTGGCGAACCGCAGCTCGTGAGGCCACGGCGTTGTTGCCGTTCGCAGCTGGGACGGTGCCCAAAGTGGTGATTGCCTACGCAGGCACGATGGCAGTCGGATGGTCTGCCGATTTCTACTTCCGCTTCGGAAAGAAGCCGACACGCGACCAGCTGAACGACTTCATGAAGCGAGCGACGGAGATGGCCAAGGGGCTTCCCATGATTTCGCGCAAGAATCAGTCCGATGGAACGTCCAATCCGGTTGAGGTCGACTTCAGCGAGACACCGACCGAGCGGATCCCGCCTTCATCTCCTTCGAAGCAGTAAGTCGAAGAGGCGAGAACAGGTGAACGCCGCCATGAATTTTCATGGCGGCGTTCACCTGTTGATCGTAGAGCGATTGTGGGAAACGCGTAGGTTGGTTAAAGGTTGTGCGGAGTTCCGCGCTTGTTGAACTCGGCGAGCTTCAGCCCGAGCATCGACGCAGCGGCATTTCGATCTCCGTCCATCTGCAGCAATGACTCCTGAATGGCGATGCGCTCGATCTCGGATGTCAGGGCTTCAAGCGTTGCGCCGCGCCTGACGCGTTCCGCGATATCGATCAGGCGGCGGGTATCGGTCCCAAGGAAGTTGACGTGCTCCTCGGTGATGACACCACCTCGCGACAGGACTGACGAGCGTTCGATCATGTTCTCGAGTTCGCGGACGTTCCCGGGCCAGTCATAGTCCATGATCATGTTCATCGCACCCTGGCTCAAGCGGGCGGGACCGGATCCCGGTTGATACCGGTGCTTCTCGACAAAGTGCTCGATCAGCAGGGGAATATCTTCCTTGCGATCGCGCAACGGTGGCAGATAGAGCGCAATCACGTTCAGGCGATAGAACAGATCCTCGCGGAAACGACCGGCTTCGATCTCTTGCGGCAGGATCTTGTTGGTGGCTGCAATCACTCTGGTGTCGATCTTGACCGACACGCTGCCTCCCACACGTTCGAACTCCCGCTCCTGAAGCACGCGCAGCATCTTTTTCTGGGTGGAAAGCGTCATCTCGCCGATCTCGTCCAGAAAGATCGTACCCTTGTTGGCCATCTCGAAGCGGCCCTTCCGCTGGTTGATGGCGCCTGTGAACGATCCCTTCTCGTGACCGAAGAGTTCGCTCTCCAGCAAGGTTTCCGGCAGTGCCGCACAGTTCACCTTAATCAGCGGACCTCGAGCATAGCTGGATGTGCGGTGGAGAATGGTGGCGATCAATTCCTTGCCGGTGCCGGTCTCGCCGGTGACAAGGACCGTGGCGTCGGAGTGCGCGATCCTGCCGATCGTCTTGTAAACCTCTTGCATGACTGGACTGTTGCCAATCATCACCTCGTTCGGATCGCGCTCGCCCAACCGAGACGACAGTTCGAGAACCTGCTCGCTGAGGCGTTCCCGCTCGAAGAAGCGCTGAATCGTGAGCAGCACGTCATCGAGGTCGAACGGTTTGGTAATGTAGTCGTACGCACCCAGACGCATCGCCTCGATGGCCACGTTCGACGTCCCGTACGCGGTCATCACGATGATGGATTGTCCGGCTTGTCCATCGACACGTGATTCCCGCAGGACATCGAGACCGGTCTTGTCCGGCATGCGAACGTCCATCATGACCAGATGCGGTCTGTCTGCCGCCGGACGCTTCAACGCGTCGAGCACGCTCTGGCCGGAATCGACTTCTTCGACCTGGTATCCCTCATCCTCGAACAGGTCGCGCAATACTGAACGTATAGGTGCGTCGTCATCGGCGATGAGGATTCTTTGCATGGGACGTGCGGGACCTTCCGGCTTTGGAGTCATACTGGCTGAACGATGGGCACCTTTGATGCAAGTATAGCCCCGACCGTGAGATCAGGGGCAAACGGTGGGTTTTTCGAAGGACGTCGGTCGCGGGCGGACTGTGCCGGTCCGGCGAGCCAGAGGCCCGGTGGTACCTGAACGTAACGCGAGGAAGAGTTTGAATGCATATCCGTCTTGTTCTCGTGGGCTTGAGTGGAACCGGAAAGAGCACCATTTGCCGGGAGGTGGCATCGAGGCTGTCGTGGCAGGCTTTGGACATCGACACGATGATCGAAGAGCGCGCGGGAAAATCGATCCGCGAGATCTTTTCTCAAGACGGTGAGGAGGCTTTTCGGGGGATCGAGCGAAAACTTCTCTCCGAGTGCCTCGCCCTCGACCACGTCGTAATCGCGACGGGGGGAGGGGCTGTCATTCGAGAGGAAGTGTGGACCACCAAGCTGCTGGCAGGGTCGTCCACACTGGTAGTCCATCTCGATGCGACATCGGATGTGATCGTCACGCGCCTTTGCGGCCAAGCGGCAGTCGATGGTCGAAAGGCCGAACGACCGCTCCTGGCGGAGGGCAATCCGCTCGATAAAATCGACGCACAACGAGAGGCACGCGATCTCTTCTATCGCCGTGCGGATATCTCGCTCGATGTCGGGGGACGCTCGATCGAGGCGATCGCGAACGATCTTGCCGAACTTGTCGCCCTCACGGAAGGGAATCCGTCGCGCGTCGCACTCACCACGACAAGTTCACCCTCCCGAATCGACATCGGACCGGGTGTTCGTCATCAGGTAGGAGCAACCATTCGAGATCACTGGCCCCGTGTAGGCAGGGTTTGGGTGTGCGTCGACGAAAATCTGCAGCTTGCGCTCGATCAGGAAGTGACGAAGGTGCTGGGACTCGACGGGCTCGATGCTCGTGTCATTAAGGTTGCGCCGGGAGAATCCAGCAAGAGTGTGTCCGGGGTCGGTCGTCTGTGGGACTGGCTATTGGAATCGGGCGTTGATCGTTCTGACGTGCTTGTCGCCTTCGGGGGAGGGGTCGTTGGTGATCTTGCCGGGTTTGCGGCGGCGACGGTGTTGCGAGGAATTGGCTTCGTGCAGGTGCCATCAACGTTGCTCTCGATGGTGGACAGCAGTGTGGGTGGCAAGACAGGCATTAACCATCCGACTGGCAAAAACCTGATCGGCTCGTTCTATCAGCCAGCGAGAGTCGTTGTCGATACCGAACTCCTCCGCACCTTGCCGGACCGCGAGTTTCGTTCCGGATGGGCGGAGGTCATCAAGCACGGCGTGATCGAACCGTCTACTCCACATGGTGAAGGTGGGGTGCTGCTCGACATCCTGGAACGAAATCGTGAGGCCTTGCTGCGCAAGGACGTTCCGCTCCTGCCGTGGGTGATCCGGAGGAATATCTCGCTGAAGGCCGCCGTTGTGAAAGCTGACGAGCGGGAAGCGAATATGCGGGCGATCCTCAATTTCGGACACACGATCGGGCACGGGATCGAAGCATCCGGATATCGTCTCTTTCATGGCGAGGCGGTGGCCGTTGGGATGGTCGCTGCGCTCAATATCGCCGTTCAGACCGGGCGCATGGACGAGACTCAGGCGCAACGCATCGTGCGATTGATCGATGCCTTCGACTTGCCCACAACCGCGATTGCCGAGCCGGGAGCCGTCCGAAACCATATGGCGCATGATAAGAAGAAGTCGGGAGGCAAACAGCTGTGGGTGCTTCCGAGTCTCGGCGGCACGATGACGACCGAAACCGGGATTTCGGACGATGTCATCGATCAGGCCATCGCTGCGGTCGTGCGCCCACGCTGACGCCGAAGCGACCGGAGTGGGCCTGCTATGGTATTCTGACCGGGGATACCGTGTGGTTTCGATCACCGGCACCTCGCTCTGTCCAACGTCGAATCCTCACCAGATGCGGCTTGTAACGAACCATCGACTGCATCGGTCGGTCGTGGATTGACCGGATTCCCCCAAGGCATCGGAGAGCACCCAGCGTGACGTCTTCCCCTAAAGTGATCGTCAGTGCATCAATCGCCTACGATCACGTCATGTCATTCAATGGTTCATTCAAGGACCATATCCTCACAGACAAGGCGCACACGCTTTCGGTCAGCTTTCTGCTTGAATCCCTCAAGCATCAACGTGGGGGCGTTGCGGGAAACATGGCCTACAGCATGGCAATGCTTGGTGTTCCCGTGGCGCTGGTTGGCGCCGTCGGTGCGGACTTTGGTCCTTACCGAACCGTCCTGGAAAATCTCAGGGTCGATCTCTCGCTCGTTCCAGTGATCGAGGAAGATCTCACTTCGACTGCCTACATGAACGCCGATATGGTCGGCAATCAGATCGCAGCCTTCTACCCGGGCGCCGGCAATCACTCTAAAAACATCGATGTATCCGAGCTGGCGGGGAAAACGCAATACGGCATTATCAGCGCCGGTGATCCGGTTGCGATGATCGAACACGCTGTTCAGATCGCCAACGCGGGGTCAAAACTGGTATTCGATCCCGCTCAGCAGATCGTGATTTTATCTGCTGAAGACCTGATCAAGGGCATCGATCTTGCCGAGATCGTAATCGGCAACGATTATGAGTACGGGATGATCGAGCGCAAGACCGGTCTCACGGTGGACGATATCGCCCGTAAAGCGCCGATGACGGTCGTTACTTACGGAGATCGTGGGTCGGAAATACGAGCGGGAGGAGAATCGGTCACGATTCCCGTAGCGCCCGCGATCGAGGTCGTCGATCCGACCGGGGGCGGGGATTCATATCGCGCAGGACTCATGCTTGGTCTGCTGCTCGGTCTCGATCTTCCCACCGTTGGCAGATTGGCTGCGCTCTCTGCCACGTATGCAATCGAAAAACACGGACCGCAGGAACACTTCTATACGCAGGAAGCGTTTCTGACTCGATTCGGAGAGAGTTTTCCGGATTTTAGTCGTGCGTTGACTTTGGATGATCTGATAGCGGTCGCGCAAGGCGATCCGTCAGTCGCGTCTTAACCGTCACCCTCTCGATGCGGTACCGGACATTCCGTCGCGAGAACGTCATTTCGAGCCAGTGACCTTCCGGGTCAACGCTTCAAGGAGTAGCACTTTATGGTGGCAACCACGCCTGATACCCGTAACTTCGACATCAAGGATCCATCACTGGCGGCCGCAGGTCATCGCCGCATCGAATGGGCAGCTCGTGAGATGCCAGTCCTGAGCCAGATCCGAGAGCGCTTCGAGCGCGAACAGCCGCTTGCCGGCATTCGTCTCCTGGCCTGCGCGCACATTACGTCCGAGACCGCAAATCTCGCCATCACCCTCAAGGCGGGTGGCGCGGACGCCGTCTTGTGCGCCAGCAACCCACTCTCGACGCAGGATGATGTCGCCGCCGCGCTCGTGGACCTGGGTATCCCGGTTTTTGCAATCAAGGGCGAGGATGACGAGACCTACAATCGTCATATCCACAGCGCCATCAAGCATGCACCGAACATCCTGATCGACGACGGTGCCGACGTTGTCACCATGTTCCATCAGCAGTACGCGGACCTCCTTCCAAATCTGATCGGTGGCACCGAAGAGACGACGACAGGCGTGATCCGCGAGCGTGCGATGGAAAAGGACGGCGTTCTCAAGTTTCCCATCATTGCCGTGAACGATGCGGACACCAAGCATTTCTTCGACAATCGATATGGCACCGGTCAAAGCTCGATTGACGGCATCTTGCGCGCGACCAACATCCTGCTCGCTGGCAAGACCGTGGTTGTTGCCGGTTACGGCTGGTGCGGCAAGGGCATCGCGAGCCGGATGCGCGGCCTCGGTTCGCTTGTTGTCGTAACCGAAGTCGATCCGATTCGCGCCCTCGAAGCCGCCATGGATGGCTTCATGGTGAAGAAGATGGAAGATGCTGTCGCGATTGCCGACATCATCGTCACCGCTACTGGCGACATCAACGTCGTTGACGAGCAGCACTTCAAGAAAGCCAAGAACGGCGTGATTGTCGCCAATGCGGGTCATTTCAATTCCGAGATCAATCTCAAGGCACTTGCCCAGCTCTCGGGCGAAGGACGTCGAACACTTCGACCGTTCGTCGAAGAATTCGTCTTCGACGGCAAGAGTGTCATCGTGCTTGGTGAAGGCCGGTTGATCAACCTTGCCGCGGCCGAGGGTCATCCGGCCAGCGTAATGGACATGAGTTTTGCCAACCAGGCACTCGCCGCAGAATACCTGGTCAAGCAAGGCAAGAGCCTCGAGGCTCGCGTCTATCGAGTGCCGGAAGAAATCGATCGTGAGATCGCTGCGCTGAAGCTTTCGGCGATGGCAATCGAGATCGACGTGCTTACTCCAGAGCAGGCTCATTACCTGACCTCCTGGGAAGCTGGCACGTAGCCTCCCAATCGGAAACCCTGCACGCGGTCTCGTTGGAAGGCTGCGTGCCCCGCGTACCCACCAGGTAACATGAGGGCGCAAAAGATGGCGACGACATTCAGTACGGCGAAGAAGTTGCTTTTCACGTCAGAGTCGGTGACGGAAGGTCATCCAGACAAGGTCTGCGACCAGATCTCCGACGCAGTGCTGGACGCAGTTCTGGCCCTGGATCCGAATGGACGTGTGGCCTGTGAGACATCGACCACGACGGGCCTGGTGCTTGTTTTCGGGGAGATCACGACATCCAGCTATGTCGACATCCAATCCGTGGTGCGGGAAGTCATCGCGGACATCGGTTATACCGATTCAGCGCATGGATTCGATTCCAAGACTTGTGGTGTGATCGTCGCAATCAAGGAACAAAGCCGTGAAATTTCCGACGGTGTCACGACATCGCTGGAAGTGCGCGAGTTTGGTGACGACGGAGATATCAACGACGAAACCGGTGCCGGTGACCAGGGCATGATGATTGGATTCGCAGCCAACGAGACCGACGAGCTGCTTCCCCTTCCCATCTCGCTCGCGCACAAAATCGCTCGTCGACTGACCGAGGCGCGCAAGAGTGGAGAAATCGATTATCTGCTCCCTGACGGCAAGAGCCAAGTGACCGTGGAGTACTCCGAGGGCAAGCCAATCCGCGTCGATACAGTCGTTGTTTCGACCCAGCACTTCGACCGCGCAACGAATGCCCAGATCGCAAGGGACGTTGAGGAACTGGTCGTTCGCCGCGTGGTTCCAGCTGAACTGATCGATGCGAAGACCAAGTTTCTGATCAATCCCAGCGGGCGCTTCGTGCTGGGCGGCCCGGCGGCCGATGCCGGACTGACAGGCCGGAAGATCATTGTCGATACCTATGGTGGCATGGCTCGTCACGGCGGCGGCGCCTTCTCTGGCAAGGATGCGACCAAGGTCGACCGATCCGGAGCGTATGCCGCGCGTTACGTGGCGAAGAACGTCGTTGCGGCCGGGCTGGCCGATCGCTTCGAATTGCAGATCTCCTACGCCATCGGCAAGGCGCATCCGGTCTCGATCATGTGCGAGACGTTTGGAACCGGCAAGATCAGTGATGCCGAGATCGAACGTTTGGTGCTGGAGCATTTCGACCTCCGACCTGCGGCGATCATCGAACACCTTGATCTTCGCCGTCCGATCTACCGCCAAACAGCTGCATACGGTCATTTTGGGCGGGATGATCTGGATCTCCCATGGGAAAAGACGGACAAGGCTGACGCGCTGCGGGCTGCTGCAGGTTTGGCGCTCGAAGCAGTGACGGCAGATTAGTCGGCATTCTCCATTCGAATTTGGTCGCCATGACCGGATGCTCCGTTCGCCGTGGAGGTCCGGTCTTGGCACATTGGTTTGCACATCTCATGTACTTTCGATAATCTAGAAACGTTTTCTCGGTCGCGGCGCTCGAAACCCCAGCTTCTTCAAACACGATCATCGACATGGCTCCTTTTCACACGCCGGTGACAACGACAGAACGCACCAGTAACCATGAAATTCGTTCTCGCGATTGTCCAGGACTACGATACTGATCGGCTCCTGAGGGCGGCGATCGGAGTTGGGCTGAGTGCCACCCGGCTTGCCAGCACGGGAGGGTTTCTGCGGACGGGGAACACCACTGTCTTTCTGGGAGTGGATGACGACCGCGTAACTGAATGCCTCGGCGTGATCAGGCAGTCCTGTAAGACACGTGTTGACGTCCAAATCGATCCCGGTTCGCCCGAGTTCTCGGACTGGTTTGCAGCAGGTGTTCACGATGTGACCATCGGAGGTGCGATTGTGTTCATCGTGGCGATCGATCGCTTCGAACGGATTGCAGGGGCGGTCGGAAACGTGAGAACCTCCAATCTCTCGATGCCAACGCGGCGGCAGGTGAAAGATGAGTGAGCATTCACCTGCTGTACTCACCAGGCGTTTGAGGACGTATTGGCATGCCGTGATCCTTGCCGCCAGCGTGTCACTTGGGTCCGTGCGCTCTGATTTCGATGCCCCGATTCGACAGCCTCACTCGATCGTTCAGATGAGAGTGGAGACGAACGACCTGTTTTCACCGAGAGAGCTGGTGGGCGATCGGGTAGTTACCCAGAAACTGTCGGTTCCCGGAAAAGATTCTGGCGAGAGACTGACCGGTTCTCCCAATTAACGACAGAACCCCTTCTCCCAATTAACGATAGAACCCCCTCTCACTATTTTGGCGAGAGGGGGTTCTGCTGCGGTGTATACCGTGGATGCGTTGTTAGCTTGGGGTCGACAGAACCGGGATACCGAATCTCGAGTCGTCAGAAAGCATGTTTCCGAGCATCTGCTGAATCGCCATGATGTGACTGCATGTATCTAGGCTCTCGAAGGTATGACAGCTGCACGTCCAGACGTCATCCTTCAGTGCGACATGGTAATCGTCGTGTCCGCCATGAAAGCTTGCCTCCAGCGATCCGAAAGAAACCCTCTCCGGTTCCTGCGCGTAGCGATGTGCCTTCTCGATTTTGCTGATCATGCTTGAGTTCATTCGCGTTCCGCTCCTTGACCTGCAGCGAAAGCCGCATGGTATAACGCCAATCCGGACGGGTATGGAGTTCGGCTTGCAATGGAAGTTGAATTCGACACCAGGCACCTAGTCATCGTTCGAATCTTTCACCATGCTTCTGTCACCGAAACGGAAACAGAGAAGCACCGCAGGCTCAGCCTGGCGGTGCTTGGAAAGGCTCTTCTGATGACGGTCGATCATGATCCAAAGCAATGATCTCCTGTGAATGCAATCGGGACGCCTGCCCCGAAACACTACCGGATCGTCGTGCCGAGGAGTATACCAATCGGTTTGAAGGAGTGCCAGCGATTGGAAGCGCTGTATTGACGCAGATAGTGACCCCTGCGATTTCGATCGTCATCCTGAATGGTGGACGCAGCCGACGCATGGGAATGAACAAGTCGCAGGTCGTTCTCGATCCGGACGACTCGCTCTCGTTGATCGAGCGTATCCTCCACGTTGTCTCGTCACTCTCGGATGATGTGCTCATCGTGGGTGGAGGTAATGGAGCGTCAATCGGAAACACGCGTCACGTGGAGGACGCGTATCCCGGCCAAGGACCGTTGGGAGGGCTCGTGACCGGGATGGGAGCAATGCGATACGGTAGATGCCTTCTGCTGGCCTGTGACATGCCGTTCGTGAATATCGAGCTTGTTCGACTGATGGCTGCTCTCGGCGCAGAGGATGTCGTTGCGCAGACTCGTGAGTCACGTATCGAACCGTTTCATGCGATCTATCATCGCAGGTGCCTTCCGCGTGCAGTTGCCTTGCTGGCCGAAGGCGAACGGAGCATGGAACGGTTTCTTTTAGCGATCGATCGTCGCCTGGTGCCCGAAACGATCATCGATGCCATCGATCCGAAGGGATGGTCATTGTTGAACATCAATACCCCTGCGGACCTGCTCGTGGCGCGAATCCACGCCTCTGAATTGCGTGTGGCGGCGGATGGGACGTCGGCATGAGACAACGCGCTAACCTGGGTGACGCCGGTCGAGCGGCTCCGTGATGTATCCTGTACTGTCATATGAAGCGTTACGAACGGTGAGAGCTGTATCTGGAACGACATGCCTTTGCCTCGTGGGAAGACGGAACACCCAACATGCCAAAACCAGTTCGTCAGAAGAGTGTGAACTACAAACGTGCAACACGGCCGAACAAGGCGCAGGAACGAGCATCCCAGGTACGCGCGGAACAGATGGCTGCCAAGCCTGATGAACTGACCGCCGAGGATGACGATTCGGACGTGCTGGAGATTCAGGTAGGGACCCCCCAACTGGTCTCTCCAAGGGTACCGGCTAACACGGTCCCGCCTCCGGCCCGAAGGGTAACGGTATCTCCGGCGAAACCGGAGGTTACCTCCACGAATCGACGATCTTCAACCCGACGACTGGTCCGGGAAGCAGGTCCACGCATCAAGACACTCACGCGCCAGCAGGAATACGCATTCGTGCGCGCCGACCTGCGGCGATTGCTCTATACGGCGGGTGGCGTGCTTGTCGTCATGATTGCTCTTTTGTTCGTTATCGAGCAGTAGCGTAGCGGGAACCGACTATCCTGCCATCCTGCCATCCTGCGGTCGGGATCGACGTGGTAACAGAAAAGCGTTGGGGAACATCGCTCCCCAACGCTTTTCTGTTACTGGAATCTTGTGTCCCGAGCCACCAACTACATCGCGTCTTCTTCTCGATCCGTCACAGACTCGTCGACATACACGGATGCGTTGGTATCGTGCCCGTCCGCATCGTCTTCGTCCTCGTCGTCGTCGGCAGAATCGGTCTCGTCACCGTCGTCATCTTCACCGAAGAGGAAGTCGGTCTCATCACGCTGGAAGAGGAGCTCGCGCTCGCGCATGAGGTTCTGGGTGCCTCGTACCTGTCGGGGGAATGCGATGCGGGATACCTGGGCGGGATCACGGAATATCTCGCGGAGGATCACGCGCAGGCTCTGGCCGGAAACGCCAAGCGCGTAAATCTCGTACTTGTTGCCTCCTTCGATCAGGTCGATGACACGGTGACCGGTCCGGGATTCGATCTCGCCAAGGCGGATTCCGTCGTCATTGATCACAACAAGGCGACCCTGCTCAACCGAAAGCTGCAGTTTCTCGCCAGGTGAGACTTCGGCCAATGTGCCGAGATCGGCAGGGTTGGTAAGTTCGTCAACCCAGGTGCGACCGACTTCCTCGACAAACACTGCGCTGTTCGGGATGTGAGAGAGCGAAGAATCCACGCCCTCCGGCATGCCTTCCGCGCGGTTGTAAAGCATCTCGAGGCGCTGCAGGTTTCGACGCGCGATCATATTCGCAGGATCGGACTTAAGCGCTTCCGAGTATGCGTCCCGAGCGGCATTCAGCTGGCGCAATTCGATCAGCGCGCGTCCCTTGCGGTTGAGTGCCTCAGGATCGCGAGGGAAGCGCTCGAGCATCTCATCGTTGAGCTTGAGTGCTTCCTGCCAGTTGGATTCCAGCGCCGACTGCTGCGCCTCTGCGGTCAACTGCTTCTTCGTCTTTGGTTTTTCTCTGGTTGCCAAGATCTGTGGTCCTTTCGTACGACTGACGGTACCTTTTATTGAGGGAGATAACGAAACTCAGTAGCGGCGGGGGATGCTAGCGAGGCGATCCTGCGGATTCCCCCATCAGGAACCAGGGACTGGTTTTGGTGATTCGGACGTCAAGCAGTTTACCAAAGAGATCCCGGTCATCGTCGAAGTGAACGAGTGTATTGCCGCGGGAACGGCCGGTCCAGCGGCCTTTTGCCTTCCCTTCGACGAGAACTTCATACGTCTCGCCAAGGCGTCGCCCGTTGATCTCGGTGCAGACCTGCTCCTGCAATTTCTCGAGCACCTGATGTCGTCTGAATTTCTCTTCGTGAGGAATGTCATCCTCCCATCGAGCAGAGAGGGTTCCGGGTCGCGGCGAATACATCGCGAGATGCACCTTGTCGCATTTGGTTTCCGCCAGCAGGTCGTACGTCTGCATGAATTGCTCGTCGGTTTCGCCCGGGAATCCGACAATAATGTCGGTCGCGACGGTCACATCAGGCATCTGCTGCCGGGTGTATGCGATTCGCTCCTGCCACAGATCGCGCGTATACGTGCGACGCATTCGGCGCAGAACCTCGTTGTCACCAGCCTGGACAGGGAGGTTCATATGCTCGCAGGCAGTTCGCAACCCAGCCATCGCGTCGATGATGTCGTCACCCATGTACTTGGGATGGGACGTCAGGAAGCGCAATCTTTCGAGTCCAGGTATCTGGTCGATCGCGGTAAGCAACCCGGCGAGAGAAGGGGTCCCTTCGAGATCGTGTCCGTAGGCGTTGACGGTCTGGCCCAGCAGGGTAACCTCCCGAACGCCACCAGCTACAAGTTGCTCGACCTCCGAAACGATGTCGTTGAACGGCCGGCTGGTCTCCCTGCCTCGGCGATACGGGACGATACAATACGAGCACAGGAAGTTGCAGCCGTAGATGATCGGCACATATGCCGTGATGCCGGCATGCCCGGCTGCCGTCGGCGGCTGGTAATAGTGCGGAAGCTGAGTAAGATCGTCCTCGAGCTCGGACATCTCGGGAACGAAGTCACGAAGCTTGTCGAACTCTGAAGGATCGAAGAAAAGGTCGACGTGCGGGAAACGCTCGTGGAGTTTCTCCTGCTGCTTGGTCACCATGCAGCCTGTCAGCACGATCGACATTTCCGGCTTGGCACGCTTCAGACGCCCCAACGCGTGGAGTTTGCCGGCTACCTTGTCTTCCGCTGCCTGTCGCACGACACAGGAGTTGAGGACCACCATGTCGGCGATCTCTTCGTTGTCGGTGCGTTCGTATCCCGCTTCCTGAAGCATGGCCGCAACCTTGGCACTGTCTGCTTCATTCATCTGGCAGCCGATGGTCCACATAAAGAAATGCTTGCCATTTGCGGGAAGGCGATGAGGCGACACGACCGGCCCGGAAGCAGGGTGGAGCGTGAGTGGGATGATGGTTTTGGTCAGCGACATGAAACGTTTCTCCTTGTGGCGGTGAGCACGAAAGAATGCCCCTGGGTGTCTATCCCGGAGCATGCGCCGATGCCACAACTCGGGATTATACCCGTTTCACCCGTTATTCGCATGGAAAACAATGTCCCAGGCAGGCACAGGATGATGTACATTAGAGGTGATCGGCGCGTAGCGAAACCATCTTTGGGCGGGCGAAGCGGCGACAGGATGGATCGATCGTCCATTCCCTGTATCAACGTCAATGTGCCAGGCAGGAAAAGCAGTGAACAAGGGACGAGGGATCGCTCTACCAAAAGCAGAGCGCTGGCAGGTGAACCGTATCGGTCGCCTGGCGATTGGATGCGTAGCAGCGATCGCTATTGGTGGGGGACCAGTCGCCCAGACGGAGGCGAGTATTTCGCCGGCGCCAGTCACACTATCACGCGCACAAAATGTGGATTGGTTAAGTCCTGAAACCGCGAGCAGTCTCGATCTTGGATTCCCCGTTTTGATTCCAGGAGGCGTGCCGTCCCCGTTCGGTGGCGAGCCATCGGTCAGTGCGGCTGGTGGTTACTACAGCCTCTACTGGATGAATGTCGCAGCTGACCCGACCTTCCTGCAGATCACTGGACAGGTTGGAGGCGGCTTGCCCGCGGGCTCGCCATATGATCTCAACAATCAGCTCTTTGTCAATGCGAGTGTTCAAGGCTACGAGGCCATTCATGACGTCACCCCGATCTACGATCAGGTCTGGTGGATCGCAGATGGCGTGCTGTATAGCGTTGCGAGCAAGAACCTCGATGGTTCCGATAGCCTGAGCATCGCCAATTCGCTTTTTGCGCTCGAAGCACCTTCCGCACCGGTCGAAACGCCGGAACCAACCGCAGAGACTCCGACTGACCCAACCAAAGTGGCGGCACCGACCGACCCAACCGAGGTGGCGGCACCGACTGAGGTTGCCGTGCAACCGTCAATCCTCGCCCAGCAATCGGCGAAGGCAGGGGATATCGTGGCGATCACCGTCGGCGACGCGGTTAACGTCAACCTGAACGCGGACGGTGGCCTGTTCTCGGACAGTGGCGAAACCGCAATCTTCAACATCAATGGCGGCTCGTACAATTGGCAAGCTCCCGCAGTATCGGAGAAGACGAACTTTACCTTGAGTGTCACCAGCCCGGACACAGGCGCGACGTTGGCGAGCATGCAAATTTCGGTTTCACCTTCTGGAAATTCTTTGACCGGCCAAGCGCAGTCGGGTTCGACGGTGGAGGCGAAATCAACAGCCCCGGCTGCTTCAAATACGCAGGACGCGACATCAACAGCCCCGGCTGCTTCAAATACGCAGGACGCGGGTTCAACCTTAACCACAAGCAATGGCAACCCGCCGGCAACGCTGGCATCTGATATCACGCCAGTTTCGACATCTGTCGCGACAGTACCAAGCAGTTCCGGAAGCGATCTGCTTTCGGATGGTACTGACGGACCGCCGCCGCCGGTCATTGGCGGAGACGGCACCGGTGGCATCTTGGTCGTTGAACTCCCACGAAATTCGAGTGCGGGACCGCAACCGTAATTCGCGGTCGACAATGACATCGTGCAAGCGCCTGCAGTGATTCGTCGCTACAGGCGCTTTTTTTGTTGGTGCCTGTTGGCCGGGTGAATAGTGACAATTGGAGTCTCGGTCAGTTCGACGAATTGTCGAGGCGCGAGATACGAGCGGGGTTTTGACGGCCCGGAAGATCAGGCCGAAATCTTGGCAGTCATCGGTCGATCCCAGGGAATGACAATTTTGAAGATCGCTCCGCCTTCGGGGGCGTCTTCAACCGAGATCGTGCCGTCGTGTGCCTCAATGAGTTCGCGACAGATATACAGGCCAAGTCCCAGGCCCGGGACAGCGCTCTCCGAGGCGCTTCGCGCTCGATAGAAGGGCGTGAAAAGATGTTCGCGGTCGGCAGGTCGAATCCCCTTGCCTTGGTCCGTCACCGCGATCACGATCATGCGGTCACGTTGATCGGACGCAAGATCGAGAACGACCGTTCCACGTTCGGTGTATTTCAAGGCGTTGCTGACAAGATTGTCGATCACCTGGTGGATGCGGTCGCCATCAAGTTTCGCCCAAAGCTCGCCACGATCGGTGTGGAATGTGATCTCGTGATCGGCAGATGATGTCTGTCGCGAATCCGCAACGGCGCGACAGATTGCGACGAGGTCGCAATCTGTGCGGCGGATGCGAAGGCGACCGGCCCGGAGGCGGGAAACGTCGAGCAGGTCGTCCACAAGACGCGTCATGCGATCGACCTGCGTCTGCAGCGTGTTCAGCCAGGCGACATGCTGCTCGTGACCTCCTTCCCTGGTCAGGTCACGTGCGACGACCTGTGCAAAGCCGCGGATGGGTGTCAACGGTGATCTCAACTCGTGGGAAACGACCGAGATGAATTCATCTCGCAGGCGTTCGGCCTCCTTCAATGGCCGTACATCCTGGAAGACACCGACCACGGCATCGATCTCGCCGTCTTCGGTGAAGAGAGGCGCCGCACTGGCGACCACCGGGACCGCGCTGCCATCCGGGAGGGTGACGGTCAGTTCGACTCCTGTCACCACCTCTCCGGACATCATCGCGCGTGAAATCGGCATCTCCTGCTCGGGGTCGTTGGTGGTGAATGCCACGCGCAACTGGTCCACAAGCATCGGGCGCAGGTCCCGATCAAGCCGTATTCCGAACATGCGCTGCGCGGCGGCGTTCGAGGCCACGATGGTTCCGGATGGGGGCCGCGCGACCATCATCGCTTCGGGCATCGTCTGGATCACCGATTGCAGGCGACGGTGATTGTCCTGAACACGATCGAGCATTTCCTCCTGAAGGTCGGCGAGCCTGGCTGATTCCATGAAGGCAACAGTGCGAAGGCTGAGCGATTGCAATCGGGCAATTGCTGTCGCCGAGAAGCGATACGGAACATAAAGGCCCACCCATGCGACGCCGATCACTTGATCGTTCTGGTCGACCAACGGGACACCCACCACAGATCTCACGTGGGGATTCGTATCGATCACGTCGAATGCGTCCATCTCCTCCGCGATATCGAAGATGGTGATCGAACGACGCTCGCGAAATACACGGCCCGCAAATCCTTCGCCGATCGTGAGTTCGTTCGATGGACGCAAGTCATCGAGGTCACCGCTGTCATCAGCGCGGTCACCATACCGAGCGGCGGGGACCAGCACGGAATCTCCGGAATCCAGAAGATAGAGGGCGCCGGCAGAAGCGCGGTTGACACGCACCATGGCGGAGAGCAGGGACTGGAGAACCCCGATGTACGCGCTGTAATCCCCCGCCGGCCGCCCGGCTGCTGCAATCTCAACAGCACTGAGGGCCGTGTTCGCCGCGCGCGTGGCGGCGGCATCGAGGCGAGCAACGGAGCGCTCGTTCTTGAGATGTTCGATCATCTTCACAAGGAGACTGCCGGCAAGCGCAAAGGCAGCCAGACGGACGATGTCCTCACCAGATACATTAGTGCTGAAGGATAGATGATCGACGAAGACCATCTGAAGTGCGAGCAAGGACACGACGATTGCAACGCAACCACCAATCCAGTCGAAGAGGTAGGCGGCGAGACCCACGGTGATCAACAGAACGAGTTCCGGAATAGTAGGATCGGGGAAGGCGAAGACGGCCATAATGAGGGCTGGGACGATAACGAGCGCGGTCGCCATTGCGATCCGCCATAGATCGAAGCGGTTGGAGCGATTAGCCGGAATCCGATCGATCGCCGATGCCGTTCCTCGCTCGATGGACATCCGCAGGTCGGCAGCGGCCTGGTTGGTCGACGCCGCTGTAGCATTCAGGCGCGCCCAGGTGCTGGGAGCCATCCGTGCGCGAGCCCATTCCTTTGCGGATTCGAACACGTTGTGACCTCATGGTGATGGGGCAAATAGTGTGAGGTTGGAATTCCTGTCAACACCGGTGGCAGGAAAAGAATACGCATGGTAACTATGAAGAAGCCGACCTGCGGTGTCAAACACAGGCATGCGATTGCATCGGGCAACACGTTGCATTGTGCGTTCAGCGTGTTTTACGCCCAGCGGCAAACGTCTACTGCGTCGAAGGCGGCACGCGGGTGCAGATGGACCGTGCCGGGCCTCCGCTCGCGTGGCAAACCGTGTAAAATCCGAGTTATATGGTCCGTTATGCGAGATCAAGGCCGGACCCATCCAAACAAAGCGTTCTCTTGCCATGAGGCTTCATCACCGGGAGATGGTCGTCTGTGAGTGAAGATATGAATTCGTACGCTGAAAATGTGAACACTGCCGCTGATGAAGCGCAGACGGAGATCACCGATGTTGCGATCATCGGGGCTGGACCAACGGGATTATTCGCCGCATTCTATGCAGGCTTGCGCGGTGCGAGCGTACAGATCATCGATTCGCTCGAAGAAGTGGGCGGTCAATGTTCGGCGATGTATCCCGAGAAATACATCTACGATGTCATCGGATACCCCAAGGTTCTCGCCAAGGATTTTGTCGCCTCATGTCTCGAGCAAGCGATGCGATCCAATCCCATCATTCGGCTCAAGGAGCAGGTTCAGTCGCTCGAACGGCAGGAAGATGGCACCTTTGTTCTGTCTACAAGCAATGGGATGCATCGCAGCCGGTCGGTGATCATTGCTGCTGGAGTCGGCGCCTTTGAGCCAACCAGACTCACCGCCGAGGGGGTTGAAGCCCTCGAAGGCAAGGGGGTCCACTACTTCGCCAAGCGGATCGAGGACTTCCGGGACAGGCGCGTCGTGGTCGTCGGTGGGGGGGATTCTGCCGTGGACTGGGCGCTGACGCTGGAGCCGATCGCGGCGAGTGTCCATGTCATTCACCGGTCGAAATTCCGCGCGCATGAATCCACAGTTCTCGAGCTCGAGCAGTCATCCGTCCAATTGCGCTACCCCGGATATGAGGTGACGCACGTTCGGGCGGGCCAGGACGGACGACTTTCGGAGATCACCTACAAGAACGCAGGCGGCGAATCGACCGATCTGGAACTGGACGATCTTATCTGCGCAATCGGCTTCAAGGCAGATCCAGGACCGATGAAGACGTGGGGATTCGAACTGCAGCGGAACCAGATTCTCGCCAGCCAGCAGACGCTTGAGACCAGCATCCCAGGGGTCTTTGCAGCAGGCGACATCGTCGCTTACCCGGCAAAATTCAAGCTGATCGCGACTGGGGCGGCGGAGGCGGTTTCCGCGGTCAACCATGCCGTTCGGTACATCGATCCGTCCGCTCGTCTTGATGCCGGCCACTCGACCACCATTATGGAGAAGAAGGCAAAGGCGGCCGAAACCGTCGCGTAGGCCCGCAGGTCGGCATGATCTCTCAGGGTTCGTCCAGAATACCCTCACTGCCAGGACGTGCAGTGAGGGTATTTCGTGCGTATCCAGCTCTTCACAGTGATTTGCGGCAGGATCGAATGCTGCTGACTCCGCGTTTCGAAATCGCGCCAAGCTGCGAAGCAAACGATTGTTCGAACGTTTTCCAGCACGTCCCTCGTGGGCAGTCAGGCGATCAGGATGGTCATGGGGCAACATCCCTAAAGGATCGTGAATATCCGTGTCGTGTACTAACACGTGCGCCCGGCGCATTTTTATCTAAGTGTTCAGGCAGAATGATGTCCGCGTCGATGGGTGATCGCCGGCAGTAATTTCGAGCGCGATGTGTGATCCTACCGTTTGGTTCGCATCTAGGCTTGCGGTCCACCGATGCCCATCTTGTATCGAACCTCCTGCATCTTCGTCGAGGCGATATCACGAGCCCGCTCGGCACCATTCGCAAGTGCATGCTCGACGATCTCCGGCGCTGATTCGAGTTCGAATAGTCGTTCCTGAATCGGGCGAATCGCGTTCACGACGATCTCACCGAGTTCCGATTTGAACGCACCGTACCCCTTGCCCGCAAACTGCGCTTCCACTTCCTGAGGGGTGGAGTCGCTCAACAGACCGTATATCGAGATAAGGTTGGCAAGAGCAGGTTTCTCCGGAGTGCTGACGATTTCGCTCCCCGAATCCGTGACCGCCCGCTTGAATTTCCGGCGAATCGTATCCGGGTCATCGTTGAGCGAGATATAGCTTCCGGGATTAGGAGAACTCTTGCTCATCTTTTTGGACGGATCGTCCAGGGCCATGATCCGGGCGCCTTCCGGCTTGATGTCCGCCTTCGGAACCACGAACGTGTTTCCGTAGCGCTGGTTGAACCGATAGGCGATATCACGCGTGAGTTCGACGTGCTGCTTCTGATCCTCACCGACCGGCACGAGTGCGGCATCGTAGAGGATGATATCTGCGGCCTGAAGGACCGGATAGTCGAAGAGCGCGGCGCTGACCGATTCGTCGTCGTTTTCCGATTTGTCCTTGAACTGCGTCATCCGGCGAAGTTCCCCAAACTGGGTGACGGAGTTCAGGAGCCAGCACAATTCGGAGTGTTCGCGGACGTCCGATTGCACAAAAAGAATGGACTGTTCGGGATCGACCCCAGACGCCAGGATGACACTGGCCAGACGACGGATGTTATCGGACATCGAGTCGCGGGTGGTTGCGAACGACAGCGCGTGCAGATCGACGACGCAGAAGATGTTGTCATATTGCTGTTGCTGTACCACCCAGTTTCGAATGGCCCCGAGGTAGTTGCCCAGGGTCAGGCTGCCCGAAGGCTGAATACCCGAGAATACCCGCAGCTTCTGGCTTTCGACTGCCTGCTGTTCGATCTTGGGATCTTGAACCACCATTACGTTGTCATTTCCTTTTTCATGAAGTTCGGGAGGACCACGGTCGCACAACTGGTCTCGTGCGACAAAGTATACTGATGGTCACGTCATCACACCCTGCCACCTTGGCTCTTGTGCTCCGTCTGTTTCGATCGCTCGTCGGACAGTATCAGGGAAGGGAAGCGGGAACGGCCGCTCGCCAGAACTGGATTCTTCACAACTCTGGCAACATTCCCCAGAGGATTTAGGCAACCTAGCGTCTTCAAGCAATCATCGGGACGTTCCCACTATCCATGTGGGGCGTTGGAGGACCGAACGATATCCCGCAAGACATCTTTGCATGGGGCCCGGTGGTTCGCTCCCAACGATTTCGGCATGCGGATTCATATCGACTCGATCGGTATTTCTGGAGGGAGACTGACCCATACTCGCGGATTAACGGATGCCAATTATTCGAGAGATGACCATCTTCTAGATGGCATTTCACATATCAATCCACAACATGTTGCGGTCGACAGAGTCGCGCCGGTTCCGCCTCCGGAAATCCGTGGATCCTCAGACGCAACGCCTGGGTAGGTTTTCCGGATCTGAATGTCTGAGACATCTCATTGCCTGCCTCGGACCATGTCTTCCATCCCTGGAATCAGTGATGAACTCGTATGGGTTGTACTCGTCTCGACGCTGGATCAGCATGCATAGACAATACGGTTGTTACGCTCGCGAGGATCCGGCGATGACGGCTTCTGCCAGTTCGGATTCATCCTGGCAATCCTCGGCAGGAAGCCACGTCGTTCCAAACGTTCGCATGCTGTCGATTACCGGCAGCAGGGCATGGCCCTTTTCGGTCAGCGTGTATTCCACCCTCGGAGGAACTTCCGCGAAGCAATGACGATTCACGACGCTCGCCTCTTCGAGCCGCTTCAGACGTTCAGAAAGCGTCTTAGGGCTTATCCCTAACAACGATCGTTCCAGTTCGCTGAAGCGTTTCTGCCCTGAGGCCAAATCCCGCACGATGAGTGGTGTCCATTTGTTTCCGATAATCTCAGCTGTCCTGGCGACCGGACAACCTATGTTTCTCGTATCATTGTTTGTCATGTTCGTGCCTGTTCAATGGCCAAGTGTAGTGGCACATAATTCTTCGCTTAAAATCCAATACTTTCGTAATGATAGCAGCCGGTATGGGATAGCGCAATACCGGCACAATTCGATACCATCGCTTCGCGGCACTGCCGCTATACTTCACATGATTGAAACGTGGTTCCTTCTGAAACGGCGGTATGTTTCATTTGGGCCAGATACGCGCCGATGAGCAGGACGGCTGTTCATCTCCCATGTGATGCGGTGCCATGATTCGAGTTGCTGCCTACGCTGTCGCGACGATTGTCGCAACCTTGATCCTCGGAACGATATCGTCACGGCTGATTGCATTCGACTCATCAGAGACGGTGCTGGTGTTTGGAATTATCCTTGGCGTCATCAATGCGTTCGTCAAACCGCTGGTGCAGACGTTGAGTTTCCCCATCACCTGCCTCACGTTCGGGCTGTTCGCGCTTGTTGTCAACGCCGCGCTCTTCAAGCTTGGAGCGGCGATCACACCGGGGCTCGAAGTCGGATGGTGGGGTGCGTTCATTGGGGCGATTCTCGTCAGCCTTGCATCGGGGATCATCTTCTCGGTGGTTGACGAGTAAGGCATGGCACCCAGCGAACGGCAATCGGGCCCAGTCACACTCCAACGAATCTTCGATGCGCCTCTCATGATTGGCGTGATCTCCGATACGCATATTTATCCCGGATCTCGACGCGAGTTGCCCCCTCAGGTGTTGGACCTGTTCCGGCGTGCCGAAGTGGGGTTGATCGTCCATCTTGGAGATGCCAACTCGCGGGTGGTTCTCGACAACCTTTCCGAAGTTGCACCGCTGCTTGCCGTTCCCGGCAACAACGACGACCCCGAACTTCAGTATCTTCTCCCCGAGACCATCCGATTCACGGTCGGCAAATTCCGTTTCGGCATGATTCACGGTCACGGGGGACGCTCGGCGCGTGATCAGGCGATCCGAAAATTTTCCGGCAAAGTCGATTGCGTTCTTTTCGGCCACAGCCATAAGCCATTGATCGAGCAGATAGGAACGACCGTGTTGTTCAACCCCGGTTCCGCGACAGATCGACGCTGGTTCGATCATTTCGGTGTTGGCCTCATCACCGTCGACGACGAGGCATTTGCTCCGGATCTCGTGCTCTACGCGGATCCCGCCCATCTTGCCAATGTACTCGCGAAACCCGATCGTCTCTAGTCAGTCTCAGAAAGGTGCCGATATCCATGGTCAGCTCGCAAACGGAACTTGCAACGTCACCCCTCGGATCCAGCGACCCTCGACTATCGAACGGTCGATGGCTCCGCATCCCCGGGCCGACAGTGCTTCATCCCTCTGTCGTTGCCGCGATGCAAGGCGACATGGTTCCCCATCGCAGTCCCGAGGCAGCCGCACTCGTTGGTCGGATTGCCGAGAATCTGAAAGTGGCACATCGCACAGAGCGAGGTGTGTACGTGTGGTCAGGAACGGGATCGGCCGGTTGGGAAGCCTCCATTGTGAACCTGCTCTCGCCCGGCGATCGAATCGTCGTAACGGTGACCGGTGATTTTGGCGATCGATACGCAAAAACGGCGAAGACATTCGGCATCGATGTCTGTCGGCTGGAAGTGGAGTGGGGGCAGGCCGTTACCGCCGAGATGCTCGAGCAGGCGTTTGCTGACCACGGACCGTTCAAGGCAGCATTCATTACCCACAACGAAACCTCGACCGGCCTGACAAATCCCCTCCCGGCGCTGGCCAAGGTGGCTCGCGCAAACAACGCCCTGGTCGTCGTCGACGCTGTCAGCTCAGCCGCCGCACTTCCGCTCGAAGTCGATGAATGGGATCTAGACTGGGTGCTCTCGGGCGTTCAAAAGGCGTGGATGTGCCCTCCCGGACTGATGGTTTCAGCCGTGAGCGCCCGGGCGATGGCCGCTGCCGAACAGGCGACGTTTCCACGGTTTTTCTGGGATGTGCGGGCGATGGCGGCCGCAACCGCGAACCTGACCACACCCACGACACCCGCGCTCAGTCTTCTGTATGGGCTGGACGCGGCGTTGATCGCGATGCTCGATGAGGGGATGGAGGACATCTGGTTACGACATGCGCGGTTGGGAGACCATGTGCGTTCGGGCTTGCAAGACGCCGGACTGCGACTGCTTGCGGACCCCGCGTACTATTCCGATTCCATCACCGCCTTCTTTGCACCCGACGGCATGACCGCGACCGAATTCCACGATCGCCTCCGTGCTGAATCGGGTATCGAGATCGCGATTGGTCAAGGGCACCTCGCTGGCAGCATTCTCCGGATCGGCCACATGGGATACGTCGAGCAACCAGAACTCGATGCCACGATCGAGGCAATCGCGGCGGTTGCCGGGACGTAGTTTTTCGACATAACCGTGTCGACAGCACTGGGGGCATGCAGAAGGAAACCCCGTCCGATCAAGCCGGACGAAGTTTCCTGATTTCGATCGGCTGGCTTCACCGGGGTTGCGGTTGCGTCCGGATAGGATTCCCAAGTGTTGTCCCAGATATCGATCTTCCACTCGCCATTCGCTATCCTGCACAACGAACGTGAGGTAGGCGCTCTGATTATTCATCACGACCCGGGTACCGGCTCTGCCGTCGGGCAAGAGCACGATGTCTTCGACAATCAACTGACCAGGTGCGTTGCCGGCGTCCCAAGTCTTGGCGATCAGGTCTCGAACGGATTCGTCCTCATGCAACGCCTGATCGCTGAAATGGGCGTACATGAGCGGATATTCCCCGGTTGAAACGCAGTTAACGTAATCCGTGAGCATTGTGACACCCTCAGCAGGCGTTCCTGGATCTGGCTCGCCGCCGGGGCATCGCGCAGGCTGCGATTGAGGCGGAACTCCATGCCGAGGGCAGGAGTTGCTAAAAGGGTATCGAGGTCGGTCAAGGTAAGCGGCGTTGCCATGGGGGAGATAGCGATCGGTACGTCGCCGGTAAAGGGGATAGTCACAGGCGTCGTGGACATCGCCGCCTTCGGAGTAATGTTGAGCCGCACGAGTTTGGCAGCTTCCTTGCTACTCTGAAGCGAGAAGCTAGAACCCGGTTGGGCAAACGCTTGGCCGCCAACGCCAATGGTAATCGAATCCCCAGCCGAAGCATCGGCGGGATCGGCTTTCTGCGATGGTTTGATTTCCATCGGTTCCCTTTTGAGACTTGCTTGCACCTCGCCTTCCGCGACCGTAAGCAGTGTTGAATCCTTCGATGGCAGGATGCTCAGTTGCTCTTCGACCTCGAGCGTGTCGGTGGTAAGGCTGAGAATAAAATCCTGATTACTTAGCGAAGTGTTGGCGTTTGCGATCATCAGGATTTCCACGTCGACCTTGAGCTCATAGTCGGATAGCGAATCCGAACTCGGCATCAAGCTCGTGGTCGAGACGATCCCCTGGAGAACGTGAGCGACTTTGTCTGAGCGATTCGTGAGGACGAGGCCACGTCCCGATGCCTGGCCGATACTCTGTCCCTGCAAAAGTGACTTACTTCCAGTGCGATCGTTGGGAACTGCCTCCACTTTACCATCAACGAGCTGATAGATGACACCAGCGCTCGTCGTGAGTTGATACGAGGCTTTCGGTTGCATCGTGATCAGGCGTATCGCCATTTCAGCTGAACCTCCCATGCAGCTCCATTCCGTAACTGGCGGGAATATGGATTGTAGGATCGGCGTGGAGATGTTGAGTCGGATTGCAGGATTGACCGAGAGGGTCAAGATGCTCAGGGGCTTACTTCCCACCGCGTTGTATGTCTGGCGTGGGAAATCGCTGGTGACTCCATGGTTCTGGCCTTGACGAATCGTGGTCGGTGGCACCGTAGTTCCCAATGGCGGAATATCGGTGACATCGAACTGGCCATCGAGGACGTGGATGTTCCGCAATCCGGATGGTAATCGGTGTGTGAATGCATTGCCGGGGCGACACTGTAACGTCCAAGTGTTGCTCCAGTATCTTTCCCATCGGCAATACCCATTTGCACCCGCATCAGTTCCCTCATCTCGAACGTGCCATTCGAGCCAGACTTCTCCGGCCCCCCCGACGCCGACGGAGAGATCCAAGGGGTAAAGCGAAAGTCGTAACCAGTTGGGACTTTCCAGGACAACGGAGCTATTACCCAAATAGTGGCCGGCGTCAGGTTCACATTGCGAACATAATCCCATCCTTCGCCAAGACCCATGCCGTTACCCACGCCGACGAACGTTTCGTGGCCCTGCGTTCCGGCTCCCACCGTGCCGGAGATCACGTAGAAAGCCAATGGCGATGGTCCAAATGGGTTCAAGGGCGGGATCTGGAAACCCATGTCGGAGGGAAGGATGAGCTCCCAGACTCCGACTTCTACGAGACTACAAGGTGCATGGACGGGTCAGCGTCGATGTGAACCAGACTACCTTCCCGTAGGTTCTCATCTGGCTGGTTAGCAAAATCGGGAAGCACTTCTATCAGGGGTCTGGAATCGGGCGCAATCCATGAGCGACCGGCTCCTGCCACGAACGCTGAACCAACGACCGCCAGGATCAGCACCGCAGCAGCAATCCAGTTCAGGGTCCTTGGGACCTGGCGGAACCGATTGGGAGCCCTTGTAGACACTTGTTTCAGCTGCGGCAGTTCGCCAGATGCTGGTTCTCCGCGCGTAACTGTCCTCATGGCTGTCTCCTTATCAACTCCTGCGTGGAACTTCTGACGAATGCGAGCGAGCGATTCCTCTTCCACGGGCGGGACCATCGCAGCAAGCAAGCTGATGGTCGCGACCGCGGGATCGATTGTGTCTGCGGAGTTCTGTGACAAGGGCTGGGCTCGTCCATCCAGCGTGCCGTTGATGCGATCCCAGAGCTCCGTCAACACGGTCTTCATCGATTGTGTGGCGGTGGCGCGAATCAGGACGCATCGGGGTGCTCCTCTGTGGACGCTGCGATGGATGTGAGTTCGATTCGGAGGCGATTCATTGCGCGATGTCGAAGCATCTTGACAGCACTGTGAGTACAACCGATGACCGAGGCGATCTCGGCGCCCTTGAGACCCGCGAGCCGGAGCTCGATCACCCGTCGCTGATCGTCAGTCAGCTTAGACATCGCGCATCGCAGCGGGGCTTGTTCGTCGTTCCGGAGCATGTGTTGTTGGGGAGTTGGAGCACCGTCGGCGATCTGATCGGCGACGTGCAGGTCGGATATTGTTCCTGGCCAGCGTGCGGAGCGGCGGTAGAAGTCGACCACGGTGTGATGGTCGATGGTGAAAAGCCAGGCTCGGAAGGTGCTGCGCTGATCAGGTGGGAAGCCGGCGAATGCCTTGAGAAGGATCGAGGCAGCCGTATCCTTGGCGTCGTGGATGTTTCCAATTCGCAAACGGCAATACCCGGGAATCGAGGGTGTGTAGCGGTCGTAGAGGATCGAGAATGCTGCCTCCCGATCGGCATGCGCGACCAACTGCTCGTCTTGAAAATCCTCGAGAGGAACCATCGGGGGGTTCCTGGAGTCGGGAACGGCGAATTTCCTTGTGACCAGATGGTCAGGAGTGGTGACCTTCCCCGGCGATGCCGCTGGGTGCCGTCTTGCAATCACGGACCCCCGTGGTGAACGCAGGCAATGGCTATATGGCTATATGGTAGCCACATGCTCCTCGCTGATGTGCTTCTCGCACGTGAAGACGACGACTTTGGCAAAAGGTAACGGAGATTGATTTCCGGTTCTGATACGTGGTGCGTTGGATTGGAAGTGGAGAACCGAGCACCGTATTCGTGCTCGCGTGGGGTGAGTTGTTTCAATGCACCTGTCCAAGGTATAATTTCTCAAAACCTCTCCTCATGTGATGGCAAACAGCCAGGAAACATGACGGGCGGGGTTTGTTGCGTGCTTATCTGTTTTAAGGAAGGTCTATGGACGGTACGGACGTTCGTGAGCAAGGTGACGCAAACGGTATCGAGGGGCAGCAGTCAAACGTTGCCACCGAGAATGCTGTGTCGGAGGTCGATTTCGACGCCGATATGGACGGCGCCTCGCTTATGGAGCAATTCCTCAGTGATCCCAGCCACGATTACAAAACCCTGAAATATGGGGATGTACTCGAGGGGATCATCATGCACATCGATCGGGACGAGCTGCTGGTGGACATTGGGTCCAAGGCAGAAGGCATCGTTCCGGCCAAGGAGTATTCAAGCCTTTCTACTGAGGAAAAGGACGTACTCCAGGTTGGCGATAATCTTCTTGTGTTCGTGGTTCAGCCCGAGAACAACGAAGGTCATCCTGTCGTCAGTATCGATCGTGCCCGGCAGGAGAAGAGCTGGCGACGGCTGCAGGAACTCCACGAGCAGAACGAGATCATCGAGGCCGAGGTCACCAACTACAACAAGGGTGGTTTGCTGGTAAATCTCGACGGTGTTCGTGGCTTCGTGCCTGCGTCTCAGGTCTCCGAGATTCGCGGTGGTGATGATTCCAGCAAGCAAGCCGACATGGCTCGCCTGATTGGAACCAAGCTTCCGTTGAAGGTCATCGAAATCAATCGCCATCGAAACCGATTGATTCTCTCGGAGCGCCAGGCGATCCAGGAACGACGCGATGTCATGAAAGAGCGCCTCATCGAGGAGCTCAAGGAGGGCGAAGTCCGCAAGGGTCGCGTTTCTTCCATCTGTGACTTCGGTGCGTTCGTCGATATCGGAGGCGCGGATGGACTCGTCCATCTTTCCGAATTGAGCTGGAGTCGCGTTCGCCATCCAAGCGAGTTGCTGAAGATTGGTGACGAGGTCGATGTCTACGTCCTCGGTATCAACCCGAGCGAGAAAAAGATCGCGTTGTCGATAAAGCGCACGCAGGCGGAACCATGGAGCCGTGTTGCTTCCTCTTACGAGGTTGGACAGTTGGTCAAGGGTACCGTCACTCAGCTGGCAAACTTCGGTGCGTTCGCACGCATCGAGGACGGTATCGAAGGACTGATCCACGTCTCCGAATTGGCAGACGAGAGGATTCAGCATCCAAAGCAGGTCGTTCAGGAAGGCCAGGATCTGATCCTGCGCATTATCCGGATCGATCCGCAGCGACGTCGCATGGGCTTGAGCTTGCGCCGGGCACTCGATACGCCGGACGCAGAGCTTGAGGGCGTGTTCGGCGAGGGCATTCTCGAAGAGCGCGATGCGCTCGTTCAGAAGATCCGCGCTGCACTCGAGGCAGAGGGTTTGACTGGAACGAGTCAGATCACGCCGGAAGAGAACGAAGGTTCGGGCGAGACACGCTCCGAGCGAACCGCGGAAGCCCCGGCCCAGTCCGCTGGTGCCGATCAGGTTGCGGCCTTCGAAGAGCGTCGACAACGGGCAGAGGAGTCTGCGCAACAGCGCAAGGCTCGCGAGCAACGATCTGCGCGACCGGCCCAGAGTGAGACCACTTCCGCCTTCGAGGGTGAAGATCTGTCGGCGATGGCACTTGCCTTTGCGATGGCGGGCGCACCTGAGGATCTCCTGAGCGACACTCCGGTGGAAGCGCCGAAGAAGCGCACACCCAAGAAGAGCCTCAAGAAGGTGGAAGCCACCGACGATTCGACTGAGACGGTTGATTCCGCAGACGGTTCATCCAGTGAAGACGAATCTTCCTCAGTGTCAGAAATGTCAGAGGCAACAGCTGATTCCGGAGAGACTGACGATCCCGCAGAGACCTTGACGGCAACCGAGGCTGCCGAAGAGACTGCCGATCACAATCTCGCAGAAGCCGCAGGCGAAGTTGAAGCAACCCAGTCCGCCGAGGAAGCCGCAACTGTCTTCCAGCCGGAGACTGCGACCGAGGCGATCATTGATGCGTCCGACCAGACACTTGCTGGAGCCACGGGCGAGGCTGAATCAGAAGATTCAGCCGAAACCGCAGCTGCGGCATTCCCTGAGGAAACTTCGTCGGCCAACGACGACGTCCCGCTGAATGGACGAGGCAAGCCGATCGCACCAGCCAACACTAAAGGTGATGACTGGACCGTAGCCGATGGGGACAATAGTGTTCCCAGCGAGTTCCCTGTAAAGGGCAACACGGACTCGATGTTCTATCACACTCCGGAATCTCCGTATTACGAGCACACGAATGCCGAGATCTACTTCGCCACCGCCGAGGCGGCAGAGCGATCCGGATATTCGTTGCCGGAGAGTCTGCGAGAGGTGGGAGTGGGAGAGGTGGCTCTTGACGCCGCGTCGCCTTCCGAGGACAACGCATCCAGTGATGTGTCGGACGACGAACAGGCAAGCTAATCGTCAACAACTGGTCAAATGACCGGGACACACCAGACCGAATGTGATAAAAAAGCCAATAGCGGCAGGTGCAGAGTGCACTTGTCGTTATTGGCCATTTGTCTATAGTTCTTCTCTTAGCCGACAATGCTCCCGTAGCGCGATCACATTACCCGCGTTGCATTCTGGTCGCGCTGGACGTCCGCGTGCACGGACCTTGCGTATACATAGGTAGAGAAGCTCGCGTTTATGAAGGGATCGCAAGATCTCACGTTCCTTGAAACCGGGGGAGCCCCAGGATGGCGGAAAAGTTCGACAAGTTTACGGATCGAGCTCGCAAGGTCCTTACGCTCGCCCAAGAAGAAGCTCAGAGGTTCAATCACAATTACATTGGGACTGAGCATCTGCTCCTCGGACTTGTGCGAGAAGGCGACGGTGTCGCCGCAAAGGTTTTGGCGAATATGGGCGTTCAGTTGCCCAAGGTTCGCTCTGCGGTCGAGTTCATCATTGGTCGTGGTGATTCCATGATCATGGGCGAAATCGGCCTCACTCCGCGCGCGAAGAAAGTCATCGAGCTTTCGGTCGATGAGGCTCGACGCCTGAATCACCATTACATTGGTACAGAGCATCTGTTGCTGGGCCTGGTCCGTGAGGGCGAAGGTATCGCCGCGGGTGTGCTTGAGAGTCTCGGCGTCAATCTGGAGAAGGTCCGCGCCCAGGTTATGCAGGTTGTCAGCCAGAGCGCTTCCCAGCAATCCCAAACCAAGCAGCAAACGAAGACTCCTTATATGGACGCTCTTGGGTTCGATCTGACCGAGGCAGCGCGTACCGACAAGTTGGGTCCTCTCATCGGTCGATCCAAAGAGATCGATCGCGTCATGCAAATACTTTCACGACGTACAAAGAACAATCCGGCACTGATCGGGGAGCCTGGCGTCGGCAAGACAGCCATCGTCGAAGGCCTCGCACAGCGGATTGTGGCTGGCGATGTTCCAGAGCAACTTCAAAACAAGCGACTCGTGGCGCTCGATATCGGGGCTCTTGTTGCGGGCACCAAATATCGTGGTGAGTTCGAAGAGCGTCTCAAGAAGATCGTGAATGAAGTCAAGGAATCCAAGAGCATCCTGTTCATCGACGAGCTGCACACGCTGGTTGGAGCCGGTGCCGCCGAAGGCGCGGTCGACGCGGCGAACATTCTCAAGCCAGCCTTGTCACGCGGCGAGTTGCAAACCATCGGCGCAACGACGCTCGATGAGTATCGCAAGTATATCGAGCGCGATGCGGCGCTCGAACGGCGTTTTCAGCCAGTCCAGGTCGACGAGCCGTCGATCGAAGAGACTATTCAGATCCTTCAGGGTGTGCGTCCTCTCTACGAGGAGCATCACCGGCTGAAGATCAGTGACGATGCATTGACTGCGGCTGCCAATCTTGCCGCCCGATACGTTCCAGATCGGTTCATGCCGGACAAGGCGATCGATCTGATCGATGAGGCAGCCTCTCGGGTTCGCATGCAACGTTCTGTCTCCCCTCCGAGCCTCAAGGAGGCCCTTGCCGGATTGCAATCACTTCAACGTGAGCTCGAAGCAGCGGTAAACGGACGAGAGTTCGAACTTGCTGCCGAGCTAAGAGACCGTGAGCGAAAGCTTCGGGATCGTATCGAGAAGAAAGAGCAGGGAATGAAGGACCAGCAGGCTTCCGAGGAGACGTACGTCACCGAAGAAGACATTGCTGAAGTCGTCTCGATGTGGACGGGAATTCCCCTTGTTCGGATCGCTGGCGAAGAATCCGAACGCTTGCTTCACATGGAAGAAGCGCTGCACGAGCGCATCATCGGGCAGGACGAGGCGATCACCACGATCGCGAAGGCTGTTCGCCGAGCTCGTGCGGGTGTGAAGGATCCTCGACGCCCGATTGGATCGTTCATCTTCCTCGGCCCAACCGGGGTGGGAAAGACCTATCTTGCCAAGGCGCTTGCCGAGTTCATGTTCGGATCGCAGGATCACCTGATCAAGATCGACATGTCCGAGTTCATGGAGCGACACTCGGTTGCTCGCCTTGTGGGAGCACCTCCAGGCTACGTCGGCTACGAGGAGGGTGGACAGCTGACTGAAGCGGTTCGCCGCAAGTCTTACTCGGTGATTCTGCTGGATGAAATCGAGAAGGCCCATCCGGAAGCCTTCAATATGCTCCTTCAGATCATGGAGGATGGTTCTCTGGCTGATGCCAAGGGACGCAAGGTTGACTTCCGAAACACCATTATCATCATGACGTCGAATGTTGGAGCTGAAGAGATCAGCAAAGACATGACGATGGGCTTCGCTCAGCGCGAGGATCAGGAGAAAACCGCTAAGCGGAATCACACGGCGATGACTGACAAGGTCATGGGCCAGTTGAAGCAGACGTTCCGACCCGAGTTCCTGAATCGGATCGATGCCACGATTGTGTTCCATTCCCTGACTCAGGAAGAGATCCGGCAGATCGTGGATCTCGAAGTCTCCCGCGTGCGAATGCAGCTTGCCGAGCAAGATATCACCCTCGAGATCACGATCGAAGCGAAGGATCTTCTTGGAGAACGCGGTTACGACCATACGTATGGTGCCCGTCCGCTTCGCCGAATCATCCAGAACCTGATCGAGGATCCGCTGGCGGAAGGTCTGTTGAACGGACGATTCTTGCCAGGACACACAGTTCGTGTCGCGGTAGAAGATGATCTTCTCAAGCTCGAAGCGATCGAGGAGTTGGCTGCCGTCTAGACGACGCGAAACGCCTTACGCATCGAGCACTGTCCGGCGTGGTGATCTGCGATTGCAGATCACCACGCCGGATTTTTTGTCCAAGACAGGTGGTACAGGATCCCATGGCAAAAGTACGAACGAGTTGGGTGTGCCAGCAGTGCGGCGCGGTCAGTCCCGGATATCTCGGGAAGTGTCCCGGCTGCGGTGAATGGCATACGATGGTAGAGACGATCGAGGAGCGAAGCGTCCCCGGCGGGCGGGCGGTAACTCGTTCGAAGGCGGTGCTGCAACCGCTTTCGAAGGTTTCGCAGGTGGGAAAGGCACGAGCCGAATTGCCAATCATGGAACTCAACCGGGTTCTTGGGGGCGGACTTGTGCCAGGATCGCTCGTCCTGATCGGTGGCGATCCGGGAATTGGAAAGTCCACACTCATCCTGCAAGCGGCCGGAGGGTTTGGTTCGAGTGCTCACCCGGTGGTCTACGTGTCTGCAGAAGAGTCGGTCCAGCAGATCAAGCTGAGAGCTGATCGCCTTGGCGTTTCATCCGAGCATCTGCTTGTCATGTCGGAGACCAACCTCGACGACATCCTGACGACGATCGAGACGGTTGCCCCCGCTCTTGTCGTCGTGGATTCGATTCAAACGGTCATGCTCAATGACATCAGTTCCGCTGCCGGAAGCGTGTCGCAGGTTCGGGAATGTACATCTCGCCTGATGCAATGGGCGAAACCGAGAAACATCCCGGTGTTCGTCATCGGCCACGTCACCAAGGAAGGGACGATCGCGGGTCCTCGTGTCCTCGAGCATATCGTCGATGCTGTCCTTTATCTCGAGGGAGACCGGTTCCATCAATACCGTATCCTGCGGGCCGTGAAGAATCGGTTCGGGTCGACAGATGAAGTCGGCGTTTTCGAGATGGCTGATGTTGGACTGCGGGAAGTGCGCAATCCGTCGGAAGCGTTCCTTGAGGAGCGAGCCGAAAACGCGGCAGGCTCGACGGTTGCCGTGACGATGGAAGGCACCCGGCCTATCCTGGTGGAGGTTCAGGCGTTGGCAACGCCGACCGCGTTTGGGCTGCCACGACGGAGTGCCAATGGTCTCGACACCAGTCGGCTCCAGCTCCTGGTGGCGGTCTTGCAGAAGCGGGTCGGCTTGGGACTGGGAACGCAGGATGTTTATGCGAACGTCGTGGGGGGGTTGCGTATCATGGAGCCTGCGGTCGATCTGGCTATCGCGGTCGCCCTCGCGTCAAGTTTCAAGGACCAACCGGTTGAGCCATCGACCGTCGTGATCGGCGAGATCGGTCTGTCCGGGGAGCTTCGATCGGTCAATCAGCTCGATCGCCGCGTGATCGAAGCTGCAAGGCTTGGCTTCAAGCGCATGATCGTGCCGGCACGCGCGTCCATCGGCTCGGAACTCGGCCAGGGACTAGACATCGTGAAGTGCCGAAGTGCCGCAGAAGCGATCGACGCCGCGATCCACTGAGCTACCTGCCGGCGAGCTTCAGGAGTTCGTCGACCAGACGAGAGGCAGCATCCGGACGAGAGGCGGTGCGGGCTGCATCGCTCATCAGTTGCCGCCGAGCGGGATCGGCAATCAGTTGTTCGATCTCGCTGGCGAAGCGATCCGGGGTAGCGTCTTCCTGTTCCAGGGTTAGAGAGGCGCCAATCGATGCAAGGACTCGAGCATTCTTGCGCTGCTCATCTCCCCATGTTCCCGGCAAGGGAACGAGGATCGAAGGCAAGCCGAGATACGACAGCTCGGTGATTGTCCCAGCCCCGGCTCGACCGATCACGAGGTCAGTGATGGCGTAGAGATCGGCGATCTCCGGCCCAATGAATTCCTCCACAATGTAGCGTTGCTGGAGATCGTTGGACCACGACCGCCGCAGCGTCCGAAGTTTCGCGGCATCGCCGTTGGCCGATGATGGGCCAACCTGATGCACGATCTGCATGTTGGCGAGCAGACGTGACAATACCGGCTCGAGTCGTTCGTTGACGGGAGTTGCACCTCGTGCGCCTCCCGTCACATAGACGACCGGCAAATCCGGAGTGAATCCGAAATGCGCGAACGCCTGTTCCCGCGAACCCCCGGTCAGCGATGATCGAACTGGATTGCCTGTTACCACGACGTCCCCGTGTATCTGTTTTGCCAAGGGGACGGTGTCCTCGAACGTGACGGCGAACACATCCGCGAAGCGGGCCGAGGTGCGGTTGGCGATCCCGATCTGGGCCGTTTGCTCGTGAGTCAGGATCGGTGCCATTCGCGATCCGGCCATGACGGTCGGTACGCTCACTGCACCGCCGGTGCTATAGATCACATGGGGATGGAACTTGCGGACATGTGTCCACGCCTGCGCCGTGCCGATCGGGATGCGAAATGCGTCTACCACGGTTTTCCCGGAGATGTAGCGGCGCAATTTCCCCGTCTGAATCGCGCGAAAATCGACATCGTTCGATTCCGCGATGGATTTCTCAACCCCGGCATGGCTGCCGATCCAAAGCATCTCAACATCGAGCCCCCGGCTTCTGAGTTCCTCGATCACGGCGACCGCCGGCAGCACATGTCCACCGGTACCCCCACCTGCAATCATCAACCGAAGCGGCTCTCGTCCCTTGCTCACGTTGCGCTCGTTCCTCTCTCGACAGGTCCCACCCGGGTCGTGATGGGCACGGACGGATGCAATCCCAAGAGTATAGACGCGCTACGGAACGAACGCGGACGTGACGCCGACCCCGCGCGTGCTACCATCTGACAAGGATCGGTCAGCCGGATGCGCTGATATGGTAGCGAGGGACAGGTTCACTGGAAGCACGGACGACATCTTCAGAGGGTAAGATCGAGACATCCGTCCAGCAAGATGGACCGTCGCGCTGGGCTGTTGTCTGGATTGTTGCATTTGGCGTTTTTCTGATCGACCAGTTGGTGAAATCGATCATCGTGGATTGGCTCGGTCGATCGGCAACGGATCATCGGTGGGAATTCGCGGGACGATGGGCCGCTGTGCAGTACGTCGAGAATACCGGTGCGGCGTTCGGAGTCCTTGCCGGTCAGCCGGTTCTGATCTCTGCTCTGGCGATCGTGGTGACGTTCGTCTTCCTGATCATCATGCGCGACGAGGCGGGTCGAAATATTTCCCTGCTTGCTGCGGTCGGTCTTGTTCTTGGCGGATCGCTCGGCAATCTGATCGATCGCCTGCGTATGGGGTATGTTGTTGATTACGTCGCAATAGGTATCTGGCCAAAATTCAATGTTGCTGACAGTGCGATCGTGTTCGGCCTGGTATTGATGGCGTGGATGGCCCTATTCGGAGGGACACTTCAGGAATTCGAAAACGGCATAGTAGATGCACCGGAGAACCACGCGGCGGGGCGAGAAGGAAATGGCGAACACACGGATGATTGAACGATACAAGCCGGATTCGAAGACAGAGTCCGAAGAAGACGAGATAGCTGAAATATTCGAACTCAAGCCAACACGCGAGGATCGCAACCAACGCCTCGACCGATACGTCTCGTTCATGCTCCCGGATCTGAGCCGAACGTATCTGCAAACGCTCATCGAGCAGGGACTCGTTGTTGTCGACGGCCAGGTTCGCCGGTCCTCCTTCAAGATGACCGAGGGCGAGGTCGTGACAGTCTCGGTCCCGGCGACGGTAGAGATCGAGATCGAGCCGGAAAACATTCCGCTCCATATCGTCTATGAGGACAAGGATGTCGCGGTCATCAACAAGGCAGCAGGAATGGTTGTCCATCCAGCTCCGGGTCACCCCCGGGGAACACTGGTCAACGCCATGCTCGGACACGCTCCCGACATCTCCATCATCGGAAGCACTCGTCCGGGAATCGTTCATCGACTGGACAAGGAAACGTCCGGCTTGATCATCGTTGCCAAAACAGACCGGGCGCAAACCACGCTCGTCGCACAATGGCAGGAACGTACCGTCGAGAAGCGCTATGTCACGCTTGCAGTAGGGCAATTCGAGGAGGAAGAGGCCACCGTCGAAGCGGCGATCGGTCGCGATCCCGCGAATCGCCAACGGATGGCGGTGATCAGAAGTGGCCGCCATGCCGTCAGCCATTTCAAGGTCAATCGGCGATATGAACGGGCAACGCTGATCGACGCCTCGATCGAAACGGGTCGGACGCATCAGATTCGGGTTCATCTGGCCTTTGTTGGACACTCGGTTGTCGGAGACAGTGTGTACGGTGGAGAACGCGCAAGGAACCTTGGCATGGAACTGGGGTTGAAGCGACAGTTCCTGCACGCCAGCGAACTTGGCCTGACTCTGCCGGACGGTACGTATCACCTGTTCGAAGCACCCCTTCCTCCGGACCTGATCCATGCACTCGAGGTGCTCCAGCCGGAGGCTATCCAGGAGTCATGAGCGTGGCCCCGCCCGTCGACTTGAAACAGGCGAGATCGATCCTGGACGAGCTGTATGAAGCGGGGGTGGCTGCGGTCGATCCGGCCGAGGCCGTGAGGCGCGCGCTGGCGCTCGAAGGATCGACGTTACAGATTGGGCGGCGGGCATTCGATCTGACCTCCGGTCGGGTAATTGTCGTCGCGATCGGCAAGGCTGCGCTCGAGATGTCCCACGGCATTGTCGACGTGCTGGGAGATCGCATCGACGCCGCGATCGCGTTGACCAAGGACGGTGTTCCTCCTGCACATGACTGCACTGGCGTGCAGATCGCTTACGCCTCGCACCCGATCCCGGACGAACGCGGCGTCGCGGCGACCCGCGAAATACTTGCGATGGTGTCTGGGCTTGATACACGCGACCTCGTCATTGCACTGATCTCGGGCGGAGGCTCGGCGCTGCTCGAAGCGCCACGCTCCCCGCTTGTGCTCGGGGACATTCAGCTCACCACCGATGTACTGCTCAAAGCGGGTGCCCCGATTCAGGATCTCAATGCTGTTCGCAGTGAACTCAGCCATGTCAAAGGCGGTGGCTTGCGACGCGCCATTGGTGAGGCGACCTGTGTGTCTCTCATTCTGTCCGATGTCCTTGGGAATGATCCTTCCGTGATCGCGAGTGGACCGACTGTTTCTCGTTTCCCCAATCCACAGCGAGCGCTTGAACTGCTGGATGCCTACGGACTCCGTACCAGCGTCCCTGAAGCTGTCGTAGCGTTTCTCGAGGACAGGTGCGAGTCCTACGAAGAAGTGGCGATAAAACCTGTGCATCCCGCTGACCTGTGGTGGATCGTTGGGGACAATCAACGGTTCATCGAGGCGATGGCCGCACGGGCCGATACGCTGGGTCGTTCTGCTCGAATCGTCTGGCGAGACAGGGAAGGCGAAGCAGCCGATCTCGCGCGTCAATTCGTCGACGTTTGCTCCGCAATGCCTAACGATGTCGACATCGTAATTGGTGGCGGAGAGGCCACCGTGACCGTCCGGGGAGATGGGACAGGTGGCCGAAACACGGAGTTCGCGCTTGCAGCTGCCATCGCCTTGCAAGGCAAGCAGGCACCGTGGATGATTGCGAGTCTCGCATCGGACGGCGATGATGGCGCCAACGTCGATGCGGCCGGTGGATTTGGCGATGCTGCACTGATCAGCCGAATCAGCCGACGAGGCGACACACTCGCGGCTGCCGAAGCGGCGTTGCTCCGAAACGATAGTGGCAGATATCTGCGCGAGGCGCGTTCCCTGTTTCATTCAGTCCCCACGGGAACGAACGTCAACGATGCATATATCGGAATCAGATTGGCAACCGAATAACTTGGGATCGATGCTGCTCCCACGAACCAATTGCTTGCAATGAGGGATAGAAGGAGTGGCGTGACATGAATGGTTCCGAGTATCTGGTGCGTGCATTGCGTGAGAGTGGGGTCGACCACATATTCGGGTTGCCCGGCGATACCGGCATGGCGTTCTACGACGCGCTCTATCATGAGCCGGAGATTACGCATGTCATGACTCGCGATGAACGCTCCGCGTCGTTCATGGCAGACGTCTATGCCCGAGTTTCCCGGCGCCTCGGAGTTTGCGAAGGACCGAGTGGTGGAGGGGCGACCTATATCATTCCGGGCGTCGCCGAAGCACAGGGGTCGGCTGTGCCACTTTTCTGCATGACGTCCGACACGCCGGTAAGCGAGGATTATCGCAACGTCCTGACCGAGCTGGATCAGGTCGCACTGTTTCGTCCGATCACCAAATGGAGCGAGCGTGTTCACATGGCAAGCGGCATGGAAGATGCCGTTGCCCGTGCAATTCGCCTGGCCGTAAGCGATCGTCCGGGTGCGGTTCACTTGTCACTTCCCGCGGATGTACTCGAGCAAGAGTTCGACGGACCCGGTCGGGCGAGGTCGGCCCGCGAACGCGATATCGTTCCCAGAGGTCGATCCCGCGCTGATGCGCAGGAAGTGGAACGGGCGGCGGCGCTGATCGAGACGGCAGAGCGTCCCGTTATCGTTGCTGGCGGCGGCGTCATGATCTCCGGGGCGTGGGATGCTCTGACGGTGCTTGCCGAGACCCTCAATATTCCGGTTGCGACAAGCATCAACGGCAAGGGTGCGATCGCCGAAACGAGTCGTTGCGCGATCGGTGTCGTCGGTGGTAATGGTGCGCGGTCCTATGCAAATCAGTGGATCGCAGAATCTGATCTTGTGATCTTCGTCGGTACGCGCACGGAATCAACGACGACATCGCACTGGACCCTTCCGAATCGCACGACGCCACCGAAGATGATCCAGATCGATGCTGCCAGCCGGGAAATCGGGAACACCTATCCGGTCGACGCGTTCCTGCTCGGCGATGCACGAGCGACTCTGGAAGATCTGTTGAGCGCGATTAGCGATCGATCTGGCTTGGCGACACGGCTCTCCCCACGTATCGATGTCCTCGCCCAACAACGGGCGACATATTGGCAGGAAGTCGACGCTGAGGTTGGGAGCGAGAGTTATCCCGTGAAGCCTCAGCGGCTCATTGCAACGCTGCGTGAATTGCTGGATGACGACACGATCATCGTGGCGGATCCAGGGACGCCCACACCCTATCTCGCAGCACAATACAAACTTCGACGGGCGGGCCGCACCACCGTCATTCCCCGAGCATATGGAGGTCTGGGATACGCGATTCCTGGAGTAGTCGGCGCTCATTACGCGGCTCCCCGAAAGCGTGTTGTTGGCGTGACAACCGATGGAAGCTTTGGCATGTCGGTCGGTGAGCTCGAGACGCTCAGCCGGCTCAACTTGCCGATCATGCTTGTTCATTGCAGCAATGGCTCGTTCGGCTGGATCAAGGAATTGCAACACCTCTACCACGACCAGCGATATTATTCTGTCGATTTCTCCACTGTTGACTATGCTGGCATCGCGCGAGGATTCGGTCTCAAGTCGTTTGACGTGATGGACCCGGCCGATCTGAAGTCGACGATGCAGGAAGCGCTTGCATACGGCGGGCCGACGTTCGTGAATGTCGCCACGTTGAGTCAGACAGTGGAGACTCCGCCTGTCTCGGTTTGGGAAGCAGCGGTCAAGCGCGGGTCTCGTGCGGGTGTTGCGAGCTGATCTCAACCTTCACATCGAGCGAGGAGAACCCCTCGCACCAGGCGGTGCGAGGGGTTCTCCTTGGGCTGGCGATAAGTAAAGTGCAGATCAGTACCTTCGAATCAATGTCAGATCTACAACGTCGTCCAAATATTCGCGTGTTTCATTGTCGGGTACGATGCTGATTCGAGAGCGCGCGCTTTCTGAATATTCAGCCGCAATTTCTTCGGCCTTTTCGAGCGCGCCCGATGCGCGGATCTCGGCAACGATGGCACCGATGGCATCGTCCCGGAGTTCATCACCGGCGACGATCGCCTCAAGCGTGTCCCGAGCAGGACTTCCAGCAGGCAATCCGGATGCGAAGATCATCGTCGGCAACGTCACGACACCTTGTCTGAGATCGTTGCCAGCAGGCTTGCCAAGGGTCTGGGTTCCCTCCCGGAGATCGAGGACATCGTCGACGATCTGGAAGGCCATGCCGATGTCGCCGCCAAACGAGCGCATTTGCTGGACTGCATCGTTTGGCGCGCCACCGATCACGGCGCCCATCTCCGCCGCACCGGCAAAGAGTGAGGCGGTCTTTCCGAAGATCCGTCGCTCGTAGGATTCGCGGTCCTGATCCACTCGGTGCGCTTCAAGCGTTTCGCGAAGTTGCCCATCGCAGATACTTCCCAGCGATGACGCGAAGATCGATACCACTCGGGTGCTTTCCGTCGCCGCTGCGAGGATGGCGCTCTGTGCGAAGAGGAAATCTCCGATCAGGATGACCGCCCCAGAACTCAAATGAGTGTTCAGCGTCGGCTGACCCCGGCGAAGTGCTGCCATGTCGATGCTGTCGTCATGGACCAGCGAGGCGGTGTGGAGAAGTTCGACCCCCGCGGCGGCAGTCACTGCCCGGTCGCGGTCGTAGGTGAACGCTTTGGCCGCCAGCAGGAGCAAGAGAGGACGAAGGCGTTTGCCACTTGTAGTGACCAAATCCTGAATCATCCGCGATACGATGGGAAAGTCGATTTGTGCAGCCTCCAGAAGGCGCCGCTCGACCCTGTCGAGGTCATCCTGCATTGCCTCGAAAACGTCTGCCGTTGTGACTCTCACTGATACTCCCTGTTCGGCATGGAATCTCGGTGGTTCCACCGATCGTGCATGATGGCACGGTGACATCCTGATTATCTTGTCCATCGAAGGTGTGTGTCAAACTACCCGCATCATCGCGAGTACCTAGCTGGCACGGAAGGCATCCTGCGTGGACCGGGAGCTGCTGCACCAACGGCCAGCATGTCTTTTGAAGTCGTCTCACGGCGAATGGCAAGCGATGACGACGCTCGCAGCGCGTCCATCGTAACCGCAGCCGCAGCCGCAGCATCAACGAGGCAGCTGGCGAGAGCTTGAAAATCAAAGACCGTTCGTAGGTTCGGAAAGCGGGGGAAGCTTGTGGTTTTGTCTGGACTAAGGGACAAGGGTTCCATGGAAAAACAACGTCTTGGTGGAGTGAGTGAAAACGATGAACGTGCAGCTGGCCCGGAAGGGCATGTGATTGGCGTCCATCCACTCCCGCTGCCGGTTTCACGCAAGAATCATGGGATGGCATTGGCGTGGATCCGATTGCTTCGACCGATCCAGTGGTCCAAAAATGGCGTTGTGTTTGCCGGGGTGGTATTCGCCCGACGAGCAAGTGATCCGCAGGAATTGATCCGGGCCGTTCTGGCCTTCGTCGCATTTTGCATGATCAGTAGCGCCGTGTATGTGTTCAACGACTGGATCGATATCGAGCGCGACAGGCACCATCCAGTCAAGCGTGCACGACCGCTGGCGTCCGGTCAGATTGAACCCAGGGTCGGACTTACTGTTGCAGCATTCCTCACGATTGGGGGATGCGTGGTTGGCGTCGTTGTTTCCTGGTGGCTGTTGCTCGTATGCGTCGCCTATCTGGCAATTATGGTGGCGTACTCGCTCAAGCTTAAGCACATCGTGATTCTTGACGTTTTCGTGATTGCCTCGGGCTTCATCCTGCGAGCCGTTGCGGGCGCCGCGGCCGTTTCAGTGCCTGTCTCTTCGTGGTTGCTGCTCTGCACCTTCTTCCTCGCCCTGTTTCTGGGTTTCTGCAAGCGCAGGAACGAGATCCGGGTGCTCGATACAAGCGCGTCGCTGCATCGGCCGTCGTTGGGCGGATACTCCGTGGCGACACTGGACCAGTTCATCGGACTGACTGCTGCCGCAACGCTGATGGCCTACTCGATGTACACGTTCGTTTCGACCTATGTCCCAGAGAACGATGCAATGATGCTTACGATCCCCTTCGTCGCCTTCGCGATGTTCCGCTATCTCTTCCTGGTTTACGGCCGAAATCTGGGTGGTTCGCCAGAGTCGCTCCTCTTGAAAGATGTCCCGCTCTTCTCCTCCATCTTTCTGTGGGGGGTGTGTGTCGTCACGGTCCTGACCATTCAATGACGGAATGGAATCAAGGGGATTGATACGAAGAGTAGCAACTTGCTGATAAAGCGTATATAATAGTTTCATCGCATATCGGAGGGAGGCATCCACGACCATGGACTTCCCTGTTCGACATATGTCGTTAATTTGAAGGAGACCAAATGATTATTGTCAGACGTGAGCGCTCTCGGCTCGACGGGACTCGCCGTTCAGAGCTGGATGAGCTGTTCCGCCCTCTCATTTCCTCCCGGGCTCAAGTCCGAAGTTCCAATCGGGGCGGCTGGAGGCCAGCGCTGGAAGTTTTTGAAACAGTTGAAGCCCTCGAAGTCGTTGCTGAACTTGCAGGCATGAATCCCGAACAGATCGAAATCGTGATCGACGGTGATGTGCTTTCGATTCGAGGCACGCGGTCTGATCCAAGCACATGCGATCAGCGCTCCTACCACGAGGCCCGTATTCCATACGGAGCATTCGTTGCAGAGGTGCTGATTCCATTTTCGATCGATGCCGACAACACCGAAGCGGCCTATGAAAACGGGTTCCTGAATATTCGCCTGCCCCGGACCCAAGGAAGAACTATCGTGCCGACGCGTGCCAAGACGCGGAACAATGTGAAAGATGAGGTAGATGCATGACCGATCACAAGCAATCCGACACCCTGGTTCAAGGCGAATCTGCGGATACGGAATACGATGTCGATACCGAGCACATCGAAGAAGCTCAGGACGCGATGATAGAAGGTTCCATAGTGATAGAAAACGAACAGGCATCGGATGCCGAGGTTGACGCCCCCAAGGCAGGAGTTCCAGCAGAAACCGATTTTACGGAAGAGTTGCAGAACGCAGATGCGGTCCCGGTGATCGACGGGCCGATCGAGTCCGAACTGGAAGAGATCCTGCCCCTGCTTCCGCTGCGAGGAACGGTTGTCCTCCCCCTTACGCTCGTTCCGCTCGCCGCGGCCCAGGCGCGATCTCTCCGCCTGATCGACGATGTCATGGCGGGTGAACGGACGGTCGCGATGGTGATGCAGAAGGATTCCAACGTCGAAGGGGCGGGTCCGGACGACATTCTGGAGATCGGTACGATAGCCACGATCCACCAGATGATGCGAGTTCCAGATGGCACCGTCCGACTCGCCGTGCAAGGCGTCGATCGGATGAAGATCATCGAGATTGTGCAGGAAGAGCCGTATCTCAAGGCCCGAGTGCGCAGGATCCCGGAGCACGTCGAATCGACCGTCGAAGTTCAAGCCCTGATGCGCAACACGCTCGACCTGTTCCAACGACTTGTGTCATTGGTTCCACACCTCCCGGACGAATTGGTCACGGCGGCGCTGAATGTCGACGACGATGCGCGACATCTGGTTTACCTCGTCGCCTCGAATTTGCGGATGGATCCAAAAGAACGACAAGAGCTCCTCGAGATCGATTCGGTTCGGGAGAAATTGCAGACGCTCAACGCGTTCCTCACCAAGGAACTCGATGTTCTCGAACTCGGCCGCAAGATTCAGACGGATGTCCAGGAAGAATTGAGCAAGTCCCAGCGCGAATATTTCCTTCGGGAGCAAATGAAGGCGATCCAGAAAGAACTCGGGGAAGGCAGCGAGGCAGAGGCCGAAGTGGCTGAGCTTCGCGAGAAGATAGAGTCATCGGGAATGCCAGAAGAGGCGGCGAAGGAGGCCACCCGCGAGCTCGATCGGCTGAGCAAATTGCCAACCGCCGCGGCTGAATATGGCGTCATCAAAACCTATCTGGATTGGCTGACGAGTCTGCCTTGGAACACCAGCACGGAGGATGCAATCGATATCGCCCATGCTCGGCAAGTGCTGGATGAGGACCATTATGCGCTCGACAAGATCAAGGACCGTATCCTCGAATATCTTGCCGTGCGAAAGCTGAAGGCACAGAACGCAGTCGAGGGCGAAGAGCAACTCAACCGTGAGCCAATTCTCTGCCTCGTGGGCCCTCCGGGTGTGGGCAAGACCAGTCTTGCGCAATCGATCGCACGGGCGATGGGACGCGAGATGACTCGGATGTCGCTTGGTGGAGTGCGAGACGAATCCGAGATTCGCGGTCATCGACGCACCTACGTCGGAGCGATGCCGGGACGTATTATCCAGGCAATTCGACGAGCGGGATCGAACGATCCGGTCTTCGTTCTCGATGAGGTCGACAAGCTCGGAAATGATTGGCGTGGAGATCCGTCGTCCGCCTTGTTGGAAGTGCTCGATCCGGAGCAGAACAACAGCTTCCGGGATCACTACCTCGATGTAGCGTTCGATCTTTCCAAGGTCATGTTCATCGCGACTGCCAATCTGCTGGACACGATTCCGGCGCCGTTGCGAGACCGCATGGAGATCCTTAATCTCAGCGGATATACCGATGAGGACAAGCTGAACATCGCCAAGCGCTACCTGGTGCCAAAGCAGATGAAAGCCAACGGTCTCAAGCCGGATCAGATTATCTGGACCGATGAGGCGTTGATGGCCATTATCCAGCATTACACGCGGGAGGCCGGGGTTCGAAATCTCGAGCGAGAGATCGGATCCGCCTGTCGCAAGGTCGCAACGGCGGTCGCCGAAGAGCGTGAGATCCCGGCCGAAATTGGCTCGGATCAAATCCGGGAGTACCTCGGACGTCCTCGATACTTCTACGAGGAACTTGCCGATCGCACAAGTCAGCCCGGCGTGGTGATAGGCGTTGCTGTTTCGGGAGCAGGTGGAGACATCATGTTCATCGAAGCGACCAAGATGTCCGGCAAGGGCGGCCTTACCATCACCGGGCAACTCGGCGATGTCATGAAGGAATCTGCAACGGCGGCGTTCTCGTTCGTTCGGTCGCGGGCAAAGGAGCTTGGACTCGAAGAATCGTTCTACAAGGATTCCGATATCCATATCCACGCGCCGGCTGGAGCGATCCCCAAGGATGGACCTTCCGCTGGTGTAGCGATGACGACCGCCTTGATCTCGTTGCTTTCAGGAGTGCCCGTCCGCGAGGATGTGGCGATGACTGGAGAGGTCACGCTTCGTGGTCAGGTTCTGCCAGTTGGCGGGATCAAGGAGAAGGCGCTGGGTGCTCGCCGCGCAGGGGTGACCACATTCATCCTTCCGCGGCGAAATGAGGCTGATCTGGACGACTTGCCTCAGGAGTTGAAGGACGAGATGACGTTTATCCTGGCGAACACGGTCGACGACGCGCTGATGGCTTCGATGCCGGAAGAGTTTCACGAGCGCCGACGACAGGCAACGAACGCGCACGCACTCGTGCGGGAGCCAGTCTCGCTCGCAAGCTAACCACTGACTATCATGAGACAGAAGGGAGTGAGTCACAATGACTCACTCCCTTTTTCTTTGAGCGTTGTGGCTACACGGATGAGATCCGTGCTCGTGAAGCTGCTTCGACAAGTGAACGAAAAAGAACGGCATGTTCCTCATGCTCCGCAGCAAGCATTTCAGGATGCCATTGCACAGCAAGCCCAAACGTCATGCCTGGATGCCAAAGCGCTTCAATCACACCGTCATCGGCGACCGCGGCGACTTTGAGACCGGGAGCTGGTTCCTTGACCGACTGGTGATGATAGGAATTCACTTGCACGCGTCTGGCCCCGATCGCGGCGAAGAGTGGGCTCTCCTCATCCACAATAGTCACTTCATGGCAGACGTCCGATTGCGACTTGCCGATCGAATATTGACGATGAACGACAGGGCCCGGCAATGTGGAATTGATGTCCTGGATGAGTGTGCCGCCCAAAGCCACGTTGATCGACTGTATTCCTCTACAGATGCCAAGAACCGGCTTATCTTGATCCACCGCAAGTCGGAATAGCGCCATTTCGAAGCTATCGCGTTCCGGGTCGATTCCATAGGTGGATTCGTGGAGCGTCGAATCCCCATACAACGTGGGATCGAGATCACTTCCCCCGCTCAGAATGAGCCCGTCCACGGTGTCGAGAATCGATTGCAGATCCGTTTCGCTCTCTGGCAGGATGACGGGCATGCCGCCCGCCACCAGAACTGAATCAACATAGGTGCTTGCCAGGCTGTAGCGGCGAAACGTCCCGTGATCGAATACATCATCTGAAGGGGACGGGGTGATCCCGATAACAGGTTTTTTGGACATGGTCGGCTCCTGAAAAGCGGTTGTAGCTGCGAGCAGTAACTGTTCGTCGAAGGAAAAGTATAGGAGAAGAAACGACCAAGGACCCGTGCCCCTCCACCCGCATCCATCCACCTGCCCGCTCCACCCGCCTCCCCCCGCTCACCCGACGCCCCGCCCCCGCTCACCGTCCGTGCCCGCCGATGCCCGTGCCCCCGCATCCCCCTGACGCCTGC
>JAABUS010001072.1_pt1 | contig 63318 bp, 76 predicted proteins | sample 5560161 | NCBI WGS metagenome assembly JAABUS01 (sample SAMN10711885, study PRJNA513376) | rock metagenome | isolation source: Antarctica rocks | place: Antarctica: Victoria Land, Trio Nunatak nord | collected 2016-01-04
CTGCAAGCGCTGCCTCAATTGAAGCCATATTGAATTTGTAATTGATTTTTGAAGAAAGATGAAAGTAGTAAAGTGGGGTGTGCACGGGACCGGAACGTGCATCGGGCCGGGAATACTCCTATCAGTACTTTGAGGCTAATCGCAAATGTTTGGAAACATTGGTCTGAAACAGGTAAGGTAAGGTCCATGTTTTTTTGCATCGCCGCGCTTCTGTCGGCCCGGCATACATCAGGCTAAAACCACGCCCAGCAACCCACGGTGCTACCTACAAGGTTAGGTGTTTTGAGCTTTCGGGAGACACATCACACCTCGTGAAGCTATAATCTTGACAAAGTTGCACCTGCACTTCTTTAATATTCTTTCTCCAAGCAAAGCTGGAGAAGCTGTCATGGACGTTAATTCACTGCTCACCTTCTGCATTGTAGACTGCTCTCATTAGGCTTACCCTCACTTCTTCACATATATAACGTGCTATGGGCATCCCCCACTCTGATCTCGCCACCTCAAAATAGCCCTTCGCCATCCGTACCGACTGCATCACCCCTAAACGAACAACCTTGTACGTGAAGCAAGACCGCAGATGGTCGAACGGCGACGGCGCCGTCATTCTATCCTGCAACGGAAAATTATGGCCCAACAGTGCGCGCAGGGAATTCGTAGACTGGTCGGGCCTACCTTTGTTCAGTCTGCGTAGCTCCTGATCCTCCATGTCCAAGGCATGGCGCGTGCAATTGCCAGGTGATGGGCAGATGGTCATGGCAGTGCGCCCATGATGGTCATTGGGAAAGGTAAAGCTGGACTGCACGTTTAACAACGCGGCACCGGACGGTGAGGGCCAGGAAGTCACACTGGAAGTGCGCGGGCAGGATTCTCAGACTTTGGTGACTCGTATTAGTCATGGGGAGAATAAAGTAGCTTCTGTGAGGAGGATGTTTGACAATAGAGGCAACGGGGCAATTTGGATGCTCAAGCCGGAGTATGAGGTCGATGTGGCGGAAGGGATGGATATGGCGTTGGTGAGTTATCCGCATATACTGGTCGACCAGGAAGAGTGCGACTTCGAGAACGTTTATCCTCCTAATAGGTATTATAGATTGCAGTCATTGTCATTATCATGGCCAATTTAATCAGACAAGGTGAGATACTGTACCCGCTAAGAAATAGAAGGTCTGGCCGGTGCGAAAGGTCTCCGGTAGAAACAAGGATATCGGGATGCAGAGATATAGATTATCTAATTCATTTGGAAAGCCATTGTTGCAATAATCAGCCGCTCGAGTGGTAGGAACCTTGACACTACCGCGAAATCTAGTACCGTGAAAGTCAAGGCTTCAAAGGTAGCAGCGTGAAGGGGTCGAGATTGGATTCGGCTTTCCGAGAATGACTTCAATCCTTGTGTCTTCAATCGTGAATGCGTCTCGTCCCGTTAACGTCAGACTTATCTTATCAAATGGGGCAGTGGGCTCAGTACTTGTGATGCATATGACAGCTTTCCAAGCACAATTCCTCACTCATCGCTTTCAAAGGACCAAGAAAATGAAAGGAGAAAGGTGTAGAAGGTCTGAAAGCAATTATAGGTTGATAGAGAGGAAACCTCGAACGTCGAACGACATGCTACTGCAACTGAGTTAAACTCGTCACTCGCTTCATTCTTGCTTTTACGTTTCACTCTGATTTCAACCATGTAAATGGTTGAGGTTTGAGAAGCTCTGCAGCTGTCTTTCTCTCCTCGGGTACATACCTACTTTGTAGTAGTACATACCATCCTACGTAGTACACACAATACATCACCCATATCAATTAGTCGAAAGCAGCCGGTTTAGGCTTCCCGCATGCTGCGTTGTGTTAAAAATTACCGATCAATACCGTTAGGTCAGTCCGTAATCTCAGTTTCGGAAAATAATACATCGAACGCGTTCTCACCTACGCGTAAAGTATGCGCGTTGTCTCGGGAGTTGGACCTTATACTGAAGTTGCTCTTCCTGATTTATACATGACTCTTTTGAATTCTCCTCTCTGCCTCTTCGATCTCGAACATGTCTATGAGGCCACTGACCTCGGTCTAGGTCCGATCCCCTTTATGGAGGTTTAGCTATCGGTTGCCCAGAGGCCAATGATAAAAGCCAATCGTTGGCTGTTTGGATTGCGTTTAGATGGAAAGCAGTGGAGAAGAGAACTTTGGAGAAGAGCATGGCGGAAAATTGAGATGGACGGATTCAGATGACGAAGAGCCTGTACAACGAACAAGTAAACGCCGAAGACTCAACAATCTCCAAGGAGAAAAAGTCGTTGACGGTAGCGATGGCGAACGCGATACTTTCGATTCAAGGTCTACTAGCAGTTCAGATGTACCGGTTACCCCATCTTCGGATGTACCGGACTCTCAGAACGAAAAGTCCAAGCAGAACAAAAAGTCCAAGCAGAGCGAAAAGCCCAAGGAGACGGAGGCACCTGAGACCAAAAAGTCGAAGTACAGAATTCATATCCCTAAGAACTCAGAAATACCAAAAGATGCCTTTTACACTCAACCGCCACAAAGATCTTCAAGTCCCTATCGAATCGATGAATTCGTTTGGCAAAAGCCGAAGAAGCCACCTCCACCCTCACCCCCGAAACTGAGAAGCCCAGTCGCGCTGGGACAAGCTACGAGATCTGTACAAGATAGACTGCCCGTTGCTGAGCAACAGCGCAATGAACCCCAAGACGGCCTATCTCCACCTTTGGACCACCTTGACAAAGCTGAGCTGCCGCTGGACGGCGAAGAAGCTCATGCTGGTTTTCAACGTGCCGATCATGATCTCGAGGTTGAGGAAGCAAAGGACAGTTTGGAGTATGCAATGAGTCAAAGCTATGAGGATGTGCTTGCTGACCTACCTTCGGATGCATTCTCATCACCATCTCCGCCCTCTCTAGGCATGTTGGACGAGGCAATGCCTGTGACTTCACAACAGGAGAACGGCCAAGACTGGTCGGCTCAATCTACTCAACGTCGACTCGTTGCCCCGCAGACAAACCTTCGTCAGACGACTCTCTTCGGGACCCAAGCTCAAGAGGTTTCGACACAATCTAACAGAAAGCGCAACTGGCCCCTTGCGAACCGAGATGAGCCCGTAACGCACCACAAGCTAGACCAGGAGGCTATGAAAACATGGGTTTTCCCAATGAATCTTGGTGGTATTCGGGACTATCAGTACAGTATCGTTGCCCGAGGACTTTACCACAATCTGCTCGTCGCACTGCCAACTGGTCTGGGCAAAACCTTCATTGCCGCAACGATAATGCTCAACTGGTTTCGATGGACTACGGATGCGCAGATAGTCTTTGTCGCACCTACAAGACCCCTGGTATCGCAACAAGTCAAAGCATGCTTCGATATTGCCGGCATTCCTCGATCGACAACTACGATGCTTACTGGGGGTATATCTCCTGGACTTCGTGCCGAAGAGTGGCTGAGTAAGAGGGTCTTCTTCATGACACCGCAAACTATCATAAATGATCTGAAAACCGGCATCTGTGACCCTAAGAGAGTCGTACTTCTCGTCGTTGACGAAGCCCATCGTGCAACAGGTGCCTACGCATACGTCGAAGTGGTCAAATTCCTTCAACGCTTTAACACGAGCTTTCGTGTCCTTGCCCTGACTGCGACGCCCGGAGCCGATATCGAGAAAGTGCAGGAAGTCATTGATGGACTTAGTATATCAAGAATAGAGATCAGAACAGAGGAGTCCATCGATATCCGTCACTACGTGCACTCTCGGAAGATCGAGACGGTACTTTTCGACAATTCAGATGAGATGGTCATGGTCATGGAACTCTTTGCAAGGGCTCTGCAACCTAATCTGGACAAGCTAAATGGCATGAATGCTTATTGGGCCAAGGACCCGATGACTCTGACTCCTTATGGATGCAATCAGGCCAGGATGAGGTGGATGCAGGAAGCAGGTAAAAAGACCAACATGGGAGTCAAAAGTATGGTCAACACTATATTTAGCTTACTTGCCAGCCTGGCACACGGAATTGAGCTACTTAAGTTTCACGGCATTGGTCCCTTCTACCATAAGGTTTTGGCATTTCGAAACGAAACCCAAGCTGGTGGTGAGAAAGGAAGCAAATATCGAAGGCAAATAAACGATTCCGAGCCTTTTCGGACGATGATGACAAGAGTTCAAGCGTGGATAAACAACCCTGATTTTGTCGGTCACCCGAAGCTAGAGTACCTGCAAAGCGTTGTTCTCAACCACTTTCTCGACGCTGGTGACGGTAAAGGAGCATCTGCCCCTTCTAGCACTAGAACCATGGTCTTCGCGCACTATCGCGACAGTGCAGAAGAGATTGTGAGGGTACTGAAGCGGAACGATCCAATGGTGCGACCTAGTGTTTTTGTTGGTCAGGCCGACTCAAAAAATTCATGCGGAATGGACCAAAAGAAACAACTCGAAGTTATCGAAAAGTTCAAGCAAGGGATATATAACACCCTGGTTGCCACTTCCATCGGTGAAGAAGGTTTAGACATAGGAGAAGTCGACCTGATTGTTTGCTACGATGCTTCTGCTTCTCCTATCAGGATGTTGCAGCGCATGGGCCGTACAGGAAGGAAACGAGCGGGTAACATCGTCGTCACCTTGATGAAGGGCAAAGAAGAAAACAATTTCGTCAAGGCAAAAGACAACTATGAAAAGATGCAGCAGGAAATCTCCACTGGGACGCGGTTTACTTTCCATGACGAGCAAAACCGACGCATTGTTCCTAAAGACGTGCAGCCAGTCGTTGATAAGAGAGTCATTGATATTCCCCCAGAAAACACTCAGCCGGATCTGCCCGAACCGAAAAGAAAGGGCAGGGCACCAAAGCGACCGCCAAAAAAATTCCATATGCCTGACGGTGTACGTACTAGCTTTGTAAGAGCATCTCGAGCCGATGAGTCTGGAGCCAGCGAAGTGGACAATGTTCCTGCAAGCCCCCCACCGATACGTGCGAAGACACCGACGTTGGAGCCAATACCTTCGCTAGAAGAGGTGCTCCTTACTGCTGCCGAAGAAAGGGAATTCGAGCGGACTTATCTCGATGTCAAAGGCGACACCCCACAAGTCGTCGAAGTACCAAAACTCGATGCGTTCCCGAAGCTACAGCTATCTCTACGTCGCACCAAACATGTCATACATGGGAGAGCAACAAAGCGGACTGTCAGTGTGCTGAGCACCATGCGTTCCATGACGGAAACAATGGCTGAGCAGTATGAGGAAAACCTCCATCCAGGAGATAGAACGGAGGGTATAGCTCAAGCTGAGCAGCGGGTTGCTTATTTCAGGAGCCCGACTATTCGTACAGGTCGAGAAGATGTTTCCGGCCCTAAATTTTCGCCAGCGTTTACTGCCAGGAAGGAACCCCGTAAAAGTCTGCTTGGTGCAGCGACTACTCCTTGCATTGATATCAGCTCTTCTGATGATGTGGCCATTGACGAGAATCTCAGTGATGTGACCAAAAACGCTATAGGCAACAATCGTCGCCCAGCTCCTTCAAACTCTTCACATCTTCCTTTGCTCAAATCTAGCAAACCACTGCCATTCTACCAGCCGTCGAAGAAGCCTTACGCTGCGGACTCCGACTCTGGTGAAGATCTTCCCGACTTCACTACCTTGATGAAGAAGGGAGGTTTTACTTCTGCTGCAGCCGCGTTATCGAGTAGAGGCAAGGAAAACATAAGCCACAGGCTTAGTCAAAGGAAGGGGACGAGACTAGTAGTAGATGATAGCGATGATGAATGACCTGTGTATGAACGCCTCGAAACTTCATATTTCTTGTAGCTAGTTGCTTCGGTGCTCTTTAGATACTGTTCAAGCGGATACCCAATGTAGGCGAGATCAAACCATAACTTGTTCATCTCCCTAACTTGAATATCTATATTAACATTGAGAGCCAATCCGAACAGTTCTGAGAGTTTGCGGGTAACCAAGTTCACACCACCTGAACCCTACCTCTCTCCTACCCTCCTTCAGACATCCACAACTATGTCCTCCGACCAATTCGACAGCGCCCTGTACGCCCATTATCCCATCCCCTAAAAAGCCCCCACCATACCCCCCAACTAACACCCCCCTCCCCCCACAGCGACCTCCTCCGCCGCCTCCCCCCCACCAACACAACCCCCAATCTCCACCACCTCTTCACCCTCGCCCCGCACCTCACCGAAGACCTCCTCGCCTCCGTCGACCAACCGCTCGAAGTGCGCACCTGCGCCAAAACAAAACGAGAATACTTACTCTGCGACTACAACCGCGACGGGGACTGCTGGCGCAGTCCGTGGAGCAATGAGTTTGAGGGGGAGGGGAGCGGGGAGTTGAATGGGGAGGGGGCGGAGGGGGGCGCGAGGCCGAGTGAGAGGGTGAGGAGGATGGAGGTGGGGATGGGGGAGGCGGTGGATGTTTATCGGGAATTGTGAGTTGGGAGGTTTATTTTGTATGGGGTTTTGGGAAGGGCGAAGGGATTGTGGGCTGATTTGGGGGGGGGTTATTAGGTACTATGATGGTGGTGTGAGTAGCGTTTACTTCTGGGACCTGGATGATGGATTTGCTGGGGCGGTGCTGTTGAAGAAGAGTACGTGTGTACCGTGGAGCCCGAACGACTACTGACAGGACGAGCACAGCAACGCCCAAAGGCAAATTCTCGGCCGGCTGGGACTCCATTCACGTCTTCGAAGCCATTGACCGAGCCCGAACATGCCACTACAAGCTTACGAGCACCGTCATATTACGCCTTGGCGCGGAGGATGAGGCACTGGGGGAGATGGATCTGAGTGGGAGTATGACGAGGCAGACGCAGCAGGATATGCCGGTTGAGGACGATAAGAGTCATGTGGTGAATGTGGGGAAGTTGGTGGAGGATATGGAGGGGAAGATGAGGAATTTGTTGCGTGAGTGTCATTCATTGGGAAGGATTGATGGAGACTGGAAGGCTGACTTGTGGCAGAGGAGGTGTATTTCGGGAAGGCGAGGGATGTTGTGGGGGAGTTGAGAAGTATTGCTGCCCAGTTTTTTTTTGGTTTTTTTGGAATGTGGTTTCAGATGATTAATGTGTGATATTGTAGGCATACCACCGTTGTCGGATTCAAACCGGGAGAAGGCGACTCATCAAGAGATGATCAACTCGATGAAGAAGTAAAATATTTATTTCGTGCATATGGAGTTATAGATAGACCCTGAGACGGCAACATTACTTTTGTTCCAAGGACTTGGTGTTAGCATAGAAATACGTACAGGCAAAATATGCTCCACTTGCCGCCTGAATAGTTGCATTCCCGTTATAACTTGTCCACTCCGTAGAACTGACTCCGAACCCTCCAACGATACCATCCAGGCCTAGAAGCCACGTCAAAGTTTTTTGTTTGGCACATCCCACTTTTATATGGTATGTGAGACCAGCCTTTGTATTGTGTTGTACGAAAACGCAGCCCTGTTTATTGCAACTTCCAGGTGTTATGCACCTTACTGTATTCAGGCCTGAAGTGCATTTCTCTATGTTCTTGACCGTACTGCTATTCATTGACAGTGGGTGAGCGATATCCAATCGTTGAATTCGAAAACTTCGATTGTCGAGTCCCTCGAATCGCACCCAGAAGATCACGACATGTTTTCGAACTATAGCTGTTTCCTTCGAATAGCGGTACACAACTAGGCCATGTCGTGTGTAAGATGCTGGACTGACGCAGTAGGGAAGCTGTTCTTGAATTTGAGATTCACCAGCGGCTGGAAGCTGGCAAGACCTATTCCATTAGCTCACGACTACTTCACGATCCTTTTGAGAATGCAAGAACTAAGACAAATTGTGGTTCATATCTTGGATCTGACATTGGGGAAAGCCAGATGAGGGGCGGTATCGGGGACACAATGCGTGAAGGATGCGATGCCAGTAAAGCCACATCGAAAAATCTCTTGAAACGATGTTATCACCGGTTTTTGCATGTTGCCATCTCCCGTGCGTCTCCTGCCATTGTGGGGTTCTGGTAGACGTCGCCGACATCAATGGTTAAGGTGTTGTCGTTGGATTTGTGAGCCGAGATTGGCGCCCCGTGGCGAGAGACGAGGAAACCCTCGGCCTGACCCTAATCCATCAATCGTTCCATATCAATCTCTATACCTCTATTCACTGACGGATTGTTGTTCGTTGAAGGTGTGTGGCTTTACATCTCTGTACACTGAAGAAATCAAGTATTCTAGTAAAATTTTCAAGTCCTCGTTAGAATTAAGAAAGGACGAGCATCGGTATGCCATCCCTCGTTCAAGTAACCTTTTTTCACAATGACCGTACATCTCGAATAGAAGCTGACTGAAATCGAAAGTATCCTCCCTCTGCAGCCATAGCGTTTTTACGAATGCGGATGCAGCCGTGAAGAATACACATATCCCGCTTCTTATATGGTTCTTCACTAGACATGTCATCCTTGACTACCCATACCACCAAGGATGTCGATACACAGAGTCGTGATAAGTTCGTACATGAACTGCTATCTATACAACCTCATAACCGCTCGAAATCTATGGCTTCGTTGTTGTTGGCGGATACAGCTGGCAAGCATCTCAAGTCTAAAAGTTATACCAACAGTGGAGTCTCCCACCTGTTATTTTAACATTCCGGGTCAGCTTCTAAATATTTTGGAGACTTAGGACTTTCATTAACGGCCGATCATTCGCTCGCTCCTTCCAAAATCCTGGATCCGACTCATCTCCTTAGCGAGAAAAGTGGGCAGGGGCCTTCTTCCTCTGACATGAGTGCTAGTTGTGGTGACGAGGGTAACAGCAGTGGTAAAAGATCACGAAATTCTAGGGTTTCCCAAGGTTACCCATCAGAGCAGTTCGACTTAAACACTCTGATACAAATTGCAGATGCCTCTGATGAGACATCTGGCTCACGAAGAATGGGCAGCACGCCTTCAAAACTGTCGGGATTGTCATCATATACGTCAGCGGAGCCATCGTATGTGAAGGACGAGATGGACGAGGACGATACTTCGTACAGCATGCTAAACGACCCTTCTTCTTTATCCTCCGTATCGTCTCAATTATCACCAGCTAAATCTACGACGCCAGTTACTTTGAAGCCACCTACCAAACCCAAGTCAGCCAAACAACATCGAAGTTCATCGAAAGTGGCGAAACTTCGATTCTCAGACCTTCGGCCCAGGACCTCGATTCCTTCTAATATGTATCCTACGGATCTAGCCCAGCAAAGCATACATGCAGCGTATTCATCGAGGCTTCATCCATTCGCACTCCATGCGGATGAATATGAGCTACTCCGAGACCATATATGTCATGTGCATGTCACAGCATATCTCAATATTAGAAATCGTATACTGCGATTGTGGGTGAGAAATCCATTGGTTAGTGTTACACCTGAGGAGGCCGCCGGATGTTCACTCTCCTCGAGATGGATAGGATTGGCCGAAGTTGCATACGAATGGCTTATAAGGAAAGGATACATTAACTTCGGTTGTGTAGAAGTCCCAGACATTTCCAATGTCCGGGTGAAGAGATACAAATTGAAGCGAGCCAAGAGGAAGACTGTCGTTGTAATTGGCGCAGGTATGGCAGGCTTAGGCTGTGCAAGGCAACTCGAGGGTCTATTCTCTCACTATCGGGAAAGATGGGCATCTATCGGCGAAGAGCCACCGCGAGTTGTGGTTTTAGAAGGCAGAAACAGGATAGGTGGACGAGTCTACTCACATCCTTTACAAGGCAATTCCACCGGCATACCCGAGCAATCAAGATGCACGGCAGAATTGGGTGCTCACATCATTACCGGTTTCGATCATGGCAATCCTCTGAGTATGATCATACGCGGCCAGCTAGCACTTCATTACTACCCCCTTAAAGACAACTCAACTCTGTACGATGTGGATGGAAACATTGTTGATAAGGAACGAGATATGATGGTTGAAAAGCTGTACAATGATATCTTAGACAGAGCTAGTGTCTACCGTCATCGAGTCGCGCCACCAAGGACTGCGAATGGGGATAAGCAGCTGATTGAGGCAGGACGAGATCCTGTTGGGGAAGTAGGCCTACCAATGAGTGCTACGGAAGATCAACACGCCCCCAACATTCCAGAAGTCAGCGGCACTAGATCTGAGCCCGTCCCTGGAGGAATGGACAAACTCACCGGAAAAGCGCATATGGTGTCAGGCTCTCGTACGAAAGCCCCGCCTGCTCTTGTTGCTGAAGCCATGGGATGGCGTTTGGCATCAAATGTGCTAGCATACCGAGATATGAACTTGGATGCTGTTGCTAAATCAACACATCCAACGCTAGGTGCTGCGATGGACGAGGCGGTCAAACAGTACCAATTTCTTCTCGATCTCTCGCCACAGGACATGCGTCTACTCAATTGGCACTACGCAAACCTCGAATACGCAAACGCGGCGAATGTTGGTAAACTCAGCCTTGGTGGCTGGGATCAGGATATAGGCAACGAATTCGAAGGTGAACATGCACAAGTCATAGGTGGATACCAACAGGTCTCTCGCGGCATATGGCAGTATCCGTACAAGCTTGATCTTCGCACTCGCAAAGCTGTAACGAGAATAGCGTACGACACTGGGGATAGCCCAGAGAGCGCAGCTCGGGTACTTTGCGACGATGGTGAGATTCTAGAGGCAAACCAGATTGTATTGACTACCCCGCTGGGCGTACTCAAGAATGATTCCATTGCTTTCGCTCCCGCTCTACCTCCTTGGAAGACAGCGCCGATAAAGCGATTGGGTTTCGGCACGTTGAACAAAGTCATACTCGTCTATGAAAAGCCTTTTTGGAACGTCGATCAGGACATGTTCGGTCTGTTGAGAGAGCCAGAGGTACCTGACAGTCTTGATCAAGAAGACTACGTGTCGAACAGGGGACGGTTTTATCTTTTCTGGAATTGCATCAAGACAAGCGGACTTCCCGTGCTCATCGCGCTCTTAGCCGGAGATGCTGCTCATCAGGCAGAAACGGAGAGTGATGCTACTCTGGTTTACAGTGTCACGCAGGAATTGGCCCGAATGTTCAAGCAGACTGTGCTGCCTAAACCTACAGAAACTATTGTGACGAGATGGGGAAAAGATCGTTTTGCACGAGGTACCTACTCCTACGTTGGAGCTACATCCGAACCTGGAGATTACGACGCAATGGCTCGGCCTATTGGCAATCTTCATTTTGCAGGAGAAGCTACTTGCGGAACCCATCCAGCTACGGTCCACGGTGCGTACATATCAGGGTTGCGGGCCGCATCTGAAGTTATTAACGATATGCTCGGGGAGATTGAAATCGCCGACCCGCTCATTCCAACCACTCAAGCCAGTAGCAAAACAGAGTCTCCAAAAGAGACTGGTCAGAAACGTAAAGCCGATGGCCCTGCTCCTGAGGAGACGCAATCCGCCAAGCAAGCTCGTCTCGACGCATTTGAGTCGGAGATTCTGGGAGCCATCTTCAATGAGCTCGGATATCGCCCCTCCAAGCCAGGGAAGCCAGGTTCCAATCCTTTCCTCCTGTTTACGAAAGACAAATGGGCCATTTGCAAGAAAGGATGTGATGAGGCACGTCGCATAGTTACGGGTAATCCGGAGGCCAAGGCTGCAAGGAACGAGGTCCGGTCAGCCCTGGGTCTGATGTGGCGAGAAGCTTCGGATGAGGTGAAAAGACCGTATCTTGAACAGACGAACACCAACCGAATGGCAAACATAGAAAGCGCAGCGACCTTCCAGGACCGCCTGGCAGAGTGGGACGACAAGGCGATGAACATAAGAAGAAGCTACGTCGAACAGCATCCGGGTATTTTGTCAGAAGAAGAAAATCTCGAGATGTGGCAGGCCTTGGGGGTGCATGATGCGGGTGATCGTCGGGCGAAAAAGATGTCTGGGTATGCCGAGGAATCTGGATCGGATGTGGAGATGGGTGTATGATCTATTCTCAATACTATGTACCTGATTATAGCAATGTAGCGATGCCCTTCTGGCGCACCTTTTTTAGACGTTCTTTGGGTGTAGGCTCCGAGTCTGACATTTCCAAAGCTGTGTGCAAATTTTAAAGGTTGAATAGGGCACACTCTGTCGGACCTCAAAAAAATTGCGTCGTCTAATTTAAAGGTCAGATTCAAACCCCAGGATTTATCAAGCCCAGCCCATCGACCCCTCTTTTCACATTGAGTCTGGACAGAGCCAGGGATCTTCGAGTAACTCTTTAGCTGACTTTCTTTTCTCGGGCAGCCATTGGAGCATCTTTGGCGCGAAGTTAAGGAACTCCTGCTTATCACCTCCCTCAAGAGATAGTACCGAGTCCGCCAAAGTGAAAGCTGGAATAAGGTCTTTGCGCATGAATTCTCCTGGGTATAAGGATTAGCTAGGGTTTGCTCTTATGCTACAAATGCTCCCGGAAATATTACCTTGGGAGTCGAAGAAAGGCCCCCCATAAAACTCACTTGCACTTCCGCAAAGTTTGCCTTCTGAGTTTTCCACCTCAGGTCTGAACTTCCAACCGAGTCCTTCTTTTTCTCGATCACATAGTTCTTTTGGAGGGGGGCCCAACAGCGCAATCATTTCCGCAATATGCGCCTGGCCATTGTACTTCCCTTGGTTGGAATGGATCTCTCGAAACAAATCTCTTTTTTCTAGCAGACTCCAGATCTATCTCTCAACGTGTCAGCAAATGCCAATCGGGCAGAAGTCAAAACGCACCAGCACACCAAGGTTCCAGACATCTGCGCTATATGTCCAGCCTGCTCCTAAGATCACCTCGGGTGCGCGGTAATGATCCGGCTGTATTGGGTGCCTTTGGAGCTCGTTCTTGCCGTACTGGGCCAAGCCAAAGTCCGCTATTTTCGGCAGAACATAGGATGATTTGAGAGGTCCGAAGTCATTATGTGATTGATAGACTGAGCGCCCGTCCTGAACTTTTCGAGGCATAGGGTTTTGGGTCTGTGCTCGGGCAAAATCCTCGATCACGGATGGATCCTCAAATCCCACCATTATGTTGTCGAGCTTAATGTCTGTGATCGTCGAGTAAGCTTCAATCGGCAAATAACTATAGCTTCAAGCCTACCCGTGTGAACGATGTGACACTCCGAGTGAAGATAATCCAAGCCCATGAGGAGAAGTCTTAAATATCCTTTTAAGAGGCCTAATGTTAATCGGCCATTCTTGCACCGTCGCTCAAATAACCAGAGGGGTTCTCTCATAGCTTCATATACCAGACATATGTGGTTGCCATGTGGACCGCTAATCCTGAAGCTGTCGACGATCGTTCTAATGTATGAGAGCCCTTTATGCGATGGAATTGCTTGCGCAATGCGTCGAGAGATGTTAAGCTCATGATCCGCCGCGCCCTCGTCGGCGAAATCGCAGTTATTGACTTTCACAGCTACGTAACGGTTGGACCGCCACTTCTGCCTAGAAGTACGTTGAAGAGGTTACATAACGAGGACTCTGAGCGTACCGCTGTGTATCTCTGGCCAGCCATACTGTCGAACAACTGCCACATCCAAGCTTCGCCGTCATTTCGTACCTGTTGTGAAAAATGTCACCAGGATTCACTGGGTAGAAATGTCGGGGATCATAGCCGAAGACTAGCTCTTCCTCGATGGGGATATCAGATGGGAGAATGACGGGTTGGACTGGTATCACAACAGGAGGCCGAATTCCAAGGGAGGTGAGGGCACGCTTCGCGCTGAAGGGAGACGCGGTCATGATAGAGGGTGTTGAAGTCCCAAGAAACCGGTGAAAGTGCCTAAGTGTATGTGTTATTTGGCGGCTTGGGGAACACAACATATCTTCATGTGCACGTCCTCCGTACTGAGATATTTGTGGCTCTAAAGCCCCAAGGGCAAGATGGAAGAGATCTTAAGATTTCTCGGGACGGATAAAGTTGTTTTTCCGTTCCCGTGTTGGACGGTTTCAGCTAGCGTCCAACTGCTGCTAGGTAAGTACCTTACTAGGTACAGTCTCCTACCTACTCTAGGTACCTAAGCTTAGGTACTAAGGTATGTAAGGTACGGAATAGTTGCAATCTTCCGAAAGATTAGCACTACTAGTGTATTGTGCAGGACAAGCGTCAATTCGTGTACCGTCGTCCTTTGCGAGCAGCAGCTTCACCACCTCTTCCTGCCTGCTCGCTACGGCCCACGATAGCGGCGTTCGACCGTTTTTATCCTTAAGATCCGGGTTGACGTCGACCTTTGCGAGCAGCAACTTCATCACCTCTTCATGCCCGTTTACTGCGGCCCACCAGAGCGGCGTTCGACCGTCGTTATCCTTAGAATCCGGATCAACGTCGGCCTTTGCGAGCAGCAGCTTCATCACCTCTTCATGCCCGTTTAGTGCGGCCCACGATAGCGGCGTTCGACCGTCGTTATCCTTAGAATCCGGATCAACGTCGGCCTTTGCGAGCAGCAGCTTCATCACCTCTTCATGCCCGATTAGTGCGGCCCACGATAGCGGCGTTTGACCGTCGTTATCCTTAGAATCCGGGTCAACGTCGGCCTTTGCGAGCAGCAGCTTCATCACCTCTTCATGCCCGTTTACTGCGGCCCACGATAGCGGCGTTTGACCGTCGTTATCCTTAGAATCCGGGTTGACGTCGGCCTTTGCGAGCAGCAGCTTCACCGCCTCTTCATGCCCGTTCCTTGCGGCCCACGATAGCGACGTTTGACCGTATTTGTTATCCTTAGAATCCGGATCGACGTCCCTTTCGAGCAACTGCTTCACGACCGCCTCATGCCCGAGATACGATCCTACCATGAGGTCGGTAAAGTTTGGAGGGGGCCAATAGTAGAATATAGTGGTAGTCCAGTACACTTGGAACCAAGTTCTAAATCGCACAAATCTAGTATCGCAATTTTCCAAGGCTAATTTAAGAATTGTTCTCTGCTCGGATTCAGCTTTTCGGAAATGAGTGGCCCAGTGTTTTGCGGAATAGTCAAGTAAGTCGTGCTTAGTTACGCCTTCTACTACTTGCCGCTGGGTATCCCAAACTTCGATTTCGTCCGAGACTAATGAATCGCTTTCAAGTTCAGAAAACAGGAGATACCGGATGCATATCTCTGCAAGGACGAGATTCGATTCCGTTGGTTCCAGTGAGTGCTTCCAACTTCCATTGCCAGAACTAACAGGTTCAATAGCGTTTTCATGGATCAAGAACTTCTTTGCTGTTTGATGAATGAGATAAATTCTCTTATGCTGTATGCTTATGAAAAGACCACAGAGATTTCTAACTACGTTCCCGAATGATTGTGGTGGTACCAGTGCAGCAAAACAACCATTCTCTTTGATCGACAGTGCTCGATTCATCTCCGTGAGTGTGAGTGGTCGGGAAGTCGCACAGACAATATGAAGTAGCCTTCTGGCTTTTTTACCGTTAGTGCTCTTCGATAAGATCCTCTCGTAGGCTTCATCAACAGTTGAAGAAATGCGCTTAACAGCTTCCAGCAATTCATCCTTCGCGTATTCTATCATCTTTTTCAATTCCGGGAAGATAAGAGCCATTCAGAGATACGTTCGATTCTCAATGTTTTTGAGTTGCTTCTGAACGACGACGTCTGCGTTATCGTCAATTTCATACGACAAGAATCTCTCTTTCTTGAAGTCTTTCACTTTCGCATCGATAACCAAATCAATCTCGGCACAGATCTCTTTCATTTCAGGTTCGTTCTCTCCCATCAATTTAACGGACGCTAGATCCTGATTATATTGAGAAAAGTTTTCGGAAAAAACGCGTCTGATGAAAGAATTCGGACGGCTGGTGATAAGAAACTTGATCTTCGCCGTTCTATTCGCGTTGAAATGAAACTCTGCTAGACATTTGATGAGCTGTTCACAGCTTGATTCGACGCATTCATCAAGGACATCTATGATGCAGAAAATACGACCACTATTAGGATCTGCTGCAGCTTGTAGAAGTATGCTCCAGAGTGATTCAAAGAGCAGAGGGAGCTTGGTTCCATTGCTGTTGTATTCGACCATGACGTGCTTTAGAAGCGCATGATTCTGTATGAAGAGCTGGTGCAAAATTGAACAGAGAGCGTTCGTTGCGCTCTTGTTCTCGTCACTGTCGTCCTTGAAGAAGAAATAGCAGACGGACGTATCGTTCCACATTCAGCTTTTATAGTCGTTGATCAAGAATTTTGATAAAACAGACTTGCCGCATCCCGGATCCGCGATTATTCAAAGCAAGTCCGATGCGATATCATTCAACCACTTGCAGTATCTCGGATTCCGCAAGAACCATTCACAAGTTCCTGGTACGCGGTCTGAATTCTTTCCCATGGTATTCTCGTAAGTGGTGGTCCGAAGACTCTTATGGCAATCCATCTCCTCTTGAGTCTCGAATGATGCCTTCTGGTCTTTTCGCATAGCCTTTATTTCCGCTAATAGCTCTCCATCTTGATCGCGAGAAATTTTCAGCAGCTCGTCGACTTTGCGAGCCTGTTTTTCAAGCATATTCCCCAACCGTCTCATGCGCACTCGCTGATCTTTTGCATCAATTACCTCTTTGAGTCCATCACAGGCTACTTCTGATGTCTTTATGTTGCCAAGAATACTCTCCCAGCTATCCGTGCCGACAATATTTCTCGCTATTTGAAAGACGATGTTTCGGTTAAATTGGCATGCAGCTCTGGCTTCGTATTCCAGTACCTGCCTGTAAAGCTTTGTAATCGCAGCTTCAAGATCATTCCGAAGCGCGGGTTCTTCTCCCTGAAGATAAATATGCTCGATTTCAGTGTATCGGCGAACCAATCGCGAGATATATTCGAGTCCCTCAATTGCGGCAGAACGCTGCTTAGTATCGTTCACCATCAACTGCAGCCATAATAGTTAGCCTTTATAGTACAGACCGTAGGAGCTTGAGATCACTCACAGGAAGCAACATGCACACTCCAGCCCAAGGTAAACCAGCATGAATGGGGTCCATACTTGCAGCGGAAGAAACAAAGTCTTTTGCAACAAGCACGACCTTGACAATCCGGTCCACTTGCTCCCTTACCTCCACTGATCTTCCGCACACTCTAACTCTCCACTGCCTCTCATTCATGACCGCCAGCTTCTCATCAACAAGCGCTGACATCTGCTTCTCCCGCTCCGAAGGATCTTTATATCCCAAGCTTAATGCTGATTCGATTTCGGGTTTGGACATCAACATCTTTTCAAAGGCATCAACAAGCTCCTCTTTCTCCTTACGCAAATCCTCGTATGCCCGGTCCCAGAGGCTTTGGCAAGGTTCAGCTTTTGGTTGCGAAGCCTGATTATGAACCTTAACTTAACCAGAATTCACTGCGCTGAAGACTGGCGGATCATATACTTCCGGACGGTTTCCAAGCCCAGCTTCAGCCTCATTTGCCAGGTTCGACCTCGACGGTACGGCGATCGACGAGGCTTTTGGGTTGGGTTTCGACTTTCTCTTTGTTCGCATCCATGATAGGCGATGCATTTTTGGGAGATACACAAATCGATGATAGGTGCTGTAGTCTACAGAAAGTACTCTGGGATGCGTAACTCGTTTTGCTCCATGGTACGGTAACAACAACAAAGGTGGCGTGCAGCTTCATACAATGATTTTGCGAAGATACAGGTGGAAATATTCGACTAATCTTATCTGCCTCGGCTAAAGCTACTGTACTGTGGCATACTGGAGCCTGCGTAAGGTAGATCTGAGTTTTCCAGCCTAGCACTGTCATAGCCACCATGGAGTTGATAACGATCCTGCCACGTGCCTGCCTGAAGTCTCACCGAGTATCTATATCCGCACATCTTGTACGGAGTGATACTGGTATATGTAACCAGTGACGAGATTGAGATATAAACGTGAACTGACGGTGGTAGAATAAAGTGACGGGAACAAAGAACAGCAGCGTACAAGTTCACAAAGAACGTCTACGATGTATGAAATGCCGCTTCAACGCAAGAGAATCTGCTCAGCTATCAATAATTTGCCGTCTGATATTGATTTCGACCTTTCACAGTCAGCCCCTTCATTTCTTCTAATCAGAACCTCAGAATTCTTAGCAATCAAATGTTGAGTCCACGTGAATGCTGGAAGAAGACGTTAGCCAGTCAAGCCTTGTGGGCTCGCAAGAAGTTACATCGATCACCTCCTTTACTCAAACAACCGGACGAGCATCTAAGAAATCAAGGAATGACCATGCCGCGAGGTAGTAGCGCTGAAATGTCGGAAGAAGGCCTGGCAGTTTCAAAGCAGTGAAGGAAGCGTTTTCGAAGCAACAGCCATCTGATGACTTAGATCATGTGATGATCGAACCTAGCAAGGTTCAGGAATCTGTAAGCGTACGAGATGCATTGTTCTTGAGCAGCAACTACATTCTTCAAACACCGCTTTCGAAGGACTGTAAAGCTCAGAGCCTGTCTGCATCGTGAAACAGAGAGCCTACCCAAAAATTGTGGAAATGAGCGCTCATCGTAATCAGTAGAGCTCATGCTTTAATTACGTCTTGTCGAATAAGAGGGATGGCCGGTATTTTATGCGCTGCGAATGGGAGAACTTTTTCGTGATCATGTCCAGAGGGGTACTGTATGTACAGCACACACGAAAGATACAACGACTTCTCATGGAGTCATGGTCGACTCGTCGATAATGCTCTAGTCAAGTGCGGTTACTGTTTTACAGTAGCACTGGGATATCACCCGATCTACAGATTTCCCCCGGACAGTAGAAATCAAGCATCGCCGAGAGCTGCTGCTCACGAATCCATATGAATGCGACAGAACGAGTATGTTGCGTTGATCATCAGTGGGAACGCGAAGATCCCAGAGTTGGTACTTCGTAAGAGATTTCCACGGGCTACGGAATTACTTTAGATAGCTTTCGAATTAGAGTTGCTTGGAAACGCAATTGCCACGAGTCGCGGGCCACGAGCCTCGCCTAGAATCACCAAAAGATCTTAGAACTAGTGAATTAGAAGTATCTAAGTAATATCTGCTTCCGAAGCACCCTGTCCTCCAACGCTTACAGCCTAATCAAAACCATTTATCGGCGTTTACATAGATGCCTTACCCCACCACTGCTCCTCCACTGCTGCCGCAGGAACAATCGTAGTTCCCAGCGGACTCCACTGCTAGATACACACCGGCTTAGAAAAGCAACGGGCTATTATTAACCGCAAGGTACTCCGTAGATCGCTTCGAATCCCCACCGACAACTCGGCCTAACTTCGCCTTCACTGCACGGTCCCACCAACCGCCCCGCCGCTCAAGGCGCCTGGCACGTCAGGCAGATTCACGAGACTGACCTTGCCTTTCAGTCATCTATACCTACGATAGTTCCATCAGCGCTCATTGTGCAGATTCTCATGAGCCTGCTACTAGCATAGACTTGGCCTGAGACGGAGACAATCCGATTGCCGAGTTGGGCCTTCTCTTCCCCCGGCGCTCAGCGTCGTGACGCTGCGCTTTTGATATGACGTCTTTCTTTGCAAAGATACGCTCCGGTGCTGTCAGTATATACTTCCTAGGCACCGAAATATTCCATATGAGCGCCCGTTTGCATGGGTAATCTAAAGGGAGATGGCCACGAGAATGACCAATGTCACTCACGATAAAGTCTGCGTGCTGACGGCATGCCTTACTCTAGGGAGCCTCGAGTCCAGCGACTGGATCACCGTCCTCCAAGAAAGATCCCAATGCGCCCATATTAACTCCGCTTGAGAAACACCTTGTGGATTATGGGCCTTTGCGCAACGATGGAAGTGATAAATTTTGGGGACTCGAAAATGTGAAGAACATGTCCGCTACTTGACAGCATGATATACTGACATTGGCCATTTTGTCTGCAGTTTGGCAACACATGGTACGCGGGCTGAGCTCCCTCGTGTCGAGTACGCAAAACTCATCGAATCTCTAGCTACTGCAACTCGATACTACAATGTCTTTACTATTCCGTTCCTTTCCGAGATCAGGTCATCAACTACCCCCAACGAACACCCTTAGAGACGATAAATACGATAGCTAATGGAGTACCCAAATTCGCTGCTAACACGGCCCCAGCGGCTGCTCAGAGCAACGCATTATCTCCTGCACGAGCCAAAACGCCAACACTTAGCCCTTCAGCACGCAATCCAGGTGGGCCAATGCCGCCTCAAAAGCCTGACGACAAGGAGGCACCCGACTACAAGAAAAAACAGGCCTTAGCTAGGGGACCACTCCTGAACCTGCATCTGGACAACGCAACCACTTATAGCATGCCCGAGTCGCTTTTCACAACTTTGAAGGATATCTTCGAGGCCATACTAGCAAACCCGTCGAGGACTGGTGTCATCCAGCCTACTAAATTCCTCGAAGTTTTGCGCAAGGAAAACGAGATGTTTAGGACTTCTATGCATCAGGACGCTCACGAATTCTTGAATCTTGTCCTGAATGAGGTCGTAGCAAATGTAGAAGCCAACTCGAAACAAATTGAGGCAGACAAGGGCATGAATGGTTCGGCAGAGGGTGATAGTTTCGAAAAGGCACTTGCTTCTGCGATGCCCGCTATCACAAATGGATCGCGGCCACCTAGCAACTCAGGTTGGGTGCACGATTTGTTTGAAGGAACACTGACGTCGGAAACAAAGTGTTTGACTTGTGAGAACGTCTCACAACGAGACGAAGCATTCTTGGATCTTTCGGTTGATCTAGACCAACACTCCTCGGTGACGTCATGCTTGCGGAAATTCTCCGAAGAGGAAATGCTTTGCGAAAGGAACAAGTTCCATTGTGATCGATGTGGAGGATTGCAAGAGGCGGAAAAACGCATGAAGATCAAGAGGTTACCAAAGATTTTAGCTCTGCACCTAAAGAGATTTAAATACACGGAAGACCTCCAGCGATTACAAAAGTTGTTCCATCGTGTTGTGTATCCGTATCACTTACGACTTTTCAATACGACCGATGATGCGGAAGACCCGGACCGGCTGTACGAACTCTATGCAGTGGTCGTGCATATAGGAGGGGGTCCCTACCATGGACATTACGTCTCAATAGTAAAGACACAAGATCGTGGTTGGCTGCTCTTTGACGACGAAAACGTTGAACCGGTGGACAAAAGCTATGTCAGGAATTTCTTCGGCGATCGACCAGGATTGGCATGCGCTTACGTCCTCTTCTATCAGGAAACAACCCTTGAGGCTGTGAGGAAAGAGCAGGAAGCTGAAGGGCGGGCGGCAGCTGCTCACGTGGTCCCAACGCCAAAGCCGAATCACGGGCTGGGTCTTAAGACTAATGGCGCATTCATGAACGGTCTACAACATGTACGAACCGCCGTATCACCACTTTCTGAAGACGATGATGGATATGACGGCCTCGATAAATCAGCCACGGAACCACCCGTAGTACTTCAGCCTCCATTAGAACCTCCTACCGCGCATGAGAATGTGACCTCGTTAACAGCTCTGCCGCCTGCCACAACCCCCACCAAAACCGACTCACAATCCAAGAAGGAGCGTGTTAAGGAAGAGAAAGAGCGGAAAGCGGCAGAAAAAGAGCGGGAAAAAGCCGAGAAGCTGAGGCTCAAGAGCGTTGAAATTAGAAGGAAAGAAAATGAGAAGAAAGAATCGGCAGACCTCAAAGCCGCGATGGAAACCAGCAAAACCTCGAAATCTGGAGAAAATCCAAAGGTTGCCTTTGATGCAGCGACCAACGGTATTACAGGGACTTCAACCCTGAGCAGATTCCGGCCAAATAGTAAAAGTATGAGCAGGAGACCAAAGTTTTGGGGTTCCAAAGATTCTAGGACATCGGACGAGACTACTGCCAACGGAGAAGAAGCTTCTGGCTCAGCTCTGCAGCCGCCGGAAAAGGCAGAGAAATCCAAAAATCGGTTTAGCAGCTTACGAAAGAAAACGTCGAATATGATGTTGTAATACTAGTGCGTGTCTAGAAGGCTCCGCCAAAGGGAGGTAATCCGAATACTGTCGAATATACAGCTATCTGCTTTTGGACAGATGCGTCTTCTTATTCATGATACCACCATCGGCGACGGTTTCACATGTGTATCATAGCGAATGTGCTTATAGAGCTCATGATACTTGGCAAACTGTGGGCGCTAAGTAATGGTACATTATTGTAGTATCTATATCTTGAGAGATAGGCTTGAGAGAACGATCTGAATTGATCGTTCTCGTTTTCCAGGCTTCAATGGTTCTGTTTAATCACCGAGTCATATGCAAATGTCAACGATTTATGTTCAAGCATTACACAATTGCCATGAAGCTGCCAAAGGGGCTCGTAAGATTGCAGCGAGTCGTTTTTCGTATATGTTGTGTACCTCACTGGTATTGTTGTCCATAACCACGGTCCCCTTTCGCAACGCCATACACCTATGCTATGCGCTACGGCCCATCTTCAACCGGCAATCAGATGCCTTCCTCTTCCAAGTCTCAACCCAGCACAAGCTCATAGGCAATGACCAACGTATTTATCACAATCAGCGGTACTAAAATCCCAACACATTAGCGGTAAACTCCCCGCTGCCCTTACTCACTCCCACGTCTCCCCGAAAGGACCTTAGAAAGAACGTCACTTACTTCTCATCAACGTCCTCACGCTTGATATCAGATTCACCAATTTCCCCTTCACGCTCGCTGCGTCATCTCTTGCGCCGCCAAAGGATGGCTCCGTGGGGGTGTTGCCCCATCCGACTGGACAACCAGAATACGTTAGCCCTGCATCAATGAGGAACACAGACGTAGAACAGCCTGCCTCGACGGCCCGTAGCGTGTATGATGCGAACAGACAGAAATTCAGGATGAGAGGGGGAAAACGTACTCCTCGCGAGGAATCGATCTTCCGAGAGGATGGCGACGGCGTTGACGAGAAGGATTGTGACTGGGGCGGTCAGTGCATCAGAAGCATGTTGTGAACGAGGTTTGTATACCGTAGAATAGGTTGCCGAGGCCAAAGAGCATCATCTTGTGAGGGTCGGATGCTGGAAAGCAGAAATAGTGGTCTGGCTCTCGTGGACTTTTCGAGCTCTCGCCTTGTAGGGCGTAGAATAGCGGTTTGTGGGGTTGCAAGGGGGTTGGTTCCTCTCGGACTCGAGATTTGAACATCTACTTTTCGACTATCGAGGGTATGCTTTTGTTGAACTGGAAGACCCGCCGACATGCGGCGTCATACAGGTATCCATATCCAAGGAATTTTATTTATATTGGGCAACATCCGGTACTAACTCTTTCAACAGATACCATGCTCGCCGCCCTCATCCCCCTTCTCATCCTCATTCATCTATTGCTCGCTCCGTACACGAAAGTCGAAGAATCGTTTAATATTCAGGCTACGCATGATATTCTGACCTATGGACTTCCACATAAAAACATAGTATCCAAGCTACGAGAACAATATGACCATCTTGAGTTTCCAGGCTCTGTCCCAAGGACATTTGTAGGACCGCTTGCTTTGGCTGCAGCATCATGGCCTTTTTCAAGCGTGGTGAAGGGATTTAATCAGCAGATACTCGGTGAGAGTGTTTCCCCTGCTGGAGTTTCAGATGTGGAGAAGCTTCGATGACAGCGTGCTGATCATAAAGATTGAAGTCAGGGCTATCCTCGGCCTGTTCAATGCCTTCTGCATCCTCTCTTTCCGTAATGGTGTGGCCAAAACTCATGGCAGAACTGCTGCCAATTGGTTTCTTGTTCTACAAGCAAGCCAATTTCACACGATGTACTACGCTTCACGTACCTTACCGAATTTCTTTGCTTTTGGTTTGAGTATGTCCATACCTTCCCCTCTATCTCTCAATATATATTTTAAATGTTATAAGCTACACTAGCCCTTCGTGATCTCCTGCCCTACTCCGCGGCCTCCCGATCCAGCATCCAACCTCGAGACCGCTATAAGAGAGCTTTGAAAATTCTCACCATTGTCGGCATTATATTTCGCTCAGAAATCGCTCTCCTGCTCAGCACACATACTGCCTATCTTCTCCTACAGCGACGCAGTCTACATCCTATCCACGACATCATACCTTCCGGCATGCTTGGCCTGCTAATCGGCCTCGGACTTACGATCCCAATAGACTCCTATTTCTGGCAACGACCTCTCTGGCCAGAATTCCAGGGCTTCATCTTCAACGTCCTTCACGGCGAATCCTCGAACTGGGGCGTTCAACCATGGCACTTCTATTTCTCATCCGCCATCCCCCGCCTCCTTTTCAACCCCTTAACGTTCACTGTGTGCATACCCTTCGCGCTTGCTGTCCAAGCGCTCCGAAGCCCAGCCCTCGATATCCTAATCCCCAATCTCGCATTCGTAGCACTCTACAGCCTCCAGCCCCACAAAGAATGGCGTTTCATCATCTACATTGTTCCCCCGCTCCTCGCCGTGGCCGCAGCAGGCGCATCCTGGATCTGGACCCGCCGCACCAAAACCCAGGCCTACCGCATCCTCTCCTCCGCCCTCATTGCCTCAACCCTCGCCTCGTTCCTCACAAGCTTCGCCATGCTCGCCATCTCCCGCCTCAACTACCCCGGCGCCAAAGCCCTAAATCGCCTGCATCAACTCGCCCCCCCTTCATCGGGTATCGTCACAGTCCACATGGACACCCTCACTTGCACCACCGGCATCACACGCTTCCTGCAACTCCCTTCTCTTCCGAACTCCAACATCACATTCCTCTACTCCAAAACCGAAGACCCCACCGCCCTCCTCTCCCCCACTTTCTGGTCCCACATCGACTACGCCCTCGCCGAATCTCCCCACGCGCCCCTAGGTAATTTCACCCCCATCGCCACCATTTCCGGCTTCGCAGGCGTGCGCTTTCTCCGCCCGGATGACGGCATAGACCAAATGTATGGCTGGATCGGCAGTATTTCAACCAAGGAGCTAGTGGGCAGATGGTGGGGGAACGTGACGGGGGCGGGGGCGAAGGGGAGTGATATCGGGTTTGGGGGAAAGATGCAGAGGAGCTGGAAATATGCGCAGGGGGCGGGAAGGCGGGCGACGCGGGGGTATTGGGTGAAGCTGAGGATGGAGCCGAGGATCTGGGTGTTGAGAAGGGAAGGGGGTGGCGGTGGTGGTGGTGGTGAATGAGGTACGATAACCCTGTAGGAATTCTTTGGACCTTCTCCTTTTCGAAGATTGTTATCAACCTCCACTGATCGAATTGAGCATTTCAATAATATCGTTCGTAATACTGCAAACACAAGGGAAAGAAGACGTGCAGTGCAGCCTGCACCCAATCTACCTACACTACAAACCCTCACTACATCCCACTTCGCCCTCTGCAACGTGTGAATCCCATGCACGAATCGTAAGCGCTCAGTCAGATTTACTCTCAACAGCGACGAACTGTCCCAAAGCCCCGTCCCTTTTGCATCCTACGCCCTACTTTTCTGCTTTCCTACCACCCCGCCTCCACTGTCCTTAAGAACCCAAACCCGGCTCCAAACAAAGCACTTGTGACCTCCCATAAACCGCTCTCAATGTTCATAAGGGCTAGGTAGAGAAGCCAGTCCGGAGAAATGGCGGCTCTGCCGTGATGTGCTCCCGCTTATTTGCTGCCAACCCGATTTTCCTAGCCCTAATACAGGAACACAAATCCCCTTCCCCAACCCACTCACTCCCACTTGAGATCCCAACCTATTCCTCCCCAGCCTGCCTTGTTCCCTCCCCGCCCTATCGCCTTGCACTCCTAAGGCCACCACCCCATCCTCCCATAACTCTCCACAACCTCCCTCACCTCCTCCACCCCCAACCTCTCCTTCTCCACCTTCCACCCCAACACCTCCCTCGCCCTCCCCCCATCAAGACACAAATCGCAATCCCTCAGCAACTCCTTCTCCATAAAAGGACTCAGCGGGCCCGGATTGCTGACCCCCTTCTCCTTGAGCAGTTCCGCCCACGGCTGCAGCACTTCTTCATTCACATCATCAACCACGCTGTCGAGGTTGAACCGCGCGAATTGGCTTATCAGCGTGCCCTGGAAGCCGGTGGTGATGCTGAAGATGGAGCTGAAGATCGTGGCGAGTGTGCCTTGGGAAGTATCGCCGCGGTCGACGATGTTGAAGGCACGGTTGGGTTCCGAGTTGTTGGTGGGCGAGGCGCACCATTGGGCCGCGGCCCAGGCGGCCGTGCAGACGTCCTGGACGTGGACGGTGTTGACGCGGAGGTCTTTGCCCCAGAGCCATTTCATTTCCTTGCCCTGAGCCTCATAGACGCGGGCGAGACATAAGCCTCTTGCCAGGAAGCCTACGTCGTAGGGACCATAGACGTGCGCGAGGCGGAGGACGGCGTATTTAAGTCCTTCTGTCTTTACCAATTTTTCTAGCTCTTCTTCAGCTGTAAGTTTGTGTTTTGCGATTTTGGTCCATGGTTTCGTAGGAGCGTTTTCCTTGCAGCCGCCTGTAGAGATCGTTGATGATGAGGGGGGTTTGTAGACCATTCCCGTGCTGAATTCGACGAGGGCAGGGGTTTTGCGTCGGGCGCATTCGCGGGCGAGGTTGATGGAGAGGGCGACGGAGCGGGCAGTGTAGACGGAGTCGTCTTGGGAATAGCGGGTTTCTCCGCCGCAATTGAAAACATAGTCGAAAGAGCGACCGGATGGGAGGGTGAAGATTTTTGGTAAGGATTCTATGGGGGAGGGGTGGTTAGAATCATCTAGGGCGAATGGAGAAAGCGGAGGGAGACGCACGTTCTCGGCTGGCATCTGCTTGCATGAACTTATCTGGCGAGCAGGCTTCGGTAAACTCAGGTGCAAGACGGGCGAGCTGGGGGAGAACTTTGTCGACTAGCCGGACTTCAGAGGCAAGATTGTTCTTATGGATATGGAGGGCGAGGAAGCGACCAATGTAGCCTGCAATGGGATCAGTATCAGCCATGACTGGCGTAGAGAAGACATGTTGAATGCTTTGACAGGAAGGACGTACCTAGCCCTCCGACGATGAGAACCGCAGGTCTATCATCCTTGGCTATGGATGCGGAGGTTGCTTCGGCCGTAACTTCATGGTTTCCTGCGTCCGCCATAGCTGCTCGTGTGTTCAGCGTCTTCGGGTCTATGCTGAACTGAATGCGCTATGGAGTGGAGACGTGGACGATGATGGAGATGTATTTCTAATTGCTGCATATACGTGCAGGACATGGAGATACAGGTACTCTTATACAGACGCTGAAATTCCAACAGAAGGGTGGATGGAGGTAGATGCAGGTTGTTATTACAATGCAGGAAGGCTCGACTTTGGAGCAGCAGCTGATCGAGTGGACACTGCACTCGCTCCACGCCAGGGGATCCAGTCAAATCAGACGGCCTCACCGGTCAACCCAGAGAACGGGTGACACAGGCAGCTGATATCTCCAGTTGAAACAAGATAATGAAGCGATTCAAAAAATCCAAATGGTATCGTTGAGATGCCAAGCTTTGTGGTTCCTCAGACGGGTACCTGATTTCTTAGGGGCCGTGGGGGGTTAGTGGTTGTACCAACATGTCAAATTACTCCTACCTGCCTATGACGTTGTTTCAGAGGATGGCGGCATTGGAAAGAGACTGACTTCTAATTCGACAGTCGTTTGGTTTTGATATTGATTCGTCCTATTCAGGAACGAGAGGATTACAGCCTCATATCGAATTCATGCATGGACAAACTCCTCATCTTACGCATCCTTGCATCGAGAATCCCTCGTGCATGAGGAAACGTTTGAAGGAGCTGCACAGGGGTGGTTGGAACTCAGACGTCTTCTCAGAGCCATTCAAAACAGTCTCCCACGCTGTCTCATCTTTAGAATAGATTAGCAGGAGCGTTCGCGTGATGCCACAAACTTTGATTTTGCAATGCTATCTATCTATCTAACGGATGCAATGAAGATGCAACGAAGCAACAGGTAACAAGAGCTGTGTGCGCCTCCATCAGGATGTGCTGGTACCATCCCGTTCACACACCTCGGCTTGGCCATTACTCGGCCTTATCTCATGAGGAGAAGAAAAGGGCCCCAAGCCCTTGATCAATGCAGAATGCCGACGGAAACTCCCAACCTAGAACTCCCAGTCTCCGTCTACCGATTTGATTGCCCATTCGAATTTCTCCCGTAGGGTTTTCGAAAAGAACTTTTCAATCGGCACTCCGTACTTCTTTGAAAATACGACGGTCAGACGGGGATCAATGTAATTCTGTTTCAATGTTAGGGGGAATAGCAGTGCCCAGAAGCGGAGGGTACCTACAATCTTAGATGTGCCCAGCGCAACCTCCTTGTTGCTCTCCTTATCCTCGGCCTGCAAGAGCATAGTCTTGATACGTTGATCGACTTTCTCGAGGTTGTTCTCGAGCTTCTCAACCGTTGGCCCCTTGCCTTCAGCCTCAACTTTGCCGGTCTTATTTTCCTTTTTGAACTTCTTGGCCAATTCATCTGCAACCTCAAGTCGTTCGTCCAGCTCTTTAGGCTTCATCTCCTTGTCTCCCTCTGCCTTGAGTTTTTCATTTTCCTTAGCGAACTTCTTGTCAATCTTCTGGCGCGTCTCTTCCACCAAGTAATTTTGGTGCTCATGGATCCATTCCTCATCTAGCTCATCGTCAAGCTCGAAAAAGTTCGCGCCATTTCTTTTCATGAACTTCTGGTCTTTCTTGATCTTCGGATCAACATCGATCATCATCTGCTTGACACGCCACTTTTGATACTTTAGTCCTTTGATTCGGTCACCAAGCTTTTCCATCTGTGCGCCATGCCCAGCAGCTACAGTACGTTTGTGGTTGCAGAGGATTGCGACTTTACGGTTAGCATCGTTGTAATCTTTGATCTTTTCTATTATGGTACCAGAGGACTTTAGATCCCGTAGGAGAGTCGACATTGTGAAGGAAGCGTTGTAGGTACGGAATACCTTAGCAGTCAGGCCGGTCATGTAATTTGAGAGATGCTTGTTCAAGCTACTAGTCTGTTCAGTTGTCAGCTGTGAGCTGGTACAAACTCGCGGCCTCACGTACGGTGAGGCGGTCAAATAGTTCATCTTGCTCTCCTTTGTCTCTCTTGAAAATCTTCAAATTTTTAAAGACTTGAGGGTCCACTTCGACCTCGTCGTAGAATCGGATGCTGTCCTTTCCAAGAAAGTCGAAGATGACAGTATTCGGAGGTTTGAGTGTTACATGCTCGATCTTGAGCGAACAGCAACCAACAGTATCGGCCTCGTCCTCGCCTTTCTCATTACCAGCACGAAGGGCGAACTTGTCGATGAGATAAACAGCCGTTGCTCGTTGACGGTTGGCCATCAATTCATCTTTCATTTCCCTAGTGTAGTCTTTGCGGATCTGATCGATGTGTTTCTGAACTCTTAGCTAGACTCACTAATACAGAGGAACTACGGATTCTCACCTTGAGCTCTCGTGCCTTTTCAAACTTCTTATAGTCGCTCTGGCCCTTGACATCTGAGTTGGCAGCCAGCATAACATACTTGTAGGCACCGTTGATGTTCTCTTGCCACATTGCCAGCCAAGTACCCTCTTGATCGTGCTTGATATCCTTCCAGCGATGGCCTTCAGGAGGCGCAGGAACGGTAGCTTCGTCGCCGATGTTGATTGTGATCTGCTCAGGAAATACCCTTGCCTTGACCTTGCCAGTCTTTGGATGCTCGCCTCGACCGCGGAACAGTCCAGGAGGTTCGACTCGGAAATTCCCTACCTTTTGCTTACGGCCATCCCACATACAGTACATATATGGCGCCTCAGCAGCATCTTTCTCTGCCTTTAGTCTCTTCTTCTCTGCACCAGGAAGGGCCTTTTTCTCGGTACGTTGGGCGTCGTAGTAATCAAAAATAGGTTGGAAGTCACACTTGGTGAATTCTTTAATGTTAACCTTCTTGCCGTCCCTGTCTTTTGCGCCGCCCGTCTCCTCAAGAGTGTCCTGAAAGTCCTTAAAAAAGTTTTTTACGAAAGTCGGATTCTCAACGTTGTGGGTAGAGTTCAGCATAGCTCCAAAAAATCCAGCAGTCTCTTCGGCTTCTGGAGCCATCGTGACTGGTGACCCATCATAGCGCATTTGAACATTCTTTGGTAGAGGTTCGTAAGGCGGAGGGAAGACGACGCCGGCATGTTCAAGTGTGGTCCATTTGGTGGTACCGTCACCTTTGGTAGGGTCCTCCCACCAACGGTACTCTTCCTCTTCCTCTTCGGCCTCTTGATCTTGCTCCGTCTCTTCTTTCTTCAAAGTTTTGCCTTTCGATTCTTTCTTCACAGGAGTTGAAGTAGACTTATTCTTGGTTTCCTTTCTGGCGGACTGTTTCCGATTAAGTAGCACGTCATCGTCATCGTCTTCCTTCTTTACCCCATTAACTTTCGGTTTCTTGGCAGGAGCTGATTTTGGTGTGCCATTCGCCTGCAATTTTTTGGTTTTCTTTTTCGCAATCGGTTCATCGTCGTCGTCACTATTCTCCGTTTTGGTCCGTTTTTTCGGCGGAGCAGCGGAAGCCTTCTTTTCTTCCCTCCGTAAAGCCTTAGCTTCCTTCTCTGCACGCTTCTCGATATTGGCCTTCTGCTGTGCGAGCTTTACACCCAGAGGAGTATCGGAATCTTCGGATTCGCCGATGGCTGTCTCGCTTGCTTTGGGAGGCTTCTTCAGCACTATGGGTTTACCCTGAGCCGTCTTAGAAACAAGCGGAGCATCGTCTGAGTCTGAGTCGGGTTCGGCTTTGATTTTGGAAACACGTCGCCGTTTGCTCTGTGACAAGTCAGATACCTCAGTCTCATGGTTCACACGCCTAACAGCATACCAAAGGCTTATCGTCATTATCATCCTCTCCGCTAGATTCTCTATAGCTCTTTGCGTTACTGTGGCGAGATTTACGTTTGCCGTTGGTCTCTGGGACCCCGGTCCCGGGCTTATCTATATCCATTTCTTCCAACGGACCATTACGGATTGATATTCCCGGTGCTGCATTTACAGCATCAGGGTTTGCCTTGTCCATTACTCGGTCGAGGCTTTTGGGGATGGTGTCCTTCGACTTGTGAACATTCCCTAACAGCATTCGAATGCAATCAGTAAGTGTCTATGGTGACTGATAGATATCTGAAGGAATATAGAAAAGCAGGATTGAGGTACTAGTGAACATGGACATGCAATCAGAGGCGACTTGCGCAAGTAAGGATTCAGGCGCCAAATCAGCTGATGGAGCTGACATTGCAGTAAAATAATCCACTCACGGTTCGTATTGACTCCATTAGACTTGGTCCCATTTGCCAAAGGGACGTCATCATCTGAAGAGCTCATGGTGCTGGCGGTGAAGCTGAGAACTCCCAGGGCCGCCTGGGGGTTCTTCAATATTAGACGTGTTTCGGTGAGTTGGAGGACCAAGTAGCCGACGCAGTAAAGTAGAAGTCAACACATGCAAAATATAGAAAAGACAGTAGTGACACCTGGTCGTAGAATGAAGAGGGTGTATTTGGGTTGCGCGAGACAAAGCCCTCCAAGATTGAGCGAAGTGAATGTATTGAAGTGAATTCCGAAGAAAGAGAAATGGAGGCTTAAAGTTGACGGGAAACCATGAGGAAAGCGCAAAGCGGATATTCAATCCTGATTGGCTAGAGGATCCGGGAAGCCGAAATGGGACTAGTCACCACTTGCTCCATGCGAACGTCAGATCTTCCTCGAACGCGGAGGTTCTGGTACGCGACATTGACCATTGACTCAATTACTGACTGCAGGTCAAGTGCGTTCTCAGCTCTTTTCCTTGTCACTACATTTACGATGCTTTCCCGAGGAGCCCGACCGGCCATGAGGGCTGGAGCTGCGGTATCCGCCCGGTATGTTCTCCCCGCAAGCTATCCAAAACCCAAGCCCAAGTAGACCTTTCCAGAAATTTAATGATCCCTGAGAACGACACTTATGCTTCTTACACAATTTTGCTGAGGGTGCTTGTTATAGGCCGGTCGTCGCCAATGTCGCCGGATTCGCGACTCTTCGAGAAATTGAAGGCCGTCTAAAATCCATCCGTAACATCGAGAAGATCACCAAGACTATGAAGATCGTTGCCTCCACCAAGCTGACAAGAGCTCAACGCGCAATGACTGAGTCTCGAAGTTACGGAGAGACCTCGAACACGGTCTTTGAGAAGGCGGAAACAAAGGCAATGGAGGACCAGGGAAAAAAGACATTGATCATCGTTGTCAGTTCCGACAAAGGTCTTTGCGGCGGTATCCACTCTGGTCTCACTAAGGCAACGAGGAGGATGCTGGCCAAGAAGCCTGACGCTGATCTTGCTGTGATTGGAGAGAAGTCAAAAGCACAGTTAGGAAGGGCAAACGGCAAAAACATGGTGCTTAGCTTTGCTGGCGTTGGAAAGGATGTGCCGACATTTGCGGATGCTCAAGCCATTGCCGACCAGATTTGTCTACTGCCAACGGACTACGATGACGTTCAGATTATGTACAACAAATTCATCAACGCTCAGAGCTACGAAGCTACTCCCCTTCAAGCTTTCTCCGAAGAAGCTATTGCCAACTCACGTAAGCTCCATCCCGGGCTTCCAAATGATTTTCCCTAACAACGAACTAGCCAACTTTTCGGCCTTTGAAATTGACGACGAAGTTCTCGCCAACCTCCGGGAATATGCCCTTGCCAACTCGATATACTGGGTGAGTCCATGGTATTTGCTATCTTCTGAACCAGTTGCTCACGAATAAAATAGGCACTTGCCGAAGGTCACGCATGCGAGCAGTCAGCGCGCCGCAATGCCATGGACGTAAGTGCAGCGTTCCTCTACGCATTGCTAGCAAACTCTACGACTAATACTCGGTCTATAGAATGCCTCAAAGAACGCAGGAGACATGATCACCAGATTCCAAATTCTATTCAACCGTACCCGTCAAGCCGTCATTACTGGAGAGCTGGTGGAAATCATCACTGGAGCGTCTGCGTCCGAAGATCAATAAGCAATGTACAATATTTCCTAGTAACTAGACTCTGCATCAGAACCGATACAAGTTTCCAATATCAAGATCCTATAGTGACAGCCCGTTTCCCCAACCCCACCAAACTTCACATGCTCTCCCTGCTTACCCAATTCACCCGCTGCACCAGAGATCAATTAGAAAAGCACTTTGAGCGATGGCTTCTTGTCAGCGTTATTTACAATATAATCTTGATATTCGAAATTGGGCTCGTAGACGGCGGATCCCTCAGCAGTTCAGTACGAGTTAAACAACAACAAACGATGTGATCATAGCAAGGTAATAGGGAGGGTAAGGTAGCGACGATTGAAAACTTGGGCCGAAGATTAAAAACCTTGAAGGCTTTTCCATTTAGAAAACCTTCTATTTCTACAAACATCACTCCCATTAAGGTATTGTTCCAATTACCTTCCTTCCGGTCAACCCGTTCCCTGATAGATTTTCGATTTCTTTGTAGCTGTGCAACTAAGACTCGGTTGAAGGAATTGTTCAAAGGCCTTTTCAGTTGGACAACATTCCATTTTGACATTATATATTCGTACTGATTTTTACTCTAGTTATATTTCTTCTGATCAGTATGTTTTCAGATGAATCTTTGCTTATGCAATTCGGACTGAGGTTTCGTTCAGCAACCAGGTTACTTTCTGTATATTGGAATTGGGCTGTAGACACGTCTAATGGAGACCTGCAGTGCAATGCAATGCAGACTTTAGACTGTTGTTCATGACGCGTTGAATGGGTTGTTCAGCGATGCTAGCGAGGCTTACGGTGAGATATGCCTGTGAGATAGAAAGTTCAGTAGGGTAGCAGAAGATTGTCCTCACAGTGAGATGTACCTATGATGAATCGAAATTAGCAGAATCTTTGAAACTTGCCTAGTCGCTTCGGGAGCACGCAAGTCTTCCAAATTCGGACGCAGGAAAGACAACTCTCGAGGCCCAACGTATTGTCACTCCCTGGAACAAAACTTGTATTCAGATTACAGCATAGGGGCTGGAGAACTAAAGAGAAACAAATGCAAGCTCTAGCGCATACCCTTGGCATCGAGAAGGGCAAAACAAGTATCGGGATGCTTCGAGCCCATAGGAGACACAATCGTGACAATACGATGCACAAATACACGGTTGTAGGATGGTCTCGGTGCTTCCCCCATACTGCGGTATGGAGTGTATGATGCAAAGTCTCCCAAAGACGGCACGGAAAGATGACCACATAGCTTGGTTAAAGTGAAGCTCAATAGCCGTACCCAGGAAGCTCATCTGCAAATATGGAATACGCGCGTCGAACAAGTGCAGGACAAGCGAAAGGTCAGGATTCACTGTCGTATTGAGGGTAGCTGCTAATGCTGATATCCACCCAGCGTGGCAGACAAAACGGTTCCCGCACTGGCTCTGATGATTATGATGATAACGACAACCAATCTTACTCTGGCTCAGAGGCCATAGAAACAAACATTAGTGCTCAGGTTCTCCCCAAAAGGCGCCGTCGATCAGACGGTCCGTAGTGCTCGGGCAGCTAACCAGGCGGCAATCAATATCTCTCTGGCCAATGTAGAAGCAAGATTCTTAGATACCTGATCATGACAAGTTGCTCCTAGATACGAGTATGTGACGGATAGGCTTTACTTATGAGGATATCCGAAGCGAGGCGCTGCCTTCTAGGAGCACGAACGCCTTGAGATCAAGGTACGGCAAAATTAGTCCGCATGAAACAGATAGGGCTCGACTTGGAAACGAAGATACAAGAGCCCCGGAACCGCCCAGTGTTCGCATGCGCCGACAAGACCGTTCTACCGAGGAAATTTTCAAGGAGTCCCGAAACAAAGGTCATGCTAGGAACAACATAGCCCAACACAAGGGCTACGATTCTGGGCACGATGACTCTGAACCTAAATTGGAAACAGCCAGAGTAATCAAATTGAAATCGGAGATCTTGGCACCTCCGGACGTCAATTCCGGACGCTCAGGCCAATCTCACCACGCACTCGACGATCAAATAAGACGATTAAGCATAGTTGAGAACGATCCGGATCGGTGGACAAAAGCGGAAGACGAAAAGCACCAAGGGCGTGATTATCCAAATGATTGGTGCCTTCCCTGATCGTTCTTCGAATGCTGTTTTTCATCACGTGCGCGAATTAGTCTTTGGGGAAAGCAATGGTCCAGAACTCGTAGCAGAGAAAGATAAAACTCTTCTACAACGCCTCGAAAGGCCGGATGCCGCCTAGAAATAGCTTCAATTAGAGTACAGGCCAGATTGGACGGGTGTCTGCCATTTTCAGTCAGGAATCGGAGTAGGCTTATTTGACAGGAGGCCTGCTTGTTCCGTCATTCCTATCCCTTATTTCTTCAAGCCAATAATATCATCGCTGGCGACCCGCATCAGGTCTTTGTGGTCGTGGAATGCGAAGCTTCCCAGGATTCTCGTCCGACATGGCTCTGCCGACCTACTTGCTCATTGTCCAACACATGATTGACCATATTATGACAATTCTGCTGGAAAGTATATCCATATAGGCTAAAAGAAATCAGAACAGTGACGAGCAAATCTTCTCCAATGGCCATTCTTCAGTACAATAGTGATTTCAAAGCTATGTTAGAACTGTTATGATGATCCAAAACTGCACCCTAATAGTGAGGTCGATTTCTGAGGTGCGGTTTCAGGGGTAGGCGGAGGCGGCGTCGGATTTGGAGGCGGCTGTGGGACGTAACGCTCAGAGTCGTGGCAAATCAATTTCATACAGTCATGCCATGTTATTTAGGGGGGATGGTTGTCCCCTGTCAGGGTTTCGAAGTAACGGTAACCAACAGGGAGTAGATAGATTCCGGAGGCATCTGTTAGAGGAAGTATTGTCAACTTCGGACTCAATTTGTAATTCCATTGCCCCACTCACCGGGAATATGTTCTCAATTGAAGCCGTCCGTTAGAGTTTAGAATCGTTTCAGCCGCTATCTCGAGGTCTGAGCAATAGAAGTAGAGGAAGCATTCGGACGACCTTATATAGAATAAGATCTAACAGCATTTGCGGCATACAGCAACACACTGAGGTCGTCAGAGACTTAGCGTTTGCTATAGTAGGCAAACATATGGTTGTATTTGGCCGTTGCTAATGCTACGCAACAGCACAGCATAGCTGTAGGACCAACGCATCACAATGTTGAGCTGAAGCGATTGATACTACAAGCGTAGATTCGATTTAATCACTTCGGGTGCAAATCAGCCACTTGATGTCCATGGCAGTCCTAGATTCCTCATCTCTACGGCCAAACGAAATAGATAGTCCAAGCTATTACAGATTAGCAACGCCGATCGATGGTTGGTAAACATGCTCGCCTTTCTGCTTGGGTCTTCGCTTTATGGACATTATCACCCCAAACATATCTGATGCCATCAGTAGTGAATCCTGGAAAGCCAGAATGACTTACACGCCATGCCTCCGGACGAGCACGGCATAGGTATCCGGGTACTTTTCCATTGCCTCTTCTAGACTATGAGTAAGATCCTCCTCACTAAGGCCACGATCAGCTTCGCCATTATTCTCCCATTATCACCTTTAGAAAAACCTACTGTGCGGTATTTTCGATGATTGGCACGCGAAGTCTGTCAAAGTAGCCCAACATTCCCGGTTTTCCCTTTCCCTTCGGGATACCTTTAATCTGTTCAATCATCTCTACTTCAAAGCAATTCTCGAGTGTAGATTTATGGTTTCCTTTTGCATCCCTCTCCACGAGCAAGGTAATTAGGACTGCCCATTGACTGTGAGTATGAATACAGCAGCCAGCTCCCGTATCAAACGCAGCAAGGAACAACGGTGTACATGCAGACGGCTTGAGTACTGAAGGTTTGCGAAGATATGAGCGGGTGGAATAATCCATGACGAACATGTCTTCGGGTTTCATCAATTCTTTCTGCACACCAGATGGTGCGATATATATGTGAGGCCCGTGGACGATTGAAGTCCCACCGCCTGTACCGGTCACCCACCCTAGAAGATAGAAGTTGCGGCAAAGAGTACAAATAAGATTTGCCGGATGTTGCGCATCGATAGATCTGATGAGATGATCATTTGGGTCCAACTCGCTTCCGCTTTTGGCTGCCATGACATTAGACGTTTGATGCAGGGAAAGGTCTTGTGCCTTCGAAGCCTCCTGATCCACTTGTAGGTGAGTCTACTTTACAGACTTTGTAGTTGGCAGGTCGGTGGTGGAGGTGATTGTAGGGACTATTTGATTGGACTGATTTCGCGGGTGTAGCCGGCAAGCGCTAGCTCTTTGTGGCATCTGGACGGAAATTTGTGGATTTCTTCAGAAACAAAGTCAAGGTGTCCTCTTCTCAGAGCTAGGGTAATTTAAGCGCATAAGCTTTATCAACTACCACTTCGTCCCTTTCTCCCATTCATTGATCTTCTCCACATACTCCAAGTCATTTATTAATTGCACCTCCTGAGGTATTAGTGCTTTCAATAGCATACCTTCAAGATGCGTCTTAATGCAGTGCTGGCAACAGCACTTTACTCCGCCGCCGCTCTGCTGGGTCAAGTGCACGCAGACGATGAAGCTGCAGAGTCCTCCTCTACGTCGGTAGCAGAATCTTCTGCAACCGTACCTGTAGAGAAGCCAACCTTTACGGTAAGAGCTAGCCCCTCGCTGACAGCTCTTCATGGGCTTCTTCGGAGCTCGGTCTATAAGATCTTTGCTAATCCATCAACAGCCATCCAATATCAAAGCACCCTTCTTCGAACAGTTCACAGATGATTGGGAATCGCGGTGGTCCCCTTCTCACGCGAAGAAAGAGGACTCAAAGACCACAGAGGAGTGGGCGTACGTGGGCGAGTGGGCCGTTGAAGAGCCCCACGTTCTTCCGGCCATTGTGGGTGACAAGGGACTTGTCGTAAAGAACCCCGCTGCTCACCACGCTATTTCCGCCAAATTCGACGCGAAAGTCGACAACAAGGGTAAAACCTTAGTGGTTCAATACGAAGTCAAGCTACAAAGTGAGAGGCCTTGGTCAACAGTTGGCTATGCATGTGCTAATATTGTAATGCAGACGGCCTGGAGTGTGGTGGCGCCTACATGAAGCTTCTCCAGGACAACAAGAAGCTTCACGCTGAAGAATTCTCCAACGCCTCTCCATATGTTATCATGTTTGGTCCCGACAAGTGCGGTGCCACGAACAAGGTAAGATATTATTTGGTCCATAGTCGAATACTGCTAAAGTATATCATAGGTACACTTTATCTTCAAGCACAAGAATCCCAAGACTGGCGAGTACGAGGAGAAACACCTTAAGAGCCCTCCAATGGCCCGCATTGAGAAGAAAACCTCTCTATATACCTTGATTGTCAACCCAGACCAGACTTTCGCTATCAAAATTGATGGAGAAGAAATGAAGAAAGGCAGTCTTCTTGAGGACTTCGACCCACCAGTCAACCCTGAAAAGGAAATTGACGATCCAAAGGACTCCAAACCCGAGGATTGGGTTGACGAGGCCAGAATCCCTGATCCAGACGCGAAGAAACCCGAAGATTGGGACGAGGAAGCTCCCTTTGAGATTGTTGACACCGAGGCTACAAAACCCGAGGACTGGCTTGAAGATGAGCCCACCATGGTACCAGATCCAGAGGCTGAAAAGCCAGAAGACTGGGATGACGAAGAAGACGGTGACTGGATTCCCCCGATGGTACCAAACCCCAAATGTGAAGAGGCCTCTGGCTGCGGTAAATGGGAACCGCCAATGAAGAAGAACCCCGACTACAAGGGCAAATGGTCTCCAGAGTACATTGAAAACCCCGCGTACAAGGGCGTCTGGAAGCCGAGGACGATCAAGAACCCAGGTTACTTCGAGGACAAGACTCCAGCAAATTTTGAGCCCATGGGAGCTGTGAGTACACCGTTTAAGAAATTAGGGAGACACCGCTAATGATTACAATAGATTGGTTTTGAGATATGGACGATGCAGAACGATATCCTCTTCGACAACATTTACATCGGTCACTCCATCGAGGACGCAGAGAAGCTCAAGGCGGAAACCTGGGATGTCAAGCACCCAATTGAGCTTGCCGAAGACGAAGCCACGAAGCCCAAGCCTGCCGACCCACCGAAGTCTCCTATGGACTTGAAGTTTATGGATGACCCAGTCCTCTACGTGCGTGAGAAAGTTGATCTATTCATGACCATTGCCAAGAAAGACCCTGTCGAAGCCATCAAATTTGTCCCTGAAGTTGCTGGAGGTATTGGTATCCTCGCCGTTACCCTTATCGCAGTCATCATCGGCGCAGTCGGTATAAGTGGAGCGAGCCCACCTCCGCAAGTGAAGAGCGCCGCGGAGAAAGTCAAGAAGACCGCCCTTGACGCCAAGGATCAAGTCATGGACGCCGCAGCTTCTGGGGCGGACAAGGCGCAAACAGAGATCAACAAGAGGACTACCAGGTCGTCGGGAGCTGCAGCAGAGTAGACGACTCATCAAACGTCCCGCGGGTCAAGATTTACTTCTGGTATCAGACGGTTTGGAGGATTTGTAAGACTGGCTTGAGTAAATGGGGAAATGAGGGTGAAGCATTTGATTTGGACGAGCATTTTGCACATCCCGATCTTGTCTTGCTGGTTTCTTTGTACAGTACTTGAGCAGCAGAGAGTATGGCAATTTCGCAACCGATTACTTCTCTACCACTTCTGTCATCCCAAGTTTGATGACATGATGTGTTGATATCCTTCGTACGTAGACTCGAATTGCCCCGATGCTCGGGACATTCCCCGCTGTGCCCGCCTCCCCGCCAAATCGACATCATTCTCCAAATGAGCTCGTCTGCCCATGAAATCAACAATATTTCTAGCCTCAGTACATCTTGTCCTTTGTGTTGCTCAACACTAGGGAACTGGCAATGGCTGCACAAAAAATCATCTTTAGATCCATCATAACATTCACAACTCGACAACCAACACCACGCTTGCTACCGAGAAGAACTAGAGCACCTTTATCTCCGAGACCAAGCTTGATGGCTACCAGAAATCTTCACGCCTCGGCGCAACATCTCAAACCTGCAGCTGCAGCCACAGCGTTGGGCTCCCCTACCGAGTACCCTACAACTCACGAGCAGATCAGCTCCCCAGCCGATACCCAGAACTTCCTCGACAATCAATTCTTACCCTCCAAGGCCTCACAATGGATTGACTTGCATGACCCAGCAACCAACAACCTGGTCACTCGAGTCCCCCAGAGCACAGTTGAAGAGCTCGACGCGGCCGTCGAAAGCGCCAAGAAGGCATTCCCGTCATGGCGGGCAACAAGCATACTTCACAGGCAGCAGATTATGTTCAAGTTCGTTGCATTGATACGGGAGCATTGGGATAGGTTAGCTGCAAATATTACTTTGGAGCAAGGGAAGACGTTTGCGGACGCAAAGGGTGACGTGCTGAGAGGACTGCAAGTTGCGGAGACAGCATGTGGGATTACGACGCAGATAACGGGAGAGGTGCTGGAAGTTGCAAAGGATATGGAGACGAGGAGTTATAGATTACCGCTTGGAGTTGTGGCGGCAATATGCCCTTTCAGTGAGTGCCTCGTTCAGGACGTGGACCTTGAGCTGATTTTTCTTTTTAGACTTTCCTGCTATGATTCCATTGTGGTCCATTCCCGTTGCCACAATCACCGGAAACACCCTCATCCTGAAACCCTCGGAACGAGATCCGGGCGCCGCGATGATCCTCGCTGAACTTGCCCGGACTGCTGGCTTTCCAGACGGCGTCATCAACATCGTCCACGGCTCCGCTAAGACAGTCGACTTCATAATCGACAATCCAGACATTAAAGCCATAAGTTTCGTCGGCAGCAACAAAGCTGGAGAGTACATCTACACCCGCGGCTCCGCTCAGGGCAAACGGGTTCAAGCCAATTTAGGTGCGAAGAACCATGCCGCCGTGGTCCCGGATTGCAACAAGAACCACGCTTTGAATGCGATTACGGGAGCAGCTTTCGGTGCGGCGGGGCAACGATGTATGGCACTCAGTGCGCTTGTTTTAGTTGGCGAGTCAAAAGACTGGGTGCCTGAAATCGCAGAGAGAGCAAAGAAATTAAGCGTTAATGGTGGTTTCGAAGAAGGCGCAGATCTTGGTCCCCTGATTAGTCCACAGAGCAAACAGCGAATCGAGAAGCTCATCGCCAGCGCCGAAGAAGAAGGTGCGACGATTCTTCTGGATGGACGAGGCTACAGTCCAGAGAAGTATCCTAATGGCAACTGGGTCAGTCGTCACCCCCACCCGTTTCAAACCCCCTCTCCAAACAAGGCGAAACCTAACATCTTCACGCACTGCAGATCGGCCCCACAGTGATCACAAACGTCAAACCGCATATGCGCTGCTACACCGAAGAAATCTTCGGCCCAGTCCTCGTCTGCGTAAACGTCCCTACCCTCGACGATGCCATCGACCTCATAAACGCAAACGAGTATGGCAATGGCGTCGCTATATTCACGGGCAATGGTAGTATCGCCGCTCGATTCCAGCGAGATATCGAAGCCGGTCAAGTCGGTATCAATGTTCCCATACCAGGTGAGTCCCAGATACCATCCCTCATACATACCCCTATTCATCCCTTTCAACGAGAAAAAAATTCTTCTTAATGTGCTGATAACTTATCGCCCGGTCTAGTACCCCTACCAATGTTCTCCTTCACCGGCAACAAAAAATCCATTGCCGGCGGTGGAGGACACACGTTCTACGGCAAATCCGGAATCAATTTTTACACGCAGACGAAGACGGTGACGAGTCTGTGGCGGAGCGAGGATGCGGTGGCGGCGAGGGCGAGTACCGAGATGCCGACGCATAGTTAGGCGTGTAGTTTTGGGGGATTTTCTGTAAATACTCCGTAAAAATTTGAATGTTACGAGCGTGTGGTATCTATCGTATTTCTCTCTGTGTACTTGTAGAACGTGTTTTGATCCTGCAGCTTTTTCTACCTTTCCTCCGATTCCTAGTAATTCACCCCCCCACTGGACTGTTTTTCTCCCCACAATCATCTCCCCCTCCAAAACTTTTCCTTCCAAAGAATATTTCATCCTGCCTTTTGCTCCCTTTTGAAACAATGTTTTTCCCTCACCACCACCCACACCCACACCCGGTCCATCCCGGCTGCCTCCTCCACACCTACATATACCGTCCCTACCTATATAACTTTGCGGATTTCGCACTCTTGGGCTCGATTGGCAATCTTTGGGCGTCAAAGGGAGGGAGAAGGAGGGTTGGAAGGGGGGTGTAGAGGGTGTGTGGGGGAAAGGGGGTATTTGGAGGGGGTAAGGGGTAAGGGAAGGGAAGAGGTGAGCGCTGGGATGATTGGCAAGGAGGTAGGGATGTTGGGAATTGGGGAAGGGGGGAAGTAGTTAGGTCTAGTGGTGTGGGTGTACGCTGGGTGCTTTTAATGAAACCTTTTAGCTATGTGCTGAAGCGATAGATACGTCGGTGATGAAGATGTTGATGTGCATGGGCGTTACCGGGGACGGGGACGGGGACTGAACGTTGCGGTTGGGTGGATTTCTTGTAGCTAGTAGCCTTTCTGGGTAGTCTCCTCTGTAAGCTTGAGACGAAGAGGTTTTTCTAGGAGAGATACCATGGAGCTCGTTATGTCTTCCTGGACTGGATAATCTCGCACACCCCGATACATCCGCTGCCCATGAAGATCCCCTCACAGTGTCGAGGTGGAATATAAACCCCCCGAAACCACCTCCCAAGCCGCCCAATCAAACTCAGTTAAACGGCCGCTGGCAAGCCAAACACACCACCCCATCCTCCCACCTCTCGGGCCTCCCCCCCCTCTTATCCGAGATCAAAAGCTTTGCCCCGCCGCCCTGATCCCCACCCTCAGTTATTACCTCGACCTCAAACCATCGATCTTTTTTCTTCGCTTTCTGCTTCTTCTTTCTCTTCGAACCTGTAGCTGGCGCCACGACAATCGTGTCGTCGAAGGCCGCTCGTTCGTGGAGGGTCGCTAGGGCGGCGTCGATGATGCATGATTCGTGGAGGCGGATAGAACAGTGGGGGCAGCGGAGGAGGGGGGTGGAGGGGTTGAGGGGGTGGAGGCAGGTGCAGTGGGGTTTTGGTGGCTGAGGGGGGTTGATAAGTTAGGTTTAGATGAATAGGGAAAGGGGGTGAGGATATTACGGAAAGTTTCCTGGTACTCATATCCATTGTCTGCCGCCAGAAGAGTCCCTCAGGGGGCAGATCCTCCGTATCTTCATCCCAGTGTTTCACATCTGCTCGACCGACAACCGCCGATGCGTCGACAATGGTCATGTTGTTACTGGCAACCAGTTCTTGGCTGCCATGACAGCCTTGTTCGCCGTCAGGGAGGTCGGCGGGTCTGTAAAGCCAGAAGACGCGGAGGTAGACGTGAGCTGGGCTGTGGGCGCGGATTTCGAGGACGCGGGCGATCCAGAGGCTGGAATTGGTGTCGTTGGGGTTGGAGTCGGCGTGGGTCGAGCGGAGGACGTGAACGTTGTCGTGGAAGGTTAATTGTTCGTCGTTGACTGATCGGTGGGTTAGTAGATAGTGGTAGAGTTATTCAGAGGGAAAGCTCACCGACGAAATTGGTGTATCTTGTCATCGAGTCCCAGATTGTAGTTGGCCTTACGATGAAGACATTGTCCATCTTTTGCGGGGAGCTAGATGAACTAGACGCTGCAGCAGGTTGCTGGAGGCTTTCGACCTGGAAAAGGCACTCGACACAATCTGCTTGTATGGGCTGCTGGTCCTCATCACTGGCTGCTCCCTCGGTGTCGTGGTCGGTTATTGAAGGAGAAGCTAGCTCCGCGAGCTTACGTTTGGTGCTTGCCATTTATTGGTTCGATGACGGCCTTCACCAACGACTGGAGTGTCTTCTAGTTGATGGGAACGGTGAGTCAAGGCTTAATACCAGACAAAGAGGATTCCGGAATTATGAAGGATCCAGAAATCGATCTCGTAGCATTGGATGATTGATACAAGAGACCTGTGAATGCTCGTGTCTATGTTGGATAAATGCTTGAGCCTTAGCTCGGCCAAGTTTACATATCATAGGGAGATTCCTCTTGGCCGTAAACGGCGTGTGCTTCTTTCGGTGACTCAATGTTGATACTAAAACATGCTCGTAGTCCCAGCACATTATTGCAGTCACTGCCGTGGTATTCGATTAACAGCCAGGACGCAATTGAGGTGATCGATATTTCGCCAACGACAAGGCTAAAGAGAACACTAGTCCAGCTAAGATTATGGAGCTGGCGATCTTAGGGTAAGCTGGAACAGGCGAGCATTCTTAAATAGAGAGTAGGACATGGAGAAACTACAAAGGAGATGCAGTTAGATACGCAGGAAAGACTTGTGCAACGTTCTCGGACTTTTAAAACATTTTGACACCAATTGTTGGGCCGGGCCCCGTGCAACGCCAGTATTGTGCTCCAACGGTTCGGTCCATAGCCCAAGTTTTGCAAAATCCGCGAATTAATTCCAGCCGTTGCAATCAATCATGCGGGCCTCCTCTTAACAAATTCCTCAAGATCCCCCCTCGTAGCCACTCCCAACACAAACCTCCTCGTCCCATCCGTAACAACCGCAAAATCCTGCGGCGACCCCCCATCAACTCCGCCATTAAAGAACGCTTCAAGCTCCTCCAACGGCGTGTCCATGGTGATAACTTTATAAACACTCCCCTTCCTTCTGAATTTCTGCATAGCCATCTCCACAAGATCCGTGTCTTTGACGGACCCACTTTTCAAAAGCTGTTTCAGTCGGGGTATGTTTAGGTAGCCTAGCAAGGCTCGGGTGTCTTCCGAGATGACTGTGAGATGGGTGTAGTCTCTTTCATATGCGTTCATCAGGGCGTAAGAGATGGAGTCGGTGGGCTTTGCGGAGAGGGCGGGGGGTGGATCAAGATCTTCGACCGTAGCCTAAAGGATCAAGGGCGATCAGCTTTGGGGCAACTGATATAGCGAAAAGTTTGAGTTTACCCCGCGATACTTCAGAGCCCATGATGAGCTTGTCATCTGTGCTGGCGCATGGCTGTTTGGATGCGAATCATTCTCCATTTCCCCATTGGCAGCTTGGGAAGGCTTGCCGGCAGCGATAGGCTGACCAGTATACCCTTCTCAAAAGAACTTGAATGTGCACAAGGTGAGATAACGCTGTGCTGGCAGATGGAAGACAAGGCCTTGTAAAGCAGGTAGGCAATGAGGTTACTGTATGAAGTGGCTACCTTAGGGTTGTATCGATACGGCTAATTTAGCGTCTAAAGGGTATGGTATTTTATTCAACCAACAGGGGGGTTGTCATTCTTGTTCTCCATCTAAAACCTAAGGATTAAAATACCTAAATTCTTGTCCCTAGAGGTCTTGCCGGTTGTATACTCGATGAGTTGGGTTGATAAATCCACAGGAGCCTTCTCTTGCCCTTCTCCGTCACTATGGCTTCGTCGATAACAGCCATCACATATTCAAAGCCATTCAGCGCCTTGTGTGTCTTGAAGATCTCAACAGGTAAAGATTCTGAGCACCCGACTATGGTCAGGTACCGCAAATTACGCAGCTTCTGTAAGTACGCTTTCCATACCAGAACCATCAGTGGAACATCAGCCACTGAGTGGATGGATATCCCAGTCAGACGTCGTGAATGGCTGAAACATGCCATGGTCTTGATAAGAACGATGCCTGGAGATAAAGTCGTATTTGCGTTGTTCTTGTTGACGGATTTCGAGATGCCAAAACAGTTGACCTTCCATGGTCGCTGGAGTAACGGGAATCTGTTGGAAGTTACTGGTATTCTCCACCCGATCTAATACTCTGGTGAACATGGTCGCTTTCTTCAGATCACAGTAGAGACTCGAGCTGTTGATGCAGTTGTACATGTACCTGCTACTTAATTTCATGTTTGCGTGTCCAAGTATCCGAGAATTTCAAACCAAAAGTCTGTGTTTAGAAGGTCCTGATAAAAACATCCTGCCGCTGTTTGGGTTACTCGAGACCAAAGCCTAGTTTCTAGCACGCATGCGAGAGTAGTTCTTATATCGGTAGGTTCGTGGCTCTGCTGGTTTTGTGCAGATATTATCCCATGGATGGAATGCCATAAGTCTTGGAAGCAGTCAGCTTCCATTCATTCAAAATTTCGAATATTTAAAACTGACCGAAATCGGAGCCAGGCCGAACAAATTGTTCCAACGCAGTAACCTCCGCCTCCCTAACGAGAAAATTATCCTTGAACATCGGCAAGTCGGTGTGTCCGGAGCTTGAGAAGATGTTCTCGTACACATCGTAGAGTTCCGTGATGATCGGCTTCGGATTATGACTGTACGCTTGTATATAAAACCCAAGATACTGGATCCCGAGCTCCCATTCAGCAGTGCTATCGATATCGAGGCGACAGTCCAACCGATCTTCAGATATCGACCAAACCGCTTCTCCAGCCAAAAGCACCAAGCCAGATAAGCTAGCTGATGGAGAATGTTGTGAGCTTATGGCCGCGCCGCCTTTGCCTTTTCCCGAAAAAGCTACACAAGGGTTTATTCCATATCTGTCATGGTGAGCTGACGCTGTAAAAAAGAAATAAAAAGCCGTGAAAATATGTATATTTCGCTTTACGGAAGGAAGGGTACAAAGAAAAAGCACGATGTTCCCTTCTGTACATAGACACTGTGAAAAATCGCGGAATCATCCTTTTCATCCAACACTTTTCCTGGTAGTTGAGAAGTCAATCACATGATGTCGCCGTACCGCCATTCGAATTGAACATCCGAGTAGTTCGAGAACATTAGAACTACTTAGAGGAAGCATCAGGTCCACCATGCAAAAAGTCCAACATTTTTGCACGGGGAAGTTTTGATTGAAGGCATTTCGGGTACCAATACTGATTGATACCAGAAGTTGATCCAACACTCTTCGTCTCGCTCCCAATAAGTCTCCATATGCGAACCAAGTCTTGTTTGAATATATATAGCCATTTCTTCCGCGAATTTCTTGAGGTATTATTAGTGGTAGTAGTAGTAGTAAGGTGCGAAAAATATTCACGCCAGAAGTCCCGAATGGACTTGCCAATCTGTTAGGGTTGGTTGAGTTACCTACTTTCCTGTCGCGGTAGCATGCCCTTTGCGTCACCATGCTTGAACTTCGATGGATTCATACCTATCATTCTAGGCACTACAAAAGATCGCCTACATCTATCTATCCGACAAACATTGCGTACTCAATTCATTAAGACCATCCCAAACATATCGCATATCCGTCAATAGCTATAGATTTCATTTCCGTGCATCAATCACAAAGCAATTTCGTACTGGCATTTGCTAAAAAAGAGGCCGCTCAAAAATCTCACCGACGGGCCCCAATTCAGTTGGACGAGCTGGCCACGCTCACTCGTTTCTCTTGCGGCGCTTCGTGGGTGCTACTGTTCCAGATGGTGTAGATGTTGGAGTCACCGTTACTGTGACATAGACTGTCGTAGGCGTGCATGTGCCTGAAGAAGACGCGAGCGTGGAGGAAGAACTCGTGCTCAAGATGAGGGAGGAACTCGTGCTCGAGGCGAGGGTAGTAACCGTGCTGGAGATAGATGAAGAACTAGTGCTCAAAGTGGAACTTTGAAGGGACGAAATTGACGACGAGTCGCAAGGTCCACTCTGGCAGCCAGCCCCACAGTGAGCTGTATCGTTTCCACAATAGCCATACTGGGAGCAACATGATCCTTGAGGCCAATTGCCACACGTAGTATTACCGTTGGTTGCGCCACACGTTCCATCCGTTGTTACGTTGGCTGAGGGTGTAGGAGAAGCCGTGGAGGAGGAACTTGTGCTGGAGGTGGAGCTTTGGAGAGATGAAACCGATGACACGCTGCACGGTCCACTCTGGCAGCCAGCCCCACAGTGGACCGTATCATTCCCACAGTAACCATACTGTGAACAACACGAGCCCTGTGGCCAGTTTCCACAGACCGTGTTGCCATTAGCCGCACCACAGGTTCCGTCAGTGGTGACATTAGCCGAAGGCGTGGGAGAAGCTGTGATGGAGCTAGTGGAGGACGTGCTTGTGAGACTGCTCGTGGAACTGCTTGTGGAACTGCTCGTGGAACTGCTCGTGGAACTGCTCGTTGATAGACAAGGTCCACTTTGGCAACCAGCCCCACAGTGAGCAGTGTCATTACCACAATAGCCGTACTGCGAGCAGCAAGAGCCCTGTGGCCAGTTACCGCATGTAGTATTACCGTTTGCAGTACCACAAGATCCGTCAGTGGTGACGTTGGCCGAAGGCGTAGGAGAAGCTGTCACGGAGCTAGTGGAGGAAGTACTCATGAAACTGCTTGTAGAACTGCTCGCAGGGCTGCTTGTGGAACTACTTGCGGAAAGACAAGGTCCACTTTGACATCCAGCACCGCAGTGGGCAGTATCATTACCACAATAGCCGTATTGAGAGCAACAAGCTCCATTTGGCCAATTGCCACACGTAGTATTGCCGAAGCCCGTACCGCAAGTTCCATCGGTCGTTACATTAGCAGAAGCCGTGGGGGAAGCGGTGGAAGATGTGCTTGTGCTAGTGCTCGAAACAGAAGACGTAGAAGAAATTCCACTAGAAATTGAGATAGAGCTTTGGGAACTGCTTGTCGAGCTTAGGGAACTGCTGGTGGGACTCAAGGAACTGCTTGAGGAACTTGAGAGAGCATAGCAAGGTCCACTCTGACATCCAGCACCGCAGTGGGCAGTGTCATTTCCGCAATAGCCGTATTGAGAGCAACAAGCTCCATTTGGCCAATTGCCACACGTAGTATTGCCGAAGCCCGTACCGCAAGTTCCATCGGTGGTCACTGGTGCAGAGGAAGCTGTCGGGGATGAGCTTGCAGAAGAGCTTGAGGTTATGCTTGTAGAAATGATTGTGGAGCTGCTTGCGGAAATGGGACTGCTCGTGGAACTTTGAGAACTGCTTGAGGAACTTGAGAGAGCATAGCAAGGTCCATTTTGACATCCAGCACCGCAGTGGGCAGTGTCGTTTCCACAGTATCCATATTGTGAACAACATGATCCCTGTGGCCAATCGCCGCAAACGGTGTTGTTATTCGCATTCGCAGAACCACAAGTTCCATCGGTTGTCACTGGCGCAGTAGAGGAAGGAGCCGTAGCGGAGGAGCTCTGGGAAGTGCTTGTGGAACTGGAGGAAATGCTGGAGGAACTTTGGGAGAGACAGGGTCCACTCTGACAGCCAGTACCGCAGTGAGCCGTATCGTTTCCACAATATCCATACTGCGAGCAACAAGCCCCATTCGGCCAATTGCCGCAAACAGTGTTGTTGTTCGCATTCGCAGAACCGCAAGTTCCATCGGTTGTCACAGGCGCAGAAGATGGGGAAGCCGAGAGGGAAGACGAGGATGTCATGCTGCTTGACAGAGATGGGGTAGAAGATGTTAGAGACACGCTGCTCGAGCTTGTGGAGCTTTGACTAGAGGAGGACACATCAGGATAGAAGGTCGTTGTCGGTTTCACAGTACTAGTCAAAATAATGTCCGACGTCATAGTGGTGGTCGAAGTCTGAGTCACAGTAGTTGGTACTGTTGTGGTATATGTTGTCGTGTAGGTTGTGGTTACTGTAACTGGAAATCAGTAGCTAATCTTTACCAAAGGCTTAAGATTTGCTGACTTGTAGTAGGAACATTCGAAACTGTGGTTACCGTCACGGAAGTAGTTTCGGTGGTCACCACAGAGGTTGTAGTGTAGACCGTGGTCGCATAGAACGTTGAAGTACTTGAGGACAAGGAGCCTGCGATATTCGAGTCAGCAAGGCACCCAAATTATAGATTCGAGCGTTAATGCTTGAAGGTCACGCTCAAACGCTGCAGCTTGTGGATGAGTTGTTTTGTACAGCAAGTGCCTTCACATAATGTAATGAACTCATTCGTGGGTTGGAAGGTACCAGGCTCGAGAACGAGCCAGAATAAAAGCAAAGATTTTGAAGAGAACGTACTTGAAGATGCTTGTCTCTTGAGCTCTTGATGATACGTTGACAGGACATACATACTGGTCGGTACTGAACTTGAACTGGGGGCTGGAGGTGGTGGAGGCGAGCCAGCGTCAGCAGGAGCGACATATACGTGTTGTCCATCAGCACCAGGAATCGTGGGGCTGTAACAGCCCTCTAATTGTGCATTCAAGAACACTGAGTAAGCATTGGTTCCACCACAGGACGCAGGGCCACCTCTGTCATTTCGATTAGCAGGCAATCCTCCATCTGCTATAATATGGGAGTTAAGATATGCGGGAATATCAATACACTTACTGAGCAGTAGCGGATCCATTACAATAGTAGGCACAATTGCTCTCAGATATTTGCAATCCCGACTGAATTTCGGTTCCGCATCCACACGTATTTGAGGTTGTCTGGCTGTCGAAACCAGACCGAGAGGAGTATGGGTAGCCTAATGCAGCGCAGTACCGCACGCAAGAGATAGTGTCGGTGGTCTCAATGGAGACATACATAGGACCAGGATTGACATTATTGTAACATCCAAGGTAATTGTAATTGGAAGCAGCCCCAGCTAGTGCAGTGCTGTTGGTGAACGAAGGATCAAAGTAAAGGCGGGTAGCGGTGCTGCCGCCACAAATCTGGCTTGAATTGCCAGCGCAAGGGGAGCTACACTGACTTGCCGATGACTGGAGTCCTGGATTGTTTCCTGACGGGTTTCCAACTCCACCAGAGGTAGATCCGCTAGAAGGTGGATTGGGACTGGGGAACTTTGCTCCACAAAAGCACTCGGTTCCAGAGTATAGCGCAGTCCATTCGAACCCATGCCCACGACAGGCCATTTTACACATGTCGACGGTAACGCTGCCAGAAAATCCGGGATAGTACTTTTCAGAGTTTGGATCCGAGCTCGGTTGAAAAGTAAACCCGACGTGGACACCGTTGTTGGTGTCATCATAACATCCCTTGGATACAAATGATTGCGCTGCGCTACATGATGCCTGAGAGCCTCCGGCGCTACCTTGGGCGAATGCTTGCGCTGCAAAGCACAGAAGTGCGAGCGCGCAACCCCGAAGCATTGCGAATGCGGATGAAGCAAAGGATGAACACCAGATTTGGCCGGCAACAGGACTAAATTAATTCAAGTAGCAGACAGGTATTGCGTGCCACTATAGAGAAAACAGGAGAGTGGCAAGCAACGTCTTGCAGTTAATAAGTAGAGAAAAGGCACACCCGCGTATCTTGACCTTTATAATGGACGTATGTGCAATGTTGACGTGGGGACCACCATTCCAGACGAGATTAGGTTATTAGAAAATACACACATTCCACTCGTAGAATTAGAGCTTGGCTTTTCTCAATTCCAGGCTATCCACACGTTTCCCTTCATCGTCCTGTTCCTCGACAGACAACGTTGGGAAGCGTATGGGCATGACGCGCCGAGGGTCAGAACCTTCGACCAAAGAGTACTTCGAGAAGTCAGAGATACCACAGTATCTGCGGAGAAAGTCCTCGTCAAGGTCGAGGAGGCCGTTGACCACAGCTGTTGGAGCCTTGAGCATTGCGAGGATTGCATCTGAGAAGATTGTCTGCAGCAATGTCAGGATCTGCTCATATAAATAACCATTGACTCGAGCTTACGGCTTTCCGGAGGTCGCGAGCTTCCGCAGGATCTCCAGAAGCGACGGCTACAGAGGCGGCAGATTCAATTAACTGATTGCATTAGGAAGCTTAGCGAAATTTAGTCAAAATGATTCTCGGCACAGACATACCGTAGCAGGCCAGATGCTGGTGATCGCCATCTCTTTTTTGCCCTCTCGTACAAAGTCCATAGCCAACCCCTTGGTGAGCACACTCATGCCCACCTTCCCTATAGCGTAAGCAGTCTTACCGCGGAAGAAGCGAGAATATAGTGGTGGAGATACGACAATGATGCGGCCCTTCCAGCCATTGGCTTTGAAATGTGGCAGGGCTGCTTGGACCGTGCCGTACAGCCCCTCAGGGTTAACCTTCTGCATGAGCTGGAACCTCTTCATGGGTGTGTTTTCGACCGAAGCCCACCAGATTGCTCCGGAGTTGTATACCAGCACATCCAGGCCACCATATAGCTTAACCGTTTGATCGATCAAGTTTTGCACGCTGGCGAAGCTTCTTGTGTCAACGCCGATGGCCGTGGCATCTCCGCCAGCTTCTCGGATTTCCCGTTCAACAGTGTTGATGGTAGAGGAGGCAGAGTTGGGATCAGGCGGAAACGTTGAAAGGTCGGAAGCATTTGAGGATGTTTTAGCTGCTGCAACAACTATAGATAGTATGAGCTTTTGCCAGTGTTTGGTTCGCCAGGCGTACCTTTGTAGCCATCCTTTGCAAGATCAATGGCGACCTGTCGTCCTATTCCCCTCGATGCGCCCACTACCAAGGCGACCTGCTTCGCTGAAGCCATGGTTGATCTATACGGAGGGGCAACGGTCTGATGCCGGGGACGGATTTAATCAGATTGAAGAGCAGTGAAGGAGAAATGGAGGAATTGCATTTTACCAACCACGTACTGTAGCGATCAGCTTTACGTCTGTGTGTTTGCATTCATGATGACTGCATTACTAAATGGGTGATTACTATTCCCCCCCAGCTGCCTCGGAGCCGAGACACAATTATCACACATTTGACAATGCTCGATCAAGTCGTTGTAGCATGGTTTCAAATTCATAACGAATAGATTAGGGTATGTTCCTTAGCTAAGAATATGTGCAGGAGGTGGATATCTGACGCCAAGGAACCAAAATCCTCGATATCTGCCCTCCGGTTTCCAAGAAACGCCATCGCTAAGCCAACAGAACAAAGGAGACTCAAGACCAAACATAACGATCAATCTCCGGATTAAGTTTGTCCACGTTGAAACTGCCAACAGAGATCTTTTTCGTTGGTGTAAGCGAATCGTCTGAGCTTGGATCGTGATCAAACTCGGCCTCATCGTCTCCATAACAGCTCAAGCTTACACCACCACTCACGCTTCCATGCTCCATATCATCGTCACTAGAGCCTGTACTCCATCCGCTGCTGTCTGCTCCACCTGTGCCAGTAGACGGAGTGCTTGGATCCGAGTGGACCGAATCAACGTCAGCGTTACTGATCCCGTTACCGTAACCTTGAATAAGGATCTCGCAAAAGCCAGGTTTGACGGGCTGCGGCGAGTTGAGGGCGAGACCTTGACCGATTGAGACCTTCCGAGGTAGCGATAAAGGTAAAGATAAGGTGCGGTGAACCTTCTTTGGTGACAAGGGTTTCGGTTTTGGGACGGTATAGTCATCGTCAGGCCTGATTTCAATGATCTTCCTGACCTTCTTTATTTCGACAGGCGGTATCTTCGTCGTACTCTTGGAGTCTCTAACACCATAATCCCACGGTGGTGTGCCAGCAATCTGGCAGCAAAGCGGATACGATACCCCTTCCGTATCTCTGACTTCTTTCGGCGCTCGGGTGACTGAAATCAGCGTTTGCAAGACCGCATAGATGAGAATCCATCGGACTTTTCGAGCATCTGCGCAGGAGACTGTCTCCTCCTCTTTCATCGTCCACGATTTCTCGAAGCGCAGATATTCGCGAACGAGACCACATTCCATAACTCTCAAGTCGCCAGGATTGGTGGCTGCCGATAAAGCAGCTAATGCGGTCGCACGGCGCTCTAGCTTGGCTTGTCGGTTGCCGAATAACTTTGATATTCCATTAGACCTCTGGCGCATCATGTCGTTGGAGATCTCTGGTACCAGAGGAAGGGGGTGCGGTAGCGAAGTGTATCGACGTCTCCTATCAAATGCCTGAATGTTTTGGAGGACGCATATACCGCCGTCGGCAGGCCTGTTATCTAGCATTGATGTGGTTGATTCCGAATCAACCAGATATTCGTACAGTCTACGAAATTCGAAATACATTGAGCGATAGACAGCTTTCGGTAAAGCAGTGGAGTTCTCTTTCGATTGAGGAGGTGGCCAATACCCGTGTTTTCCAACGTAGTAAGAGTGGAGGAATGATCGAAACCGCTCGAGGTGAATTTGGGCTTCGTTGCCAAGCCCTAAGCATGCACCAGACACATGGTCCTCTAGGAAATTCCCGAGGGACTTTCCAGCATGTTCAAGACGTAGTTGCATCTCTAAATGTGCTCTCGTGATCAAGGCTTTCGTTGTGCGCGAAACGAACTGTGAAGAAATTAGCAAGTTTCACTTCCAATCGTGCACGTGGTCTCACCTCAAATTCGGCACTGTTCGCCAGGTCATCGTTCATGCCTGTACAATGTACAAAAGCGTCTGTCCACAGCTCGCGGTACTCGAATTTCTCGCCGAACTGGAGGACAGCTAGGGCGTGGTCCGGGCAATTGCGAAAGTCGGTGTAGTCTTGGCTGTCAAGATAGGCCAGAATATCATCTTGGTTTTCCTCTTCGTCCGGGCGAAAATCGTTCATCCTACTGTAAAGTGCGGCCAACGCGTCGCCTAGTCGATCCCCAACCATTGGCTTCTCAAACATCCATGCGAAGAAGTTCCGTGTGGTCAGATGGTACCGGAAAGCTTCTTCTCTGCTCAGATGAACCGGGGCCGGAATGTAGAGCTCATACTTTGCAGGAGGCGACAAATCGACATGCGAATCTCCCACAGAAGATGCCATACTCATTCTCGTTGACTGAGGATCTTCGGTCACCGGCTGAGCAGAACATTGTTCGAGGAGAGGCCTGCAATTGCTGGATTCAATCGTAGCCAGCGAAAGCCGCATCGAAGCGCCTCTTCTTGATTGACCTCGTTCGTAAAGATGTATCACGCAGTCACCGTTTGGAAACCAAAGCTCGGGGTCCTGTGGAATGCGAACTTCTTAGCTAGTCACTCTCATACAAACATTGGAAGCAGCCAATCATTGGCAACTTACCCTCCTCAGGCCGTCCCAGTTAGTGGTCGTTCTCTGATTGCCATCCCACCGTTTGATATTCGTGACCCGGGTGTTTGTACCAGCTGCAGATGCACGATCTAGCTGTTCCGCGGTATTGGCAGCTAGACGTTGCAAGTAGAGGTTTAATTTCGTTATTCGACGCCCCGGATTGCCTGGCGACGAGCTTCGACTCGATGCACCACTGAAGAGAGGCCGACCGATTCCTTCAGCAGACAAAGACGTCTGCTGCAATTGAAGCGGTGCCGCCGCAGATCCGAATGGTTGGGGCATGCTGAGCTTGTCCGGGTCTTCAGTTAGCAGAGCAAGTGAGAGGAGGTCTCTCGAGTTCAACGACGGTGGAGAAATGCAAAGTTAAGTTGTGAAGCAGAAGACCACATGGGACGGGCATGAAGGATACCCCGCGAGACGGCGACCAGCATGATGGGGTATATGTACAGCCGTCAGTCCAAAATTGTAGCAGCAGCGCTCGGCCAGCGAGCGTTCCAGGACACTGGGCCTAAAAGTATGTAGTGGGGAAACCAATCTCATGAGTCCAGCTCTGGATGATCAGACTTGTGGCGTCATTGGGCGGCATGGGATGCTAGGGTCAGACTTAGCTTGGCTGGCGCTAACCTTTTTGAACTGTCGGAAGATGATCCAGCCGTGAACAGATCGACGCTATACCGTTCGAGCTCTCTGGCCCTGCTGTATCAATTCCCGGATTCGGCAGAGCGGCCCAGGGTTGGAAATGGGGCTTGCATTAGAGCGGCTGAGATTGGTTCTGATTGGTTCTAGTCATAGACTCCCAAATGCTCATCACTCCCGAATCCAGATCGTGATCGCCTTTTAGCGAAACTCGACGGACGGACAGCTGGCGGCTTCAAAGCCTTTGGTGTTGGTAATCACCACATGGCCCTGCGGAGGAAATCTGCTGTCAGACTGTCCAGTTCATTCTAGCTTCACCACAATTTTCAACGCACGTTGATGTGGCAGGAACCCACACATTCTTCCGCCCGTTTGACGTGTCCTCAAGTTCAACGCGTCTCTGGATTGATGTAAAAGCCGGGGCTTTTACTCCGTACGGCGCACAGAGACGACCTGATTGGCTGATTGTCTCTTGGAACGCATCGATTGGCTTCGCTCGGGGAGCTGATATCAAGGTCAAAAGCCGATACCCGGTACATATGTATACTGTACGAGGTATACCATGACTGTTCAGCACTATGGGACCTTCAAGTCTTCCGACTTATTGACGACATTACATTGCTGCTGAGCCGGGAAAGACCCGAATCATGCAGGAAGTGTGACGGTTGCGAAGCGAGACGGTCAAACGTTGTTGCGTACAGACTTCAAACATCACGTGCTTTCGTACATTCTTTTCACTCCACGCGTCGCGGGTTCATCCCTTGCTGTCGCTGTTTCTTTGCAAAGCAAAGGAATGCAGCCATGTTGCTGTAATAACGGCATCAATGCTACTTTTCCACCTTTTCCACCTTTTCAAAGTGACAAGTCGCAGTTCCGATCCCAATGTCCCCCAGCTTTGGCCCAGTCAGAGTAGCAGGCATCGCTCTGGCTGCTATTCTCGTCTTCTGTGCCTTCATTCGCTTATTCCACTATGATGTTTTGAATTCATCGAGAGGATTTCGATCGGTTTTCTCATCCTCGCTTGCTTTGCTTGATAAATGCAATCACCCCAATGACCTGATCCTACCGCTACAACCAGGCCGTGGGATTGGGGCAGAATCCTTCATCGGAAAAGTGACGGCGGTATTTCATGGCAAAGACCCGACCTTGGTGCGAGCAATTCAAACGCACGAAGCCCATAGCCGACGCTACGGGTATTCGCTGCTTGTTCTGCGCCATCGAATCCTTGACGATACCTGGAGTAAGCCTGCGTACCTACTTGCAGTACTTCTTGAAGAAATGAGGAAGCCCGAAGAACATCGTCTCAGATGGCTGATGTGCGCTCGGACGACTTGTTGAACTTGTAAGATGCTGATGTTGCCTAGGTGGGTCGATGCAGATACTATAATAATGAACCATAACATCCCGCTGGAAGTATTCTTGCCTCCAGCAGAGTTTCCCAATCTTCATCTTCTCGTAACTGCGGATCCACACGGTCTTAATAATGGAGTTTTCTTTCTCAAAGTGCACCCATGGTCGATTGAACTGTTGTCTGCAGTGGTGGCCTACAGAGTATATCGGCCAGATACAGAACTCCAGTACCGCGATCAGTCGGCACTCGAAGACGTACTGAAAGAGAAGCATTTTAAGAAGAACTTTCTCCTATTACCACAGAGATGGTTCAATGCCATCTGGGGCGAGCTTAGCGACGATTCAGCCCGGTCTTTCCAAGTCCGACGCGGCGACTTGCTTGTCCATTTTCCTGGCCATCCTCAGCGGGATGAAATAATGAGAAAGTTCCTCGACCGAGCTGAGCGACACTTGCCGGAATGGGAACTTGACCTCGAGTCTACGAGCTACCCTACGGAAATCAAAGAGTACTGGACTGAGCAACAAGATATCTTGGAGAGGCAAAGAAGTGAAGCGCAAGATGCAGCCAAAGACGCCGAAAACCTTCTACGGAAAGTCGACAGCCAAAAAGCAGCCCATCACGATGCACTAGACGGCCAAGATGCCGAAAAGATAGATGAGCAGATCAAAAGGCTCAGGCTAGCATTACACGACCACATGGACGACAAAGAAACCGTGCAAGGAGCATCCAACAAACTACACGAGGTGCCTAAACCCCAAAGCAAGCATGCCACATACAGTACGCCCATGCTGACACTTCAGCAGGCCACACAACCCCTCCGCACCCTCGCCGAGCAAGCGCAGAAAACCCGTCTGAAGCAAGCCCACGCCCTCATCGTCGAAAGCGAGACGGAACTCCTCCGTGCCCACGGCGCAGACCAGCGCGACGCTTTCGAGGAACTGCAGTCCAAACTCGATTCGCTGAGAGAGTGGCTCGCGCGAGACCCGGACAGCGTGGAGGCTGTGACGGATGCGATGGAGGAGTTGAGGAAGGTGAGTTGCTTCTTCTGTTGTTGGTGTGTTTTTGGGGTGCGTATGGATGCTTATGTGGATAGGCGACTGGCGAGGTGAGGGGTGATGGTAGCCGGGGGGGATGAATTAGAAGGGGTGGTGGTGGTGGTGGTTCCGGGAGTTAGGTTAGGGGGAGGGGTCGTCTCCTTTTCGTAGACCAGTATCATCAACATCTTCCACACCAACGGCACAACGACTACCATTTCTAGATTTATCCAACTTCACAATCCCCGACATGGAAAGGATGAAATTGAAAACCCCAAATCTCACAGAGCACTAATCTAGCCCTAATCCACGAGAACCAAGTTCCACCAGAGCTCGTCTCAATCCCATACTGTCGCTGATAGCTCTACGCATCTAGCTCCCCTATTGCTCCAAAATATACAACTCCCACAACACCGCAACCAAATCACCATAGAACAATCCCTCCGCTCACAACAAACCCTCCCCAAAGAACTCCAGAGTCCGCTTACCCCACCCCCCGTTTCATACCCAACGCTCATCCCCTCAATCCCTCATCCCAAGATCCCCCCTACCAAACCCCACCCCACCCCATCACAACTCCAGCCCCGACGGAACCCCTACCAAGCACTCACCCACCCAAAAACCAAGAAATAAAACCCTCAACACACTTCTCCCCACCATCCCCCCATCTTCGTCCCTGTCACAGGCGCTTATACATCTATCAGCCCCCACCAAAAACCCATTCTCAACGCCTACCATTGGCAGCCCATCTTCCACCTCCATTCCGAGCGAGGAGACGAGCACTATTGACCCAGGCGTGTTGTTGTTGAATGAGATACTGCGTGCGGGCAGCTTTTTTATTGACGGACGATCCTTGCTTGTAAGTAAATGATAGGAGTTAGAGATGGTAGGTTTGAGTGGTTGGTTGGGTGGTGTTGGAATGTGGGTAGGTGGTGGTGTTGGACTGGGTCGGTTTCCTTGTCGAGAGAAAACGGTGATGGAAACTGGGAATGTTTATACGACGTTTTATGCGAAGCTTCTCTTCAGAGGTAGAGAGGAATCGCATCGGATCCAATTCAGAGGAGAAATTCCGGATTTCAGAAGTAATCAAATATAACAAAGCGTCATTCCTGGCGAAACCATTCGTCCTGCAGAAGCTACTTGGCGGTAGGTCGATCCCTTGGATCGAGTTTCATGATCTTCCAGATAAAGACTCTGTCTTCTTTTGAAAGCTCCTTGTCCGCTGACAGATGGAAAGGTTTCTCTAGATTGTGCTCGTTGACAAGATTAATGATGGCTGTAAGGATGCCGAGTCTTTCGCCATCAGCAATCTCATCATAGCTCAAAGGGACTGGTTCAAAGATGCTGATCTGCTTGATGAACACTTGCAGAGCATATTCATCACTCTCAAACGAAACGTCGATTGGCTTGAACATGTGCCAATTGTGGCCCTATACTAGGCTGATCAGCTAGTGAGAAGTTAAGATAAGGAAATCTCGAAACAATGGCTCTGATCACTCAGTCGCTCCGAAAGATCAGATGTTCGTTGACGCCCTTCAACGCAGATTCAGCATTGTCTCGGGGCTGCGGAATATTGCTGCTTCGATGACGTGACTCTCCTCGAATGGGCTCGCCTTTGAGTCGATCATGAAAGCGTCTCCACAGTCATCGAGCTGAACGTCGCTGAAGCGATTCGATGCACTGTCATTGTTGACAAGGATATTGTCAGGTTTAATGTCTACGGGATTAGTTAGAAGTGATGTGATGGCTTGTTTGAACGGCTTGCACCATACCTGTGTGAACATAACCGTCGCTGTGCAGCGCTTCCAAAGCTCGCAAAAGATTTCTTGCGACATACTTCACCTCTGCTCTCTCTAGCTTCTTCGCATTCGAGGAGTCGAGGAGATTGTCGTCCAGATACTTCAATATGAGTGAGGGCGGATCGTCACTCGTATCGATAATGGGCCGAATGTCACGAACGACCTCGAGAATGTGACGTTCGTTCTTTAGAGGCCAGTCCGAGGCGATTTTGACCGTTACCCTCTGGGACGTGGAGCTCTTGTAGCACGTTAATTATGAATAGGACGGTTTTATTAGATTGAAGCATTCTCAAATCGCTGTCCAGATTCTTCTATGCACCTGAGCCTGGATAATGTACCTACCCCGTCTGCCTTGCAACGTTTGTCCAATCTTGAGATTGGTCGCCATGGCAGAAAGCTGCGGTGTCAGACGCATATGGGGATATAAAGCACTAGCCTGTGATCAAGGCATACAGGCAACGGGCCAGATATATCAGAGAGCAAATTTAATCCTTTAGATATCCGAAAGTACAGAAATTCAGTTCATTATGTAGTTAACGACAGTCTATGAACTAAGACATTTCCTTTTTTCGATTATTGGTTTCTATGATCTACTTCATCATGCTCTGTTGTTTATTAAGAGCCTGGAAAAGTCAAACTTTGCGTATATAGTATCAGCTTTTCGACAACGAGATCTAGGCGACGAGGTTCGTGGAGCGATGTATGTAGTTAGGTAGGCGAAGAAACAAAGCTTCTTTGTAGTCACTTGATAGTGGCACTCCCCATGACGATATCTTTCTGATACATGAAGCTGTCGGAACACAAGGTCATATGGGGGGCACATTGATACTGGTTGTTGTCAGTAGAGTAGGCGAAAACTCTACTAGCGGGCCTCAGCCCTATGAGGAGATGATTACCAACCCCTAATTCCAACAGAAGCTTCCTTCACGTAGCATTTACGAGTATCCCTCCCCTATCGTCTAAATCGACTGATTCTTGTCCTTTGCGCATTTGCAAAACACTGCTTTCTAGAGTTAACTCGGACTTGATGACTCCAAGCGCGTCGTCCATTCTGCGTATTTCCTTCGATGTATACGTCGCCTTTATGAGTATCTGTACACAGAACCCAATGGTGTCGTTTTTCTACCTATGGACCTCGAAAGGAGATGAGATTTCCAACATCTAAATTGAACATTTAATTACTTGTATCTTACATACGAAGCAGAACGCAAAGACCTCTATCTTCGTACTGATTGATATATGTATCAAGCGAAAGCTCTGCTGTCGATAACTCCACTGAACATTGTTTTTTGTACGTTGCTAAACTGGAAGTCGAACAACGTCCGTCCACCAATAGCCATGTATGCTATAAAATGAAAAACACCAGGTGAGAAGTCGAAAACAGCCAAGCAGAGGATATCCATATGGAAGAACATCAAAGTCAAAGCTCATCCTCTGCTCAAGCAACGACCATACGCAACAGTCAGTCTCTTCATCAAACCTCAACTGTCCTCCTGAAGTACGCGTCAGCTTCCGTACCACCAACCATCATTGATCGATATCCAAAGCCTAGACTTTGTCCCTCAACCCCTCCCCTTGATATCCCCTCTTCATCATCTCCCCTTAAACATCCCACTCCCAACAAACCAGACATGAATTTTCTATTCCACGATTGGAGTTTTCAATATCATAACATGTGACGATTTAGAGAAAGGTGGGATATAGAGAGGGATTGAACTAGTGGTTATATGGTTGGGTGGATGGGGAGGCGCGGGGAGAAGAAAGCATTGTTCTAATAATAGAAATAGAAGGTGTACGCGAGTCACACGCATATGGATTAAAAGAAGGAGAAGGAAGCAAAGGGCGCCAACGAGAGAGAGAGAAAAGGCAGTCAGAAGGGCGAGTGGTGCGTTCCTGCGGGTACGTTAGTAGGATGAATGATTGTTTAGGCAAGCTAAGGACCCAAACGAATCTCTAAATTTTCCTCGTAACCAAAGTATCTACAAGAAGTACCTTGTCGATAGTAACCGAAGTAGTGAAGAAGCGAAAGTTTTTTGTTTCCACCAGCGCCGCCAGAGGCCCCATCGACCCTACCCCTACGTTAAACTCGTAACAGTCGCCTCGAAATTTTTATACGCCGTCCCCGCCGGCGTCAAGCTCGTCCCGTCCGCGGTGATGAAGTTGGTCGTCCAGAGTCCGCCAAAGGCTTGGTAGCTGTCGATGGCGGGGTTGGCGTCCAGCCAGGGCATCATGGCTTCAAGGTAGGTGGAGGATTCGGAGGCGGAGGCGCCCCAGAGCCAGAACTGTGAAGGGGGGTGTTAGTATGAAGTTTTAGGGTTTTGGGGGTTTTGGGGAGGGGGAAACATACTTCACCGACAACGATTTTGGCGTCTTTAAGTTGCGGATGCGCGGCTTGGAATTTCGGTACGTCGTTGAGCAGGTACGATTTCAGGGCCGAGACTGCTTGGTCGACGTTGACGTCTGTACGCTGCAGGTAGTGGTGCACATTGATGAAGTCAAAAGTGCAGCCGTTGCAAGCGTTGAGGAAATCAGACATATAGTTGAGCCCCGCTGAGCCGCCGCCGTTGGTGACTGCAGGCGTGGCGAGTTTGGCTTTGCCAGCAAAGGGCTGCATATAGGCTTTGTAGACGGTGGCGGCGTCTGCGGCTTTGAGGTTGGCCTGGCCGGCATTGTCAGGTTCGTTGGAGGCGAAGAGCTTGGTGACGCCGCCGGTGCTAATTAGGTTGGTGACGGTGGTTATCCAGTTGGTATTTTTGAGGCTCGAGTCGACGCCGAGGGTAGGAACGAAGGAGAAGGAGGAGTCGAGGGTGACGCTGCCGATTGCGCGCTGGGCTTGCCAGTTGGAACCCCAGGTGACGTACTTGCTGCCTTTGAATAAATCGCCGTAGGAGGTCTTGGAGTTGTGGTCGTACACGAGGCCGCGCTTGGTGCTTGATGCATCAGAGCCACTGCTCGGAGTAGATGGGGATGTGCTCGCGGGGGCTGTGGCAGTGCTGGAAGTCGTGGAGGATGGGGCAACACTTGACGGCGCCGATGCAGAAGCGGTTGTCGATGTGGACGAGTCCTGAGTGGTAACAGGAGCAGCAGTGGAGGTCGTAGCGGTTGTAGCAGGCGCGGTTGTCGACGGAGCAGTAGTGCTAGCAGAGACCTGGCTGGCAGTCTTATCGAAGCATTTGCAAGCACTGGAGACATTGGAAGGATCCTCTTTGCCTACCCAATCAGGCAGAGTACTGTCTGAGCCGGCCAGAAACTTTGGGCAGAATGCTGCCGCTTGAGTAGAGAAACGCTGAAGTGCACGTAGGGCGTTGTCCTCGTAGCACATATCACGACGGATAGCAGCGCCATATACACCAGACAAAGTGACGCTCAGCGTCAGGAGAGTAGTGGAGAAATGCATGGTGCTAGCCCAGGCTTAAATGTAAATTGCGTTGCGGTGAAGCGAGTAGTGCAAGATAGAATGAGTATTTCAAAGAGAGAACGAGCAGATGCTCAAGTGATGGACTATCGAGGCCTTGCACGACGTCTTGAAAGAAGATTGATACAACGAAGGTACGGTGGTGAAGAAGAAAGAGACTCGAAGGACCGCGCCAAGTTTGTTTTATATCATTCACCAACACTTCAACCCACCAACTCACCCTTACCCCAGTACCCGTCACTAGGCCACCATCAATGCCAGTCCCCTCAGTCCTGGGATTCATTGCAATCTCACTTTCCTTGCAACCCAAAAGGCATGCAGAAGGCACAAAGATGCACCGGCGACCGAAG
>JAABUS010001073.1_pt1 | contig 63248 bp, 68 predicted proteins | sample 5560161 | NCBI WGS metagenome assembly JAABUS01 (sample SAMN10711885, study PRJNA513376) | rock metagenome | isolation source: Antarctica rocks | place: Antarctica: Victoria Land, Trio Nunatak nord | collected 2016-01-04
CGTTTCCTTGAAGACCTCCACCACCTCGAAGTCCGCCCTCTCGGCGTACTCCAGCAGGTCGCGCTCCTGGCGGTCGTTGTCCTGGTCCGAGGTCGAGACCCGGCAGTAGATCGCAACCCTTCTCCGGCCATTTCTCCGTACCATTTAAACCCCCTCGGATTCGCCACTCTGCGACCCGCCCAAACAGCGGGTTTTCGGACGCCACGAAGCGTACCAGGAAAAGATTAGTCTACTTGGTGCAGTGTATGTGCTGCAGAAGTCCTCTCTAGGTCTGTTAGACCGGTCGGCTCAGTGTTGGCGGAGCCGGGTCGCCTGTTAACTTCACCGGTACTCGTACTCGCCATCCCTGAGCCTCAGTCAGCGAGGCGACGGACGATGCGACGCAATTGTGCACCGTAGCGCTCCTCGAACTCGGGTGAGTGAGGATTGAGCCCGAAGATCTTGCGAACCATCTGAGGCATCACTATCGGGGCAACAACCGCCCCCATGAGGAGCAGCCGCACGGAAGCGGGATCGAGATCCGAGGCCAGCTCGCCGTCGGCTTGGCGTTTTAGTAGGCTAGAGAGGTCTTCGCTCCTTGGGGAGTCGTCGGGTGGCTGTTCCGTACCTTCCGAGAATCCCCTCCACACCAGAAGACGCATCAGACGCGGGTCTGCAAGAACGTCGTGTAGGTAACGGACGATCAGATCTTCAAGGGCAAGATCGGGGTCGGCAAAGGTCGCCTCGCGATCCAACCAACTATGTTGAAGCTCCCGGTAGAGTCCCTCCTTGCTTCCGAAATAGTAGTTAATTAATTGCTTGTTGACCCCGGCACTCTCAGCGATGTCCCCCACGCGAGCCCCAGCAAAGCCTTTGGCCGCGAACTCGTCCAACGCTGCCGCCAACAACTGACGGCGGGAGCGCTCGGCGTCCCGTTGGCGCTCTCCGGGTGCCGGCGCCCGTCGCGGACCCGGCCTCTGATCCTCACCATGGATAGGATGACCCGATTTCTTCTCCATACCGGCATCCTACCAGTTACTATCTTTACGTAAAACAGTGTTAATCATATAGTTGGTTGACATTGTTTTATATACAGATGATAATAGGTGGCATGACTATCCACTACGACGAGAGCTTGGGCGGCCTCCGGGACATGAAGCACTAGCGGCGTTGGACCCGGGGTTCCTGTGAAACCCGTGGAACGGTGGAGGCCGGTGGCCCTGTCGCAACGCTTCCAGGTTCCAGGTTGGCGCATGAGGTTTTTGCCCGCTCAGTCATGTGGTCACGAAAAAGATCGGTGGAAGAGGTTCGGCATGGATCGAGGTTCACTGCCGGCGACACCGCGAAGACCTCGCGAGAGGAGGATCGGAATGAACGATGAATCTATGACACTGATTGAGGAGGAGGTGCTCCGCTGGCCTGGGACAACCTCCGAAACCGGCAGGTTCAATGCGGTGTTCTTTCGCTACGGTAAGCGTACGATCGGGCATATCCACCGCGACGGTATGGCCGATCTTCCCGTGACGAAGGAGATGCGCGAGGGCCTGCTCTCCGAAGGTCGGGCACGTCAGCACCGGGCTGGCTCCAAAGGCTATGTCAGCTACCCCATAGAGGAACGGGAAGACGTCTCTGCTGTCCTGGAGATCCTGGGCTCGAATTATGCGCGGGCCAGGGAGGCCGCGGAGGGCGTCGCCGAGCGCCGGGCCGCTAGCCGGGGAGAGGAGGACGAGACATGAGCGCGTCTGTGGGAGGTACGCAACCATGACATTCACCGAAGTTGAACGTGGTTACCTGGCCGCGCAGGCTCTCGGTAGACTCGCGACCGTCTCGTCCGATGGGGACCCGCAGAATAACCCCGTCGCCTTCCGCCACAACGTCGAGACTGACACCATCGACATCGGCGGTTTCAAGATGGGCGCCAGCCGTAAGTTCCGCAACGTCCAAGCCGATGGGCGGGTCTCCTTCGTCGTGGACGACATCGCCTCGCTCGACCCGTGGCGAGTCCGGGGCATCGAGATCCGTGGTCGGGCCGAGGCGCTGGCGGATCAGGCCCCGCATATGCCTTATTTCAGCAATGAGATTATCCGCATCCACCCGCGGCGCATCATCTCTTGGGGAATAGATCCAGCAACCGAAGGCATGCAAAAGCGTAACGTCGAGCCGGACCCGAAGGTCCCGTGGTGAACTGCAGTGGACTCATTCTCGGCAGATTATTCGTGCAACGCCCGCTCGATGACAACCCCTCACGCCAGTGAAAGGAGGTAGCCATGGCAACCGTGATCGTGTTCGATGAGTACGGCGAACCGGACGTCTTGCATCCTATCGAGGTACCAGATCCTGAACCCGGACCCGGGCAGGTGCGAATCCGGGTCCGGGCCGCCGGGGTACAGCCGTTTGACTGCGGCACCCGGCGCGGGGACTTCGCCGACTACTTCCCGCTGGAGTTCCCGGCCCGCCTCGGCAACGAGGTCGCCGGGATCGTCGACCAGGCAGGGTCCGGAGTCACCAGCGTTGCGGAGGGCGACGAGGTCATCGCCTTCCTGAGGATGCAAGGCTACGCCGACACCGTGGTCGTACCCGCCGACCAGGTCGCGAAAAGGCCGGCGTCCATGCCGTGGGGGGAGGCGGGTGTGCTATCCGCCTCAGGCCAAACCGCCCAAACCGCCCTCGACGAGCTGGCCGTCGCGCCGGGCGACACCGTGCTCGTCCACGCCGCCGCCGGCGGCGTCGGGTCTTTCGCGGTCCAGATCGCCCGAGAGCGGGGAGCGGCCGTGATCGGGACTGCGAGCGAGCACAACCACGACTACCTGCGTTCACTTGGCGCGATCCCGGTTACATACGGACCCGGGTTGGCTGATCGGGTGCGTAGCGTCGCCCCGGACGGCGTCGACGCGGTGCTCGATGCGATTGGCGGGGAGGCGCTCGACGTCTCTGTCGAGCTGGTCGGCTCAACGGAGCGCATAGTCACCATCGCCGACTGGGCAAACGCCGCGCGGCTCGGGGTGCGCCGGGTGGGGACCGAGCGTTCGGTAGGCAAGCTCGCCGAGCTGACCCGTATGTACGGCGAGGGACACCTGAAGGTGTCAATCTGGAAGGCGTTCCCGCTCGCCCGGACGGCCGACGCCCACCGCGAGGTCGAGACCGGCCATGTCAGGGGCAAGGTCGTGCTCACAGTCGACTGAGGTAACGCCGGGAGGGTAGTGGCGGACGGATTCCTCACCCAAGAGCATGTTCAATCCTACGGCCGTTACGCTGGCGAACCGACCACCGAGCAGCTCGCCCGCTTCTTTTACCTTGACGACAATGACAAACTGCTCGTAGGCCGACATCGGGGAGACCACAACCGCCTAGGCTTTGCCCTTCAGCTCGGCACGGTACGCTTTCTCGGTACGTTCCTTGCTGACCCTACCGACGTGCCCGGAATTGTAGCTGCCTACGTGGCAGCGCAACTCAGCATAGAAGCGGATTCCCTCACGCGCTACTCGGAGCGTGAGCCCACCCACAACGAGCATGTCGCCGAGATCCGGCAAGCCTACGCATACAAGAACTTCGGCGAGCAACCAGAGCACTTCCGCCTCGTGCGCTGGCTCTACGGGCGGGCGTGGCTCTCCGCCGAGCGCCCGAGCGTGCTCTTCGACCTGGCAACCGCCTGGCTCGTGGAAAGGAAGGTGCTGTTGCCTGGTCCAACCGTCCTGGCCCGGCTCGTGATCCAAGTGCGGGACCGTGCCAACAAGAGACTCTACAGCGTGCTCTCTGGTCTTGCGGACGAAGATCAGCGGAGGAAACTGGAGCGGCTGCTCTTGATCGAAACCGACACCCGGCATACTACCCTGGACCGGCTGAGAAAGGCTCCGACCCGCATCAGCGGAGCGGAGTTGGTGAGGGCGCTTAACAGGCTGCGAGAGGTACGCGCCCTCGGTGCAGGTTCGTTCGACCTCTCCGGTGTTCCGCTCGGTAGGGTGGACGCGCTCGCCCGGGTGGCGGTCTCCATCAAAGCCCAAGCGATATACCGCATGCCAGAACATAGACGCGTCGCCACCCTCGTCGCCTTCGCCCGCAAGCTGGAGGCCACCGCCACCGACGACGCCCTGGACCTCTTCGACCGCCTCGTTAGCGATCTAGTATCCCGGTCTCAGGGAGCAGAGCGTAGGGAGAGGATGCGGACTATCAAGGACCTCGACGCCGCGGCCCTTGCCCTGCGGGACGCCTGCGAGCTGCTGCTCGACCCCGGACTCGGCGACGCGACGAACCTGGGAGAATTGAGGGCGCAAGTCTTTGCGCGCACGGCTGAGCAGGATCTCCAACAGGCGGTCGCCAGGGTAGGAGAGATAGCGCGCCCACCAGAAGAAGATCACCAGAAGGAGCTGCTGCGTCGCTGGCAGACCGCGAGGGCCTTTCTGCCCGATCTGCTCGCCGCCATAGACTTCCAGGGAACCGAGGCAGCCGAGCCGGTACTGGAAGCGCTCGACTGCCTGAAAGGCATCGACTGGAAAGGTCGCAAGAGTATAGACGATGCGCCCATCTCGGTGGTAAGCAGCGGCTGGCAGCGGCTCGCGGTAGATGACAACGGCAAGGTAGACCGCAAGGCCTTCTCTCTGGGAGTGCTCGAAGCACTTCAGGACACGCTCAAACGCCGTGACATCTACGTGTCTCCGAGCGAACGCTACGCTGACCCGAGGGCGAAGCTACTCTCCGGTGAGGCGTGGGAAGCGGCCAGGCCAGGCGTTCTGCGCGCGTTAGAGCTGCCGGACTCTCCAGGAGAATACCTTCAGGAGGTCGGCGAGCGACTGGACACAGCATACCGCCGTACCGCCGAGAACCTGCCCGACAAAGCCGATGTGACCATAGATCCGAAGGGTAAAGGCAGAGATGCCCTGGATATCTCCCGTTTGGACGAACTCGAAGAGCCCGCCTCATTGGTGGACCTTAGGAACACTCTTGGCGGGATGTTGCCACAGGTTGATCTGCCAGAACTGCTCCTGGAGATGCACGAGAGGACCGGCTTCGCCGATGCCTTTACACACGTCGCCGAAGGCGGCCACCGCGTCGAGGACCTCCACAAGAGCGTCTGCGCGGTCCTCGTGGCCGAAGCCTGCAACGTCGGCCTGGAGCCGCTGGTCGAGCCGGGCGACGCGGCACTGACGCGCTCGCGGCTCTCCTGGGTGGCACAGAACTACTTCCGTGCCGACACCTTGACCGAGGCCAACGCCCGCCTGGTGGACGCCCAGGCCGGCATACAGCTCACGGGGGTCTGGGGTGGAGGCGAGCTCGCATCGGTCGACGGGTTGCGGTTCGTGGTACCGGTAAGAACCATAAACGCCGGGCCCAACCCCAAATACTTCGGCCGCGGCCGTGGAATAACCTACCTGAACTACGTGAGCGACAAGTCCACCGGCTTTCACGACATGGTCGTCCCCGGAACCTTGCGGGACTCGTTGTTCGTGCTCGACGGGCTGCTGGAGAACCAGACGAGCTTGGAGCCCGTCGAGGTGACCTCCGACTCGGCTTCCTACTCCGACGTCATCTTCGGTCTGTTCGCACTACTGGGCTACCAGTTCAGCCCACGGCTTGCCGACGCCGGCGAGGCACGGTTCTGGAGGATGGACCGCTCGGCCGATTACGGCCCCCTAAACGGCATCTCCCGCAACAAGATCAAGGTCGATCTCATCCACGAGAATTGGGATGAGCTCTTGCGGGTGGCCGGCTCTTTGAAGCTGGGGACGGTCACCGCCTCGGAGTTCGTCCGCACCCTGCAGGCCGGCTCTCGTACCTCAACCATCGCCGCCGCCATAGCCGAGGTGGGCCGCATAGCAAAAAGCCTCTCGCTACTCTCATATGTCGATGACGAGGCGCATCGCAGGAGGATACTGGTTCAGCTCAACCGCCACGAGAAGCGCCACGAACTCTCCCGCAAGATCTTCCACGGCCAAAGAGGCGAAGTCCGCAAGCGCTACCGGGAGGGCCAGGAGGACCAACTCGGCGCCCTGGGCCTGGCGGTGAACGCCGTTTGCCTGTTCAACAGCCTGTATCTCGACGAATCAGTGCGGCATCTGAAAGAAGAGGGCGAACAAACAACCGACGAAGACCTCGCCAGGGTCTCGCCTCTGGCAAGAGGGCACGTTCGCGTACTCGGCCGCTACCACTTCACACTCGATAACTCGGTAGTCGAAGGCGGTTTGCGTCCCTTGCGGGACCCGGAGGGGCTCGATGAACATGAGTTTCCTCTGGCCGACTCTGGCAAATCGCTGCTCTGATTACCGGGCTACGAACTCCAGGGACGCCCTGTTGGATAAGGAGTGCTCTCAGAGCTTAGCGTAGGATCCTGCGCGTCTGCTACCCACGCTCCTTTCCTCCTTCTATCTACGCATGCGCACGTTGACTGTCTTGGTATTATGTTGATTAACTACCCGCCACCTACCATCAACTCCGCAGCGTGGGCGAGGGAGGCTTCATCTATTCTGCCGGATAGCATTCGGGCCAGCTCGCGGCGGCGTTCCTCACCCTCCACGCGCCGGATGCGGGTTATGGTTCGTCCATCGGATTCTTCCTTCGCCACTACGATGTGGGAGGCTGCTTCCGAGGCGATCTGGGGCAGGTGGGTGATGGTGAGGACTTGATTGCGCTCCCCGAGTTCGCGGAGCTTCGCGCCGACGGCCGTCGCCGTTTCGCCACCGATTCCGGCGTCCACTTCGTCGAACACGTAAGTTGCGCCGGGCTCCACGCGTTCCTGCGAGAGGCGGATGGCGAGCATGATCCTGGAAAGTTCCCCGCCCGAAGCGTAGCGTCTCACGGGAAGCTCGGGCTCACCGGGGTTGGGTTGGATCACGAATTCCACCCGTTCTACCCCATTTGGACCTGGCTCAGTCGGCGTCAGTTCAGCCCGGAACGTCGTCTTGCCGAGGTTGAGATCCGCCAGGTTCACCCCCACTTTCTCCGACAAACGCTCCGAAGCCTGCTTGCGTCCAGCGGTAATAAGGGCCGCCAGCTCCCCCAGCCGTCCTTCTCCCTCCGAGATACGTGCCTCCAGCCCGGCTGTCTCCTGCTCGAAGTTCTCCAGCCGGCCCAAGCGATTTCGGGATTCATCAAGGTATTCCTCGACGTTCTCACCATATTTCCGCTCCAGCGCCCGTAGCGCGGCGAGGCGGTCCTCGACGGTTTCGAGACGGTTCGGGTCGGCCTCAAGTTCGTCCAGGTAGCCGCGCAACTCGTAGAGTACATCTTCGAGTTCCGCTGTGAGCCCGCCGAGACGTTCCACCAGCGCAGACAGTGATCCATCGTGGCGCACGGCGTTCTCAAGCTCTCCGGCAGCCAGTGCGACGGCTTCGATGGCGCTTCCCTCTTCGGACGAGAGTGCCGCGCTCGCAGATGATGCCGACTGGAGCAGATCCGTCACGTTACGCAGACGGTCGCGCTCGCGGGTCAACTCCACTACCTCGTCGGCGGTGTAGCCGGATTCTTCTATCTCCGTGACCTGGAAGCGAAGGAAGTCCACCTCGCGAAGCCGCGCTTCGGCGGAAGAGCGTATTTCGGCGAGCTCCTGGCGATCCCGCTCCACCGAATGCCACAGGGCCGCACGCTCCGTTTTGGCGGCTTTCGCCTCGTCAGAGAGAAAGTCGTCCAGGATGGCAAGTTGCTCGGCTGGTTCGGTGAGGCGCGCCTGCTCACGCTGGCTGTGATACGAAACAAGCCGCTCGCCCAGGGACGCGAGAGCCCGTACCGGAACCGCGACGCCGCCCACGAAGCAGCGCGAGCGTCCCTCGCCGGTGAGCGTGCGTCGCAGGAAGAGATCCTCGTCAGCATCCAGCTCTTCGGAAACGTCGCCGAGGGCGTCGCCGAGTATCCTCGGCCCCACGTCGTCCGGGAGTACGAAGGTTCCCTGGATGGTGGCGCGGTTTGCGCCGGAGCGCACCGATTCGGAGCGGGCGCGGCCGCCGAGGAGCATCTGGAGGGCTGTGGCGAGGAGGGTTTTTCCCGCGCCTGTTTCACCGGTTATGGCGTTCAGGCCGGGGGAAAGCTCCAGCGTGGCCTCTTCGATCAGGGCAACGTTCTCGACGGAAATCTCGGTGAGCACTACAGGAAGGTCCTCCGAACCGCCCGCCACCACGTCCACTCGTCGGTCCGCCCTATTCTAACGCTTTCGCTGGATAGCCCGATCTCGATCCGCTCCCCTTCAGGAACCTCGAATGGTTCGTCGCCGTCTATGGAGAGCAAGGCCCCACGCTCCCTGATCCGCAAATCAGTCACCTGCGCCTCCCCCAGCACCATCGGACGCGCGACGAGCGAGTGCGGCGCTATGGAAACCAGCTCGTAGCAAGGCACGTCGCCGGAGACGATCGGCCCTCCGGCAGAGAGTGCATACGCCGTCGAACCAAGTGGCGTCGAGGCTATGAAGCCGTCACATTGCAGCGAGACTAGCTCCTCACCGCCAACGCGAACCTCGACGGAGACCACTTGATGCGGGCGCGGCTTGACGAGCACGGCGTCGTTGACCGCCGTGAGTGGGGATTCGTCGCCGACCCTCACTTCGAGCATCCTGTATTCCTGAACGTCGAGGCCGCCGGAGAGGACCTTCTCGACGCCTGACTCCATCTCCTCGGGGCGCATCCCGCTCATGAACCCGACCTGCCCCAGGTTCACCCCGAGCAGCACCCGCCCCGGATACATCCGCGCAGCCCGCAACATAGTCCCGTCCCCGCCGAGGACGAAGACGAGATCCAGCTCCACCTCCCCATCAGGCTCGTCCTGCGGCCTGACCTTCGCGATCTCCACGCCGCGCTTTTCCAGCGCAGCCGACAACCTCTCGAAATGCTCGTCGCCCACCTTCGGGTTCGCCACGACCCCGACGCGCCTGATGCCGGAGGGATTATTCAGGCGAAACCACCTCCCGAATCATTGCCTCATCGAGCGAAGGCGCGGCATCCCTGACGATATGCAGCGGATACTCCCGGTTGCCTGACTTTCGGCCCGCGACCGGAGCGCGGGTCACCGAGATAGCCCCGAATCCCAGGGATACGAAGGATGCCGCGACATTCGAGATCACCGCAGCGTGAACGTCGGGATCCCGGACCAGCCCCCCGCGCCCGACCTGTTCCGGCCCCGCCTCGAACTGCGGCTTGACGAGCAGTACGGCCTCCCGGATAGACGTCGTCGTGGAGAGTAATCCTCCCAGCGCTACCGGAAGCGAGATGAACGAGAGATCCGCCACCAGGAGATCCGGCGGAAACGGAAGGTCATCGCCCGTGAGGTGACGGACATTGGTCCGTTCGAGAACGGTGACGCGCTCGTCTGTGCGGAGCGACCAGTCGAACTGACCGTAGCCGACATCGACCGAGATCACACGCCCAGCCCCACGCCGCAGCAATACGTCAGTGAAACCGCCGGTGGATGCCCCAGCGTCGATACACGAGCGGCCCTCTATTTCGATACCGAACTCGTCGAGGGCAAAGGACAGCTTTTCACCGGCACGGGAGACGAACGGAGAACCTTCTTCGACAGCGAGTTCCTGATCCGAAGCAATGCGGGAGCCTGCTTTGGTGACGATCTGGCCTGCTACGCGAACGGAACCGGCGAGGATCAAACCTTGCGCCCGACTCCGGCTCTCGGCGAGGCCGCGCTCCACGAGCAGGGCATCCAACCGCTGCGGCGCGGCCTTCACGGTTTCCCCATCGTTGGCCGGCTAGCTTGCCCTGTGACGGACGAAGAGCGCCATCTGACTGAGCCCGGATGTGTCGCCGTCGATGGTGTCGAGGGCATCGAGAGCCCGACCGACGGAATTGTCGGCCTGCCGCTGGGCGCCTTCCAGGCCGTAGATGCCGACGAAGGTGGCCTTGCCCTGCTCGGCGTCGCTGCCTGCGCTCTTGCCGAGGGCGTCCGTGGTCGAGGTCGCATTGAGCAGATCGTCCACGATCTGAAAGCAGAGCCCGAGTTCCGACGCGTACTCCGAAATGGCGGCCTGCTCATCGGCGGTGGCGCCGGCCAGGATCGCCCCGATACGGGCCGAGGATTTGATGAGGGCGCCTGTCTTGTAGCTGTGGATCATGTGCAAAGTCTCTGGGTCCGTGCCGTCCCCGATGCCCGTGTGGTCCATGTCTATGACCTGCCCACCGACCATCCCGTTTACGCCCGTGGAGTCGGCGAGTTCGCGCACGACTTCGAGAACCTGCTCGGCGGTTCCTTCCTGGTGGACGGTTATGAGGGTGAGCGCCTCCCCGAAGAAAGCGTCGCCGGCCAGGATCGCCATGGCCTCGCCGTATTTCCTGTGGGTAGTCGGGCGTCCCCTGCGGTAATCGTCGTCGTCCATCGCGGGTAGGTCGTCGTGGATCAGGGAGTACGTGTGTATCAACTCGATGGCCGCGGCCGACGGCAACACGAAGAGCGGGTCCGTTCCGAAGACCCAGGCCGCCTCCATGCACAACGTCGGCCGAACGCGCTTCCCTCCCCCCAGCATCGAGTACCGCATGGCCTCGACGAGCCTGGAGAGACGGGGATCTTCCGAAAACTCCACACCTTCGAGGAACCCCTCGAAGATGCGCCTGTGTTCCTCCCAACGGGCCTGCACGCTCGTTCCGCTAGCCATGTTCCACCTTCCCGAGGATGCTAGTCTCCGCGCCCCGCAATACGCCGCCCACGAACGCAGGGGACTCGTCGCTGGAGAAGCCTGTGGCGAGCTCCACCGCCTCGTTGATAGCCACGCCCGCCGGAACGTCTTCCACGTAAAGCATTTCGTACAGCGCGAGGCGCAAGATGGTCCTGTCCACCGCGCTCATCCGATGCACGGGCCAACCGATGGACACCTCCGAGAGTCGAAAGTCCAGATCCTCACGCTCCCGCTCCACCCCTTCGGTCAGGGTCCGGGCGTATTCCCTGAACTCATCCTGATTCGAAGAACTCCAGCGGCCCAGCGTATCCTCCAGCGGACGGTCGTTGATGTCTGTCTGGTACAGGGCCAGGAAAGCCTGCTTGCGGGCAGTGCGCCGCCTCACGAAGCTACGCCCCTGCGGCTGGTGGGAAACAGCGTCCTCAAACCCGTGTGAGGTATTCGTTGGAGCGCGTATCCACCCGCACCCGATCCCCGATATTCACGAAAAGCGGCACCTGCACCACAACCCCAGTCTCCAGCGTGGCAGGCTTGCTCCCGCCCGTGGCCGTGTCACCCTTGACGCCAGGGTCCGTCTCCGAAACTTCGAGATCTACGTGCGCCGGTGGTTCCACGCTAACGACCTCGCCATCGGCTGAGAGAACGCTCACGACGCCGTTCGGCACGACGTAGCCTTCGGTCTCGCCCAGAACGTCGGCTGGGATGGCGATCTGATCGTAGGTGTCCGAGTCCATGAAGTAGAGAAGATCCCCGTCGCGGTACAGGTAGGTCATCTGGCGCGACTCGGTCCTGATGCTATCCAGCTTCTCACCCGCCCTGAAGGTCTTCTCGACCACGGCCCCAGAATCCAGGTTCCGCAGCCGCGTTCTCACGAAAGCCCCGCCCTTCCCAGGCTTGACGTGTTGGAAGTAGAGTATGGTGAACCGCTTGCCGTCAACGCGGATGGCGGTACCGTTTTTGAACTGGTTGGTAGATATCATGCCGTAGAAACCCTTCTTGTAATACTTGACCAACGCCGGACCATTAAGGCCCCATTCCCGGCGCGAGACGCCCGGCTATTATCGCACAATTTCCACGAATTTAGACCTGGACGCACTCTAGCGGAACCACTCATCCGGCCACAGGAAAAAGATGTGTTCGGTCGCGTCTGCTACCCGGACACCGCACGCACCGGCGAAGGCGAGTATCCGCGAAACGTTCTTCCTCCGGGTGAAGAAGTAGAATGACCGGTACCGGTTGTTCTCCACGACCGCACGTCGCAGCCTGAACTTGACGCCCCACGAAAACCAGAACCATCGGAACCCCGTTATGCTCTCTACCTCTTCCCAACGGAACTCGATCTTCGGAACGGGCTCACGGAAGACCCAGAGCACCGAGAGAACCATCCATCCTCCCTCGTTATCCAGGGTCAGATCCGCGAAGGCTTTGGCTACGGCTACGTCGGACACTCCCCTGACGTGATTACGCCGGGTTAGGAAAATGGCCTGTCCGGTGCACGTCTTGCGAGTTTGGGACTCCACAATTTCCTTCAGCGGGGGTGGCTGCTTGCTTCATGCCGGGGCAGATCGTCCCGGATATCCAGCCACGACAGTTTCTGGGAGAACCACGAGTGGGCCTCGGGCTCGAAAGATTCTGGGGCGTCGAATACCCCGATGGAGATGTAGACCTTGCCCGGTAGTCGCTCGTCTTCGTAGAACATGGATGTACCGCAATCGCCGCAGAAGGATCTCCTCACCCCAGGCGCGGATTCGTATACTTTCGGTGTGCCCCGGCTCATCTCGATCCGCCCTACCTCATACCCCACGAACAGCGAAAGCGGTGCGCCGTTCGATCTCCGGCAGTCCCCGCAGTGGCAGTACACCACCGCGTCCGGCTCGCCACGCGCGGTCAACCTCACGGCCCCGCACCGGCATCCACCGCCGTTCAATGTTCTCCGATCCGAGTCAGGACGTACCGGACTGCGGCCACGTATCCTTCGGCGCCCATCCCGGCGACTACCGCATCCACCGCAGGCGAAATGACGGAGTGTCGCCGCCATTCCTCCCTGGCGTGAACGTTCGAGAGATGAACCTCAATTTTAGGTATATCTACCGCTTCGAGGGCGTCGTGGAGCGCATACGAGTAGTGAGTCCAGGCGCCGGGGTTGATCACCAGCCCGTCCGATCCTCCCGCTTCCTGCACGAAACCGACCATCTCGCCCTCGTAGTCCGTCTGCCTGAACTCCAGGTCCACGTCAGGAAACGCATCACGCAGAAGTGTCTCTATGTTGTTCAGGGTTAGAGTTCCATACACTTCGGGGCGACGTTGGCCGAGAGAGCAGAGGTTGACGCCGTTGAGAACGAAGATCCTGGTCATAAGATGGCCCCTATTGCCTGGCGTGCTTCGTCGTCTGTGATCGGAACTCCCCACACTGGACTGCCAACGTCTTCTAGTAGCACGAAGCGATGTGCGGCGCCGTCACCGCTTCGGCGTTTCTTGTCACGGCCCATTGCGGCGAGGATATTGGCGGGATCGGTCGCGGGAGCGTTCACTGGCAGGCCCGCGCTTTGCAGCAGGTCTCTCTGGAGTTCGATGAGGTCCATGCCGAGTTTCTCGCGGGAGAGGTGTGCGGCTGCGCTCATGCCAGCGGATATAGCCTCACCGTGGAGCAAGGCGTAGTCCGCAACGGCCTCCAGCGCGTGGCCGATGGTATGCCCGTAGTTGAGGATGGCGCGGCGGCCTGTTTCCAATTCGTCACCAGCCACCACGTCCGCCTTGAATCGTACGGAGTCGAGGACGAGGGTTCGCAATGCTTCGGGGTCTCTGGATCTGGCTGCCCCGATGAGATTCAGGTCGTCGAAATAGGCGCCGCCGGAGAGGAGGCCCATCTTTATCACCTCGGCCAGACCACAGGACAGGTCGCGATCCGGAAGCGTATCCAGCCGCTCCAGGTCCGCAATCACCGCCCGCGGTCGCAAGAAAGCACCAGCCAGGTTCTTGCCTTCGGGGAGATCCACGCCAACTTTCCCGCCCACGGAACTATCCACCATCGCAAGCAGCGATGTGGGCAGCGCGACGAACGATATACCCCGCATGTACGTCGCGGCGGCGAACCCCCCCAGATCTCCCACCACACCGCCACCGAGGGCGAACAGCGTACTGTCACGGGTGAGGCCGGAAGCAGCGAGCCGACCAACCACATCACCATAAACTCTCAGGCTCTTCGACGACTCGCCTGCTGGAACCTCGATCACCCCGAGCACATTCCAGCCGCCCGCTTCGAGGTTCTCCACCACGGAACCCGCGTGTCGGGCTCCGACGTTCGAGTCGGTAAGAATGACTGCGGCGCCAGGTTTCAGCGCCTTGGATATGCTCCCGGCGGTGTCGAGGTTCTCCCCGACGACTACCGGGTACGGCGTGGACACTGGGACTTCTACCCTTTCAGCCATCTCGATATCTCCCGCGCCACCCGATTGCGCGAACGTCCGTCCACCGTCACGTGAAGGTCGGATACGTCAAGGTATGCGGGCAGACGGTCTTTGTAGCGGCGCTCGAACTCTTCGTATCCTGTGGCGCGCAGGGGCCGCCCCGCGCCCCGCGTCCTCGCGTAGAGGATTCGCAGATCCTCCTCCAGAAATACAGTGGCGACATCCCGCAACTTTTCGCAGTTCTCGGGACGAACGACGATCCCACCGCCGCACGCGACGACACGCCCATCCGCGCCATCCAGGGCGTCGAGAAGGGCGAGGTGTTCGAGGTCTCGGAATCCATCTTCGCCTGAGGAAGCGAAGATCTCCCTTATCGGCCGGCCGGCCCGGCGTTCTATCTCGTGGTCGAGGTCCACGAATTCCCAGCCGAGATCCCTGGCGACAGTTCGCCCGATGGTGCTCTTTCCGCTACCCATGTAGCCGACGATGGCGAGGGGTCCATCCAAGGCTCACAGACGGGCTCCGCGCGCCGCCCCCCGAATGCTCTCCCGCACCCGGCTCACGTAGGCGTCGTAGGCGGCGCGGATGTCCGTCACGTTGTCTGCCCCGAACTTGTCGAGGAACACCTCGGCCAGAACGATGGCGACCATGGACTCCCCGATCACGGCCGCCGCAGGGACCGCACAGGAATCCGCCCGCTCCCGGAAAGCCCTTGCTGGCTCTCCGGTCGAGAGGTCCACGGTTCGCAGCGCCTTCGCGATGGTCGAGATCGGCTTCATCGCGGCAGACACGACCACCGGCTCCCCGTTTGTCATGCCGCCCTCGATGCCGCCGAGGTTGTTGCTGGTGCGCGATAGATGGCCGTTCTCGGGGACGATCTCATCCTGCACCTCGCTGGAGCGGCGGCTCGCAACCCCGAAGCCGAGCCCAACCTCCACACCCTTGATAGCGTTTATGGACATCACGGCTGCGGCGAGCTTCGCGTCCAGCTTGTCGCGCCAGTCCACGTAGGATCCCAGTCCAGGCGGGCATCCTTCTGCGACCACTACGAACTCCCCTCCGAGGGCGTCGCGGGCATAGCGGGCGGCGTCGATCTCAGCCTTCATCAGCTCCGAGACCTCGGGATCGGGGCACCGTACCTCGGATTCGTCGGCGCGGCTTGCGTCGCGGGCTGCACTCTCTTTGTCGTACGCGGCAGCCCCTATGCGATAGACGGCGCTGTAAATCTGGACTCCGAACTCCGCCAGAAGCTTCCTGGCGACGCCACCGGCGGCGACGCGGGCTGTGGTCTCGCGGGCGCTGGAGCGTTCCAGGACGTTACGGAGGTCGCCGAAGGCGTACTTCTGCATCCCGGCGAGGTCGGCGTGACCCGGGCGAGGCAGGGTCACGGGCTTCACGGGCTCGCTGGACGGGGCCGGAGACATCCGATCCTCCCAGTTGGCGTAGTCGCGGTTGCGGATCAACATCCCGATAGGAGAGCCGAGGGTGTAACCACGCCGCACTCCGCCGAGGAATTCGATCTCATCTTTCTCTATCTTCTGGCGTCCGCCGCGCCCGTATCCCTTCTGGCGTCGCGCGAGATCCCGGTTCACGTCGTCCGCGACGAGCCCCAACCCCGCTGGCGCCCCATGCACCAGCGCCACTTCCGCAGGCCCGTGCGATTCTCCCGCCGTTGAAAAACTAAACTTCACCATGCTCCGTTTCTTAGGTTGGCAAGCTCACGCGCCCAGAATATAACGCTTCACCGGCACGGGGTCATCCCGCCTTCCGTTCCCACCGGAAATCATAGAAAGCAGCAGGTACGCGGAGGCTTGCCAGATTCTAGTATGGCAACGAGCCGCCGCTGTCGAACAGGTTGCCGTTGCCGCCCCGGCCGCCACCTGAACCGTCACCACCCCGGCCGCCATTGCCGCCTGACCCGCTGCCACCGTTGCCCCCAGATGGAGACGGGCTCGCGCTGGACGATGGGCTTGCGCTGGATGTCGGGCTCGCACTCGAATTGGGCCTCGCGCTAGATGACGGACTCGCGCTGGAATTGGGACTCGCACTGGATGTCGGGCTTGCGCTCGAATTCGTCGTGCCGCCACCATTTCCCCCAGACGAGGAAGGACTCGCGCTGGACGGCGTACTACTTCCATTGGTCCCGCCGCCGTTGCCACCCCCGCCTGACGAACCATTATCGCCGGAGGTGGGGGCCGTGGAGGCGCTTTCCGCAGATGGGATCAACTCGCGGAACGGGTCCTTGCTCTGGTATGCGGCGTAGGATTCGGCGTTCCGGTTCTCGACCTCCGGGGCTGGCGCGCCCGTGCCACCGCCCTGCTGGGCGAGCTCCGGGGTTTTGCTCACGAAGGCGCGATTGGAGACCTGCTGTTCATCCGTACCACCGAGGAAAAATCCCACGACTATCCAGAAAGAGATCAGGAGCACCAACACACCGAGCACCCACGGTAGTACCTTGTTGTCCCTGAAGATCGAACCCCGCATCCTATTCAGCATTGGTTGTCCCCCCTCCCGCCGTCGTAGTCTCTTCTGGCGTCGTCACCTCGGCGGGGGCCGGGGCGACTGGCTCAGGACCGGACGGCACGCCAGTCGGCTGGAAGTACACCTCAGCCTCGACCTGCACTTGAAGTTCGCGTTCGATCCCGGCGCCCACGTTGGTTGTCTCCCCCTCTTGCTGCTCGACCTCACTGTAGGTCACCGTGTTCACGGTGACCAGCCTGGACAGGTCGAGCAGCCGCAGCATAAAGTCCTGAAGCTCCTCGTACGTGCCCTCGAAGGTCATTGTAACCGGTAGGACCTGGAAGTCGCCACCCCCGGGGGGAGGCGCTGGGGCTCCTGGAGAAATAGATATCTGTGTGACGCCAGCGAGGCGTGCGATCTCCTCTACCTGCACGACGAGCGTCGGGACCTCGGGCTGCGTCGGGATGCGCTTGCTGAACTCCAGTAGCTGGCGCTCGATGTTGGGTGCGTTGCGCCGGATCGCCTCCAGCTCCGCGACGTCTTGCTGGACCTGCTGGAGCTCGGCCTCCTTGTCCGACCTCTCCTGTACCCGTTCTGCGTACGTCGCGCGCAGCGGGCTAAGTAGCAGGAAATAGTACCCGACGACGAGGATGACGATGATCAATATGCCTAGTATCAGGATGTTGCGATCCTGGCGGCTCATCTCCTACCCCCCGCCCCGCCGTTGCCAACAGCGTACTGGCTAGCCGCCGACGCGCTGGCCGACGCCGAAGCCGAGGCGGAGGAAGCGGACAGCGCGCTCGCCTGGTCGCTAGGGAGGCTATCCGTAGAGTCGGAGGGGGAATCTTCATCGATGCGTAGCTCGGTGCCGCTCTCTCCGACTATCGTGACCAACTCTGAAGAGACCTCGAAGTTTATGGCGGGCCTGGCGAACGTCTCACGGTCCAGGTCAGCCAACGTGAGGGTCGAGTTGCTAAGGTAGCGCAGGTTGTTCATCTGGATCACGAAGTCCGAGACGTTTTGGAACTGCGGCAGGGAGACGCCGGAGAAAGTAACGACGCCAGGCGGGCTCAGTGGCTGCTCGACCTCCGCAGTCAGGTTTATCGGCGAGGCCGTTGCCGTCATGCTTTGCAGCGCTGTCGTGTTCGGTATCACGAACGCAAGCCCTTGCAGATACTCGTCCCACGCGAAGCGGGTCCGCACTATGCCGTCGGCGACAGGCTTCTTGGCGTCCAGGCTGGCCTGCAGGTCGCGGTAAGGGGCCAGCTCGGCGAGCCGCGCGTTCTGCTGCGCGATCTGCTGCTCCAGGTCCGCGATCTGGTCCTCCGCAGTATTGATGCGCAACACGTAGACCACGTAGACGGCGACCATGACGATAACCGCCAGGGCGCCGAAGATGAGGACAATGCCAACCACCCCACGCCGGGGCGCTACCGCCGCCCGCCGCCGGCGTTCCTCGGGAGGTAGAAGGTTTATCCGCCTCATTCGTCCTCCAGGGCGAGCCCGAGGGCGACGGCCAGTACCGGCTCCATCACCGTTAGTTGCTCGTCGGGGACGTTGGAGCGGTTGGTGCCAAGCCTGCGCAGTGGGTTACCACGCTCCGCCGAAACCCCGAGTTGTTCGCCGATATAAGCGTCGAGGCCGGCGACGAGCGCCCCTTCGCCGGACAACACCACCTGCGAGACTTCTCGCGCGCCAGGCTGCGCGTAGTGAAACTCCATGGACCGCTGCACGTCCTCGGCGAGCGTCTGTGCCGCATCTTCCAGGCCGCGCCTGATGTCGTAGGTGAGGGCTGGATCGAACTCATCAGACTCCCCCCCATCCGATGCGCCCTCTTCCGGCTCGGCGGCATCGTACCCGAGCCTCACGTGCGGGTTCATCAGTTGCTTCTCTGCTTCATCCTCAGGAAGGTCGGCGGCGTCGGCGATAGCCTGAACGAAGTATCCGGCTCCACCCTGAATGAACCGGGCCAGCGTCGGGTTGCCGCCCTGCGAGATGACCAGGTTAGTCAGTTCCGTGCCGATGTCCAGAAGGAGGATGGCGCTCTCGTTCTCGAACAGAGTATCCGGGAGGGTCGAGCGCAGCAGGGAGAGGGCCTTCACGTCGATCCCAACGGGTCGCAACCCGGCTGCCCTGACTGCGGATGTGTAGCGGTAGATCATGTCCTTCTGCGCGGCCACTATCAGGATGCGATCCAGATCCGAGCCCTCTTCCTGTGGCCCGAGAACCGTGTAGTCCATTACGGCTTCGCCCATGGGCATAGGGATGTGGTCCTGGGCCTCATACCCGATGGCGCTGGCGAGATCATCCCGATCCATCCTCGGAAAATCCAGGAGCCGTACGACGACCCGCTGGTTGGCCACGCCTAGCATTACGTCCCTGCCCTTGAAGGAGTGCGTGGACCAGAACTCCCGGATCTCGGCCGCAAGCAGATCGTGGTCAGCGACCTCGCCTTCGGCTATCGCACCAGGGGGAAGCCTCCTGTACCCGACGTGCTGCAAGCTGCTGCTTCCACCCCCGCCCGCGACCTGAACGCCCTTCACCGAGCCCCGGTCTATGTCCAACCCAACGACCTGCGTCCTGAATCTTCCCATCCTCAGGCGCCTCCCACCAAACGCATCCACGAACCCCAGACATTCTGCCCGAAAAATAGAGTAAGGAGCGCCCCGAAGGCCAGGAACACCCCGAACGGAAGCGCGCTCCGGCGTCCGATCTTCCCGACGGCAATGAGCAGGCCAGCGGTGACCGCCCCCACCAGCGCCCCGGCGAAGACCGCCAGGAACGCGTATAGACCAAGGAAAGCGCCGAGCATTCCGACCATCTTGACGTCGCCCATTCCCATACCGCTAGGATAGACCAAAACTAGGGCGAAAAGCGAGCCTGCCACGCCCACCGCCGACAGCAGGTAAACCCACCACGCGGACGGATGTACCAGTATGGATAACGCAAGGCCCACCACGGCGGCTGGGCCAACGATCACGTTCGGCAGCAACCAGTGCTCCAGGTCTATAGCCGCAAGCGGGATGAGAACCCCGATCAAGACTACAGCCCACAACAACTGCAAGCTGAACCCGAACCGGATCGCCGCAGCCGCAAACAGCAGTCCCGCCAGCGCCTCCACCATCGGATAACGCGCCGAGATTGTTGCCTTGCAGTTCCGACACTTTCCCCGCAATAGCAGATAAGAGATGAGTGGAATGTTGTCCTTCGGGGCAATGGCCTCCCCACACGAAGGGCAGTGAGAAGCGGGCCACACTATTGACTCGTGCCGGGGAACGCGGTGGATCACGACGTTGAGGAAGCTCCCCACTACGAGCCCGAAGAGCCCGGCAACGAAGGCGATCAAACGCCACCCCCGGAACGTCCGCCTTCCACGAACCGCGCAGCCGAAACCGTGGTATCAGCCTCCACGGTGGCCTTACGGCCAACGCTGGCATGGTGTTCCATCGTCGAACGGGCGCCGATCCTGGCCCCCGACCCCACCACCGCGCCCGCCGAGATCCAAACCCCAGCCCCCACCACGGCGTCGCGTTCGATCACCGCGTTGGAGCCGACGCAACAGTGGCTCCCGATCTCGGCATCGGGATGCACGACCGCTCCCGCAGCGAGAACCGTACCATCGCCCAACGTCGCCGCGCCAGAGAGATATGCCAGCGGATGCACAGCCTTGACGAACCGTCCCCCGATCCCCCTTATGGAGTTCGCCACCCGCAACCGCGCCTGGTTGTCGGTGATGGCGACTATCACGTGAACTGGTTCCACTGAAAGCATGCTCTTCAGCATCTGGATGTCACCGAGCACCGGAAACCCGCGAACCTTACTCGAAAGTGCAGCGTGAGCGTCATCGTAGAACCCGAGAATTTCACCCTCTACGCCGCTCTCCAGCAGCACATCCAAAGCGAGACGTCCGTAACCACCCGCACCGACGATTGCAACCCTGATCTCGTCGTCGAAGCTGGTCTCCTGCATCTCGACTTCCGGTTGAGATACGCTGACGCTTGTTTCTGGCTCTCTTATGACGCTCCCCTAGTAAGCCTCATACGCCCATGACAGTGTTGCAGTTTAACACCGTCGCAAACACCTTGCGACTATACCTACATCCTGCGCACCGTGCCTGCGAGCACACCACCGGTGGCGCTATGGCGACACCAAACTAGAGTTCAAAACGTCCTTCGAGACGGTTGCCGAGCAGGTAACTGGCGGCGTCGAGCGACCGCGATCCCGGCTTCTGAAGTTCCAGTATTTCCAGTACTCCCCTGCCGCATCCCACCAAAATACGTTTGTTTGCAGCATAAATTTTTCCTGGACCCAGATCATAGTCACCTTCGTCGGGGATACGCGTGCGCAAAATCTTGATCGGACCGTCCACCGCAGCGTGGAATACCCTGGCCCCCATGCGCGGAGCCAGCGCCCTAACCCGATCATGCTCCATTTTTGCCTTACCCTCCCACCTCAAAATCGTATCCTCCACCGATAGCCTAGCAGCATATGTAGCTTTAAGACTATCCTGTGGCGTTAGGGTGAGACTTTGTTCTTCGAGTAAATTCAAACCGTCTACTATAGCTTTAGCTCCGAGGTCGGCGAGTATCTGTGTGAGTTCGCCGCCGGTTGTGTCTGGGGAGATCTGGCAGTGGCGTTGGAGGGCCGTTGGGCCCGTATCCAGGCCCTCGTCCATGCGCATTATCGTGACGCCGGTTTGGGTCTCTCCGGCCATGATGGCGCGCTCTATTGGTGCTGCGCCGCGGTAGGCTGGCAGGAGGGAGGCGTGGACGTTATAGGCGCCGTTGGTGGCTGCGTAGAGGGTGTCTGGGCGCAGAAGCTGGCCGTATGCCGCCACTACGAGGATGTCGAAGGTGGAGATCTCACCTGCCGCCTCGGAGATTCGGGCGGGCTGGCGGAGCGGCAGGCCCGCTTCGATTGCCGTTTTCGCGACCGGCGGGCTGGCGGTCTTGCGTCCCCGGCCCCTACGGGCGTCTGGCTGGGATATGACGAGCCCGACCTGGTTCTGGGAGTCCATCAGGCCGCGCAGGATCGTTGCGGCGAACTCCGGGGTGCCTGCGAAGACTACGTTCATGATTGGTTACGCGAGCTAGCTCTTCTGGGCAAGGAGCCGTTCGCGCAACTCGCGCATGGCTGCCTTGCGTGATTCGCGGTCGGTGCGCTCCAGGATGGTGACGCCATCGAGGTGATCCACCTCGTGCTGGAACACGCGGGCGAGCAGGTCCGTCACCTCCATACGCACCGGGTTTCCAGTGGCGTCGGAGCCGGAGATAGTTATGGCGGTTGGCCTCTCGACCCCGACCTGGATGCCGGGGATGGAGAGACAACCCTCGGTCTCCTTAGCGGCCTCTTCTGACCAGTCTTCGATCATGGGGTTGACGATCACGAACTCATCGTCTTCGATGGACGCGACGAGAATGCGTTTCAACCTGCCGACCTGATTTGCGGCGAGTCCCACTCCCTCGTGCTCGCGCATGGTGGCGAGCATATCCTGGGCGAGTTTTTCGAGTTGCTCGTCGAACTCTTTCACCGGCGTTGCGCGCGACTTGAGTACAGGGTCTCCGAATTGTCTGATATCCAACACCATAGAATTAAACCTCCTCAGGGTCCACATCCACCCTCACCCGAGGCCCCCCGGGCTTTCCGAGCTTCGCCATCCGGCGGGCTGCGAGCGCCCCGGCCCGCGCGACGGGCGAGCGATCTTTGGAACGCAGCAACATGCGCCAGGCCGGATCCTCGCCAGCCGCCGAGATAGGTACCAGCGGCGACGCTTCGACCCCATTTTCCAGGGCGGGCAACAGTTCGGATTCTACCGCACGCCGCACCCTGTTCTCCGGCCCCTTGAAGGTCAATGCCGCCAGGTGCGCGTATGGAGGATAACCAGCCTCACGCAGACGGGGCAACTCCGTAGCTACAAAGTCTGGATAATCGTTACGGAGTGCGGTTTGCAGCGCGTGGTGATCCGGCATCCTGGTCTGCACCAGGAGACGCTCGCGGGCAACCTCGACTGCGCCGTGGAGGATGCGAAACGCCCGCTCGGCGGCCCCCATGCCGCTCCCGAGCAGGAGGTGGTCTGAATCGGGGAGGATCACCGTCCCCCATTCCCGATCCAGAATTCGATGCGCGGTTCCCACTATGACCCGTCGGTCTTCCCCATCGTCGGTGCCCGCCGTGAGCAGCCCGACCGGCTCTTTCAGGGCGCGCGCAAGTTCGGCCTTTATGCGCTCGGCGGAGAGTCCAGTGGAGACTACGCGTTCGGAGCCGCACTCTTCGCACGGTCCAGGCTTTCGCCCTCTATTTCCGCACCTGACGCACTCGAGCAAACCGCCATGAACCGAGAGGTCGAAGCCGCACTCGGGACACGTCCTGATGGCCCCGCAGCCATTGCAGTAGACCTTCGTTGAAGCGCCAGTCCGGCTCGCCACCACGCCAACCCGTGTACCCGCCGCCCTCCCCTTTGCGCACGTGTCGAGCAGGGCCGGGCTGAACGTGGCCCCCGTCCCCCGCATATCCACTATCCGAATATCCGGCATCTGCCCGAGGGAGCGGGTGGGAAGCTCCCTGACTTTGTTCTCGGGAGCCTGGAGGCGCAACGACGGTGTGGGAGAGAGACAAAGGACGCCGGAACCTTCGATCTCACCGCGCCGAATCGCCAGATCCCTGGCGTGGATGGGAACGCCCTCGAAGCCAGGTTCCGCGCGATGGGCGCCGTTCGGCTCGTCCACCACGCACACGGCCCCGAGACGGGCAAGCGGCAGGAGCGCAGCCGAGCGGGTTCCGACAAGCACGTCCACCGAGCCTTCACGGGCAGCCTCGAAGACCGCGCCCCGCTTCCTCCCCAACCCGCCGTGATACGGCGCAATACGAAGCCCTTCAGGTAGCAGCCGGATGAGATCCCGCACCATCGCATCCACGCCCCGCCGCTCGGGCACGAGTACCAGCGTCTGTTCGCCGCCCTCAGACGCCGCAAGCACCACGGCGGCCACGGCCTGGCCCCACTCAGCCGCTGGCGTCCTCCACACCCATGCGCCGCCGAGATCCACGACGCGGCCCGCGCTCCGCAGGAACGGCGCGAGGATCGCAGCGTCTTCTCCGGCACGGGACTCGAAGATCGGTGCTGGCTCCGGACGGCGTTCGAGCCTTACCGCGCCCCGGCGAACGAGCTGCCGCAGCGCGTCGCGTTTCGCGCCAGCCTCAGAGAGAAGATCCGACACCGACCAACCGTGTCCGTGCCGCACGAGGGCTTCGAACAGAGCGCGCTGGCGCGGGGCACGGCTCAGGTCTGGCTCAGGACCGCCCCTGACTGCCGCCCACTCCACGGCGCCCCGATCCGGCAATGCAGGCGCAAGCTCCACCCTGCCGGTCCTCTCGGCTTTCTTGAAACCCGTGTCGCCCAGCGCTTTTCGCAAGCTCGCCCGACTGACGATCTCATCTTTCTGCCAATGCCAGTTGGCAAGTGGTGAGATCACGCGGTAGCTGCTGGTTTTCAGGCCGGGCGGGAGCGCTGCCCGCAGGGCCATCGCGACGGGGATTGCGGCGGCCTCCGAGGCCCATCTGCAGGCTTCCACCACTTCGGCGGAGAGGGTGAGGTCTCCAATCACCGCCCTGATATCTTCGAGCGCATGGATATCGGCTTCGTGGTCGTGGTCAACCACTATTCCGAGGCGTGGATAGCCGGATAGCGGGGCCGTGACCGCCGAGCCGGGGTGGACTCTGTCTGCGAGGTGTTCGGGTACGCGGTAGCTGAACGGCGGGATTGCGTGGGTGGAAATCAGAAGGCACACCCGCACGGCTCGGGTGGAGGCGCGTCGCGGCGGGGTCTTCGTTCCGGTGATCCGGCTGCGCAAAGGGACTACAGGCCCGCGGCGCGGCGCAGATCGTCCGCCCGCGAGGTCTCCTCCCAGGTGAAGCCTGGCTCGCGGCGTCCGAAGTGTCCGTAGGCCGCGGTGGCCGCGTAGATGGGACGTTGCAGCCTGAGGTCGCGGATGATGGCGCCAGGCCTGAGATCGAAGTGTTCCTCGACCAGGGTGGTCAAGGTGGTCAAGTCAACCTCCTCGGTGCCGAAGGTGTCAACCATCACGCTGACGGGACGGGCGACGCCGATGGCGTAGGCGATCTGGACCATGCACCGCTCTGCCAGCCCGGCGGCCACCACGTTCTTGGCGACCCAGCGGGCTGCGTATGAGGCTGAACGGTCCACCTTGGTCGGGTCCTTACCGGAGAATGCGCCACCGCCGTGCGGTATGGAGCCGCCGTAGGTGTCAACTATGATCTTGCGCCCGGTCAGGCCCGTGTCACCCTGCGGCCCGCCCGTCACGAACCGGCCAGTTGGGTTGACCAGTATCTCGGTCGCGTTCCTATCGTAGAGCCCTTCCGGCATGACGGGTTCGATCACGGCCTCTATCAGATCGTCTTTCATCCCATGCTCCGCCCCGTCCTGATGCTGGGCGGAGATGAGCACCTTCTCTACGGCGACGGGACGCTGGCCCTCGTAGCGCACCGTCACCTGGCTCTTGCCGTCGGGCCGGAGGTAAGGGAGGTCATCGTTCTTGCGGACGGCGGTCAGGCGGCGCGTGAGGGCGTGGGCGAGCGTGATCGGGAGCGGCATCAACTCTTCCGTCTCGCGGCAGGCGAAGCCGAACATCATCCCCTGGTCGCCTGCCCCGATCTCATCCAGCTCCGCGTCGCTTGCGCGATCCACACCCTGGGCGATGTCTGCGGACTGTGGGTCTATGGAGGTGATGACGCCGCACGTCTCGGCGTCGAATCCGAACTTGGCGCGGGTGTAGCCGATCTCGGATATCGTGCGGCGCACGAGGGTCGGGATGTCAACGTAAGTGGAAGTGGTGATCTCACCCGCAACCACCACCAGGCCGGTTGTTACCAGCGTCTCGCAGGCAACCCGGCTCGCGGGATCGTCGGACATAGCGGCGTCGAGTATGGAGTCGGAGATTTGATCCGCTATCTTGTCAGGGTGACCCTCGGTCACGGACTCCGACGTGAACAGGTGCGACGTGCGCACCCCTGAATCCCCACGGGCCGCCCCCGCCGCCGTTCGCTCAACCATACTACTCCCGTCTCTTCTTGCTCATCTCAGAGATCATAGCGTCAAGGATAGCGCGTGCCACCTCCGTTTTGGAGGTCTGGGGTACGAAGGTGACGCTGGATTTACCGACGACGTACACCTCGTTCTCCCCTGAGCCGAACCCGATGCCAGCCTGCGAGATGTCGTTGCCGACTATGATGTTCGCGCCTTTTGAGCGCAATTTCTCCCTGGCGTCAGATACGGGATCACCGTGCGTCGCGGCGAACCCGGCCACGAAGAGATCCGGATACGATTTCCTGACCTCGGTGAGAATATCAGCAGTCGGCACGAACTCCACCCTCAGCCCGTCCCGTCGCCGCACCTTCTCGCCCAACCTCTCGGACGGGGTGAAGTCCGAGACCGCGGCAGCCATGATGAGGGCGTCCGCCTCCCCGGCGAGATCCATGACCGCATCCTTCATATCGTCCACGGTCTCCACCGGAAACCAGCCCACGCCCGGCTCCACCTGATCCACGTTCGCCGCCACTACAGACACTTGGGCCCCCAGGAGCATGGCCTCCCGCGCAACCGCAAGCCCCATCTTCCCCGAGGATCGGTTCCCGACGAACCGCACGCTATCTATTGGCTCGCGCGTGCCCCCAGCAGTCACGATCACCAGTTTGCCAGCAAGCCTCCCACCGAGCGCGCCAAGAACCGCCGCCGTTGCCACTGCCGCGGAGGCCATACCTTCATCGGAATTCTGGATCACGCGGAACCCATCGTCCCGCAGCAACGCCAGATTATTCTGAACTGCGGGATACCGTGCGGTGGCCGCAGCGAGATCCGGAACCACGAACCTGGCATTCAAACCAGAACTCGCCACGCCAGCTTCCAGGCCGTGCGCGAGCCGGGCGATGGTACCGGCGGACGCCGGTGCGAAAAGCAGGATCCCAGGGTTCCTGGAAGGTTTCTCGACCACGGCCCCAGAGAACGCAGCAGGCCCGATATACAACCTCGCGCCAGGGTCGAGGACCACCTCCACTTCGAGGCCAGCTTCGCGCAGCTCGCGCGAGATGGTTGGAGCAGAGAGAGCGCCGGGACCAGGCCCAACGCGGTGGAGGATCAAAGTTCTTGCGGTTCGCTAACTGGCTGGAGTGGTGCGGCCACGGCCTCAGGCCGCGCCCTGCCCCTCCCCACCGTCAGCCTCTTCATCACTGGACGCTTCGGCCGTCGGGCTCGCGCCTGGCGCCGGGTTCACGAAATCGTCGCCCCCAGCGGCCCCGGCATCTTGCTCAGCCTTCGCCATGGGCACCTTGAAGCTGATATCCAGCTTGCCCTCGCGCAACTCTTCGATGGCGATGGTGAGTGGGTGCTGCGAGCGGGTGTGGACCTGCGGACCAGGGATGCCGAGGGCATCGTTCAGGCCCAGCGTGGCGGTGTACTCGTTGATCTCGCGCGCCCTCCTTGCGCCAGCCAGCACCAGCCCGTAGCGAGAGTCCACCTTCTGCAAAAGTTCGTCTATTTTGAGGTCATTCAGCATCTTCGCCTCCTTGTGCGATCTCACGGAGTATACCCACGAAACGCTCGCGGGCGTCGTCCCTATTGTCGTTTACCACCTCGTGGTCGAACTCGCCGCGCGCCTCGACTTCCTCGATGGCCGTCGCCATGCGGCGTTCCAGCGCCTCGGAGGTCTCCGTCGCCCGGCCTTCGAGCCGCCGCCGTGTCTCCTCGATGGACGGCGTCCGCACGAAGACCATAACGGCGTCCTGGCGCTTTTTTCGGACCTGCCTCGCACCCTGAAGCTCTATCTCAAGGATCACGGATCGCCCGGTATCCAGCATCTCGTCGACCGCGCTCTCAGGCGTACCGTACAGATTACCCGAATATTCGGCCCACTCCAGGAACCTGTCCTCCCGGATCCAGCGTTCGAACTCCTCGCGGGAGATGAATATGTAGTGTCGGCGATCAACTTCACCATCGCGCGGCGCCCTGGTAGTCGCCGACACGGAATAGCCGAGGGGTGGGACGGCGTCGAGGGCCGCCCGTATGAGGGTAGACTTTCCCGCCCCCGATGGCCCGGAGACGACGATCAGGCGTCCTCGCACCCCAGAGCCTTGATGAGACGGTCCCGCTGACCGTGTGTGAGCCCGACGAGGGTCTTGGAACGACTGATGTTGGCCTCCCTGAGTATCCGTGTAACCTTGACCCGTCCCATACCCCGAACCGCGAGCAACATCTCCTCGACCTTCGCGCCACGAAGCTCTTCGGACGGGTCCATCAGGAGGTCATAGATGTCGAGGTCGCCGCTCTTGAGGTCGCGTTTGGCATCGGCCCGGGCGAACCGTACCCTGTTCGCCTCTTCGAGCGCGCTCAGGCGCTCCTGAGATGTCCTATCGGGAGCCCTCCTCAACATCGCGCGGGATTATAACATCGGGTTCCTCAGACCGTCGCCTGGCTCTATAAACCCCGCAAAGCACCGGTCAGCTAATTCGTATCCGAGTCCGTCCAGAGGAGCCCAGCCGAGATAACGGCCAACCCGGAATTGTGAACCCGGTTCGAGGAGATGGATCGTCCGTCCCTACTGACGTACTTTTCGCCAGCCATCTCCACTCCAAGAACCGGCATTCAATCGAGGCTACCGGCGCCACCGACCAGGAACATCGGAAGCATCAACGACCAGCAACAGCCGACGCGGAACAGCGTGTGGCGCGCACCAAGTCGGAACGAGCGAGTATTCTCGTTGGGCTCATCTGCCATCCTCGGCGAAGCCTGTGGGGGCTGGCCGCACTGAAAGGAGATGACAGCCCCCGAGGTTAGGTCGCGAGATTGCTACGGGCGAGCCTCGAATACGAGGTTAAACGGCGTCTCAGTTGCCCGCCGGAAGCTACCAAACCCCCCGGCGATGACGACCTCGCGTATGCGTGCCTCTCCTGCCTGGGCGCCCAGAGCCAGGCCCACCTCCTGGTCCTTGGACGCCGGCACGCAGAGGACCGTGGAGGCCGAGTAGAAGATCCTGCCAACCGGATTCAAGTTGTCCTCCAACCTGTCGTTGGCGTAAGGCTCGACTATCATCCAGGTGCCATCGGGCTTGAGGGTCTGGCGTACGTGGGCCGCAGCCCCCACGGGGTCGCCCATGTCGTGCAGGGAGTCAAAGAACGCCACGAAGTCATAGTCGGTGCCCGGATAGTCTTTGGCTGAGGCCACCTCGAAGCTGCACCGGTCGTTCACTCCGGCCACCGATGCAGCCTTGCGGGCGGCGGCTATCGAGGCTTCGTGGTAGTCGAAGCCGACGAAGGTTGAGTTGGGATACTCCTGGGCCATGATGACCGTCGAAGACCCGTGCCCGCAGCCCGCGTCGGCCACCTTCGCGCCGGCCCGCAGCTTATCCTCCACGCCTTCGAGCGCGGGTATCCACGAGTCCACCAGGCTGCCAATGTAGCTGGGCCGGAAGAACCGCTCGGTGCCTTCGTAGAGGTCGTGGTGGTGCTCGTGCCAGCCGACACCCTGGCCCGTGCGGATGGCCTCGGCCATGGCGTCGGCGTCCTTGATCGTCGAGGCCGCGAGTTGCAGCCCGCCCGGAGCAAAGAGGGGGTTGTGCTCGTTGGTCAGGGCGAAAGCCTGCTCCTCGGACAACCGGAAGTGGTCGGTGGCGGGATCGTACTCCACGTAACCGCTGGCCGCCTGGGCGGACAACCACTCCCTCATGTATCGTTCGCCGGTGCCGGTGCGCTCGGCCAGTTCTTCCGCGGTGATCGGCTCGCTATCGGCCATCGCCTTATTTAGTCCCAGCTTGTCGCCGATGAGGACCGTCGTCGCGTGCAGCACGGCCCCGAGGTCTCCGGCGAACCTCCCAACGAACTCGTTGAGTTTGTTCTCGTCGATGATCGGTTGTACCGTCATGGTTTCTTTCCTCTCTTTCTTGGTTGACTTCGACTAACCTTCCTTAGGATCTAACCTTTCATGGCCCAACCTCCTTGTGTCGTGTTCGTTGTGTAGATCCATGCCGAGCCTTCGTTCTCGACTTTTCACGCACCAGAATCGCTACCACGTCCGGACAGTGGTTACTCACCCTTCGCTCTATCTCCTCTCCCGTCGTACCCGAGATCTCGTGGCGGTGGCTCGCCACGCCAGTCATCAGCGCTTTCCCTTCATACCAACGGTGGCTCATCATGCTTGCTCCTTCTGCTTGCTCCACGATTTCATCGTCACCTTCACTCTGACCCAGGCAAGCGTCCACCGCATTAGTAGCCTTACTCTATTGGCGAAGGGGAGCAGGGAGTCCGAGAGATGAGTAAGGCTACCTGTTGCTTTGTTGGGGCGAAGTAAGGCGGCGGCGCCGGAGAGTACTAGAGCGTGTGCGTCTACTCCTGTTGAGCCATCGCGAGGACCTGTTCCCTAGCGATCTCCATTTCGTGGACCTCTCGCGCGTGCTCTCGGACCTTGGCCACCAGTTCGTTGTCGGTTTCTCCCCGAACCACAGTTCCGCAGTCGCACTGCATGATCTTTGCCATTGGTGTCACCTCCTTTCTTGCACGTATACTACGCTACGCCTGTTGCGCGGATGTTGGCAGCGTGTTGTGAAAAGGTTGGTGAGATGCCGCTGAGAATCTACCTGACTGGCCGGGTGCTCGTTGAGGATAGCGGCACCGTCCTACTCGACGAACGACGCTTGATGGGAAGGCAAGGCCGCCTCGCCTTCGTCCACCTGGTCGGCGAGCACCTCAGATCCGTGTCGCGGGACGAGTTAGCGGAGGAACTCTGGCTCGACCGGGTGCCTCCTTCCTGGGAAAGGTCGCTCAGCGCTCTCGTCAGCAAGCTGCGCGCTCTACTCGCTAGCGCCGGTATTCCCGAGATTGCCCTTGCCAGTTCCTTCGGCCACTATCAACTATTGCTGCCCGCCGACGTCTGGATAGACGTGGAAGCCGCAAGCGAGGCTATCGACCTCGCGGAGAGTGCGCTGCGGGGAAATAAACCGCGAGAGGCTTGGGGATGGGCGCAAGTGGCTTGCCAGATCTCTCGAAGACCTTTCTTAACGGGCGAAGAGGGACCGTGGGCGACATTGAAACGCTCCGAGCTGCGCGACGTGCTCGTGCGTGCACACGAATGTCTAAGTGAGCCCTCTATCTGGCACACAGAGCCAGCATTCGCAGTGAAGCATGCCAAGGAAGCGGTGACTATCGACCCTTTCCGCGAGACCAGTTATCAACTCCTCATGCGTGCCCACGCCGCGGTGGGCAACCGGGCCGAGGCGCTACGTGTCTACGAGCGTTGCAGGAGCCTGCTATCGGAGGAGCTCGGCGTGCTCCCATCGCGTCAAAGTGAGACTGTGTATCTCGAAATCTTGAGATCTTGACAGCGCCTCGTACGAATCCAGTATCTCCTGATCGGGGTCTCACCACTGACTGTCCGTGTTCGCAACCGGGCGATGCAGGAGCTATGGGCTACGACGATCGCCCGCATACCGGGCCCCGTTCAACGCGAGAGGCTGCTCAGGCCTGCGGAAGAGATCTGGCAAACACCGGCCGCTAGGTGTCGGGGGCGGCGGATCTCTCGTCTGTGCCCGAAGGCCGCCTCGCAGCATTCTCCCGCCACGGGCTGGCCGCGAAAGCCCCGCAGCCCTCCCAGATGCGCAAAGACCTGCGGGTTGCGACCCTGCTCGTCACCGCTCAACGCCCAGAGCAGAAGACGCAGTAGATGACTCTTCTACAAAGCGCCGGTCAGTTCGCTTGCGGTCGTGCCCATCCGATCCAGGTATTCCGAGAACTCGCGCAGAATCTCCCCTGGCTCCCTGACGAAGCTGATCGTGCCTACCTGCACCACCGTCGCACCGGCAAGCATGAACTCCGCAACATCTGTCCCGGTGGATACCCCACCGCTCGCGATGACCGGGATATTTACGGCTCTTGACACGTCGTAGACTGCCCGCAACGCCACGGGTTTGATCGCGGGACCGGAGAGCCCACCACGCACCAGTACGCTCTGGCTTTCGGGATCTATCGTGAGAGCCGGGATCGTGTTTATGACTGTCAGGGCATCTGCGCCGGATTCTTCGGCGGCGATGGCGTTGGCTACCACACCCTCGTTGGTGAGCTTGGCGAAGAGCGGCTTCCCTGGGTATGCGGCGCGGCAGGCCCCGATCACCTCCTCGACCGAGGTCGGTCCCGCACAAAAGGTCAGGCCGCCATGCTCGACGTTCGGGCAAGACAGGTTGAGTTCGACGGCTGAGATACGATCATCGCCAGCAAGGCAGTCACATAGCGCGACAAACTCGTCCACCGCATCCCCCGCCACGGATACGAAGATGGGAACCCCGAGATCAAAGTCGTCCAGCCCTTCGAGGAATTTCTCGATGCCGGGGTTCTGGAGGCCGATAGAGTTGACCATCCCGGCCGGAGTCTCGGCGATGCGCGGCGGCGGGTTGCCAGCCCGTCCTTTCGGGGTGGTGGTCTTCGGCAGGATGGCGCCGTATACGCCAGCGACCTCGCCAAGAGCTTCCTTCGACATCGTCCCCGAGGCAGGGATGAGCGGAGTTTCGAGCGCGATGCCGCACAGCTCGATAGCCAGTTGCAAGGTCTGGAGATCATTCTTCATGCTGGCGGTGCCGTCAAGACCCTCACTAAAGTGAAGAGGAACAGCAAACACATCAATAGGAACCCAATTCCAACAGCCCGCAACGTATACCTCAACCAACGATACTCCGAGCCGACAATTTTGAAAGAAGCGAAGATTATGGCAACTGCGAAGGTGACAACTACCACGAGAATAATGAGCATAGGTCCGAAGGTGACTAGCAACTTCACAATATAAGGTACGGTGGAAATTATCGGCTTCACCATGCCAGCATCTCCGCGTCGAAGACCGGGCCTTCGACGCACGACCGGACATATCCGCCGTCACGAACCGGCACCACACACCCGTTGCACGAGCCATTGCCGCATCCCATCCTCTCCTCCACTGAGAGTTGGCAGATGACTCTATCCCCGACGGCGCGCTTCACCGCAGCCAGCATCGGGTTCGGGCCGCAGGCGTAGACTGCTTCGTAGCGTTCGAGGTCGGGTACTGCGTCGAGCACGGTGCCGTGTATCCCGGCCGAGCCATCTACCGTGGCCACGCTTGCTCCGGGAAAATCCTCCGCTACTGCGGCGTACCGGGTGTCGGCGAAACCGAGGAAGACATCGTGGCACACACCGAGCGCGTTCAGGCGGCGGCTTAGTATCTTGAGCGGGGCAACGCCTATGCCGCCACCGAGCAGGGCCGCTGGGCCTCTGGATTCGTCGATCCTGAACCCGCGTCCAAGCGGCGCGCTTACCTCGATCCTATCTCGCGCGTCATCCAGCAACGCGGTTCCCCGGCCTCGCACCTCGAAGAGCAGGCTCGCCGTCTCGCTGTCGTGGTCATAGTAGGAAAATGGCCTGGCGAGAAAGGGATCGAAGGTCACTGGATATCCGGCCACCCGCGCCATTGCGAACTGGCCGGGCTCGATGGCACTTTCCCAACTGTACCGCAGAAGGGTATAGCCGCCGATCTCCTCGCGATCCTCGATCTCCACACCGTGAAACCTCAAGTCCTGACCCCGAGCAATTTCTGGAGTGGGTTCACCCGCCTGGTACCGCCCCGGATGGCAGACTCCACGCCCTGCACGGCCGCCGCCGCCGCCGCGAGGGTCGTGATACAGGGAACGCCGTGCGTCAGGGCTTTGCGCCGGATCAGGTACCCATCCGTACGCGCCCCGCGGCCCCACGGCGTGTTCACGATAAGGTCCACACCCCCCTCTTCGATCAGGCCGAGCACGTCGTCACCCAGCTCCCCGATCTTTGGCACCACCGAGACCGGAAGCCCGTTGTTCTTGAGCACCTCAGCCGTTCCTTCGCTCGCGGCCAGCTCGAACCCGAGGTCCGCGAACGCACGTGCGATCAGGACGACGGACCTCTTCTCCCTGTTGGCGACGGAGATGTACACCCGCCCCGAAACCGGCAGCGTCTGGCCCGCCGCGATCAGAGCTTTGGCGAACGCCCCGCCGAACGAACGGTCTATCCCCATCGCCTCCCCCGTCGAACGCATCTCCGGCCCGAGCAGCGGGTCCACGTCCGCGAAGCGGTCGAACGGAAACACCGGCGCCTTCACTGAAAAGTGCCCGTTCGTCGAGGCCCCGAACCGCATGTCTCTTAGCTTCTCACCAAGCAGCACCCGAGTCGCCACCTTAGCCAGCGGAACGCCGGTCGCCTTGGAGATAAACGGCACGGTGCGCGAGGCGCGTGGGTTGCACTCGATCACCATCACGTCATCACCGCGAACCACGAACTGCACGTTCATCAATCCAACTACCCCAACTGCAAGAGCAAGGCGCTTCGTGTACTCCTCGACCCGTTCCAGGAGCGCCCGATGGATGGTGATGGGCGGCGTCACACAAGATGAGTCGCCTGAATGGACTCCCGCTTCTTCCACGTGCTCCATGATGCCGCCGACGTACACGTCTTCCCCGTCACACACGGCGTCCACATCGACCTCGACGTAATCTTCCATGAACTTGTCGATGAGGGTTGGATGTTCCGGGCTCGTACCGGTGCTGGCGTTTAGGTAAAGGTCGAGATCTTCGTCGTTGTAGACGATCTCCATCCTCCGCCCGCCAAGCACATACGACGGCCTGACGACCACGGGATAGCCTATCTCCCGCGCCACCGGCCGCGCCTCATCTGCCGTAAATGCCGTCCCGAATCGTGGATGCGGGATGCCGAGATCCGACAGCAGCCGCCCGAACCGAGAGCGGTCTTCGGCGAGGTCTATGGCGTCCGGAGACGTACCAAGGACCTTCGCCCCCGACTTCTCTAGTTCGCGGGCGAGCTTCAGCGGGCTCTGGCCGCCGAACTGCAGGATGACACCATCCGGCTTCTCACGCCGGATCACCTCCAGCGCGTGCTCCGCCGAAAGCGGCTCGAAGTACAGCCGCGTCGAGGTATCGTAGTCCGTGGAGACCGTCTCCGGGTTGGAGTTGACCATCACAGCGTCGTAACCGGCGTCCTTGAGGGCGTAGCTGGCGTGTACGCAGGCGTAGTCGAACTCCACGCCCTGCCCGATGCGGTTGGGTCCGCTGCCAAGCACGACGACGGAAGGGTTATCGCCCCGTGCGACTTCGTCCTCGGTCTCGTAGGTGGAGTAATAGTACGGCGTCTGGGCCGGGAACTCCCCGGCGCAGGTGTCCACGGACTTGTACGTCGGGTTGACGCCGAGGGCACGCCTCACACCGCGCACGACCTCGGTGGAGGAGCCGGTCGCGGCAGCGAGGGTTTCGTCTGGAAGACCAATCCTCTTGGCTTCGAGCAGCGCTTCACGGCTCCATTCACCGGATGAGAGCGAACCCTCGGAGGCCACGATCCTGGCTATGGAAGCGATGAAGAACGGGTCTATCTTTGTCCGCTCGAAGATCTCCGGTATGTCCATCCCGGCCCGCAGGGCGTCGAAGACCGCGAAGATCCTGTACGCGCTCGCCTCGTCGAGGTTCGGGATCACATCTCCAGCATCCACCTCGAGCGAGGCCATAGCCTTGAGCAGGCTCTCGGTGAACGTGCGGCCTATCGCCATGACCTCCCCGACGGAGTGCATCCTGGTCGTCAACCTGGACGCGGCTGCCGGGAATTTCTCGAAGGCGAAGCGTGGGATCTTGGTTACCACGTAGTCGAGCGCGGGCTCGAATGACGCCGGGGTCGCGCGCGTGATGTCGTTCGGGATCTCATCTAGCGTATACCCGGCGGCGAGCTTCGCGGCGATCTTGGCTATCGGAAAGCCTGTCGCCTTGCTTGCCAGCGCACTCGACCGGCTCACCCGTGGGTTCATCTCGATCACATAGAAATCGTCGCTCTCAGGGTCGACCGCAAACTGAATGTTCGACCCACCCGTGCTAACCCCGATCTCTCGTATTATGCGTAGAGATGCGGAGCGGAGGGTCTGGTACTGGCGGTCGGAGAGGGTCTGGGCTGGGGCGACGGTTATGGAGTCGCCGGTGTGGACACCCATCGGGTCAACGTTCTCGATGGAGCATACGACGACGACGTTATCTGCGAGGTCGCGCATGACTTCGAGCTCGAACTCTTTCCAACCCGCGACACTCCGCTCAACGAGCACGCTTCCGACAGGGCTGGCGTCGAGGCCGTCGGTGACGGCGCGGCGAAGTTCGGTGTGGTCGCGGGCCACGGAGCCGCCCTTGCCGCCGAGGGTGAAGCTCGGCCTGATGATGAGCGGAAAGCCTATCCTGTCCGCGAGTTCCTCCGCGGCTGCGAGATCCTGTACCGTCCGGCTCTCGGGCACCCTGAGCCCGATGCGGTCCATGGCGTCGTGGAAGAGCTGACGATCCTCGGCCATGTGGATCGACTCGACCGATGCGCCCAGAAGCTCGACGCCGAACTCATCGAGGAAGCCGCCCTCGTGCAGCTCGATGGCGAGGTTCAGGGCGGTCTGTCCGCCGAGGGTCGGCAGGAGGGCGTCGGGGCGTTCGCGCCGGATCACCTCAGCCACCGTCTCGACTGTGAGCGGTTCTATGTACGTGGCGTCCGCGACCTCGGGGTCGGTCATGATGGTCGCCGGGTTGGAGTTGACGAGGATGACCCTGTATCCCTCGTCGCGCAGGGCGTGGCACGCCTGGGTGCCAGAGTAGTCGAACTCGGCGGCCTGCCCGATCACGATCGGACCAGACCCGATTATCAGGATGCTGCTTATGTCGTCGCGGCGGGGCAAAATCTAGGTCGCGACCTTCTCAGAGATGGTCCCGACGAACTCGTCGAAGAGGTAGCCTGAATCGCGCGGTCCTGGGCTGGATTCTGGATGGTATTGCACGCTCCAGGCACGCCGCTCCGGGCTCCACAGCCCCTCGACCGTTCCATCGTAGAGGTTGCGGTGCGTGAGTTCCACGTCGTCCGGCATCGTCCCTTCGCGCACGGAGAAACCGTGGTTCTGGCTGGTGATCTCGATTCGTCCGGTTCGGAGGTTTCGCACGGGATGGTTGGCCCCGTGATGCCCAAATGGCATCTTGTACGTCTCGCATCCGAGGGCGAGGCCGAGTAGCTGGTGACCCAGGCAGATCCCGAAGACGGGAACTTCCCCGAGCAGCGGTCGCAGGATATCCACCGCGTCCTCCAACGCGGCAGGGTCTCCGGGTCCGTTGGAGAGGAAGATGCCATCCGGCTCCGAATCGAGGATCTCATCCGTACTCGTCGAGCCGGGCAGCGCTAGGACCGTGGCTCCCCTGTTCCGAAGTTCCTTGTAGATCGAGCCTTTAACGCCATAGTCGAGGGCAGCGACGCGGCAGCGTTCTTCACCGATTGCGGTCATGAGGGTCGGCTCCGTGATGTTGGCGCTCGTGGAGGCGAGGTCGAGGCCAAGCATCGAGGGGTGCGCGTTTGCCTTCTCCCGCAAGGTTTGCGGGTCTCTCTCGACGGTGGATATGATGCCGCGCATCGCGCCCTTGTCGCGCAGGTGGCGGGTGAGGGCGCGGGTATCGAGGCCCTCGACACCCATCACGCCGCTCTCGGAGAGGAGGGCGGCGAGAGAGCGTTCGCTGGCCCAGTTGCTGTGGTGCGGGGTGTATTCACGCACCAGGACGGCTGCTGCCTGCACCTTGTGGGATTCGTCGTCGCCGGGGATCACCCCGTAGTTCCCGATGAGCGGGTATGTGAAGAGCACGATCTGGCCCCGGTACGAAGGGTCGGTGATCGTCTCCTGGTAGCCGACCATGCTGGTCGTAAAGACCACCTCACCAGCGACCTCGCCGTCACCGGCGAAGGTCCATCCCTCGAATATGGCTCCGTCCTCGAGGACGACAACCGCCCGGCTACGCCCGTACTCCAAACTTCGCTCCCGTCCTGTCGAGTACCAACTCTCCGCCAACTATAGTACCCACGACCCGGCCCGTCAGCCTGCGGCCGAGATACGGGCTGTTCCACGACCGGCTCGACAGAGACCCCCGGTCCACAGTCCATTCCTCCGAAGGGTCTACGAGCGTGAGGTCCGCCGGGGAACCCACGGCCAGGCTCCCACCCTCCCCGACCCACCGGCCAGGCGCACACGACATGGCCTCGACCAGCCGCGCCAGCGGGAGCTTGCCCGTCAACACGAGTTCCGTGTGCAGCGCGGCGAAGGCCGTCTCGTGGCCGAGGAAGCCGGGTGCGGCCTGCTCAAGCGGGAGATCCTTCTCCTCCGAAGCGTGCGGCGCATGGTCCGTCGCCACGAAATCCAGGGTTCCGTCGCGCAGGGCATCCGTGACGGCGTCCCTGTGATCCTCCGGGCGGAGCGGCGGGTTGACCCTGTACGTTCCTTCCAGGCTGGAGATGAGATCGTCGGTGAGCGTCAGGTGATGCGGCGTGGTGTCCGAGGTAACGTCCGCGTGATCCGCGAAGAACCTGACGAGCGCGGCCGAAAGCCCGGTCGAGATGTGGGTGATGTGGCTCTTCGCCCCCGTCTCGGTGGCGAGCACAAGTGCGGTAGCCGTCGCCACGTCCTCGGCGCTGGCCGGGGAGCCAGGAATACCGGCCAGCGCGGCGGCGGTCCCATCGTGGACGACGCCGGTCGCCAGCGTGTGATCCTCACAATGAAGCAGAACGGGCAGACCGGCGGAGCTTGCGTACAGCATTGCGTTCCGCAGAACCCCGGCAGATTGCGTTCCGAGGCCATCGTCGGAGACACAAAGGGCTCCAGCTTCCTTCAACAGGCGCATCTCGGTGAGACGCTCACCCTTCAGGCCAACGTGCAGGGCTGCGGAAACGTAGGCCCGCACCCGCGACTCCTGTTCGATGCGGCGCAGCAACCCAGATACCACGACGGGCTTGTCGACGACCGGATCTGTGTTCGGCATCATCACGACGCCAGTGAAACCGCCGACCGCCGCGGATGCGGATCCACTCTCGATGGTCTCCTCGTCCTCCCGGCCAGGCGTGCGCCAGTGGGCGTGTACGTCAACGAAACCGGGGAACAGATACAGTCCGTCCGCGCCGAGTTCGCGGGTGCCGTGCAGATCGTCGCCGACCTCCGCCACGCGCCCGCCGGATATCCGCACGTCCTTCACGGCGTCGAGGCCCGTGGAAGGGTCGAGTACGCGGGCGTGCCGGATCACCAGCTCGTGGCTCCGTCCGTTGCGGCTGGTCACGCTGCCACTTCGTGCGCGACGCCCGTGGCGAGCGTGAGGACCGCAGAACGGACGGCGACGCCAGCGGCTACCTGGTTCGGGATGAGCGAAGCCTCGTCGAGAACGACATCGCCGGAGATCTCCACGCCCCGATTGACCGGTCCAGGATGCATGACCCTGACACCCCGCCGCAGATGCCGCCGCGCGACTCCATAATATGCGCCGTACTCGGCGATGGATGGGATGCGTGAGGAGTCGCCTGTCATACGTTCGTTCTGGAGCCTGAGCATGTACAGAACATCCGCGCCCCACTCCAGGGCCGCATCAACGGATGTCAGGACCGGCAGATCCCAGGCATCCGTTTCAAGCGGAAGCAGCGTGCGCGGGGCGGCTAGGGCGACTTCCATCCCGGCCCTCTGGAACGCGGGGATCACGCTTCGCGCAACCCGGCTGTGCAGCACGTCCCCGACGATGACGGCCCTGCGTCCTACGAGGTCCTCGAAGCCGTCGAACGACTGGCTCAAAGCGTACAGATCAAGTAGCGCCTGGGTCGGATGCTGGCCGCAACCGTCGCCAGCGTTCACCAACGCCGCATCCGTGTACCCGGATGCCAGCTTCGCCGCGCCGGCTGCCGGGTAGCGGAGGACTATGGCGTCTGCGCCGAGGCTGTCGAGCGTCACTACTGTATCCACCAGAGATTCGCCCTTGGCTATGGCGGAGCCGCTTTCGGACAGTGAGATCACATCCGCCCCGCTCCTCCTGGCGGCAAGCTCGAACGACGCCGCCGTCCTGGTCGAGGACTCGAAAAACGCCAGGCAGACCGTTCTCCCGGCGAGTGGATTCGACAGGCGTCCATCTGCCACGTCGTCGGCAAGGTCCAGTATCTCGCGCAGTTCCTCGCAGCTCGTACCTTCCAACGTCAGAAAATCTCTATTCCGCAACGACGATCACCCCGTCCTCCCCGTCGATCTCCTCCAGCTCCACCAGGACCCTCTCATTATGGGCCGTCGGTACGTTCTTCCCCACGTGATCCGCCCTGATCGGCAACTCCCTGTGCCCCCTGTCAACCAGGATAGCGAGCCGGACGGCATCAGGGCGGCCAAGCTCCAGCAGCGCATCCATCGCAGCCCGCGCCGTCCTGCCCGTGTACAGCACGTCGTCAACGAGCACGACTGTGCGCCCCGTCACGTCGAAAGGCACGTCGCTCTCCCCCACCTCTGGTTCCTCGCCACCGAGGTCGTCCCTGTGCATCGTGATGTCCAGGGATCCCACGGGCACGTCGAGATCCTCGAACTGCTTGAGGTTCTCCGAGATGCGCCTGGCGAGCGGCACGCCGCGCGTCAGCACCCCGACGAGAGCGAGGTCTTGCAGGGATGATGCGTTTCTTTCGAGGATCTCGTGCGCGATGCGCCGTAGGGAACGGCTGATATCGTCTGCTGACAACACCCGTGACCGGGTGTGTTCGTGGACGCTCGTTCGGTCCAAATCGTAACCCCTTCGCGCCTCACGGGACGCCGTTAAAGGTCGGTTCTCACTGGCAAGCAAGCTACCAGAGCAACCAGTCACCGTCAAGCCTTCGGCGGCTATCTCCTTGCGCACCGTACTTTGGGACAGGACGAAAACCGTCCCCCCGCACGATGCAACCATCTTCCTCGCGGTCCACGATGGGGGCACATCGAGCAATGGAGGGAGTATCGCCATGGTCGAGGAACCATTGACAACCATCGAGCGCGACGTAACGAGCTGGCCTGGCGTAAGCACAGGCGACACCGGGAGGGGCGGCTTGCAATTCAAATACGGCAAGGTAGAGCTGGGGCACCTGCACGGCTCCAGTTTTGCGGATCTTCCGTTTCCGAAGAAGATCCGGAACGAGTTGATCGCACAGGGACGGGAATCTGTATACGACCCGCTCCCGGACTCCGGATGGGTAAGAAGGCGCATGAACGGCCGAGATGACGTGGAAGCCGTGATCGAACTGTTCCGCATGAACTACGGCCGTGCCGAACGGCGCGCCAATGAGGAGTAATCGTGAACAATCCCAAAATACGCATCATAATCAGTACGATTCGCGAGGGACGCTTCGGCGATAAGCCTGCACGCTGGATCTTCGACATCGCCTCCGGGCGCGAAGGACTCGATTTCGAGATAGTAGACCTTCGAGACTACCCACTTTCCCACCTGCGAGAGCATCCCCCGACCGGCCACGAAACCTCGCGCTGGAGCGGGAAGCTGGACGGGCTGGACGGAAATCTCTTCGTCACAGCCGAATACAACCACAGCATGCCGGGGGTGCTGAAGAACGCGCTCGACCATGTCAGCCCCGAATGCCACAGGAAACCAGCCGCGTTCGTTGGTTACGGAGGCGTAGGCGGGGCGCGGGCTGTCGAGCAACTGCGCCCCGTGTGCATAGAACTCCAGATGGCACCGACCCGCACCGGCGTCCATATCGGCATGGGTCCGTTGCTTGGCGTGAGGAAGGAAGGCAAATCCTTGTCAGACTACGACTTCCTCACCAGCAGCGCAGACACTATGCTCGACGAGCTTGCCTGGTGGACCTTCACGCTCAAAGCCGGGCGGGAAGAAGCCATAGAGTACATCGGGGCAGAGCTATGAGCGTGGGAGGCGCCGCTGTCGGGCGTAACTCATCGGTGTCCACCCGGCTCTTCCTGGCGGTCGCGGCCTCGGCGGTCTTCATTTCGGTGTTGACGGCGGCCATGATCAACGTCCTCATCCCCCTGATTCGGGTGCAGTTCGATGCTTCGGCCGCACACATTGGATGGGTAGTCACTGGATACTCGCTCGCCTACGCCATCGGGGTTCCGCTTTACGGCAGGATCTCGGACTTCTTCGGAGTTCGGGGGGTCTTCTCGGTTGGGCTCGCGGGGTTCGCTTTGGGAGGTTTGATCTGCGCCATCGCCCCGAGCCTGACGTGGTTGGTCTTCGGCCGAATCGTACAGGGTATCGGGGGAGCGGCGATCCCGGCGCTCGCTATAGTCTCCGTGGCGAAGGTTCTTCCCGCCAGGGAGCGAGGCGCTGGAATCGGCCTGATCGGGTCGAGCCTCGGCGTCGCTGCTGCGGTCGGCCCCGTACTCGGAGGTGTGATCGGGCAGTTCCTCGGATGGCGCGCGCTGTTCGTCGGAACGCTCGTATTGGCGCTCGTCCTGATCCCGTTCGCCCGCCGTGTCCTGCCGAACGGAGGTTCCGCAGACGAACGTAACTTCGACCTGATCGGGGGCATACTGCTTGGTCTCGCAGCCGGACTCTTCCTATTCGGCGTGACCCAGGGCCAGGACGCTGGTTTCGGCTCGTTCTCCTCCTGGGGCAGCTTCCTAGGTTCCGCAATCTCGGCCATGCTATTCGTATTCCGGATCACGGGGTTGCACACCCCTTCGTCTCGCCCGCGCTATTCAAGAACCGTGGGTACGTGGCAGCGGTGATCGTGGGTTTCCTCGCCATGCTCGCCAATATCTCGGCGCTCGTCCTCATCCCGCTGCTCCTGATCGGAGAGAATGGGCTCTCCGCCGGGGCGGCTGGCCTTGTCCTCACCCCCGGAGCCGTCGCGCTCGCGCTCCTCTCACCCCTGAGCGGCCGCCTCTCCGACCGGGTCGGCGTGAGGCTTCCGATACTTGCTGGCCTCACGGTTATGGCCGTCTCGACGCTCTACATCTCCACCTTCGCCGCCGGGGCGGGTCCTGTGGTGGTCTCACTCGGGATGCTGGGCATTACTACAGGCATGGCCTTCGTCCAGTCCCCACTAACCAACGCGGCGGCCGGTTCATTGCCAGATGAGGAAGTCGGCGGAGGCATGGGCATCTTCCAGGGTCTGCTCTTCCTCGGGGGAGGAACCGGCCCCGCGCTCATCGGGGCGTTCCTCGCTTCCCGCCAGGAGGCGGGCGGTACGGCCATCAACCCCATGTACACTCTCGATGCAGCCCCGTTCTCGGACGCCTTCCTGGCGATGGTCATGGTTCTGCTTGTCGCCCTAATTTTCGTGTCCGCGCTGCGAGGCGGCCCCAAAACCAAGCAGATCGGTCCATCGGAAGAAGGAGGATCATGACCGAACACTCCTGCAACCGTACGGGATATTCCGGTTGACTTCCCGCCGGACACCGCGACGGATGAGCGCAGCGCTGCGGCCCTTGATGCCGCTGCGGCACCGCGACTTCCGCCTGCTGTGGACTGGACTCGCGATTTCTCTTGCCGGTAGCGGGCTGTGGCTGGTCGCCCTGGCGTGGCAGGTAATATCTCTTGGCGGCGGGCCAGCGGAACTCTCGCTCGTTACCGCGTTGTTCGGCGTCGGCCTCGTCGCCTTCGTGCTGTTCGGCGGGGTCGCCGCCGACCGGCTGCCCCAACGCCTCGTCATGCTCGCCTCCGATCTCACGCGTGCGACAGTCCTGCTAGTCTTCGGCGTACTCTCGCTCACGGGCGCGCTGGAGATCTGGCACCTGGCGATTGGCGGGTTGGTGATAGGGGCCGGCGAGGCGTTCTTTATTCCCTCATATACTGCGCTCCTGCCCCACCTTCTCCCAGAGGACGAACTACTTGCGGCTAACGGCCTGGAAGGGACGCTCCGCCCGCTCGCCCAGCAGGCAGCCGGACCCGTGCTCGGGGGCGTCGTGGTCGCGTCGCTCTCACCCGGCCTCGCCATACTCGCGGGAAGCGTGACGTACCTGATCTCCGCCTCCTGCCTCGTGGCGATGAACGTCCGAAAACAGAAACCTCGGATCGCCTCGGATGAAACAGGCGCGGCGGCGGTCTTCGCTGACCTACGCGAAGGTTTCGGCTACGTGCGGAGAACGAGTTGGTTGTGGGCGACGCTTCTGTTTGCGCTCCTGATCGTGTTGCTCATCATCGGCCCTATGGAGGTGTTGCTGCCGTTTGCAATCAGGGACAACCTCGGCGGTGGCGCAGAGGATTATGGCCTCGCGCTCGCTGCCTTCGGGGTTGGCGGAGCGGCTGGGGCACTCGGAATCTCGGCCCGGCGTCTGCCCCGCAGGTATCTGACCGCGATGATTTTTCTGTGGGGACTGGGGGCGCTGCCGTTCGCTGTCGTTGGTTTCGCGGGCTCGCTGTGGGTGATCTGCGCCGCCATGTTCGTCGTCGGCGCGACCTTCTCGGCGGCGACGGTGATATGGGGAACCCTCCTGCAACGCCGGGTTCCAGACCGGCTGCGCGGTCGTGTTTCGAGCCTGGATTTCTTCGTCTCGCTGGCTTTGATGCCAGTCTCGATGGCGATAGCTGGTCCGGCTGGTGCGGCGTTCGGCTTGACGCCCATCTTTCTAGTAGCCGGGATCGTACCCGGTTTTCTGGCTGCGGCAGCGATCCTGGTCCCCAGGCTCGACCGGGATGAGATCTCCAACCCCCTCGACCAGGAGAAAAGCCCGAAACAAACGAGAACCATCGACCCAGAAGGAAGTGATCCCAGATGAAAGCCGTATGGCTAGAGGAATTCGGCAGCCCCGAGGCACTCGTGGCTGGAGACGCTCCGGATCCCGTGGCGGGACCGGGGCAGGCGCTGATCGAAGTAGCCTACGCCAACATCACCTTTATCGACACCCAGTTTCGGGCGAATGGTTTCGGTCCTTTCGAGGCGAAGCTGCCCATGATCCCTGGCAACGGCGTCGGCGGCACCGTAGTTTCAGTCGGGCCGGATATTGACGAATCTTTGATAGGTAAACGGGTGATCGCCATCACGGGCGGGTCTGGCGGGTACGCGAGCCTCGCCGCCCTGGATGCAGATAGCCTGGTTCCGGTTCCAGAGAACCTGGGACTCGATGTCGCGACTGCGTTGCTCGCGGATGGGCGCACGGCGAAGGCTCTGATGCAGGTTGCATCTTTGTGCGAAGGAGATCGCGTACTGGTCGAAGCAGCCGCCGGTGGACTCGGTTCCCTGCTCGTCCAGCTCGCAAAATCCGCCGGGGCAAGGGTTGCCGCCGTCGCCGGTGGCGAACGGAAGGTAGCCAGAGCGCGCGAGTTGGGCGCGGATGTTGCAGTGGATTACCTGCAATCCGGGTGGGAGGATCAGATTAGTGAAGCCTTCGCGGGCATTGACGTAGTCTTTGACGGGGTTGGGGGTGAGATCGGAAGGTCAGCGTTCGGGCTGCTCGAACGCGGCGGCCGTATGGTCAGCTTCGGGATGGCGAGCGGCGAATGGGCAGGCATCTCGGATGAGGATGCTGAAGAACGCGGCGTGAAGAAGATCGGCCTGTGGCGGCCGACACCAGAGGAGGCGCGTGCCCACACCGAGGCCGCGCTCTCGGATGCGGCGGAGAGCCATTTGCGACCGGTGGTCGGCCAGATCTTCCCACTTGAGCAGGCTGCCGAAGCTCACGCCGCCATAGAGTCCCGCGACACCGTAGGCAAGACGCTCCTCGTCACGCAGCGTCCAACACCTTTCACGCGGGCAGAACTCGACTACCTGGAGTCACAGACTCTGGGAAGGCTCGCGACTGTCCAGCCGAACGGCCCGCTTCAGGTCAGCCCGGTCGGTTTTCATTACAACCCCGATGTCGCGGCGATAGATATCCGGGGCTTCAACATGGCATCGAGCCGCAAGTTCCGCAACGTGGCGGCCAACGGGCGGGCCGCGTTCGTCGTGGACGACATCACATCGCGCCATCCGTGGCGTGTCAGATGCCTCGAAATCCGCGGCCACGCTGAAGCAATAGATAAGCCTGACATGACGATCATCCGGGTTTACCCGGAGCGGATCGTCGGTTTTGGGATAGACGATACGGATCAAGACCCTCACAACCTCACCCCGAACATCCGCGACGCCACCGAGGCACCAGACAGGTTGGCGCGGAAATGAAGACCATTCGAGACGACCCGGAGGATTCTCAAGTGAACACTTCAGATCGGCGTATCCATTCCGAAAACAGCGGATCAAGCAACGAGTGGGACGTTGGAAAGCTAGACGTAGACTCTTACCTTGCCCGCGTGGGGTACAGCGGAGACCTCCGCACCGATGCGGAGACGCTGCATAGACTACACCGCGCCCACGCAGACAGCATCCCGTTCGAGAACCTGAACGTGGTGCTGAAACACGGCATCTCCCTGTGGCTGGATGATGTGCAGGATAAGCTGGTTCACCAGGGGCGAGGCGGGTACTGCTTCGAGCACAACCTACTGTTTTCGGCCTTGCTGGAGTGTCTCGGGTTCAAGGTGAGGCGGCTGGCAGGCCGGGTACAGGCTGCCCGCACCCACATGTTGCTGATCGTCGAGGCTGGGGAAACGGAGTGGCTTGCGGATGTCGGTTTCGGGGCGACGCTTCTGGAGCCGATCCCGTTCGAGGACGGCGCGGTCTCGCGCCAGGGCGGCTGGACCTACGGCCTCGCGCAACAGGATGATGGTTCGTGGCGGCTGCGCTCTCCCGAGGCTGAAGGCTGGATGGACCTCTATTCCTTCACACAAGAACCGCAGCGTTTCATAGATTACGTGGTCTACAACCATTACACGGCGACCCATCCAGACTCGCCGTTCGTAACCCAGCCGAGAGCCGTAATGGTCAAGCCGAACGTCAGGTACACGCTGGGCGGAAACACCTTCATCTCCAAATACCCAGATGGAACGTCGCATAAGCGAGGCTTATCCGAGAACGAAGCGATACAGGCGCTCCGCGAAACTTTCAACATCACGCTCGCACCGGAAGATGAGACAAAGTTGCGAGAAATTCTCACCGCAGAGAGAACGAGCATCGCTGATGAAGCAAGACGAAGCTGAGATCAGACGCCGGACGCTCGCCGTACTGGCGGTCGCGACAGCGATCGGCAGTATCGGCCTCGCCGCTGGTGGGACGGCGGGCGCGCTGCTCGCCGCTTCTGTCACGCAGGATCTGCACCCCCGCACGGAGGGCCTCGGCGAGGTGGCGATGGGCGTGGCAGCCGGCGCGGGAGCCCCCATCGCCGGGGTTGTCGTCTCGGTTGGCGGCCTCTCCACCCTCCTGCTAGCCGGAGCCGGAACTGCGACGCTCACGTTCTATTTCGTTCGCGTGATGCGCTGAACGAGATTACGGAGAAGCTAATCAGTCAAGAAGCCGAGCGAACTTGCTGACCGTTTCAGATCATCAGGTATCTCTGCCTCGAACTTCACGTCATCACCGCTCACCGGATGCCGGAATGCCAGCCTCTCGGCGTGCAGCCACAGCCGCGTGCCCTCGACTGCATCCCCGTACAGCGGGTCAGCGTATACCGGGTGGCCGATGGCGCTCACGTGGACACGTATCTGATGCGTCCTTCCCGTTTCCAGCCGCACCTGGAGCATCGTATATCCCCCGGCTTCACCCAACGTCTCGAAGTGCGTGACGGCTCGCTTCCCAACCCCTGCGGCCATGAGGGTCGGATTATCCGGGTCGCGGCCCACAGGCGAGTCGATGGTGCCCGTCGTCGGAAGTCCTTGACCGACCACGATCGCCCTGTAAATCCTCCTAACCCGCCGCGAAGATAGCATCTCGACCAGCGCCGAGTAGGCTGGCTCGCCCCTCGCCACCACCATCAGCCCGGACGTGTCGCGGTCCAGGCGGTGGACGATGCCTGGCCGCGTGGGATCTTCGCCGCCCGAGATTCCCAGTTCGAGGAGAGCGTTCACCAGCGTACCGGAGGGGTTGCCCGCGCCTGGATGGACTACCAATCCGGCGGGCTTGTCCACCACGATCAGGTGTTCGTCTTCGAAGAGGATCGGGACGTGGATGTCCTCCGGCTGTGGCGTATCGTCGGGTATCTCCGCCTCGATGCTGTCGTTCGCCTGTACGCGGTAGGAAGGTGAAACCGCTATTCCGTCAACCCGCAACGAGCCGTTCCGGATCAGGCGTTGCGCGACGTTGCGGCTGACATCGAACCGCCTGGCCGACAGGCGATCCAGGCGCTCGCCAGACTCCCCCGAAGTTACCTCGAATCCTTCCACCGTGCTCTTGCGAGTCTCCCGAGAACGTCTCGTAGCCTCGGCTATACCCACAGCTTTGCGATGTGCGGTCTCAAGGCTTTCTCAAGACGGATCATGTTGTCGATCATGGCGTCCTGGATCTCCGGCCAGCGTTCTTCGTCGCGCAGACCGCCCAACGAGATCGTCGCCACGATTCGGCAGGCGTGTTTATCTTCCAGGCGTTGCCAATCGAGCTTCCCGCCAAACCTGCTCTCGATTTCGTCCTTGGACGCGGCAAGGCTGTCGAAGATGGCCTCGTTCCGCTCATCGCTGTCTTTGCCGCCATAAATGTAGAGATCCGCCTGCGCGTCGTGGCGACGGATCACGTAGCGAAAGCCGAGACCGCGCTTGCCTGAGCCGCCCCAGCCACTACCGATGTAGTTACGCCGGATGGGCGATTTCTTAGCGTGCAGCTTCGTCTTGTGGCGAGCCTTTTCCAGCAGCTCCGTCCAGAACCGATATCTGAGATCCTGTCGTTCCCACTCCTTCTTGGTCTCGCCGATCTTTCGAATCTCTTCGCTCGGCCCGACGACCTGCGTCAGCCGCGCCGCCGGGGGTGAGTCAGACACCTTTATGGCCTCCATTTTAACCAGATGGAAAGTGACCGTAGAGAACTCGTTGAGCCAGGAGATGGCGTTCACGTGCTCCGGGCGCGCCTCTGAGACTATCCAGATGGCTGTATCGGCGCCGATGGCGACCGCATACGTGAGCAATTTACCCAGGTGGTCGTGGTTGCTCTTTTCCAACTGGTTCTCGATCACCACCGGGTTGCCCGACTCATCCTCCGCGACGAGGTCCACGCTGAAGTCGCCCGCCGCCCGTTCGCGCTCCGCACCCGTGATAGAGATGCCCAGTTCGTCGCTGACCACGTCCAGGTTCCCCTGAAGCCAGGTGGTGAAATCGAGCGCCTCGTGCTTCCACACCTCACGGAGCGGAACCCTTTGTATCTTCCCGATCACGAAGAACCTGCCTGTCCCCTTCTTATCTCTCTGACTGCGGTTGATTGAGCAAGCCCGGGAGTCGGCTCCGGATATCCGCCTCCCGCACACCACGTACGAACACGACCTTGTCCCTGCTTGACGTACCTTTGACGACTTCGAATTTGGAAGGGGCTACGTCGAAGATACCTGCCAGAAAATCCTTCAACTCGGCGTTGGCCCGGCCGTCGGTTGGCGGGGCGGAGATCCGGACTTTCAGTGCAGAGCCGCCGTACAGCCCATCCAGCGACGTGTTCCTGGCCTGCGGCGAGACCCGGAGGTTCAGCAAGACCCCGTCTTTGCTCTCCCTGACGAAATCCTCAGCCACGTCGGCGCAAGAACCGGCTCGCCCTGGATACGCGGCCCTCCTCGCCGTTACCTGATGCGTTCTTCCTCTCGGCCTCTTCCCAGAACTCGTGCGAGTCACTGTCCCTGGCCAGCGTAACTTCTTCCTGCCCCGCCCCCTGCGACGCTTCATCAGCCTCGTGTTGCGATGAAGCTTCCCCAAGCGAAGTGTCTTCCGTCGCCGCAGTCTCCACCGATTCGGTCTCCGGCGTGGCGTTCTCCAGCGAGGCGTTCTCCGCCGAATCGGTCTCCGCCGGATCGGTCTCTGGCGAAACGCCCTCAGCCGTCGAGGGCTCTACTTCGGGCTCTTCCACCTCGGGTTCGCTATCGGTGGACACATCGACCGTCTCAGGCTCCTGGCTCGCAACAGGCTCGGGTTCGGCTGGCTCCTCCGTAATAGAACTTCTGGCTGAAGGGCTGAGATCTATGCGCTGCGTCACCTGATCGTCGATCCGCGCAAACGGCTCGTGCTCCCCGGTCGAATCCCCGGCGGGCTCCTCGATAGGAAGTTCTTCCTGGACACCGCTGCCCTCGGCCGCCAGCCTGGCCGCGGCTATGGACTCCACGTCCACGCGCTGGCGCAGCGAGGACTCTATCTCGCGGGCTGTCGCCACGTCGGCGTTGTCCATGATCTCAAGGTAGCTCTTCAGGAGATGCCGGAAGTCGGCGGCAAAGAGCTGCTTGGCCTCCCTCAGTGCTTCGTAGGATTCCTGTATACGCTCGACCCGCTCCGAGGTGTCTGCCAGCATACGATGGGAGCGGGCCTTGGCGTCGTTGACCATGAGTTCCGCTTCCCGGCTCGCGGTCTGGCGCGCACTCTCCGCGTCCCGGCTGGCGGACTGGCGCAGATTCTCGGCCTCGCTGGTGGCCGTGCGCCGCAGGTCGTTGGCCGCCTGCTCCGCGTGGACCAGCGCAGCCCTGATTGAACCCTCGAGCTCGTCGAATTGCTCGAGCCGCTGCCTGAGGCTCGAAGCCTCCTCCCGCAGCCGCGAGTTCTCAGAGAAGATCTGCTCGAACTCGTCGGCAACCGAGTCGAGGAAGTCGTCAACCTGGTCGGCGTCGTAGCCCCGAAAGCTGTTCTTGAAGTCCTTGCGGCGAATATCCGCCGACCTAATTGCCATCGTTTATCACCCCGTCACAGGTCCTATGAAGTTTGCGATGACCACGTTATTCAACAGGCTACGCGCGATCATGAGACCGATAATTGCGATTATCGGCGAGAGGTCTATCCCGAACCCGCCGAGCTGCACGGGCGGGATGCGACTCCTGATGGGCATGAGTATCGGGTCCGCTACTGCCCGCACCGTGTCGTACACGGCCTGGAAGAACGCGCTCGAAGGATAGCCTGGGAGCCAGTTGATCACGATGTTCGCGAGTATGAACCCGAAGAGTATCCAGTATGCGTAGTCAACGATCCCTGACAAAAGGTTCGCCACGGAGAACCCGAATACCTGCAACAACCCGAGCGTCTCCATCATCCTCCCAACTCCCGCGCCTGCTCTGCTGCGGCGGCGATCCCATCGTAGATGGCGCCGACGAACCCGGCTTTCTCCATTGCCACGAAGGCAGCGGCCGTGGTGCCGCCAGGCGTCATCACCTCGTCGCGCACCTGGTGCGCGCTGCGCTCCTTGAGCAGCACCGATGTGCCGCCGATAGTCCCGACCACGAGCCGCTTGGCAACGTCACGCGGAATGCCTTCCCGCACGCCTGCCTGTATGAGCGCGTCGGCGAACAGGGCGACGTAAGCAGGCCCCGACCCATGCAGCGCCGTGGCCGCATCGAAGAGGCGCTCCGGCAACTCCATCACGTCCCCAACGGAACGGAAGATCTCCATCACCGTCGGCAGCATCTCGCGTCCAGGCTCGTTGGAGGTAACGACTGCGGAACCAAGGCCTACGGACGCGCACACGTTCGGCATGACGCGCAACACGGGCGTGCCTTCGGGCAGGCGCTTCTCGATGGCGGATATGGGAACCCCGGCGGCCACGCTCGTCACGGCCTTCTCCGTGCCCGTGACGGAAGGTGAGATCTCATCAACGACCGTTCCAACGTCCCAGGGCTTGACGGCCATGATGAGGAGGTCGCTGCGTTCCGCCAGCTCGCGGTTGGATGAGGTGGTCCAGATCCCGTACTGATCCGCGTATGGCGCGAGGTATTCCTGATGAACGTCGCTCGCGCCGAGCTCGAATGAGTCAGACTCCGCAAGCCTGACGAGGAGCGAACCGCCGATCTTACCGGCCCCGATTATTCCTACCCTCGTCAAGTCTCCCTCGCGGTCACCACGAATTCGAAAGGATCAAAGCTGGTTGAAGAATGCCCTCTCGGCCAGCCTTTTGCGCTCCTCGGCGCTGACCTCGACGTTGCGCGGGGTCAGCAGGAACACCCTGTTGGCGACGGTCTGTATGTTGCCGTCGAGGGCGTAGCTGAGGCCCGAGCAGAAATCCACCATCCGGCGCGACAGATCGGCGTCCACGCTCTGCAGGTTGAGGATGACGGGCTGCTGGCGCTTGAAACGGTCGGCGAGGGCCTGGGCGTCGTTGAAGCTTGCAGGCTCCACAACGCTCACGCGGGTTGGACGTTGATCCGGAACGGCCCGCAGGTGCGGCGGATTCTGGCCGCCTCCAGCGTACCGTTCGCTGCGGTTCGATCCATCGCTCCCGAAGAGATCCCCGAGGGAAGTCCCGAAGGCCGAAGAGCGCTCAGTCCGTCCTAGCCGCCGCACGGCGGGGCCGACTTCCTCTTCGGCGGAGCCTGAAGCGTACGCGCTCTTGCCGTACACGGCTTCATCCTCCTCATCCTCGTAATAATCATCCTCCACGCCAAACCCGAACCAGGCCGCGATCCGATCCATACGATCTCTAACTCCCATCCTGCCTCCTCACGGGCCGTCACCCCCGATGATGGTCCGCCCTATTCTAACCAGCGTGGCCCCTTCTTCGACCGCCACCATGTAATCGCTACTCATGCCCATGGAGAGCTCCGATAGCTCGAACTGGGGCCTCCAGCCTCCGCGTAGCCTATCACGGATCGCCCGGAGCTTCGTGAAAACATAGCGTACATTCTCCGTGCGTTCAACCGTTGGCGCAAGCGTCATGAAACCCCTGACCCTCACCCGGCCCTCGGTGCCGGCAGCCGCCTCCAGCATACGCTCCACCTCAGCCTCTTCCACACCGTACTTCGCATCCTCGCCGCTGACGTTTACCTGGATCAAAACCTCCACCCCCCCATCGGGAGCCCGCTTCCCAAGTTCTTCGACCAGCCGGATAGAGTCAACTGAGTGAATCAGCGAGACTCGCGGAACTACTTCCCTGGCTTTGCGCCGCTGCAAATGACCTATGAAGTGCCACTCGAAAGCATCCCCGAAAACTTCCTGTTTTGACGCGAGATCCTGCGCCCTGTTCTCCCCCAGTAAATCCACGCCAGCCGCCGCGAGCGCCTGAACCTGCTCCACCGAGTAGTACTTGCTTGCGATGAGAATTCTAATTTCATCCGGCCCGCGCCCGACGCGCCCCAGCGCATCAGCCACGTTCTCCCGCACCACGGCGAGACGCTCCCGAACCCGCGCCTCCAGCTTCTCGTCGGTCATCTTCATCACCCGCTCGCCCGCGCCACAGCCGCCAGATTACGGCCAGTAAGCGGCCCCTGCTTGCGATGTGAATAGAAGAGATCGGGCCTGCACCCACTGCACAGCCCGAGGTCGTGGATCTCCCGTACTCCCGCTTCCCGCAGGTTAATCCGAATAGCAGCCTGCAACGAAAGATAACGCCCGGAAACTACTTCCTTCCTAAAACGCCCCGCGAACGTCCGCGCAAGCTCCTCGGAAACCTCGTAGCAACAACCCCGGATAGAAGGGCCGATATAAGCTTGCACGGGTTCGCCCATCTCCTGCGCCGCCTTCGCTGCCACCCCGGCGAGCGTCCCGCGCCAACCTGAGTGAACCATGCCGACACCCCGCTCCCCGACGAGCGCCACAGGCACGCAATCCGCCACGGCAACAACCAGCGAGAAACCGTGCTCGTCAGTAACGAGCGCGTCAGCCTCTCCCGCGAATACCGCCTCGGACACCCGGACAACGCCGTCACCAGCCACCTGCTTCACCCACGCCGAAAGTTGTCCGCCCATCGCCTCCTGGATGCGCCGCAGGTTCTCGGCCACGGCCTCCCCGCCGTCACCTACCACCTTCGAGACGTTCAGGCTGTCGTATGGAGGATCGGAGACGCCCCCGAGACGGGTGAAAAACCATACCTTCGCGCCAGGTGGTTCGGGCTCGGGAGAGACGAAGACGGCGCCCCCGGCTGCGGTTCTTAACGCAGCGGGAGCGCCGTCGGTGAGAGAGATTTCCTGGCGCACGCCTTCCGTAACAGGTTATCGACGCCGGAGGAAGGCCGGTATGTCGAGCACGTCGCCGTCCTGGGCTGGCGAGGGTGCGGCGAATTCCTCTTCGGGAGCGTCCACGCCCGTCCGCTCCGCGCGGCGCTGGTTGGCGAGCCGCTGATCGAAGCCCGTGGCGATGACGGTAACGCTCACCCGCTCCCCCTGAGCCTCGTCCACCACGGCGCCGAAGATCAGGTTCGCGTCCTGGTGGGCCGCGTTGTGGACGATCTCCGCAGCCTCGTTGACCTCGAAGAGCCCGAGATCCTGCCCCCCGGTGATGTTCAGGATGATCCCTGTCGCACCCTCGATGCTCGCCTCTAGCAGCGGGCTGGAGATCGCCTGCTTGGCCGCCTCGGCCCCCCGGTTCTCGCTGTTCGACTCTCCTATACCCATCAGGGCCGAGCCTGAGTTGGACATGATCGTCCGCACGTCCGCGAAGTCCAGGTTGATTAGGCCTGGCACCGTTATGAGATCCGTAATGCCCTGTACGCCCTTCCTGAGCACGTCGTCCGCCATCTTGAAAGCGTCCATCATGGTGGTCCGCTTCTCGGCCACCTGAAGCAGCCTGTCGTTCGGGATGATGATGAGCGCGTCCACGTTCTCCTTGAGGCGATTGATCCCCTCCTCGGCGTACGTCGAACGCCGCCGCCCCTCGAAGGCGAACGGGCGTGTCACGACGCCAACCGTGAGCGCCCCAGCCTCGCGGGCGATCTTGGCTACCACCGGCGCGGCCCCCGTGCCCGTGCCGCCGCCTTTACCGGCGGTGACGAACACCATGTCGGCGCCCCGAATGGCCTCCTCAATCTCGGCCTTGTTCTCCTCGGCCGCCTCCATGCCGATCTTCGGGTCAGCGCCAGCCCCAAGACCGCGCGTGAGCTTGTCCCCGATATGGATCTTCTGGTCAGCATCCGTCATCTGCAAAGCCTGGGCGTCTGTGTTGACCGCTATGAACTCCACGCCCTGCAGGCCGGAGTTGATCATACGGTTCACGGCGTTGGTCCCGCCGCCACCAATTCCCACAACTTTTATTACCGCTAAGTAGTTCGTCCCCGCGTCCAACATAACTCCATAGCCCTCCGTCGTCAGATCTCCCACTCCAACCCGGTTCATAAGCCCCGGAACCAACTTTTAACAGCCGATACTATGCTACCAAAGCTGGTCGCCCTTTCACCTTTACCCTTTGGTGTAAGGTCACTGTTTTTCGCGGAAAAGTATAGCAGACCTACAGCCGTCGCATACTGAGGCTTTTGTACAGGTCTAATGTCGCCTTTTACCCTGCGAGGAATGGCGGTACGGGCGTGCATCCCGATCACTTCTTCGGCCAGACCCGTCATTCCTTCAAGGAGCGAGCCTCCGCCGGTAAGGACGACGCCCCCTGGCAACATATTCAGGAGGCGTGCCTCATCCAGGGAGTCGCGGGCGTACTCGAGAACCTCGTGGGCGCGGTACTCGAGAATCTGGCTAATAAAGCTCGCGTTGTAGTGACGATCTTCGAGCTTCACGGCGGCCACAGAGTCAACGGAATCAGAGATCACGTTTCCGTACCGAATCTTCAGCTCCTCCGCCGCATCGAAAGGCACCTTCAACCCGTATGCCAGATCCGAAGAGAAGGCCATTCCCCCGAGCGGTATCACGGAGGTGTGGGCCAGCGAGCCCTTTTTGAAGGCCGCGATGTCTGTGGTGCCGCCGCCGATGTCCAGCAGGGCGACGCCGTCTTCGCGGTCGGTTTCTAGCAGGCAAGCCTCGGCGGAAGCCAGCGGTTCGAGCACGACGCGCGATACTTCGACTCCGCAATCCTCCACCGTGTACAACAGGTTCTGGATGCTCGAAACCGCGCCGCTCACGACGTGGGCCCGCATCGTCACCTTGCGCGCGGCGAGGCCGACGGGCTGCTTGACGCCTTCGGACTCGTCCAGCACGTAGCCCCGGGGAACAACGTGTATCACACGCTCATCCTCGTCCAGATGGACCTGGCGCGCCTCGTTTTCCAGCTTTTTTACGAACCTGTCAGTGATTTCGAGGTTCTTGGTGCGGTTGAGCAAAGTGACCTCGGTGTTAAAGGATGAGATGTGGCTCCCCGCGATGCCAACGCTGACGGGTCCACCCTGCACGCCGCACGCGTCGAGGGCCTCGGCGATGGAGTCAGCAGCAAGCTCCCTGTCGACCACGACGCCGCGACGAAGCCCGCGGGTCGGCGCCTCACCGACGGCGAGTACCTCGACCCAGCCCCTCCGACTATCCACCCGGCCAGCCATGACCACGATCTTGGTGGTGCCGACATCTATCCCATAGACCAGCGACTGCGACATGAACTAACCTGTCCCGGCAGCTTTCGAGCCAGGATTGCGGGAGCCTTCGAGCCTTCCAGTCCCTACCACTACCCGTCCCTCCGAGCGTAGATCAAAGCGGCGGGCCTTGGGGTTCTCTGACATGACTTCCGACAAAGCCTTCACCTGGGCGTCGCCGACGCCGCCGGTGAAGATCACAGTCCGTCCCCCTACCTTGGCCCTGATGCCGCCCGCGCCGACGCCATCCACGGACTCCAGCGCGACCCCATTACTTGCAAGGACCCTCCCAGCCCTCAAAATCCCCTCCAGCTGATCCTCGCCCATCTCGACCCGCTCCAGGTTCGCCCCCCCGAGCCCCGGAAGCTCCGTGCCATCCGCCGCGAAGACCTCCCTGTGTCCTTCGATCTCGGCATCCAATACGGCACGGCGTTCCTTAACCTCTACTGCAACTATACCCGAATCCCAATCTTTGCGCACCTTCACACTCTTAACCCAAAGATTAGACTCGATTTTTCTCGAAAGCATAGCGGAGTTGAGGGTGATCAGGCTCGCGTGGTCTGGAACGGCGGTTTGGGCCTGTGATTCGGGGAACATATGGGCGCCCTTGACCTCGATTCCGGTGACGGGGTAGATCAGGTAGGAGACCATGTAGATCACGGCAGCCGTGAGGGCCGCGACGGCGGTCGCGATGCACAGTGACTGAAGAACCTGTCTGGTCGAAGCGCGCACGGCTACAGCAGCGCCAACAGTTCGTCGCCGACCCCGGAGATATCTCCGGCGCCCATCGTGAGCACCGTGTCGTTCGGGGCGGATATGTCGCGGAGGACACGCGGGATGGAACTCTGTTCGGGGACATAGTAAACATCGGGGTGATCCCGAGTCTCGCAGATGGCGTCCACGATGAGCTTCCCGCTCACGCCGGGCTGGGGCATCTCACCGGCCCCGTACACGTCGGTTATGAGAACCGCGTCGGCCTGGGAGAATGCGCCGCCGAACTCCCGGTAGAACCTGCGGGTGCGGGAGTAGCGATGTGGCTGGAACACGGCGATGACCCTGCCGTTCGAGGTAGTGCGGGCCACGTCGAGCGTCGCTGAGAGCTCCGTCGGGTGATGCGCGTAGTCGTCCACTACCCTGATGCTGGATTTCTCACCCTTGAGCTGGAAGCGGCGCCGGACGCCCCCGAAGCACTTCAGGCTCCTCGCCGCTTCAAGGGCGTCGCGGCCGATCCAACGCGCCACGCAGGCTGCGGCGAGGGAGTTGAGTACGTTGTGCCGCCCGTGTACCCCGAGTTCCACAACGCCCCGCTGGCGCCCATCCTCGAAGAGCGTGTAGACGTTGGATGAACTAATCTCCGCCCTGAGATCCCCGGAGTGGATGCCGTAAGTCGTCACCGGGCATGGCGAGCTTTCCGCGAGCCGCAGGCAGTTCTGATCGTCGGCGCAGACTACGAGGTGACCCGATGGTGGCAGGGCAGCCACGAACTTGGCGAAGGTCTCCATCACGTCGTCCAGGGAGGAGTAGAAATCTGGGTGGTCGAACTCCACGTTGGTGATCACGGCTGCCTGGGGATGGAGCATCAGGAGCGAACGGTCGCTCTCATCGGCTTCGGCCACTATGAGGTCTCCCCTGCCTTCGACCACGTTGCTGCCGATGTCGTTGAGCTCGCCCCCTATCAGGGCGGTCGGGTCTTCCCCGAGGGCCCTGAGAACGTGACTCGTCATGCTAGTTGTCGTGGTCTTGCCGTGCGTCCCTGCCACCGCCACGCTGAGTCCGCCTTCGAGGATGGATGCCAGCGCCTCTGCCCTGGCGATCACGGGTATGGACCGCCTGTGGGCCTCCAAGAGCTCGGGGTTGGTTTTGGGGATCGCCGTGGAGATCACCACGCGCTCGGTGTCCCCCACCTGCTCCGTTGCGTGACCGATGTACACATGTACGCCAGCCGCCTTGAGCCTTCTGGTATAGGGGGACTCTTTGAGGTCGGAGCCGGTGACGACGTTGCCCTGTTTCTTCAGGACCTCCGCGATGCCGCTCATGCCCGCGCCGCCTATGCCGATCATGTGAATCCTCATTTTCCCCCCCCATTCGCAGCGGACGCGCCCAAAAGCCTCTCCGCTATCTGATTCGACGCTTCTGGCGTCGCCAATTCCTTCATCCGCCCGGCGAGCCGAGCCCGCCTTTCATCGTCACTGAGCAAATCCTCGACCCATCCGCGAAGCGTCTCCGCGCTCACCTCGGAGTCGGGGAGCAATGCCGCGGCACCCCGTTCCGTGAAGTAGCGGGCATTGTGAAGCTGATGATCTCCGGTGGCATGCGGGTAGGGAATCAAAACCGAAGCCCGTCCCAACGCAGCCAGGTCGAACAGCGACCCCGCGCCGGAGCGTGTGATCACAACCTCAGCAGCCGCCGCATACCGCCAAAGATCATCCACATATTCAAGTATTATGTGGTTATTATTTGTTGTGGAGAGTCGTGGGAAGTCGCGCCGTCCTGCTACCTGCACGACCGTGTATTGTGTGTTCTCCCCGAACGCCTTTTCGGCAGCCAGGTTGATCTTGAGTGCGCCGCCGCTACCGCCGAAGATCAGGACCACGGGCGGCTCCAGGCCGAGTTCGCGGAGCGCCTCTTCCCTCGACGTTTCGAAGAACTGCCTGCGGGTGGGCATCCCGACCCACTCCGCCTTTTTGAAGTGTTCGGCTGCTGCCGGGAAGGTAACGAGGACTTTCTCCGTGAGGCGGCCGCCGAATCGGTTCACGCGGCCAGGGACCGAGTTCTGCTCGTGCAGGAACGTCGGCACGCCGAGCATCCTGGCGGCGAGGATCGTGGGCGCACTCGCGTATCCGCCGACGCCGAGAACAGCCGATGGCTGAAATTCGCGGATGATCCTGCGGCAGCGCGAGGTGAGAGCCTGGGCGAAAAGCATGACAGCCCGTACGCGGGCTGCTGGGCTTCCGGCAAGACCTTGCAGGGGCAAAGAATGGAGCTTGTATCCGGCGTTGGGGACGAGATCCGCTTCGATACCCGAGGCCGCGCCTACAAACTCCACGGATGCCCCTTTGGCGCGCAGGCTATCCGCCACGCACAGCGCGGGGATCGCGTGTCCCCCGGTCCCGCCGCCGGCTATAAGGACGCGCGGTGGCGCGTGGTTTGACTTCTCTGGCTCGCTCACTATCCTCCGATATCCGGTACAGCATCCCTATGGCCGCGAAGCAGACCAGCATGCTCGATCCCCCGTAGCTCACGAACGGCAGGGTCATGCCGGCCAGTGGGAGCACGCCCATCGCGGCCCCTATATTGAAGACAGCCTGGGCCGTGATCGTGGTGGTCAGCCCGGCGGCCAAGCAACGTCCCAGAACCGATGGCGCCTGGAGTGAGATCCTCAATCCCGCCAGTGCCAGGAATATAAAAGCGCCTATCACCAACACCATACCGAGGAGCCCGAGTTCCTCGCCGATGAGCGCGAAGATCATATCCGTCCGCAGCTCGGGGACGTAAGTTCCCTCCGCCCCGGCCCCGGCCCCGGCTCCCAGCCAGTCGCCAGACTGTATCGCGGTCATGGACTGTACCACCTGATAACCAGAGCTTTGCGAAACAGACCACGGATCGAGGAAAGTCAGGAACCTCTCCCGCCTGTACGGCGCGAGCAACATGACGCCAACGAGAACGCCCACAGCAGCGCCGCCGAACAGCAGCAGGTCTCGCGTTCGGAGTTCCGAAGCCCAGAGTACACCTGCGGCCCCTGCAAGAATCATGACCGAGGTTCCGAAGTCCGGCTCAAGTACCACGAGCCCGAAGAGAACCCCGATCACCGCGAAGAGCCCGATCGGCAATCCAGAGCCGGGACGCATACGGGCAACCCACAGGCTGGCGACCACGACGACCGCGATCTTGGCGAACTCCGCCGGCTGTACCATGAAGAATCCCAGGTCGAACCAACGCCTGCCGCCCCCGATCTCCACCCCGATACCGGGTATCAGCACGAGCACCAGGCTCGCCAGCACTGCCAAAAAGAACACTGGTCCCAATTTCCGCCAGGCCGTATACCTGACGCGGCTCGCCACAAAGAACGCGATCACCGCGAGCGCCACGTGCCCAGAGCGGACTATCAGATAAGCAGTGCCACTCTCCCTGTAGGTCGCCGAGTACACCATGACGAGGCCAAGCAGCGCGAGCCCGAGGGCGGTAAGGAAAAGGTATGTTCGCAAGGTCGCCAACCGCCGTCACCCCCGACTCTCTGAGGCACGTCCGGCGACGAAATCCCCTGACGCCAGGCTGGCAAAAACCCTGCCCCGCTCCTCGTATCCCGAGAACTGGTCGAAGCTGGCGCACCCTGGCGAGAGCAAAACCACATCGCCTGTCTGAGCGAGGCTTTCGGCCTCCTCGACTGTCTCCGCGAGTTCGGTGGCTATGGTCACTGGTCCATCCCAGTTTCCGCGCAGGTAGTCGAAGATCCGGGGTCCAGCCTCACCGTGACAGACTACGGCCCGGCAGTGATCCAGGGCCGGAAGCACCTCCGCGAAGTCCGTGTGTTTCTCTGATCCTCCCAGGATCAGGACTACGGGACGTTCGAAGCTCGCCAGCGCAGCCGAGACCGCAGCCGGGTTGGTCGCCTTGGAATCGTCCACGTAGAGTACGCCATCGCGCTCCGCCACTATCTCCATCCTGTGCGGCTTGAGCCGGTAGTCGAGCAATCCGGCGCGAATCACACCAAGGCCCGCGCCCACACGTTCTGCGGCAGCCGCCGCAAAGAGCGCGTTCTCATGGTTGTGCTTGCCCGCGAAGCCAAACTCGGCCTCGCCGCATATCTCCTCACCGCGCAGGAAAAGCCTTCCATCCCGGATGGCCGTCTCGCCTTCGCCGATCACGAGGGTTTCGGCGGAGAGCCTTGCCACTGCGTCCCGCCCGATGGGATCAGCCGCGCTCACTAGCGCAAGATCCTTGGATCCTTGACCATCGAAGATACGCAGCTTGTCCACGACGTACTCCTCGAAGGAGGCGTGCCAGTTCAGGTGATCCGGACGCGCGTTGAGGAGCGCTGCTACCTCGAATCCGGGATCGTCCATGTAGTGAAGCTGGAATGAGGAGACTTCGAGTATCAACAACCCGGTTTGCCTGACTTCCCCAAGGCAGCCCGTCAGGGCGCGCCATGAGTTGCCTGCCACCGCGTGAGGAATGTCGGCTTGTTCGAGGATCTTCCGGATCATATCCACCACGGTCGTCTTGCCATTCGTTCCTGTGACCGCGACAGTCCGCACCCCAGGCCCAAGCAACTCCAACCCGAAGCCGACCTCTGATACGACTGGGATTCCTTTCGTTTCGGCTGCTGAGAGAACCGCGTCTTGTGGACGGATGCCGGGGCTGACGACGACGCGTCCGATGCCTTCCAGTGCTTCCGGTCCGGCGTCGAGGCGACCTTCGACGCCGAGCTTCGCCAGGGTTGCGCGAAGTTCGCGTGAGTCGTTGGCGTCGGCGGCGACGATGGGTTCATCGCGGTCGAGGAGGGCGCGGGCGACCGAAATCCCGGATTCACCAAGCCCGTAGATCAGGGTGGACATCGGGGAAGCCTCAGACCGCGTTGTAGAGTAGGAGGTAGTAGAGGAAGAATCCGGCAGCAGAGAACGCGGTCTGCACGATCCAGAACCGCACCACTATCTTGTTCTCCTGCCAGCCAGAGAGTTCGAAGTGGTGGTGGATCGGGGCCATCTTGAATACCCGACGCCGCGTCATCTTGAAGAACCCGTACTGAATGATGACTGAGAGGGCTTCGATCACGAATAGCCCGCCTATAATCGGCAGCAACATCTCGGTCTTCGTCAGCACGGCAGCCGCGCCGAGTACGCCCCCGATGGCAAGCGATCCAGTATCCCCCATGAACATCTGCGCCGGATGAGCGTTGTACCAGAGGAAGCCGATGATGGCCCCGACCATGGCCCCGCAGATGATCGCCACGTCGTACTGGCGCTCCAGGAACGCGATGCCCGTGTACGCCGTGAGGGCGATGGCCCCGGTCCCGGCCGCCAGCCCGTCCAACCCATCGGTCAGGTTCACGGCGTTCGTGACACCGGCGAGCACCAGCAACAGGAAGAAGCTGAAGAGCCCGATCCCGATGAACCCAGGCCCGAGAACCAGGTTCCTATCGAGTCCTGGCACTATCACGTTCTGCGTGACCCCGACGAAACGCAAAGCCAGCACGTCGGCAAGAACGACCGCCACGGCGAGAAGCAAGAACTTGTACTTCACGCTCAGCCCTTCGCTGCGCTTCTTGGAGATCTTCTGCCAGTCGTCGTAGAGCCCGATGCCGGCCGTCACGCCTATGAGCAGGAGCATCGCCACCGTCGGCCAGGAGTCGAACCTCGCCACCACGACCAGCGCCGACACAAGGCCCATCAGCATGACCATTCCGCCCATCGTGGGTGTTCCGGCTTTGATCAGGTGCGTCTTCGGCCCCTCTTCGCGCACGAACTGTCCGAACTTGCGGGTCTGCATGAACTCTATGAACTTCGACCCGAGCGCGACCGTCACCAGAAACGCTATAGCCCCGGCGAGCACAACGCTAAACAAGAGCTAGACTTTCTCTCAACTTCCGGGTCAATCGGTCTAAACCAACCCCCCTCGAACCCTTGACCACAACGTAGTCTCCGGCCCTCAAATTCTCACCGAGCCCCTCTGCCGCAGCCTCAGCGTCATCGAAGAGAACAGTCTCATCGGGGAAGGCTTCCGCGTACCAGCGGGCCTCGTCCCCAACGCAGACTAGCAGGTCTACGTCAAGTTCCGACGCAAGTCGCCCTGCCTCGCGATGGTATTCGCGGGCGGCGGGACCCAGTTCGAACATGCCGCCGAGCACGGCGACGAAGCGGCGATTCTGCCTGTGGGATTGATCCGCCCCGTAACGCAGGACAGCCGAGATCGCGGCCGGCGACGAATTATAGGAATCGTCGTAGACCACGATGTCGTCCCTGAGACGATGTATCTCGCCCCGAAGCCCCGTGCGCCGCAGGCGGGCGAGCCCCCTGGCCCCGGCTTCGAGGTCGATGCCGAGGGCTAGCGCACCGCCAAGGGCGGCCAGTAGCGGCTGGACGAGGTGCGTCCCGAAAACCGGGCAACGGACTTCTGCCGAGCTATCGCCGAAATGGACTGTAAATCGCAAGCCTTCCTCGCTGTCCTCGACCTCCGAGGCCCACAGGTCAGCTCCTTCCGCTCCCTCGCGGTCGAAGGCGATGCGGCATCCCAGTTTCTTTTCCGGGCCGGTAGCAGCTTCGGGGACGCCTATCGGGTAGACGAACGAGCCGTCGTCCGGCAGGGCGAGCGCCAGTTCGCCTTTGGCGGTGGCGATCCCTTCGAGGCTTCCGAAAGATTCGAGGTGTATCGGGGCGATGGCGGTCAGAATGCCGATGTTCGGGGGGGCGATTCCGCAAAGGTACCTGATGTCTCCGGCGTGGGTCGCACCCATCTCCAGTACGAGAACCTCCGTGCGCCCGCCAGCCGAAAGTACCGTGAGGGGAAGACCGATCTCGTTGTTGAAGTTTCCTTCAGTCGCCGAGACTATCTTCCCCGACATGCGGAGGATGGCCGCCAGCCCGTCTTTGGTAGTGGTCTTCCCCACGCTACCCGTGATCCCAACCACGGAGATGGATGCTACGCTATCTTCGTGGTCCCGCGCGAGGCTCCAGCGCGCCAGCCGCTGCAACGCATCCAGTGGATCTTCAACCACTATCGTCGGCCCGTCGAGCGGCCTGTCGGCAACAGCGGCCACCGCGCCGCGTTCGATG
>JAABUS010001074.1_pt1 | contig 63219 bp, 60 predicted proteins | sample 5560161 | NCBI WGS metagenome assembly JAABUS01 (sample SAMN10711885, study PRJNA513376) | rock metagenome | isolation source: Antarctica rocks | place: Antarctica: Victoria Land, Trio Nunatak nord | collected 2016-01-04
ACAGCAAACGGTGCGCCCACGGCGTTGCCAATCACCCCGATGGGTGTGCCCGCGACGTCGGTTTCCCAGAGGTCGGTGTGGTAACACGCCCACGTCGTGGAGCGCCGACCATGACCAGGCCGCTGGAGCGAGCGCACCACGTCGCCATCGGGGTCGAGGAGGCAGACCTGGGGAATGCTTCCCCCCGTCAGGCCCCGGTGTCGCCGCGCTGCGCGCAGCAGGCGCTCGGGCTGGAAGACCGATGGCTCCGCGTGGTCGGTTCGGTCGAGACCTGCGGGGAGTGCCCAGCGTTGCGCGTGATCCATCGTGCCGCCGCCTCCGCGTAACGCCATGCCGAGAAGGGGGAGCCGGTCCCGCTCGCTCCCGGACGACAGCCTACCGCGCAGAGCGGCGGTGTCAAGGCGCGAACCTGGAGGCCGCCGCGCGGCGAGACCGACCTGCCGCGGGGAGCAGTTCCCATCACGCCGGTTATCGGCCCCTGCGCGCGTCGCGGATCAACCGGTTTGCCGCGTGCGCCCCTCGCCGGCCTCGGCGTCGTTCCCCTGGAAATCGGCATCGGCCCGCGTGAGGAGCCCCACCAACCGCCCGTCCGACGTCGTGACCACGACACTCGCGACGTTCTTGGCCCGCATTCGCTCGACAACCTCCGCGAGCTTTGCGTCGGGGCGGACGGTCGTCGGCCCGGCCTCCATCACCTGTTCGACCGGCGTCTCCGCGTCGGCCACGAGCGCTTTCCCTCGCAGGCGCCCGAGCACCACGCGCTCCTGGTTCACCACCAAGCAGGCGTCCCAACCGTTGGTCTGAACCTGCTCCCGTCCCTCGCCAACGCGGTCGCTCAGCCCGCAGGTCGGCACGTCCCGCCGGGCGACATCGCCGGCGCGGGGGATCACCGTGTCCCGCCCTTCCCGCGGCAGACCGCTGGCGAACCAGTCCGCCTCACCCGCCACGTAGTCGGAGACCTCGCCGAAGCCTAGGCTCTCAAGCCGCCACGCGGCCCGGGGGCTCATGTCTCACTGAGAGTCCCAACAGTAGACGATGACGGGACGACTCGGATCGAGGCGTGCCGCGGTGTCCCGATTCATCTCCTTGAGAGGGAGACTGATCGCCCCGGCGATGTGCTCGGCGGCATACTCCTCCGCCGGCAGCACGTCCACCAGCTGCGCGCCCATCCTCAGGAGTCGCTGCACGTCGCGGCGGTCGATCTCGGTTGGCATTCCACCCTCCTCGCTTCAATACTATTCCATTGACATATCAGAATATCATAGATATGATTCGGACGAAGGAGGACGTTATGGCGGAGGTGTCGGCTCTGGCCGGCGAGGGCGTGGTCCACGAGGAACCGGTGTCCGAGCAGCGGCTGGCCGTGGTCGCCAAGTTCTTCCACGGGCTGTCGGACCTCACCCGGCTGCGAATCATCGAGCTCTTGCTTGAGGGCGAGCAAAACGTCTCCGAGCTTGTGGTGGCCCTGGGCCAGCCGCAGAGCCGGGTCTCCAACCACCTGGCCTGCCTACGCTGGTGCGGCTATGTGGACAGCCGGCGCGAGGGCAAGTTCGTGTACTACCGCGTCTCCGACCCGCGCGTGCGGAAACTCCTGGCGCTGGCCCGTGGCGTGATTGCCGACAACGCGGCGGCGATCTTCAGCTGCACGCGGATGTAGCGAGAAGGGCTTCCGGCGCATGACCGTCTCCCTCCTGCTCGCCCTGGTGGCGGGCGCGCTCGCCCCGCTCAACCCATGTGGGTTTCCGCTGCTCCCGGCGTTCCTGTCGTTCTTCGTCGGCGCCGAGACGCAGGATCTGCCGCGGGCGCCGAACCGGATCGCGCAGGCCCTAGCGGTCGGCTTGCTTGTGACCCTCGGGTTCCTCGGTGTCTTCGCCGTCGTTGGATTGCCGATCAGCTACGGAGCGGGCTTGGTGGCCGACGCCTTGCCGTGGGCGGGGTTGGCGATCGGGGTGACGCTGGCGATCGTGGGAGTTGTCGCCCTCGCCGGGGGACACCTGGCGCTCCCGCTACGGAGCCCGCTCGGTGTCGCGTCCGGACGGGGAGGGCGGTCCATGCTCCTCTTCGGCGTCGGTTACGGCATCGCCGCGCTGGGCTGCACGCTGCCGGCATTCCTCGTGCTGATCGGCGTCACCTTGGGGGCTACTAGCGTCGCGGACGCGGCCGTGATCTTTGCCGTCTATGCCGCCGGGATGGCGCTGACCTTCATGACCCTCTCGCTGATCGCGGCGCTCTTCCGGAACGGGCTCACACGCGTATTGCGGCGCCTCGCCCCGCACATGCATCGGCTCTCGGGGGCGCTGCTTGCGGTCGCTGGCGCGTACCTTGCCTACTACTGGGCGCGGACGCTATTCGGGTCGAGCGCGACGCTCGCGGCCGATCCGCTGGTCGGCCCCGTCACACTGTTCAGCGCCCGCCTCGCGGCGGTGGCCGCCGACCAGGGATTGCCGGTCGTGATCGGGCTCGGTCTGATCGTGGCGTTGGCCATCGTCGCCAGCGCCTTGCAACGGCTGCGCCGCCCGGCACTCCGGCCCCGCGGAGAGCGCACGGTGGCCGGAGGCGATGCCGCGCGGTGAACGCACGGCGCGGCGCCGAAACCGAGGGGGGATGGTCCATGATCTCGCGCACCACTGTTAGCCTGCTCGCCGCGCTGACGCTGTTCTTCGGCGCGTTGACCGGCGGGCCGGTGGCCCAGGAGTCCCCGGCGGGATCGCCGACCCCGCCGCCGACCCTGTTGGAGCTCAAGGACATCGATCAGCTTCGGGACCTGTTCAACCGGCAGGCCGGGGTGCCGCGGCTGATCCTGCTGGTTGCGCCGACCTGAACGGTCTGCCGCCTCGGTACCAGTCTGGTACAGCAGCGAATCCTCCGGGAGCACCCTGCGGCGCAATTGGCGGTCGACGTGATCTGGATGCCGATACTGCCGACCGACGCGCGCGACAAGTGGGACGCGCATCTCCTCGACGATCCCCGTGTGACCCAGCTGTGGGATGCGGACCGAACCACGGGTCGATGGTTTGCGGACGACCCAACCCTCGGCCTCGGGGACGGCGGAGCGGTCGCGTGGGACGCCTTCCTCCTGTTCGGTCCGGAGGCGCGCTGGGATCGCGGACCAGCGGGGCTGCTCGCATCGGGCACGCCGATCGTCGGTCACTTCCCGGAGTTGGCGGCCGCGGTCGCGCCCCTCCTCGAGGAACCGACGGGGACGCGACTGTCAACGCCGGCGTCGGAGCGCTCAGCGGGGATCGACGAACGGGTCCGCTCTGTCCTCGATGGCCCCCGGGAGGCTGTCCGTGCCGATTACGCGCGATCCGTGGGCGTCTGAGGCCGCCGTGGCCGGAGCAAGCCACCCGCTCGCCCCGAACGTGCCGGCGTCGTGCCGACACGGCAGACATTGGGACGGCCCGCATGGCCGATGAGCCGATCCTCTACACACAGGCCGGCTGCGCGGAGAGCGCGAAGGTCCGTGCCTGGTTGGTCGAACGCGGCATAGCCTTCGCCGAGCGGGACACGAGCGGCGACCTGGACGCGGCGCATGCCCTCTACGCGACCGGCACCTTCGCCACGCCGCTGCTCGTCGTCGGGAAGCAGACGGTGCTGGGGTTCCGTCCGGAGACACTCGCGGTCGTCCTGGACGGCGGCGGATGAGCCTGTCCGGCGATTCCCGCATGCGTCGCCGCCGGCCGCCGCCGACGACCCTGCGGTGGGTCGAGGGGGCGATCGGTCCGGGGAGCCTCATCGTCTCGCACCGCGCGTTCCGCACCGGGGGGTGGCACGTCAACCACGCCCTGACGGTGCGCGACGGGCAGGGTCAGGTAGTGCACCTTGTGCTCCGGCGGTGGGCGCGCCTCGGTTGGGAAGCGGACGACCCGGACTACACGGCCGAGCGCGAGGTTGCGGTCCTCGGGGTGCTGGCCCACGCCGAGTTCCCGGCGCCGCGCCTGGTCGCCGACGACCCTGACGCCGCCCGCTGCGACGTGCCGACGCTGCTCCTTTCCCGGCTGCCGGGTCACCCGCCCGGCGCGGTGCACGACCTGGATGGCTTCGTGGTCCAGCTCGCCGGGACGCTGGCGCGCCTGCACGAGATCGACGGCGGCGCTGGGTCGCTCGTGCCGCCCTATCACACCTACTTCGAGCCGTCCCGCGCCGTTTCACCTCCCTGGCTTCGTGGAAGCCAAATCTGGAAACGGACCACCGCCGTCGTCCGGCGGCCACCACCGCCGAGCGAGGAGTGCTTCATCCACCGCGACTACCATCCCGAGAACACGCTCTGGTCGCGGGGCCGTCTGACCGGTGTCGTCGACTGGACCCAATCGTCCTGGGGACCCCCGGAGCTCGATGTCGGCCACATGCGCTGGAACCTCGCCGCCGACCACGGCCTAGGGGTGGCCGACCGCTTTCCCGACGCCTATCGTGCGACCAGCGGCCGCGCGCTCGCGGACCAACCCTACTGGGATTTGGTGACGCTACTCGACCTGGTGCTCGTCGTCGATCCGGCCGACCCTTTCTCCGCCGACGACCTGGCGCCATTGGAGACGTACGCGGCGGCTATCCTCGGTCGTCTGTAGACGTGCGACCGTGGGGTCCCCTGTACGAAACGGCCGCGCACTAACCTGTGCTGACGCGCTGATGTTGCGTAGGGTACGCCGGGGACAGATTTCTGCTCTCCTGGCCCCGCTCTCGAGGGCGCTGGTATCAGCATTCGTCTCGGGACCACAACCGGAGCACGGCGGCAGCGACGTGGTTGACGGGCCAAGGTGCACACGATGGAGCGTCGCGGCGAGCCTCATGGGGTCCCGCCTCCGCTCGGTCGGTCCACCGCAACACGATGGAACTGTGTTCGAAAGCTCTCAGAGAGGTGAGCAGCGATCGTCTTGCGCCACGGCGCCTCCGGGACCCGATCGTCCTCCTACACCAGCTGCTGCACAAACGCCTCACCTCCCTGCGGTGACGTCACGGTCGGTCCAGCGAAGCATCACGGAGGGGCTATTGTCGTTACAACCATAGCGGGTTGTACGACAGCTGGCACTCCTCCGCGCCGATGTAGGTCGCGACCTCGTCCGGGTGGACGATCGCCTCCGACTTAAAGAGCAATCCTGGGGCGGCGATCCGAACCAGCGCGTTGAAGGCGCGAACGATCAGGTGGGCCTCGGGCAAGCTCGCACTAGCGGTTCCCAGCCGCTTCCAGACAAAGGCGACCGCGTCGAGGCGCAGCACGTCGACTCCCTGGTTGGCAAGGAAGAGCATTTCGGCCGCCATCCGCTCGAAGACTACCGGGTTGGCGTAATTGAGATCCCATTGGAAGGCGTTGAACGTCGTCCAGACCCAGCGACCCGCCGGAGGAATCTCCGGACGAAAGGTGAAGCTCCCTGGCCGCTGTTCTGGGAAAATCTCACGCAGGGTCCGCTCGTAGGCGTCCGGTAGCGTCCGGTCGGGGAAGAGGAGGTAGTACTCCCCGTTGACGTTGCCATCGTCGTCTTCCCCGTCGGGATCGGTTTGCGCCCGGCGCGCCCACTCGTGGTCATCGGCGGTGTGGTTGAAGACGAAGTCGAGCACCAGGCTGATCCCATCCCGCCGCAGATCGGCGGCCAGCTCCGCCAGCTCCGCCATCGTCCCTAATGCCGGAGCGACGTCCCGGTAGGAGCTGACCGCGTAGCCCCCGTCGTTGTTTCCGTCCGGCGCCCGAAAAAGCGGCATCAGGTGGAGATAGGTCACCCCCAGCTCGCGGAAATAAGGGGTCTTGGCTCGGATCCCCGCAAGATTCTCAGCGAAGCGATCGACGTAGCAGACAGCGCCGATCATCGTCTCGGACTGAAACCAGCCCGTATCGGCGTCCCGCGCCGCGTCCTGCGCCCTCAGCTCCGCCGGTCTCGCCAGCCACGACCCGGCCGCCATCACCAGCAGATGCTCAAGGTGATAGAAGAAGTCGTATCGCCCACCATAGAGCGGCCGGAGACAGGCGAAGAGCTGACCGAAATGCCGATCGAGTCTCGCCGTGAACGCCTCCCACGCAGCGGATCGGCCATGCGCTCGCTCGCGTAGCGATCCTCCAACCGGGGGAGGACGCGTCGCAGGGAGAGGGCCGCTTGGCGTTCGACGATCCGATCGTCCATGTCGCGCGTTCCCACGACGTAACAAGCTGGCCGGTCGGGGCGACGGGCGCCGCTTGGATAGCTTACCCCGAAGGGATGCTACAGCATGGGGGATGGCTCGGAATGGAGCGCACTCCGTGCTCCGGCAGGAGGTCTTGCGTCAAGAAGGTGGCAGGTTTCAGCCGCGGCCGGAGGTGGCGGCGACTCTGTCCGGACGCTCGGTCTGCGGCATGAGCGGTCGAAGGTCGACTCGTCTCCCTCGAGGTTCTCCGAAAGCGGATCGGTCGATGCGTCGTCCGCGATGGCGCGCCGGACGGCCGACGTCCAGTCCTTCCAGCGGGCCGGGTCGGAGTGCAGGTACTGCTCGAACAGGATCCGTCCAACATCTGGCTCGCCTTCAAGCGCGACGTACTGCTCGGCCATAAAGCATGCGGCGCGGAATGCCTGATCCAGCGTGAGGTTGTCGGTGCCTCACCTCCGCAGGTCGGTCCGGTCGACCCGCCCGTGCGCCCTGACGGCGGCATGAGCGAACGTTTCCGCAGTGCGAGACTTCACGGGTGAATACACGGTTTTGGATCAACGAGTGGCGAACCGGCGACACTCGCCAACCGATTCACGTCGGCGACCGAGTGGTCTGGAACTACCTCAAACTCCAGTCAGAGCGGTAGTCAGCGCAACCGAAGCACCGAACGATGTTCCGTTTGTGCAAGTCAGGGCACCCACGCCGCTGCCGGCACGCCAGGTGAGGAACTCGCGGCTGACTCTCCCTAGTGGAGGCGCAGTCCTGCGATGACGAGTTCGACCATGCGACGTGCGTCGTAGCGGGGGTTGTTGTCCGCGCCGATACAGAGATTGCCGACGCCACGCAGCAGTTCGTAGGCATCCATGTCGGGGAGAATCTCGCCCGCCGCGGCAGCAGCGTCGAGCAGCTCGGCGCACACGGGGACGAGGCGGTCGAGGAAATAGGCGTGCAGAGTCTCGAAGGCGGCATCGTCGGACTGCATCGCCTCCGCGAGGCCGTGCTTGGTGACCAGGAAGTCGACGAAGAGGTTGATCCAGCGCGCCAGGGCGGCGTGCGGTGTGCTGCTGTTCGCCAGCAGTGTCGGACCGGCCTCAGCGCATGCCTCGACCTGGTGTCGGTAGACGGCGACGATGAGATCGGCTCGCGTCGGGAAGTGGCGGTAGATCGTGCCAACGCCAACGCCGGCCTTGGCGGCGATGTCGCGCACGGGCACATCGACGCCGGAAGTGACGAAAGCCGCGGCGGCCGCGTCCAGCAGTGTCTTCTCGTTACGCCGGGCGTCGGCCCGCTTCCGCGGGGCTGACGCCCCTGATCCGCTGTCGACGTCGACCACTGCGCCGCTACCTCCGTCACTCCGCTGGACAAATGGAACCGTGTTCCGTATGCTGGTCAGCGGAACAATGCTCCGTTTGTTCAGGATGCCAGAACAGGCGAGCCAAAACCAGGCCACGCATTGCAAACTCGCTTCACCTCTCAAGGAGGAACACCTGTGCAGTACCGCACTTTGGGATCCTGGGCGCCACAAAACACGCGAAAGGCAGATCGGTCATGAGCAAGCTAGACACGGCAGCTGCAGATGAAGTCGTTAGCGCGCCCACTCCTGTCGTCTCTGTAAGCCCGGTGGTGCTGTCAGCCCCGGGCCGTGGCGAGGATTTGCAGGTGCGAGTGTCTGCGCCCGCGGTCGGAAGCGAACTACCAATTGTTGTTTTCTCGCACGGCTTCGGCTGGTCGCTCGACGGCTACGCCCCGCTAGCCAACTTCTGGGCCAGTCACGGCTTCGTGGTGATCCAGCCCACCCATCTCGACTCGAGGACGCTGAATATCACGCCGGACGATCCCCGCTTCCCGGAGATCTGGCGTCACCGAGTCGAGGACTTGAAGCGCATCCTCGACCAGCTCGACCTGATCGAAGCCTCCGTTCCCGGTCCCGGTGGGCGCCTCGATCCGAGCCGCATCGCTGCAGCTGGACACTCCTGAGGTGGCCAGACGGTGAGCATGCTGCTCGGTGCGCGAGTCCTCGATCCTAACGGGGAACCGGGCGAGGACATGTCCGACTCGCGGATCACAGCGGGTGTGCTGCGTGCCACGCCTGGCCAGGGCGGAGCTGACCTGACTCCGTTCGCGGCCAAGCACTTCCCCTTCATGAACCCGAGCTTCGCGGACATGACCACGCCGACCCTCGTGGTCGCGGGGGATCATGACCAGTCCGCACTGTCCACTCGGGGGCCGGACTGGTTCACCGACCCGTACTTCCTGAGCCCAGGCAGCAAGAGCCTGCTTACCCTGTTCGGAGCAGAGCACTCGCTTGGCGGAATCCCTGGGTACAGCGTCGCCGAGACGACGGACGAGAGCCCCGAGCGAGTCGCCCTGATCCAGCGGCTCACGTGGGCTTACCTCCATAAGGCCTTCTACCCCGAGGACCCCAGCTGGCCGGCCGCGCGCACGGCTTTGATGGAGGACACCAATCCGCTGGGCCGAATCGAATCATCGAATCCAAGTGAAGCTCTAAAACGCGCACTGCCTGCCCCCTCTTCGACTCGACGCCGGGGAGAGGGCGCGCCGTCGATACCGTCGGGACGGGACTCGCGTGGCTATGACGCTGGGAAAAGGATCACGGACGGAAACGAAAGGACCAATTGCACCATGCCGCAAACACCCCGGCCCAGTTTCGGGATCCTGACCGCCCCGATGCAGGTCGATTACCACGACGTCCTGCGGGTCTGGCGCGAGGCGGACACCATCCCGGAGATCGAGCACGCGTGGCTCTTCGACCACCTCATGCCAATCGGCGGTGGCCCGAACGGACCGACCTTCGAAGGCTGGGCACTGCTCTCGGCCCTCGCCGCACAGACCCAACGACTGCGCCTCGGGCTGCTCGTCACCAGCAACCGCTTCCGACCGCCCGCGATACTGGCCAAGATCGCCGCAACCGTCGACATCGTCTCCGGCGGACGACTCGACTTCGGTATCGGCGCAGGCTCACGACCCAGCCACCCGCTGGCCCGGCGCGAGTACGAAGCACACGGCCTGCCCTTCCACGACGCCGCCCACGCCGTGGGCAGCCTCGCCGAAGCGTGCACAGTCATCCGGCGGCTGTGGACCGAGGACGAACCGTTCGACTTCGACGGCACCTACGTCCACCTCACCGGAGCGTTCTGCAACCCCAAACCCACGCAGCGCCCGCACCCGCCGATCATCATCGGCGGCCGCTCGGCCGCGGTGCTGCGCGTGGTCGCCGAGCACGCCGACCTGTGGAACATCCCCGGCGGCGACATCGACGACGTGATCGGCCGCAGCGCGCTGCTGGACCGCTACTGCGCCGAGATCGGTCGCGACCCCGCCTCGGTCACCCGCTCGATCCACCTGCCAGTCTCCTACGACCAGCCCAGCATCACCCAGGACGCGATCGGCAAAGCGATCGGCGCCGGCTTCCAGCACATCGTCCTCGGACTGCCAGCGCCCTACCCCGGCAACGTCGCACAGTGGGTCACCGACGAGCTCATCATCACGTCGGCCTAGCACCCCAGCCGTAGAGGGAATCTCCGCATCGCGTTTCCGCGGCCGTTGCAGAGTGACGGAGAGTTCGAGAGACCGACACACGCTCATCGGCATAAGAGTGCGTCTATGACTCGCCGAGGTAGGCGTCGCGTGGGGTGCGGTCGGCGAAGGCCTGGTGGGGGCGGATGGTGTTGTAGATCTGCCGGAAGCGGTTGATGTCGACGGCGAGGGCGTCGCCGTCGTCGATCGGGGAGCGGTAGAGGTGCTCGTATTTGAGGGTGCCGAACAAGCGTTCGATGACGCCGTTGGTCTGCGGAGATCGGACTCTCGTGCGGACGTGGCGCAGCAGCGGATCATCGTCCTCGAATGCGCTCTTGAAGACGTCGCCGCGGAAGCAGGGCCCGTTGTCGGAAACCACGGCGATGGGCGCTGGGGCTTGGCCGATCAGATAACCGGCGGCATCGATGAGGTCCATGACGCCGCGGTCGGCCCGCAGGTCGTCCACGCCGAGTAGCCGTTCGGCTTCGGTGATAGCCAGCCGCAGGCAGGCCAGGGCGTCGGCGCCGCGGCTGGTCGGAGTGAGGGTGGCCGCGAGACAACACTTGGTGGCGTAGTCCACGACCGCGCAGATCCGCCAGATCCCTCCGGTCGGGGTCTCGAACTCGCTGAAGTCGGTCTGCCAGACCCGGTTCCGCTCGGTCGGCGGATCACGGAACACCCGCTTGCGCAACGAGGCCCAAGACTTGCGGTCGGCCCGATACCCGCATCGATGGGCTCGGCGCCCTTCTGCCAGATCCGCAGCTGCACCGTTGCCTCGGCCAACGCCAGCTTCCGATGCTCGTTCTCCGCCTTCAACCGCCGCTCACTGATACTGCCGGCCCTCCCACACGGCCCGGTCAGCGCGTTCTCCAGCCCCGCCTGAGCCGCCTCCAGGAACCGGTCCCGCCACCGGGCCACCGTCAACGCCAACACCCCATGCCGCCGACCCGCCTCGGCCAGCGTCATCTCCCCACCCAGCACCGCCAGCACGACCCGAACCTTCTGCTCCAACCCGATCCCGACCGGCGATCTTCGACTCACAGCCCGCCATCCTTCCCGGCACCGCACACCGCGGACCCTGCCAGAAAGTTTGACTCAGTAGAATCGTGCGGCCGGAGTCATCCGACTGCATCAGCGGATCTCCTTGAGGACGCGTGATCGGGCGCCACACTCCCGCCAATCGGGGCCGATCGAAGTGGGCACCACCTGCCTTGTTGAGTCTCTGTCGTAATGGCTGCGACGCGTTAGGATACGTCAAACGACCGGCCGTCCCGATGCCCGGCGGCGCTTGCGGAGAGGAGGAACGCGGATGGCGACCGATGCCCCGGAGCCGCGCTTCACCTGGGCCGACCTCGAGGGATGGGCGGCGCGCGGCCTCATCCGACACGACCAACTGGCGGCCATCCGTGACGCGCTCAGCGCGGCCCCCCTTGCGGTCGCGGCGCCAGTGGAGGGCGCCCCTCGCGTTAGGCGAGAGCGGGAAGCCGGGTTCAACCTGGTAACGATCGCCTACTACTTCGGTGGCTTCGCGATCCTGCTCGCCTACACCATCTTCGTGGGTCTCCAATGGGAGGCGATCGGTCGAACCGGCCAGGCAGTCGTCGCCTTCGGGACGGTCGGGGGGCTTTGGGCGGCCGGTGCGCTGCTGCGCCGGGCTGGCTACGTTCAGGGAGGGAATCTGCTGATCTTCGCCGGTACCGGGATCGTGCCGCTGGCCACCTACACCGCGTTCCGGCTGACCGGTCTCTGGCCCTCCGCGGACGATGCCGACGCCTATCGCGAGTTCTACCGAACGATTGCCGCCTCCTGGGTCTATCTGGAGGTCATCAGCATCGCGGTAACGCTGGTCGTCCTCTGGCGGACCCACTTCCCGCTGCTGACGCTGCTGCTCGCGTTCTGGGGCTGGTACCTGTCGATGGATCTGGTCAAGTGGCTGACGGGACGAGAGTCGTGGCACTGGGGGTCGACTGAATGGCTCGTCGGCGGCGGGGTTGGCTTGGTGGAGCTGGGTATCGGCGTTGGTCTCCAGCGGTGGCGGGGTCGGCAAGACTTCAGCCGATGGTTCTACATCTTTGGCCACCTCACCGTGCTGACCAATGCGTCGGCGCTGGCCTTGGATGAAGGGGTTGGGCTGGGGCTGCTCTTCCTGCTGCTCTACCTGGGGTTCGTGGTGGCCAGCGTCTGGCTCCAGGCCCGGGTCTTCCTCGTCTTTGGGGCGCTCGGCTGCTATGCCTACGCCTGCTACCTCGCCTTCGACGTGTTCAACGGTGCGCTCGGGTTCGTCTTCGGCCTCGCCGCGGTCGGTCTGCTGATCGTCCTCACCGCCGTCGGCTATCAACGCTACGTCCGGGACTGGCTGGAGCGCCGGTTAGCTCCCTTTCAGCCTGCACGGCCGCTCCCCTGACCAGACCCGCACGGGTCTCGCGCGGTGCCCCTGCCCATTGTGTCGATCGGGCCGGCGAGCGCCGGCTCAGACCGCCAGCAACCCGCGTCGCGTCGCCAGGGTCACCGCCTCGGTCCGGCTACCGGCCCCGAGCTTGCCGAGCAGCGACCCGACGTGGAATTTCGCGGTGTGCTCGCTGATCCCCAGTTCCCGCGCGATCGCCTTGTTCGGCAGCCCGGAGGCGACCAGCTCCAGCACCTGCCGCTCCCGGACTGTCAGCGGTTCCCCCGCCACATTCAGAGCAACTGGGTGGCCCGGGTGAGCCCGGTCCGTCCGCCCGTGGGCGTGGATACCCGCCGCGCCGATCGTCACTGGGTCGATCACCGTCAACCCCAGGGCGACACTCCGCACCGCCGCGACCAGCGACGGTCCATCCACGTCCGGAGCCAGATAGGCGACCGGCCCATCTCCGAGCCCCGGCCCATCAACTCCCGGGGTTCCTCCAAGCAAGACGAGCGGCACCCCGGGATAGGCGTCGGCCACGTCGTCCGTCGCCGGCTCACCACCACCGCTGAGGTCAACGACAATCACCGCCGGATCGGGCGCCGTCGCGACGTCGCCGTCCGATGCCCTAGCCCGGCCGGCCGAAATGGTGCTCACCACCATTGGCCGCAGCTCGGCATCGCCAGCGAGGAGCGCGCTCAACCCCGCCCGCACGGCTGGGTATGCGGCAATCACCAGAATCCGGAGCGGCTCAGCGGTAGTCGCTCCGGGCCTGGTTCTCTCCGTGGGAACGACGGCCGCGAATGAGGAGTCGATCATGCGCGCTCAGTAGGGACGACGGTAAAGGCGCGCGGTTCGCCACCGCGAAGCACGGTCATCTCGACGGCCGCGCCGGGTGTTAGCCGGAGGAGCGCCGCCGGCAGCGACTCTTGATCGGTCACCGACGTCCCACCGACGCCAACGATCGCGTCACCGACCATGAGCCCAGCGCGGTCGGCAGGGGTCCCTTCGGTGACCTCCGTCAGCAGGAAGCCAACCGCATGATCCTGCCGGCGCATCGGCACGAGTATGCCATTGATCCCGAGGAACCCCCGGACCTGTCCCGGCTGGTCGCCGGCCACGAACCGCTCGACCGCCTGACTTGGCACCGCGAGCGAGAGCGCGCCGCTGACCATCGTGTTGATCCCGACGACCCGGCCCCGGGCGTCAAGCAACGGCCCACCCGAGTTCCCGGGCAGCAGCGTCACATCGGCCTGAAGCCAGTCCCCGGTCCGTGGCCCCTCGGTAGTGGCCGCTTGGCCGGCCGCGACGACGATCCCGGCGGTGACCGCCCCCTTGAAACCGATCGGGTGACCGATTGCGAGGACGATCTGTCCCGGCCGCACCGTCGACGAATCCGCGACCTCGATCGCTGGTAAGCCGGTGGCCTCGACCCTGATCAACGCCAGGTCACGATCCGGATGCCGGGCCGCCACCGTGCCCGCCAGCCGCCTCCCGTCGGACAACACGATCTCGGCCCCGTCGCCTCGTACGACGTGGCGGTTGGTCACGATCAGTCCGTCGTCGCGCCAGATCACGCCAGCGCCATTGCCGCCCCGCTGACCGACGATCACGACCGAGGGAACGACTCGCTCGGCGATGGCCGCCGCCGCCTCGGAGACGGCATAGCCGCCGATGATACCGGCGCTCGGGCCGGCTGGAATAGTGGTAACCATGGACGTAATAGTTCTCCTGTGTAAGGCAGAGGTCGAGGAGTCGAGGAGTCGAGGAGTCGAGGAGTCGGGGAGGCGAGAAGGCGAGAAGGCGAGAAGGCGAGAAGTGTCCGGCATCACGATCCGTGGGAGGAGCCATCGGTCGCGGTCGGCCTCGTGGGCCATCATCGTTGGAGCGACCGGTCGCGAGTTCGGTCTATGGATGTCGGAACCAGATGGCCGTCCCATCCCAACAGCACGATGCTCTTCTCGACTCCTCGACTCCTCGACTCCTCGACTCCTCGACTTCTCGCCTCCTCGACTCCGGCTACCCGCGCTCGCCGACCGTCACGCGAAGCTCCTGTGGAGCGCCACCGCGAATGACGCGGATCGGCAACGCTTGGCCAACCCAGTCGCTGGTCAGCCGGTCCTGAAGCTCCTCGACCTCGGCCACCGGCTCGCTGTTCAGGGCGACGATAATGTCGCCGATCATCAACCCGTCGCGCTCGGCCGGGCTCTCGGGCTCGACCGAGACGACCAGCAGACCCTGTTCGCGCGCGAGGCTATAGGCCGCTACCAGCGCCGCGGGGAGCTTCGCCGCCTGCGCCCCGATGCCGAGAAAGCCGTGCGGCACCTTGCCGTGGGTTCGCAGCGACTGGACGACCTTATCGATTGCCGCCGCCGGCACCGTCAAGCCCCCGCCACGGCCAAGGGTCGACGAGTTGAGCCCGAGGACGGTTCCTCGCGCGTCGACCAGCGGCCCCCCTGAGAAGCCGGGCAGCATGGCGACATCGGCGCGGACGAACCCCTCGACCGTTCCGCCCTGCGGTGTCCGCCAGGCGCCCCCAACCACGCTGACCACCCCGAACGAAGCCATCGGACCGCTCGGCCCTGGCCGGGCCACGGCGAGGACGAAGTGCCCGATCTTGGCGGCGCTTTCCGCGCGCGGCGCCGGTGTCAGCCCGGTCGCGTCGGTGCTGGCGATTTGGAGGAGGGCCAGGTCGCTGCCGGGGTCGCGGCCAACGAGAGACGCCTTGACCGTCCGGCCGTCGGGCAGCCCAAGGGTGATCTCCTCGTCCTGCTCGACGACGTGGTTCGCGGTGACGACCAGCCCGTCCTCGCTCCAGACGATGCCGCTCGCCGGCATCCGGCGCCTGGCGTTGACGGTCACGGTCGCGGCGCCAGCCCGCTCGACAGCGTTGGCTAGATCGTCTGAGAGCTGTGCCAGTGTGCTGGCGCCGGTTCCTTCCACCATTGTGGTGTCTCCTTCGGCGATTCCGTCGTCCGGCGGCCCGTTCTGAGCCGCCGCATGCTCGACCCGTGTCAGGGCGGCGCCGATGGCGGTGGCGGAGAGTCCTAGCGAGCTGGCGCGTCGCACCAACTCACGCCGGTCGATTCGGTTGCTATCGAGCTGCTCTACGAGATCGTCGATCTGCTTCTGCTCGTCCATCTTCGGTCCTCTCTCTCATTCGTCCAGAACCACCGACGCGTCGACCTCGTTGGTCCTGACCGCGGTGATGGAGAGAGAATAGGCGAGGCTGCGGGCGGCGCCATCGCCAAGGTGACCAGTCCGTCACCTAGCCGTCCGACCAGGTGCGTTCAGGCGGGGCGAATAGGAGTTCAAAAGGCTCTCCGCTTGCATGTGAAGCAACCGTCCGCGGTGATGACAGCATCCGCTATGACCCGGGGGTACCAGCAGCCCCGGTTGCACAGCCTCAACCCGCGAGTACCCGCTCGACCTCGTCCACATGCGCCCCCCGGTGCAATGATCGATCGACCATCGCCGGCCTACCGGTGGAGAGAGCGTGGGCGACCGCCTCAGCCGCCAACGTCTCGATCCGCCGGTCCACCTCCTCAGCCGCGGCTAGCGCAAGCTCCGCCGCCCGCCGAGGGAGCAGCGCGCGCCACAGCGGGAGGCCGGCGGCGTTGGCGAGATCGAGAATTCCGTCCGGTAGGTCCTCGATCGCGCCGTCTCGCGCGTACTGATCCCAGCGCGCCCTCACCCACTCGTCCCAAAAGGCGAGGTGCGCGAGCACGGCGGCAACGGTCCAACCGCCACCTACCGGTTGCTGCAGGCCCTCATCGGTGATGTTCGCGACGAGATGACGGAGCCGCTCGCGGTCCCGCGCGTTGCGCTGCCCGTAGGAGTGATCGACGTGCATATCGTCCTCCAAGATTCCCATGATGACGATGGGGAGGGATTTCCAGCGATACCGCGGGCGTTCGTCTGGGCCGGCATCAGCGAGCGAGCGAACTGGGGGAAACGGACCAGAACGGCGAATCGAGCCCTAACCGCCGGAAGATCTCCGCCACTTGCTGGCTCGTCCGGCCGCGAAAATCGGGATTGAGGCGGTCGTGGTACCACGCCTTCGCGAGTGCCCAGGTCCGATCGAGGGAGAGCACCTCGCCGCGGAGCGAGCCGGTCCGCTGACACCAATCGTCGACACCCGCTTCCGACCGGAAGAGGAGGATCGTCGCTCAGGTGAAGACGAGATCGTCGTACCAGGCGCGGAACGGACGAAGCACATGGACGACCTGGCCTTCTCCATACACCTTGTTGCCAACGACCTCGATCGTCGCCGCGCCGCCATCGTCGGCAAGGACGGCGTCGATCGTCGCGTCGGTGTGGAGCGCGGCCGGGATGCCGAGGGCGTCCCAGGCGCAATTCGCCCAATAGGTATGATCGTTGGTGTGAACACGGAAGGACGTTGGCACCCCAGAGAACGGATGCGCCATGCGAATCGCGTCACCAATCGGTTGGAGATAGAGAGCGTGGCGACGATCCAGCCGCTCGTAGGCAGTACGTGCGCGATCAACCTCGATCCGCAGCGCCGCGGCAGCTTCCGCGACGGACGGCGGCCGCTCGCGCTCGACCACGAAGCCGTAGACGAACGTCCGTACCGCCCAGTCGAGCTCGTCGCCGGTCTCGTCCATCGCCGCCCACTACGTCGCGCGTCACTCTTATGAGCATCCTACCCCGATCGCCGCGCCGTCACCACTCTCAAGCGCGGCGAGGAAGAGAAAACAGGGGCCGTGCCGCCGCTCGGCCCGATCACGAGACGGGTGGCGACGCCGCGAGAAGGCCACCCTGTCGAGTCTCGCGATCGCGTCGGGGTAGGACCACGATCGCGTCGCCGTCGGCGCGTTCGCCCGCCGTGTCCGAGGGCCGGTTGATCAGCTTGTCGCCAACCGCCATCGCGGTTGAGCCGCCGCCGTCGAGGTTGACCGCGTCGACCGCCCCGAGCGCCCGCATGATCTCTCCCTCTTCGGCAAAGCTGGCACCGACGCTCCAGCCGGGTTGGCGACCGTCGACGGTGACGAGGAGGAGCTTACCCTCCGTGGTGACGCCGGCCATCGTTCGTGGGTTGCGGCGGACGCCGAACCGGTAGTAGAAGCCCGGGTCTTCCTGCCAGGTGAATCCTTCCGCCGCGGCCGTAATGTTTATCGCGCCGTCACTGACGAGGCGGGGTCCACCGTTGACGATCCCGGTCGTCTTGGAAACGTCGAGGGGCTTGCCGTCCGCTACGACGCGACTGTCTACGCGCAGTTGGGCACCGAGCGGCGCGTGGGCTGCGAGCCAGCCGGCGGCGTCGCCGGTAGCCGAGAGGACCGAGCCGTCGCGGGGAATTTCGCCACCACGCCGTTTGCGCAGCTCGACGACGGTTTGGCTTGCGTCGAGGGCAACCTCAGCGCCCGCGCCCGCGACCGTGATCTGACCGAAGGCCGGTGTGGAGAGGATCAACTCGCTGTCGTCAGTGCAGGTGAAATCATGCTTCGGTTTCTCGGTTGGCGCATCGCCGCCGGTCCCGCCGCAACCGCGGATCAGACCCGGTTCCCGGTTCAGCCCATCGATCTCGCGCGTGGCGCCGTCGCTCGCAATCACGGTCTGCTTGGTGGTGACGGTGGCTATCAGGGCCGCCGCGCCAGGTGCCGATGGCAGGACCAGCGCGGTGCGCCCATTGACCGCCTCGCTTAGAAGGTGACCGGCGATCAGTGACACGCCAGCGAGATCGCCCGGCGTGCCGTCGGTGGGGTCAACCACGAAGTAGCCACCGTTGGTTGTCGCTAGGGCACCGCTCCGGGCCGCGATCTCCGCGACTCGCTCCTTACCTGGAACGAGATCGCTGCCGAGGAAGGGGGTGACGGTGCCGGTGAACTGGTCCGGGTCGACCTCGAGCAGGTTAACCACCCAGGGACCGGAGGTCGCCGCCCCATCTTCACCCGTGAAGACCACGCGTGGCGCCTCGTACCCGGCCGCGATCAATTGGCCACGGATCGCGGTCGCGGCGTCCTGCGTTGGAAACGGGGTGATCCGCACCCGATACCCAAGCGGCCCGGCCGTGGGGTCGTCCGATGCGCGCGTCGCGACCTCCTCGACGCGGGCCGGAAACCCGTCGCCGGCGAGTCGAGTGACGAGATCGTTGGCCGCTGTCTTGGTCGCTTCGAAGCTGACATCGATGGCGAACTCATCCTGCGTCGAGCGGACCCCGCGAACGATCTGGGTCAGGGTCAGCCCTGGCGCGACCCCGGTGGAGGTTCGTGTCTCCCGGAGGTCCGACGCGCCGAGGGGCAGACGGTCGAGTGCGCTCCCGCTCGCCGCGATGGGTGTCGCTGGGACTGGTGTCGCGGGGGGGGTCGCGGCCACCGATTGCGCCCCCGCGGCGGGTTCGGGCCCAGGTACGGTCATTCCGGTGGCCAGCATGCCGACGACGAGCACTATGGCGAGCCGCCTGAGTGGATTGCCGCGCATCGCTCTCTCCTCTCGCTAGTCGATGAGCCGCGGGTACGATGCCTCATCTCGACGCGGAAGTCGATCGAGGGCGCCCGGGTGAGCGGCGCTCTCCCCCGGGGCGGTTCTGGGGACAGTAGGGTCTCCATCGGCGCAGAGTATTGCCCTGGTGTGAAATTGGGGGTAGGGTCGTCTGAAGGACGGCCTGTCCCGCGGGTGGGATGGAGATCGATCAGGAGATTACTGTGTCCTCCCTCGCGCTCGCCCTGGTTCTCGTTGCCGCCATCGCTCACGCGACGTGGAACTTGCTCGTCAAGCGGGTCGCTGGGGACGCCGCGTTCCTCTGGCTGTTCGAAGCGCTTGGGGTCATGATCTATGCCCCGCTCGCGGTGGCCATCATCATCCTCCGCCACCCCGTTGTCGATGGGCCGACCATTCTCTTCATGGCCGGTAGCGGGTTCCTCCACCTGGTCTATTTCGTGCTGCTGCAGCGTGGTTATCGGACGGGCGATCTCTCGTTCGTCTACCCGCTGGCACGGGGGACCGGGCCGGTTCTGGCAACCGCCGCCGCCATTCTCTTCCTCGGTGAACGGCCCGCTCCGCTGGCGCTTGGCGGGGCGGTGCTGGTTGCGACTGGCGTCTTCGTTATCGCCGGTGGCCGCCGCGCTGGGAACGCGGCGACCGGCGGCGTTGTGGCCTACGCGCTCCTGACTGGGGCGATGATCGCCGCGTACACCCTTTGGGACAAGTACGCGGTCAGCACGCTGCTGGTTCCCCCCGCTCTCCTCTACTGGGGGTCGAGTCTCGTCCTGACGACGAGTCTGGCGCCCGTTGCCATCGTCAATTGGGCGGCAGTGCGAAGGTACTGGCGCGATCATCGGCGGGAAGCCCTGGGCATCGCGATCCTGAGTCCCCTGTCCTACGTCCTCGTCTTGACCGCGCTCGTCTTTACCCCGGTGAGCTACATCGCTCCCGCGCGCGAGATCAGTATTTTGATTGGCGCCGCGATGGGATCGCGACTCCTGGCCGAGGGGCAGACGGCTCGCCGCTTGGCCGCCGCCACCGGCATGTTGATCGGACTGATCGCGCTGGCGGTGTCGTAACGCGCACGGGCGGGGCTCGGCACCGCGCCCCCTTGCATCCGCTGTCGCGGACGGCGAAGATGCGCGAGTCGGTCCGTAGCGTTCGCATTCGCGGGCCGGCTTCTGATGATCGTAGGAAAGGAGAGCGCTGTGCGTCGTTGGGTCTCTGGTTTCGCTCTGCTCTTAGTGGTTGGCGGGCTCGGTTCGGGGGCTGGCGCGGTCGCCGCCCAAGACGCGAGCCCCGTCGCGAGCCCGGCCGGTCCGCCGACCGGATGCACGGTGGTGGCGGACGGGTTAATCAATCCCCGGAATGTCGCCGTCGCTGACGATGGCACGCTCTGCATCTCGGAGGCCGGCACCGGCGGCGACGAGGCGCTCAACCTGCCGCAACAAGGTGCGGCGAGCCCGGATGCCGGCTCCACGCCAGAGGCGGATGCGGAAGCCGCCGGACCACCGCCAACCCGCGGCTTGACGGGTCAGGTGACGATGATTGCCCCGGATGGCACCAAGACCGTGGTCGCCAAGGGATTGCCGTCGTACAACTTTGAAGGACCGGTGGGTCCGTCCGGTATCGTCCTCGCCGACGGCAAGATCTGGCTGGCGATTGGTGGCGCGGGTCCCGCCACGGCTGTCGTCGATCCCCTAGAGAATGAGAACTCCGTGGTCCAGATCGATCCGGGGACGGGAGCGGTGACCAAGGTCGCCGACCTGGGCGCTGAGGAGAAGGCCAACAACCCCGATCCGAACGCTATCGACTCCGACCTCTACGGAATGGCCCTCGGCCCGGACGGTAAGCTCTACGTCGCTGACGCGGGCGGGAACGACCTGTACACGGTCGATCCCGCATCTGGTGACATCGCCCTGGTGGCGACGATTCCCGGTCTCCCCTTGCCGGCGGGCATGACACCGCCACCAGGGGGTAATCCCAGCCGCGGCGGCGCCAACGAGCTCGATCCGGTGCCAACCGGAGTCGACGTCAGGCCGGACGGCACCGTCTACCTCGGTCTGCTCAGCGGTGGTCCGTTCCCGCCGGGAGCGGCGAAGGTCGTCACCGTCAGTGCCGATGGTCAGATCGCCGACGCGGCGACGGGTTTGACGATGGTCGTCGGTGTCGCCGTGGGACCGGACGGCGGGCTCTACGCCAGCGAGCTGTCGACGAATTTCGGCTCGCAGCCGCCGGGCGCGGGCAACGTCGTGCGGGTGGGCCCGGACGGGGAGACGCAGGTCTCGATCGATGGCTTGCCGTTCCCGAATGGCATCGCCTTCGACAAGGACGGAAATCTCTACATCGTGACGGGGACCGTCAGCTTTGGCCCGCCGTCTGGTCAGGTTCTGCGCTGCCTGGGCGTGGCCCTTCCGGCTGAAGCGCCGCCAGCCGCCTCGCCGGTGGCATCGCCGGCCGCGACGCCGGTGGCGCTGATTCCGGAGGACTGAGGACTGAGGACTGAGGACTGAGTGCTCAGGAGTCGAGGAGTCGAGGAGTCGAGGAGAGGCGGGCGCACTCCCTAGCTCCAAATCAGCGTGGTTTCACTCGACGGATGGACGGCCCTCCCGGTCAGACCGGCGCACGGGGGCGAGGGTCCTACGGGGCTCGAACCAGGGTGCCGACGGCCCTCACCCCCTGCCCCCTCTCCCAGAATTGGGAGAGGGGGACCTTTTAAGGGGCGAGTGGGTGCAGTCGTTGGGAACTGGGAGCACGATGCGTAGTCGGCCCAGGGATGGGGCTGGTAGCCGGCGACGGGGAGGGGCTCGGGGTGACCGGGGTGAGCTCCCGGGTCGCGGATGACGTCCTGACGGGGACGGGTGGGATCGGCTGCTGCCCAGGTCCCCGCCCTCCTACCGGAAGCAGACCGCTTGATAATAGAATATATGTTCTATATCTGCGTGTCAAGAGGTGGAGCGGGGCAGTTTTTCGGGAGTGACATTGATGGGGCGTTCACTGTGGCTGAGGCTACGAATGGGCAAGGAGAGGGGTCGGGAAGCGAACTCGGCGACATGGCGACACGATAGTGGGTGTGCGGAATGAGGAGCCGAGACCTGGCTGATACGGGAGTCGCGGGTGTCGCGGGTGGTCATCGGACAATGCAATCGTGGAGTGGGTTGGGGGCACCGTCGCGATCGAAGAGGATCGGGGGCGAGAAGTAGGATTGGACCAATCGGAGACAGCGTGGGGGTTGGAGAAGCAGAGGTTGGCCGGAGGCGACCACGGGGAGGATGGCGGATGGGGGGGGTGCACGTGGCTCGCGATGTGGTGGGAATGAAGGGATGGATACGGAGCCCGGAGATGAGCTTGTGGTGGGGGCCGGCGCTCGTCCACAACGCAGTTCCGGCGAGGAGGCTATGCGATCTTGGCGAGTAACGTGTATCGGTGAGGAGGCGCTCCTGTGGCGGGAAAGCGTCGCCTGGCGATGCGGCTCACGGTGGTGGCAAGGTCGCATCCCACCAGGTTCGGAGGGGGTGGGTGCGGCCCGGCAGGTACGAGCCACGCTGCTGGACGTCATTCAGGGCCAGGCGAAGGACCGGCTCGGGAACGTTGGCCTGGTCCGCCCAGTCCTTGATGAGGTCCGGCGTCGAGCGAAGCGGGGCGCGGCCCGCAAGCGCCCGCTTCACTTTGCGGTCGTCGGTAACCACCGTCGCCTGGCGGTGGATGGCGAGAGCGAGCGTCATGGCCTCGCCGTCATCCACATCCAATGTCAGATCAACGAACGTCTCTAACTCCTCGTCCGTGGCGGTGAGGACTGAGAGGCGGTTGGTCGCGATCAGTGGGGAGAGGTCGACTGGCTCGGGTTCGTTCGCATCGTCTCCGGCGCCACCACGGCGGACGTAGAGCGACTCGGCAACGACCAGATCGGCGACCGCCACCGGGCCGGGGGCGGTGTCGAGGATGGCAGCCATGTGCCGGGAGGCAAAGAGGTTGATCACGACGCAGGCATCGAGGAGTATTCCGGCGCCGCTCGCTCTCATTGCCAACGGCGGAGGTCTCACCGTGGCGAGCCGACCAGCGCGTGGTCGAGGTTGAGGGCGAGTTGGAGGACTTCGCCGTCCTCGAAGAACCGCGTTCCCGTCAACTCCCGGATGCGATCGCGGACAGCGACGCGATCGGTACGCAGCACCCGGGCAAGCTGTCCCTCGGAGAGATCGCCAGCCGCGAACGCCTGGACGGCAAGCGCCTCGTAGCGATAGGGGAGCCGCGGCAGCTCGTGCGCGATCGGTGGGAGCGCTAACAACGCCCGGGCCGCATCCGGCTTAAACCCCTCGGCGCTCAGGCCGTCCCAGGTTCCTGCCGTTAGGAGCTTCAGCTCTTCGAGGCGGAGGACCATCGCCTGGAAGGAGACCCGGTAAAGCTGGCAGAGGGTAAGGACGTCGGCGGGCGTGATCGGACCGTCCTTAGCGCGCCGGGTAGCTTGGAAGCGGCGAACGAGGCCCGACCCCGGGATGAGGAAGAAGCGGGCGAAGGCATCGGCCAGCCGCTCTGCTTCGGGGAGACGGCGGTAGCGAGGCAGGACCTGGACGTCGGCGTGGTGACGGTCGGTCAAGAAGTGACCATACTCGTGGGCGGCGCTCCAGCGACGGCGTTCCTCGGGATGGTTCGCGTTGACCGCGATACAGCCGCCGTGCTCGGCGGTGTAGGCGAAGAGGCCGGCGAGGCGACCATCGGTAAATGGGAGCGCGAAGACGCGGAGGCCGACATCGGTTTCCAGGAGACCCCAGAGATCGGCGAGGGGGCCGTCACCCAAGCCGAGCCGCATCCGCTCCGAGGTGGCGATCTCCTCCGCGGCGCGCTCCGGATCGGTGTCCGCGGTCGGGTACTCATCCGGGTAGCGTCGAGGAAGGGGCGCGCCGGTCAGACGCTCCAGCTCCAGGTAGTCGTCGCAGAACTCCTGGAACGCACGAACATCAGCGTGACGCCGCTCGTCCGCCGGGCTATCGCCGGGCGTGCGTGCGGCGCGGAACTGGACGACGAAGCTGTCAGCCTCCCGCGCTGGCAAGGGACGCATCAAGTCGCCGACCTGACGGCCATAGAGGGCCGCGAGCCGGACCAGCTCTGCCGCTCGCGGCCGCCGCTCCCCTTTCTCAATCGCGGTTAGAGTCGTTCGCGCCACGCCGAGGGCGGCGGCGGCCTGCTGCTGAGTCAGCCCGCGTGCCTTACGCGCGCCGGCCAACCGAGCACCAATGGTGGCGGGGTCGATCGAAGAGAGCAGGTGGTCTGGCACGGGCAGATCCTTGTTACGCCGACACCGCGGGGGGCGGGATATTCACCGGCGACGACAATTGGCAATATGTAGGATGAACGTATATCTCTGTGGTCAGAATGTCAAACTTCTGCGGTTCGTCTTTAGGCCCGTAAGCTGCCTTAGCCTCTCCTGTCAGGGTGAAGACGGGAAGCCGTGCCAAAGACGCGTTCTCGGCGATCCGCTCTGAGATCTCGGTTTCCGGCCCCGCTACTTCTCGGGTGGAGTGATCGTGGGCGGAGCGGGACTGGGTGAGCACGGCGTGGCGGGCGTTGCCGCGAAGGGACGCGAAGGGTGGTGGGATGGGTTGGCGGGGTGGGGGCGGCCTGCGATGATGGCGGATGCGGATGAACGAGACAGAGGCTCGCGGCGGGGCGTGGAGCGCGAGCGGGAGGAGTGGGTGATGGACGCGGCGATGGCGCGGAACGGGCGGAACGGGGCGGTGGGGAAGAAAAACGACGAGCAGGTGGCGGATGGGCGGGGGGCGGACGCGCATGCGGCGACGGTGGAGAAGTACCGGCGGTATGTGACGACGAGCTTTGTGGCGGCGATCGAGCCGGTGGTGGTGGCGCGGGCGGAGGGGGCGACGGTCTGGGACGCGAACGGGCGGGAATACGTCGATTGCTTCGCGGGGATCGCGGTCGTGAACGCGGGGCATCGGCACCCGCGAGTGCTGGCGGCGGCGCGGGAGCAGATGGAGCGGGTGGTCCACGCGGCAACCTACATCTACCACGTGCCGGTGGTGGCCGATCTGGCGGAGCGGCTGGCGGAGATTACGCCGACGGGTCTCGACAAGACGTTCTTCGGCAACTCGGGGGCGGAGGGGATCGAGACGGCGATGCGCCTGGCGAAGGCGTACACGGGGCGGCATGAGTTCATCACGTTGACGCACGCCTTCCACGGGCGGACGGCGGGGACGCTGTCGATCACGGGGAACAAGGGGCGGAAGACGCGGGGTGGGCCGTACCTGCCAGGGATCGCCTATGCCCCGGCGCCGTACGTCTACCGCAACCCGTTCGGGACGGACGACCCGGAGACGGTGGCGGAGCGCTGCGCGGAGATGGTCGAGTGGGCGGTCGCGTACCAGTCGAGTGGGGACGTGGCAGCCTTTATCGCGGAGCCGGTGCTGGGGGAGGGGGGGATTCTGGTGCCGCCGGCATCGTACTTCCGACGGGTGAAGGAGGTGCTGGACCGGCACGGCATCCTGTTTATCGCGGACGAGGTGCAGTCGGGGTTCGGGCGGACGGGGGCGCTATTCGCGATCGAGCACTTCGGGGTGACGCCGGACATCATGGTGCTGGCGAAGGGGATCGCGGACGGCTTCCCGTTGAGCGCGACGATCGCGCGGGGGGAGATCGCGGACTCGTTGCGGCCCGGCGAGCACTTGTCGACGTTCGGCGGCAACCCGGTCTCGTGCGCGGCGGGGCTAGCGAACATCGAGGTGATGGTGGAGGAGCGGTTGCCGGAGGAGGCGGCGCGGAAGGGGGAGCGGACGCTGGGTCAGCTGCGGGAGCTGGCGACGCGGCACGAGCTGATCGGGGACGTGCGCGGGTTGGGCTTGATGATCGGCGTCGAGCTGGTGACGGACCGAGGGACGAAGGAACCGGCATCGAAGGAGGCGGCGGCGGTGCGGCGGCTCTGCCGGGAGGCGGGGGTGCTGGTTGGGGTCGGGGGGCAGGCGGGGAACGTGGTGCGGTTCCAGCCGCCGCTGGTGATCGAGGACGCGGCGCTGGAGCGGGCGGTCGAGGTGTTGGACGGGGCGCTGGCGGAGGTGGCGGGGAACGAGGACGGGGGGAGATCCTCACGAGTGGAGGCGGTGGCGGCGAGCCAAGGGTAGCGGTTGGGCCAGGTGCAACCGATCTCCTACGATGGCAGACAAGAAGGAGGACAGACCGAGTCGTGGATCGTGGTGAAGGAGATCGATGGCTCGTGTTTGTTAGTCACGGCGGCCGAGATACGTGGGTGGCCAAACAGATAGCTCGCGCCGTGGAGGAAGCTGGGGCCGAGACGTTTCTGGACGAGGCCGAGATTGAAGTCGGGGCGGACTTCGAACAGGACATTCGCGCATCGTTGGAGCGAGCCGATGAGTTGATCGTCCTCTGGACGCCGTGGTCCATCGAGCGACCGTTTGTCTGGGCGGAGGTGGGAGCGGCCTGGATCAGGCAAATCCCGATCGTTCAGGTACTCTACGGGTTAACGGCAACAGAGCTCCAACCAAGGCCGGGTTTCCCCGCCTTCCTTAAATCGCGGGACATGGTTGGTTTGAATGAGATCGAGACGTATCTACGGGAACTCGGTCGACGGTCGGGCGAAGCGGGTCGAACCGCTGGAGGGTAGCAAGGTGGAGAACGAAAAGATTTTTGTATCCCTCGCTCGGCCGGCCGACCCGGAGCTTCTGGAGTGGGCACAACAGTTCGCGGACGCGTTACGAAGCCGCGGGGTCGAGGTCACCGAGGAATGGAGCGTTGCCGACGGGAACGACGCGTCGATCGAGGCAGGCGAGCGGGGGCTGCGGGAAAGCGACCTGATCGTCTCGCTGCTCGCCAACAGCGGAGCTACGTCGCCTACCTTCTACTTCGATTACGGCGTGGCGATCGCAGGGGACAAGCGTTTCGTGACGATCGTGCCTGTCAACACTGACATCGAACAGTTACCGGTCCCGATCCGCGGTCACTTCGTGATCAAAGGCTCACCCAGCGACACCGCGCGCGACCTGCTGGCGCGCTACGCGGAGCGGCGGTCGGCGTAGGGGCGGGCTAGCGCCTCGGCGGAGCGGCCCGCCTGCCGATCGTGGCGGCGCGTCTCAGTGGTGGCCGTCAAACGCCCCCAGCTGGCCAGCCGATCAGGCTCTCTTGCCGGGTGGCGCGGCCTCCCCTATTGTACGTACGGTACCCATCTTGAGGCGGCGGTCGGCGAGTGGAGGCGCGTGCGGGCGGGGTCCGCCCGGGAGGGCCGGGTGATGGCGAGCGTGCGGCGGGGCGTGGTGGGGTCGCGGCGGCGAGGCCGTGGTGGAGGGGGGCTGGAGGGGTACTTTGGTCTGCGGGAGCACGGGACCGACGTGCGGACGGAGGTGCTGGCGGGACTGACGACCTTTATGGTGATGTCGTACATCATCGCGGTCAACCCGGGAGTGCTGAGCGCGGCGGGGCTCGACGTGCGGGCGGTGGCGACGTCGACCTGCCTGGTGGCGGGGGTGATGACGCTGGCGATGGGGCTCTACGCGAACCGGGCGTTCGCGATCGCGCCGGGGTTGGGGCTGAACGCGATCGTGGCGTTCACGCTGGTCGGGCAGATGGGGTTGACGCCGGCCGAGGCGATGGGGGTGGTGGTCACCGAGGGGCTGATCATCACGGCGATGGTGCTGCTTGGGGTGCGGCGCTACGTGATGGACATCGTGCCGCTGGCGTTGAACCGGGCGATCTCGGTCGGGATCGGGTTCTTTATCCTCTTTATCGGGTTGAAAGACGCGGGGCTGATCACCTTCATCCCGGGGGAGACGGGGACGTTCGATGGGTTGCTGGCGCTGACGCCGCTGCGGAGCTGGCCGATCTTCGTGGCGATGGTTGGGTTGCTGGTGACCGTGGTGCTGGTGGCGCGCGGGGTGAGGATGGGCATCCTACTGGGGATCGTGGTGGCGACGATCGTTGCCTTCATCGTCCCGGGGGACGTGGCGACGTTCCCGAGCAAGCCGCTGGCGGGGCCGGATTTCGCGCTGGTGGGCGATTTCAGCTTCGGATTCTGGGGGAAGCTGGGGGCGCTGACGGCGATCCTGGCAGTCTTCAGCTTTATGCTGGCCGATTTTTTCGACACGATGGGGAGCTTGATCGGGGTTGGGGCGCAGGCGGGGTACCTGAACGCGAAGGGGGAACTGCCGGACGCGCAGCGGCCGCTGCTGGTTGACTCGCTGGCGGCGGCGGTAGGTGGCGCGGCGAGCGCCTCGTCGGCGACGACGTTTATCGAGTCGGCGGCGGGGGTGAGCGTCGGCGGGCGGACAGGGTTGGTGTCGGTGGTGACGGGTCTGCTCTTTCTGCTGGCGCTGCCGTTCGTCAGCCTGATCGGCGCGGTGCCGACGGTGGCGACGGCGCCGGCGCTGATCGTGGTTGGGTTCCTGATGGTGGGGGTGCTCTCGGAACGGGAGCAGCGCACGGCGTCAGGGGAGGTGGTGCAGAGGCGGGGGATCGATTTCGGCAACATCGAGGAGGGGTTGCCGGTGGTCCTGACGATGCTGCTGATGCCGTTGACGTTCAACATCACGAATGGGATCGGCGCCGGGTTCGTTAGCTACGTGGTGATCAAGCTGGCACGGGGGAAGGGGGGCGAGGTGCATCCGGCGCTGTACGTGGTGGCGGGGGCGTTCTTGCTCTACTTCCTGCGGTGGGCGCTGTTCGACGCGCGGTTTTGAGGGATGGCGCGTTCGGCGGGGTGACGCTGCGGGGGAGCGCGAGCGAGTCTGCGTGGGGCCGCTGCGCGGACGGCATCTGGTGGTGGACCTCACGTGTGGTGTGGACGCTGGATGAACCGATGGCCTGGGCATTGGTAATGTGTTTCGTCGCCCTCTAGCCCAATGGCCCTCGCCCGCTTCCGCCGAACGGCCCTCACCCCCTCCCTCGGAACGCCCTCACCCCCTGCCCCCTCTCCCGATGCGCGGGAGAGGGGAGTTCGGTCGCGCGGCGGGGTGGTCTCATCAAGCAACGGGAATGTGTATGAGCCATCGTGGCGGCTGGCTCTGCTGGCCGTCACACCGACACTGCTGACGAAGGGGGAGCAGCGACGGGGAACGAGCCAGAGACCAGCCGGAGTTCGAGTTGGGCAGCGCGACGTCGATGCGACGTCGTTGGAATCGGGGGGATAGCGGCAGGGAGGTCCGTGAGCTGGGGGGTGGTCAGCGGCCGGGGGGCAACGACCGACGCCGGCGGAGGGCCATGCCGCCGAGAGTGAGGGCGAGGGTGAAGGCGAGGAGGGCGGCGCCCGCCACGCCCGCCAGTCCGGCGGGAACGCCGGTACCGGTTGCTGGCAACTGGGCGACGAACGAGCGGACGGTGGTGGCGGTGAAAGCGGCAGGGGTGGCGTTTGCCGCCGGGGTCAGAGCGGGGGTAGCGGTCGGCGCGGCGGGCGGCTCCGAGGCGGCTGTTGGGGCGGAGGTAGCTTCTGGGCTAGGGGGGGCGGTTGGCGGGAGGCCGCCGGCGACGTCGGGATTGGGCAGGGTGACCGGCTCTGACGGGCTGGTTGGTCCGCCGATGTCGGGATTGCCGGTGGTCGAATCGGCGGGGCTGGCGGCTTGGGGCGAGGCGGCAACGCCGGGTTGGAGGACGACGTAGTAGTTGACCGATTTGATTTCGGCGGGGCTGACGGCGACGGTCTGGTCGGTGATGGGGGAGGGCGGCCCGCCGTCGATACTGGAGCTGACGAAGACCGCGGCGGTCTGCGAGATGTCGTTGGGGAGGGTATCGTCGACCTGGTAGGCGCCGGCGGGAAGATTCGGGAAGTCGACCTTGCCGAAATCCTCCCCCTCGACGCCGGTCGAGGCTTGGTTGGAGGTGTCGTCGACGGTACCGATGCCGGAGAGGGAGACGGGGGCGCCGCCGATGAGCTTGTCGCACTTGCTGGCCCAAATAGTGGCATCGCCGCCGCCGTCAGTACCGGGGGGGCAGCCGAAGACACTGATCTCGACGCGGCCGGTGGTGCCGGCGGCTTCGGGCGAGAGGCGGAGGGTGACCGGGATGGCGAAGGCATCCCGCTCCGGGTCGTTGGGGATGTCGGTGCCGACGATCTGGCCCTGGTAGCGGTCGCCGTCGATGGTTGAACCAGGGGCGAGGACGAGGATCGTGTAGGGACCGTGACTGATACCGTCGAAGCTGACGGTGTCGTCGCCAGGGTCGAGGCACTGGCTCTGGACGGGCGGGGAGCCATCGACGGAATCGCCCGCGAAGAGGTCGAGACAGAGGTGGTCATCGGCGGTAAGACCGTCGTCTGGGTAGGTGACAGTGACGGCGAGGGTATGGGGAAGGTGATCGGCGGTGCCGTGTGCGGCGGCGGAGAGCGGGCGAACGAGTCCGAGGGCACCGACCAGCGCGAGGGCAAGTGCGAACCCCCATCGGGCCTGCCCTCTCCCCCTGAGGTGCCAGATCGTGTCGCGAACGCTCTTCGGGACCCGCATCAATGCTCCGTGCCGCGTGGGGCGACTCCGCCTAGTATAGCGGAATGCGGCGGGCATGTCCGGAGGTCAGGCCCGAGCATCGTTAGTGTCGAATGGATAGAACTGACCGGAATCGCGAGATGGATGCGGGAAGAGCAGCGACCGCTGGGGAGGGCGTTGGATGGGGAACCAGGCAGAGACCGGCCGGGGCCGGCACCTGAAGCGGCTCGTCGTCGCGGTGCCGCTGACGGCGGCGCATCAGGATAGGTTAGCGGCGCGCTTTCCCGACCTGCGCATGGAGATGGTGGCGGAGCCGTCGGACGAGGATTTGAGGGACGCGGACGCGTTGGTGAGCTGGCAGTTCGACGCTGCGATGCTCGCCGCCGCGCCTCAGCTTCGCTGGCTGCAGACGGGGGGAGCGGGGGTGGACAATTTGCCGCTGCGAGAGCTGGCGGCGCGCGGAATCGTGCTCACAAACATGAGCGGCGTGCACGCGATCAATATCAGCGAGCACGTGCTGGCGATGATGCTGGCCTTCGCGCGCCAACTGCCGCGCTTGCTGCGGGCCCAGACCGAGCGGCAATGGCGGGACGACGTGACGCGGGACGAGGTGTTCGAGCTGTCCGGGCAGACGGTGTTGCTGATTGGTCTGGGAGATATTGGGATCGCGGTGGGAGAGCGGGCGGCGGCGTTCGGGATGCGGGTGCTTGGAGTGCGGCGGCGAGCGGAGCTACCGGCGCCGCCGGGGATCGACGAGATGGTGCCGAGCGAGCGCCTAGAGGAGGCGCTGGGGTGGGCGGACCATGTCGTCGTCAGCGTGCCGCTGACGGAGGGGACGCGGGGGGCGATCGGGGCGGCGCAACTGGCGGCGATGAAGCCAGGGGCGTACCTGTACAACGTTGGCCGGGGGCCGGTGGTCGACACGGCGGCGTTGGTGGAGGCGCTCGCTTCCGGGCGGCTGGGTGGGGCGGGGTTGGACGTGGTCGACCCGGAGCCGCTGCCGCCGGACTCGCGGCTGTGGGGGATGGAGAACGTGGTGATCACGGCGCACACGTCGGGAGCGACGCCCAAGTACTGGGATCGGGCGGTCGAGATCATCGCGACGAACATCGAGCGGTATCAGGCGGGGGAGTCGTTGGTGAACGAGGTCGATCTGGAGGCGGGGTATTGAGACGGGGGCGCCGTTATGGCTTTGTTCGGCTGTCGGAAGGGGGGCTCTCTCCCGGACCGTTTCATTTTGGGCCGTTGGAGGCGGGTTTGGCAGCCGCTCACCCCACGACCAGCAGCGTTCGATCGGCCGCTTCTCGCCGCGGACGGCTCGCCGGCTTTCGCGAACGGCCGGCCAGGAGGCAAATGGTCCGCGCGAGAGGGAGAGGGACGAGGGGTGGGGGTCACTGCCCGCCGAAGGCGAGTGCGTCGGCCCGGCGGTCATGGACCGTGCTGAGGGGGGCGGGGGAAGCGGGTATGGGCCGTGGCGGTGGGGGCGGGGTCCCGGCGGTCACCTGCCCGGGGATATATCCCCGGGCTGACCCCACGAAGCCCCTCCGGGGCTGAGGTCGCTCTCCTGGACCGTTGCCGGTGGGGTCGTGGGGGGGGGTGGCCGGTCAAACACGTCGCGGCGCCGGCAATCGGCGACCGGGAGCCACGGCGCAACCTGTCCGGGAGAGAGAGGGAGGGGGGCGAGAGCGGATACGGGATGCCGCGCGGCAGATCAGCCTGATGCCCGCTGGCTACCGATGCTTGGCTCCCAATACCGGTACAGCACGTCTTTCAATTCGCGCACGATCGCGTGCTGGTCGTCCTCGTTGCCGACCATTGCGAGCGGGAGCAAGGCGAGGAAGAGGCGATAGGAGACGAGCCCACGGATACGCCGTTGGTCGGGGGGAATCGTCAGCCAACGTGCCGCAAAGAGCGCGTCAAGGCGACCCATGATGCCTTGCCGCAAGTCCGCGAGGGCGAGCGCGAGCGGCGACGAGATGGTCGAGGCAATGGACAGGGCGAGGTAGCCAGGAAATTCCCGGTTGAAGGCAATCAGGGCGTCGATGAAGGTGTCGAGAAAGGCCTGAAGCGGTAAGGCGATCACTTCGGGGGAGAGGATGGTGTCGTACAGCCGGTGGAGGCGCACCGTCGCGGCCGCGGCGTACGCTTGGGCGATGGCCTCTTTATTCGGGAAGAACTGGTAGAGGGACCCCGGCGAGACGCCGGCGTGGGCGGCGATCATGTTGGTGGTTGCCTTGTCGTAACCGACTTCGGCGAAGAGCGCTCCCGCGGCAGTGAGGATCTCGTCCGCCCGGAGCAGGCCGCGCTGCTGGCGGCGAGCGCGACGGCGTGCCTGATTCTCGGCCATCGATTCGCGCCTCTCAAGATGCAAAGCGTGCCGACCCGGCACCCTTGAAAATACGAATAACTACTCGTATAGTGATCACGAGATAACGACGGATAGCTCGTAAATTGTAGCGGGCGGCAGCCGTGGTGTACAGAAAGGACGGTAGTCATAGAGAGGCAATCGACACGCCGGACGGTTCTCGGTCAGGTGGCGGCGAGTGGGGCCGCGGTCGTGCTTGGTGCCCATAGCGGTGGGACGTTCGCCGCTCCGAGCGGCAGCAGCCAGAATGGTGGCAGCGAGGGAACCCCGATGACGGGGGATAACCAGGAGGATGGACAGGTGACCTCACAGGTGAACAAAGACCTCTGGCTCCCTTGGCTCAAACTTTGGAATGGGGACCTCTCCGTCGCGGACGAGATCATCGCGCCGAGCTTCGTGGCGCATTTCGCGCCGGCGGGGAGCAGTCCTGGTGAGGTGCGCGGCCCCGAGGGGCTGAAGGGGTGGATTGGCGGGGCGATGGCGGCCTTCACGGACCACAGTTTCACGACAACGGTTGGTCCGCTTGCGGACGACGACAAAGTTGCTGGTCGCTGGGTCTTCCGTGGGACGTATCGAGGCGGCATACCCGGATCGTCGCCGACGGCGGTCGGGAAACAGGTCGAGTACGCGGGCATCGACATCTTCCGTGTCGAAGGTGGGAAGCTTGTCGAGTACTGGCTGTGCGCCGACATCCTGCAGATGCTGCAACAGATTGGGGTTATCCCATCCTGAACCGGTTTCTTGGCTGACCTGTCCCCGAAAACTGGCCCGGCGAACTTGCGAGTCCTCGGGGTCGGGACACCCTGCCCGGTGGGCCGATACGGAGTCCGGATACATACAGAGCGTCGGCATGGCCGACGTTTGCCCTCACCCCCAACCCCCTTTTTCCCGGGCAGTTCCATGTTGGGCCGTTGCAGGCGGCTTTGGAGGCCCGTCAAACTGCCCACCAGCCGCGTCCGACCGACCGATTCTGGCGCGGCGCGACGAGTTGGGGCCTCTTCTCCTCGCTGGCGGCTCGCCTGCAATCGGTGAAGGCAGGCCAAAACTCAAACTGTCCAGGCGAAAGGGGGGCGAGGGAGGGCACAGGGCCCTCCCCTACGTTTGCGCGGGAGAGGGAGCGTTGGCGGCGTTACGCAGGGGGGGGTCCAAGCATGAGATGAAGTTGGTAGGAGACGGGATTAGGAGGAGCGGGCGCGCTCGGCGGCGGCGAGGAGGGCGCGGCGGGTGAGGCCACGGGTGACGTTGAGGCGGTAGCCGGCGGAGGCGTGGAGGTCGTCGAGGGGGTCGATGCCTTCGCCGGCGGCGTTGGCGGCGGCGCGGACGGTGGCCTCGTCGAGGGACGCGCCTCGGAGCGCTTCTTCGACGGCGGTGGCGCGGACGGCGTGATCGCCGGTGCCGGTGATGCCGACGCGGAGGTTGGCGCAGCGACCGTCGCCGTCGAGGGTGACGACGGCGGCGACGCCGACGATGGCGTAGCCGGAGGCTTGGTTGGCGAGCTTCTGATAGCTGGCGCCGGTGGGCGGGGAGGAGGCGGGGACGCGGATCTCGGTTAGGAGCTCGTCCGGGCTGAGGGCGGTGGTGAGAAAGCCGACGAAGAAGTCGCCGGCGGGGATGGTCCGCTCGCCAGCGGGGCCGTGGGCGATCATCTCGGCGTCGAGGGCGAGGATGGCGGCGGGGTAGTCGGCGGCGGCGTCGGCGTGGGCGAGGGTGCCGCCGATGGTGCCGCGGTTACGGACCTGGCGGTCGCCGACGCGGGCGGCGGTTTCGGCGAGAAGAGGGCATCGCTGGCGGAGGGTGGGGTCGGTCTCGATCTGGGTGTGGGTGGTGAGGGCGCCGATGCGGAGGGTGTCGCCGTCGGCGTGGACGCCACGGAGGTCGGCGAGGGGACCGATATCGATCAGGTGGGCCGGCTCGGCGAGGTGGAGCTTCATGACGGGGAGGAGGCTGTGGCCGCCGGCGAGCAGCTTGGCATCGTCGCCGTGCTCCTGGAGGAGGGCGATCGCCTCCTGAACGGTGGCGGCGCGGTGGTAGTCAAACGCGGCTGGGTGCATGTGGGCCTCCGGGTAGCGGCTATCAGCGGTGAGCTATCAGCTATCAGCGGGGAGCTGGCGGGGGGTGACGGTCAAGGATCGGCGGGGTCGGGCGTGGCGGTAGGGGGATGACGAGAGGCGGGTGATCGGGTCAACCGCCGCGGCTAACGGGTCAGGAGGGGTTCGGGTTGGGCGCCGGCGGCGAGCTTGTCGGCGGCGGCCTGAACCGAGCGGACGATGTTGTGGTAGCCGGTGCAGCGGCAGAGGTTGCCTTCGAGGGCGTGGCGGATGGTCGCTTCGTCGGGGTGCGGTTGCTCCTGGAGGAGGGCGACGGTGGAGAGGACCATGCCGGGGGTACAGAAACCGCATTGGACGCCGTGCTCTTCCCAGAACGCTTGCTGGATGGGGTGAAGGGTGCCACGGGCGGCGAGACCCTCGATGGTGGTGAGGTCGGCGCCGTCGACCTGGGCGGCGAGGAGGGTGCAACTCTTGACAGCCTGGCCATCGAGGAGGACGGTGCAGGCGCCGCACTGGCTGGTTTCGCAGCCAATGTGGGTGCCGGTGAGGCCGAGGGTATCGCGGAGGAAGTAGACGAGGAGGGTGCGGGGCTCGACGTCGGCCTGGCGGGGGGCGCCGTTGACGGTGACGGTGATCGGGACATTCACGCGGTGAGGCTCCTTTGCGGTCGGAGGTCAGAGGTCAGAGGTCAGGGGTCGGGGGTCGAGAGTGGACCGGCTGGGACAGATTTCGGGGGCGCGTCCTGCGGCAGCCTCGTAACGGTGCTGACCACATTTGGGACTTCCCCCAACCTCCGACTCCCGACCTCCGACCTAGGCGGCGTCGTTTGCTTTGGTAGAGAGGCAGTTGAAGAACTGGCCGACGACCATTTTGGCGGCGGGTTGCATGACGCGGGCGCCGACGCGGGCGAGGGTGCCGCGGACGTTGGCGGTGCCGGCGTAGTGGATATGGGTTTGGCCATTTTCCTCGGTCAGCTCCAGGGATCCTTCGCCGGAGACCTGGCCGGCGGGGCCTTTGCCCTCGACGAGCATACGGTAGCTGCTCGGTTCCTGCTTGTCGCTGATCTTGACCCGGCCCTGATAGGTGCCGCGGATGGCGGCGACGCCGATCTTCATCGTCGCCTCGTACTCGTCGGGGCCGATCGGCTCGAGCTTCTCGCAGCCGGGGAGGCATTGGCGCAGGGTCTCGGGGTCGAGCAGAAACTGCCAGACCCGGTCACGCGGCGCGGCAAACGTGTGGTCGCCGGTCAGCTCCATCCGTCCCTTTCCTTTTCCTTCCCGGCCGGTTGGGGGCCGGTACGCAAGCGGGCGAGAGTGTAGCACGGTGAGTGGAGGCGGCGTGGGAAGGACGAGTGACGATGAATGGTGGCCACGGTCACGTTCGCGGAGGGCGGGTTTCGTCGATAATGGGGCGGTCTAAAGGTTTCGTCGACGATTGCCCGTGGTTTGGTTGAGAGGGAGGATAGCGCCGATGGTTATCGCCGCACCGGTTAGGCTCGATCGCGCTCGGATCCAGGAGTTGGCGGATCGGGAGGAGGCACAGCTCAATCAGGCGACCCAGAAGTCCGGGGAGATGTACGCGCGGGCGCGCGAGTCGATGGTCAATGGGGTGCCATCGTCGTACCAGGTGCGCGATCCGTGGCCGATTTATCTAGCGGAGGGGCGGGGGTCGCGGGTCTGGGACGTGGACGGCACGGAGCGGATCGACTTCCACAACGGCTTCGGGTCGATGATTCAGGGGCACGCCAACCCGGCGATCGTGCGGGCGGTGCAGGAGCGGGTGGCACGGGGGACGCATTTCGCGGCGCCGATCGAGGACGCGCTGGTGGTCAGCGAGGAGCTGGCGCGGCGGTTTGGTCTGCCGCTGTGGCGCTATGTCAACTCGGGGACCGAGGCGACGATGGACGCGATCCGGATCGCGCGGGCGCACACGGGGCGGGAGACGATCGTCAAGATCTTCGGGTCGTACCACGGGCACCACGACTACGTGATGGTGTCGATCTCGGTGCCGTACGAGAACATTGGGGCGCCAGACAACCTTGCCTCGCTGCCATACGGGGCGGGAATCCCCAAGGCGGCGGCGGAGCTGACGGTGCCGGTGCCGTTCAACGACGCGGCGGCGATGGAGCGGCGGATCGAGCGGTTGGTGGCGGACGGGCGGGCGCCGGCTTGCGTGATCATGGAAGCGGCGATGATGAACCTGGGGGTGGTTCTGCCGGAGCCGGGGTATTTGGAGGCGGTGCGGGAGATCACGCGGAAGCACGGGATCGTGTTGATCTTCGATGAGGTGAAGACCGGGTTGTGCGTGGCGGCCGGGGGGGCGACCGAGAAGTTTGGGGTGCGGCCCGATATGGTGACGCTGGCGAAGGCACTCGGCGGCGGACTGCCCTGCGGCGCGATCGGCGGCACCGAGGAGGTGTTGGACGTCGTCGCCAGTGGCCGGGTCTACCAGGTGGGGACGTACAACGGGAACCCGTTGACGATGGCGGCGGCGCGAGCGAGCCTGGAGGAGGTGCTGACGCCGGACGCCTACGAGCATCTCAACGCGCTCAACGACCGGCTGATGGCGGGATGCGACCAGGTGCTGGCGCGGTACAACCTGCCGGGGTACACGGTCGGGATCAGCTCGAAGGGGTGCGTCACGTTTTCGCCAAGCAAGATCGTCGATTACGCGTCGTTCATGGCGAATCAGGACGCGGAGCTGACGCACCTGGCCTGGCTGTACATGATGAACCGGGGCATCTTCATGACGCCGGGGCGCGAGGAGGAGTGGACGCTGTCGGTGGCGCACACGGCGGAGGACGCGGACCGGTACGTGGCGGCGTTCGAGGAGATGGCGCGGGACTTGGTCGTGTAAGCGACCGTAGACGGGTGTGGTCACCAACAGCACGAGGTAGGGCGGTGGGCTGGCCGTCCCGATCAGAGGACGCTGGGAGCCGATGTCCTCGCCGAACCTCACGAGCAGAAGCGCGACGAATAGGGCTGGATTGGTGCCAGCGCGGCGAAGCCAGGCTTGACCCAATACTGGACGAAGCGCGCGTTCAGGCAGGACGCGAGGTGGCGGTAGACGAGGCTCACTGGGACGGCATCCGCAGGCAAGGTGGCGGCGGTCAACGCTTGCGGGCAGTCGCGATCGGCTGGTAGAAGCCGCTGTCCTCCGGTTCGTGCCAGAGGACGTCCGCGAGGCCGGCCGCTCGCGCCGCGGCTCCCAAATCATCCCGGAGCAGCGCCCGGTACTCGGTCGTGAAGTGGTTGGTCCGCCATCCGTCCCCGGCCTGGCGGACGAGGAACTGGTGGAGGCGGTAACGACGTCCATCATCCGCCCAATCCCAGACTTGGAACGCGATGCGCCGGCCGCCAGCATTGTCGATCACGCGCGGTCCTTCCCCGCGCGGTGGGTCGCTCACGAGCTGATCGTAGTCGCGGATGCTGGCGAGGAACAGGCCGCCAGGCCGGAGTTTCGCCGCCATACTGGCGACGGCGCGGCGCAGGTCCTCGTCGGTCAGAAGGTGCGGCAGCGCGTTGTCGCAGGCGAGGACAACATCGAACTCTCCGGGCACCTGTTGCGTCAGCGCCCGAAGATCGGCGACCCCGAGTGTGAGAACGACCCCAAAACCGGCCGCCTCCTGGCGAGCCCGCGCGACCGCCACCGGACTCAGGTCTGTCGCATGGACGCGGTGACCCGCGAGGGCGAGACCGATCGCCTGCGTGCCGATGCCGCAGGAGGCGTCGAGCACGGTGTGCGGGCCCGGCCCGAGCACGACCCGGATCAGCCGATCAAGAACGACGGCCTGGTGCCGCACCGAGGCACGCCAGTCGGCGAAGATGAGGTGGTAGTGACCGGCAAGGTCGTCGTAGAAGGCCTGCACCGCATCGGTCATGGACGCATCATACTCGCCACCCCTCGCGACGGCAGCGAGTGCCCGGCTGTTGATGGGGAGCGCCGGTGAGGCGCGGACTGAAGGCGCAGCCATCGTCGCGACAGCAGACGAGATGCTCGGCGACGGGTACGGCTAAAGTGGCGGGGCGGAGTGAGCGAGGCTAGGCTGGTGGCGACGTGAAGCGATGAGGCGCCGGAGCTGGGAAGGCGCGGCGGGCGCATTGGCGGCAGCGTCAGCCGGGGAGCGGCGCTAGAGCTGGCAGGCTCGCCAATCGGCGAGGATGCGGCGGTCGTGGGGGAAGGCGAGGTCGGGGAGGGTATCCGGGGAGAACCAACCGACCTCGGCGAGATCGTCGCTGGCGACCGCTTTCCCGGTGGCATCGGCCGCGACGTAGACGGCGAGGACGACGGTTTCGCCCGGGGACGAGTAGAGGCCGAGGAGGGGCCCGATGGTGACGATCAAACCAACTTCCTCACGCGCTTCGCGGATGGCGGCGTCCTCGACCCGCTCGCCACGCTCGACGAAGCCAGCGGGGAAGCTCCACTTACCCGATGCGCGGGTACCGGGACCGCGACGACCGAGGAGGATGCGGCCATTCCGCGGGATGACCAGGGCGGCGGCCAGCTTGGGATCGAGGTAGGTGACGGTGTCGCAGGCGACGCAGACGGGGCGGGGGCGGCCGTCGACCATCCGCTCCTCGGTTGTCTGGCCGCAGCGCTGGCAAAAGAGCATCCGTGTCCCATCTCCCGACTTCCGCTCCTCCTTACTCATCTCCTGAGGAGCCGGACGGAGTGTAGCCGGGCGAACGAGCGGTGGGTGGCTGGTTGACAGGGACGGCAGCGGACGCGTCCGATGGTCCGTAGTACTCTTGGCACCGATGCTGCATGTCCGCATAAAGGTTTGGCGGCATCGTCGGGTGGTGATGGCACGGCGATGAATGAGACAACGACGTGTAGACGGGGATAGGCGCGGACGCGGCGGGGTCGCATGATCAGTCGTAGGTAAACCCGGTTCGTGAGCAAGGATGCCTCGTACGCGTCGCTGAGAACGGTGCGAGGTCTTGCAGATTCCCTCGGAGGTACTCGTGGCAAAGGCGAAACAGCATCAGGCAACAGCGTCGAGCGCCGAGGCGCTGCCGACGCATCTCGATCAGGCGCGTCGAGAGGTGTCCAACCTCGGGGATTCTCAGTCCCAGTGGGAGGCTCAAGCACGGGAGCAGCAGCAGGCGGCCAAAGGGCTGGCGGACGGGCTACACGACCTTGGCGAGCGGGTACGCCACGCCGAGGCGGCTCACGATGAGGCGATGGCGGCCGCGGCGGCGGCTATCGCCGAACGGGAGGCGCTGGAAGAGCGTCTGCGGGAGGCGGAGCTCAGGGTCGATCAGGCGCGGGCCGAGAGTAAGGCGCGGGAGCGGCAGGCGGCACAGGAGCGGCAACGGATCCACCAACTCGTGGAGGAAACTGGCCGACTCCATGCCCGTGAATCGGGCAGCCATGCGACCGATGATCGGGAAAGCCTATTCGAGAACATTCTCGAAGCGTCCGTCCAACTGGCCTCGGCCGAAAAGGGGGTCTACCTGCAGCCGACTGAGCCGTTTGACATCCTAGCGACCGAGCGGTTCGACGAGGCTCAATCGACATCGGTGTTGCTCGATGCCGTAGCACGCCAGGTTGCCGAGCGTCAGGAGCCGCTCGTTCTGAACACGGCGTTGGAGATCAGGGCGGTGGCGGACGATCCGCTGGCGGCGTCGCTTCGCAATCTGGTCGGGTACCCGATCGTCACGGGGGAGCGGCTGACCGGAGTGGCGGTGGTTGCGAACCGGCGGGATGGGGAATTCACCGACGAGGATACGCGGCTGCTGCTGGGGATTGGGAGCCACGCGGCGGTCGCCCTCGAAAACCGGCGGCTCCGCCGGGATGCGGAGGTCTCCTACGCGGCGACGATTGCTCTGCTCTGCAACGTGATCGAAGCCAAAGATCCGTACACGCACGGGCACTGCGAAGAGGTCGCGGCCTTGGCCCTGGCGACGGCGCGGGAGCTTGGTTTCGGACCGGAGGACCAGCACGTCATCTTCCAAGCGGGGCTCCTCCACGATGTCGGCAAGATCGCGGTCAGCGATGGCATTTTGCTGAAGCCGGGTGATCTGCTGCCGGCGGAGCGGGAAGTCATCGAGACGCATGCTTCGGTCGGCGCGGATATGGTTGACCAGGTTCCGGCGCTCCAGAATTTAACCGGGGTGATTCGACATCACCACGAGCGACATGATGGCACCGGCTATCCCGATAAGCTGGCCGGCGACGACATCCCGTTGCTAGCGCGCATTCTCGGCGTGGCTGATGCCTACGAAGCGATGTGCTCGGACCGGCCCTATCGCCCGGCACTCGAACCCGAGGCGGCGCGAGCCGAACTGCGCCGGGTGGCCGGTACCCAGTTCGACGCCGAGATCGTGACGGCGCTCCTGCGGGTGCTCGACCAGCCAGAAGCGCTGGAGCGCGCTCGCGAAGCGATCACGGTCGCTACCGGCCGCGATGGCGCGTGACCTCCGGGCTATGTGGCCCCTCGGCTGAGCGTGAAGCGAAACTGGAGAGACCGCCGGAGCCCGGATCGACGCGATTCGTCCGCGTGTTGCTCACGCCCATCGCGTCTTTCAACCGCGGGGACGTGGTGAGACTCGGGGCCAGGTGGGGTGCTCTACGGCGTCGAACCGATGGCCATGCTGACACGACCGACGTTCGGCTCGAAGCGGCCGGGTGCGGGGGTCTGCTGACAGAGGACGAGGATGCCGCCGGTGGCACCGTTGCTGGGGACGACAAGGGCCTGAGCGAGGGTCAGGCTGAGATAGCGATGCAGGAGCAGACTGATCGGACCACTGGCGGAGGCCGGGGCGAAGAAGGTTTCGTCGAGTCGGGCGTCGGCCGGGAGGAGATGGCGGACCGCTGACTCGGCATCGTTCATGTCGATGCCGGGGCTGGGCCAGGCAACCTCGATGAAGCTGACTACGTTGTTTTGGAAGCCGACGGCGAAGGTCTCGTTCTCGTAGGTGACCAGCGACTGACCGGGGTTGCCAGGGCCGTGGATGGCTTCCCAGGCGGCGCGGGAGAGACTGATGCCGCCGGAATTGAGCGCGACCGCCGGCGCGCCGGCTCGCGCCCAGGCGAGGGGACTGGCGGCGAGGAGGACAAGACCGAGGAGGGCGGCGCGCAGCGCGGATCGCTTCATCGGGGGCCTCCGTTCAGACGCTTGCTCTCCTCGATCAGGCAGTTCCGAGCAGGACGCAAGGAGACCGATGCGCCTCCCTGGCCCGCTCGGTATCTGCTGACAGGTGCCGCTCGCCGGTACGCTCGATCATGGGTGTGGGGTCTCCCTCTCCTCGTTGAGAAAGAGGGCATCGAGGTCGATCGTGACGTTTGGGAGGACGACCGGCTGGATGGCGCCGCCCGTGAAGATCGCGTCGACGTAGCTGCCGTCGGGTTGGCGGCGCCAGGCGGTGAGCGTCCGCTGGTAGGGGTGAATCCGCCAGATCTCGGCATCGCCGCGGCGCTGGTAGTCGGCCAACTTGGCGTTGACGTCATAGGTGCCGGTGGAAGGCGACCAGATCTCGACGACGAGCGGTAGCGGGGCGTCGTAGATCTCGAGGGAGCCGGGGCGACCGCGCAAGGGGCGTTCGAGGGCCGTCGGGATGACGGCGACATCGGGGATGTAGTAGTTCCGAACCGATCGGCGAAGGCGTGGGGCGTTGACGCGGAGCCTGAAGTCAGCGCGATCGAGCTGTGCCTGGAGCAGGTAGCCCAGATGGAACATCAGATCGCCGTGTTCGACGCTCATGCCTGGCTTCTCCACCAACCGCCCACGATGCAGCTCCCACTGGACGTTCGAGTCGCCAAGAGCGAGACGCTCGTACGCCTCGGCGGTGATGGGCGCGCCAGCGGTGTGAATCTCCTGTGGCGTCCCGGTCCTCGTTACCATCGGGGTTCCCCCAAGCGTGTATCGAGCGGGCATTTCGGCAGCCGCGACAGGTGCCTGGTGATCTATCAGTTAGTCCGCGTCGAATAGTGACGAGAGGTCGATGACGACATTCGGGAGGGACATCACTGGTACGGAGCCAGTGGTGTACGTCGATTCGACGTAGCTGCCGTCGGGTCGGCGGCGCCAGGCGGTGAGTGTGTGCTGGTAGGGGTGGAGGTACCAGATTTCCTGGTCGCCGCGTTGCTGGTACTCGGGGAGTTTGGCGGCGACGTCATAGTCGCCAGTGGAAGGGGACCAGACCTCGACGACGAGCGGCAAGGGGTCGGGATAGACCTCAAGCCAATCGGGACGGCCGCGAAGGTGTTGACTGAGGGCACGGGGGATGACGATGAGGTCTGGGATGGAGTAGTTCTCCGTGGCGCGGCGAAGCCGGCCGTTATCCACGTGAATCCGGTACTCGTTCCGGCTGATCTGCTGATGGAGAAGGACACCGAGCTGGAAAATGACGTCGGCGTGCTCCCGGACCAGGGCCGGCTTCTGCCGCAATCGTCCACGGTTGAGCTCCCAATGATGCCGGCCATCGCTCAACGCGAGACGCTCGTATTCCCCGGCGTTCATGGCCGTGCCGGCGGCCTGGGTGGTCTGGACAAGCTGGGACCCGAGCGTCATGGTGGTTTTTCCTGGCTAGCGCAGGCCGAGGGCGGTCCAGGGGTTGGGGACAGGGCCGATCGGTACCTCGATCAGGGTTGGCTCGGCGGCGTTGAGGGAGTCGCGGAGCGCCGTGCCGAGGGCATCGGGGGTCTCGGCGCGGCGGGCGGCGATGCCGAAGGCGTCGGCGAGCTTCAGGAAGTCGGGGTTGCGCAGATCGGAAGCGATGGTGCGACCGCCGAACTGCTCGCGCTGGATGCGGCGGACGTTGCCGTAGGCGTCGTCGCTGAAGACGATCGCGACGGCCGCGATCTCGTGGCGGGCCATCGTCGACAGCTCGTTGAGGCAGAAGCCGAAGCCGCCGTCGCCGTTGATGGAGACGACGGGCGTGGCCGGGTTACCGACCTTGGCGCCAAGGGAGGTCGGGAAGCCGAAGCCGAGGGTGCCCTGGTAGCCGGGGGTGATATAGGTCCGCGGCTGGTAGACGGGGTAGCCAAGGTTCGCCCAGTAGCCGACCTGGGTCATCTCCGAGACGACAATGCCGTCATCGGGGAGCTCGCGGCGGATGGCGAGGGCGTACTCGGCCTGCGGTCCGACGGCGCGGACTCGCGCTTGGACGTTGCGCTTGCGCTCGCTCAGCTCCGCCTCGCGGGACGGGCGCCGCCGGCTGTGGCGGCCGACGAGATCGACGAGCGCGGCCAAGCCGGCCTTGGCGTCGGCCTCGATGCCGACGGTCGGCGGGTGGTTGCGACCAATCTCCTCGGGGTCGATGTCAAGCTGGATCACCTGTTGTCCGGCTTTGATTCCCCAGTTGGCGGTGGCGGGGTCAACGAAGCGGGTGCCGACGGCAAGGACGACGTCCGCCAGGGGGGCGAGCTCTATCGCTTCGACGAGACCGTGAGCGAGATAGTGGCGGTCGGAGATGGCGCCTTTGCCGTGGGCGGTCATTACGACGGGGGCTTGGAGGAGCTCGGCCAACGCCAGCAGCTCGTCCCACGCCTCGGCGTTGCTGATGCCGCCGCCGACCCAGATGAGCGGCTGCTCGGCCGCACCGAGGATTTGGGCGGCGCGCTCCAGTTTAGCGGGGTCGCCGGCCGCGGGCTCGCGAGGTGAGGCGGGCGGCAGCGGGGTGACCTCGGCGACGGCGAAGAGGACATCCGGCGGAATCTCGATTTCGACTGGGCGGGTGCGGCCGGTGCGAAGCTGGGTGAACGCGTCGCGGACGACGCCGGGAATCTCGCCCGGCGAGGAGGCGCGGGCGGCATGCTTGGTGACGGAGCGGATCATGCCGAGCTGGTTTGGGATCTCGTGGAGAAGGCCGCGGCCGACGTCGATCAGATCGGACTGGATCTGGCCGGTGACGCAGAGGACCGGCGAGTTGCAGGCGTAGGCGGTGGAGAGGGCGGCGGTCGCGTTGAGGAGGCCGGGACCGGGGACGACGAGGCAGGTGCCGACGCGGCCGGTGGTGCGGGCAAAGCCATCCGCCATGTAGGCGGTTGCCTGCTCGTGGCGGGTGTGGAGGACGCGAACGCGGTCGCGCGCGTCGTAGAGAGCGTCGAAGGCGCCGTCGAGCTGGACGCCGGGGAGGCCGAAGATGGTGTCGATGCCCTCCCCTTCGAGGGCGGCGACGAGCGCTTGGCCGCCGGTCATCGTCCGTGGTTGGGCCATATTTTCGGCCTGCTTGAGATCGTCAACTCGCTCCTGCGTCTGGACCACGAAGCGTTCTCCCTCGGTCGTCAGCACGGTGCCGGCCGGTGCCGCCCGCGCGTTCTGCTTCACGTTGCGGACGAATTGTACGTCCGCCCCACGGAGGCGACGACCAGATGGCGGGAACGGAGGCAGCGATCCTGGTGCCGCCAGGAACGACGCGACGTTTGCCGCTGGAGGCCGCTGGGCGATGGCCCGGGTCTGGACGGCTTTGTCCGCGCCGGTCGGGTTAGCTGTTGGGAATGGTTCCAGGGTTGCGCGGCGCTCGTTCGCCCAGCGGAAGAGGACCCGACGGGGGCAGGAGGTGTGCCACAGGGAGAGCAATTGTCGTCCGTGGGCGAATGGCGAGCGAGGAGCGGCGCAGTTGCGGATGGCGCTACTGGCAGACCCATTCGCGGCGACGGCCCTGCGACCACATCCAACCGGCGGCGTAGGCGCTGGCGCGGGGATCGAAGATGTCGTAGTCGGCGTAGGGGGTGGAGAGCCAGGTGCCGGGTTTGAATTGGAAGAGGCCGTAGGAGCCGCCCTTCTTGTTGACGGCGGTGGGGACGAGGTCCGATTCGCAGCGGGCGACGCGGAGCATGTCCTCGCGCGGCTGGCCGTAGCGATCGGCGGCGTCGTAGATGGCCTGGATGATCTCGGCCTGGGAGAAGTCGCGGGGGTTGCGGGAAACGCGGGCCTGGACGGCGGCGAGCTCGTCGCCTTCGACCCACCCATCGGTGCCCTGGTAGGTGACCGCGACGAAGCCGTCGGTTTGCTGACCGGAGAGGGTGACGGCATCACCCTTGGGGACGGTCAGGAGGACATCGCTGTCAGGGGTGGGACGGGACCGCATATTGAGGTCGTCGAGCGCGACGATCGTTGTCGTCTGGTCGTTTCGCTCGTCCCCACTGTTGTCGGTGTCTGAGGACGCGAGGTAGCCGGTGGCGACCCAGCCTTCGAGGGCGGCGTAGCTGACGGGGTAGTAGCCCTGGCGCGAGCGGCCCTTGATGGTGATGGTGGCATCGGCGGGAACGTGCAGCAAGATCGCGGCGTGGTCGTCGGGCGCGGCGCGAATGACGAGCTTCTTCGTCGCGGTTCCGGATTTGGCGAGGGCGATGCCGGCGGGCGGGAGGAGGGTGGAGGCGACACAGGCGAGACCGAAGAGCGCGACGAGCAGCGGACGCCCCCCGAGGCGACGATCGCGCGATGGTCGCCTGATGCTGGCTGGCGTGGTCATTCGTCGCATCGTGCTCCCCCGATAGCGGGGATTGGGCGCTGGCGCGCCCGAGCGCGGGGCGCGAGCGGATTCAGAAACGGGCGCAGGGGAGGCACGGGCTGGACACCCGTGCCTCCTCCGCTTCAGTCGCGGTCCCGTCAGGGAGTCATGATACCCGAACGGGCGCCCCGCCTACTGGCAGACCCACTCGTTGCGACGGCCCTGGGACCACATCCAGGCGGCAGCGTTCGCGTTGGCATAGGGGTCGAAGATGTCGCCATCGGCGTAGGGCGTGGAGGCGAAGGTATCTGGGAGGAACTGGAAGAGGCCGTAGGTGCCACCGCCGGCGTTGACGGCGTTGGGGTCGAGATTCGACTCGCAGGTGGCGACCCGGAGCATGTCGTCGCGAGGCTGATCGTAGCGATCGGCAGCGGCGTAGATGATCTGCGTTATGTCACCTCCGCCGGAGGAGTCGCCGTGGCCGGGGCGCGAGCCGGGCGCCGCGTCGGTCGACAAGCTTTCGGACGCGGGAGCGACCTCGTCAGTGGTGTGGAGCGGGTCCGGGAGGGGAGCGACGGCGGGCTCAGCACCAACGCTGAGGTACTCGCCGAGAGCCCAGCCGGTGGTGCCGTTGTAGGTCACTTCGAGGAAGCCATTGGCCGCGCCGCCAGTTAGGGTGACGCCAGCGCCTGGGGGCATGTCGAGCAGGATGACGTCGTCCATGCTGGGACCGGCGCGAAGGTTAAGCGTATCCGTGGTAGTGGCGGAACCACTGAGACCGGAGTCGACAGGCGCCGGATCGGCAGGGGCGGGGTCAACGGGTACCGCGTCAACGGGTGCCGCGTCAACGGGGGCGGGGGGGGCGACCTCGTCAGAGGAGATGAGGAGGTAATTCGTGGAGGCCCAGCCAGCCGTGCCATTGTAGGTCACGGGGACGAAGCCGTTGACGGCGTCGCCATCGACGGAGACCGGGGCGGCGGTCGGGATCACGGTCAGGATATCGAACTCTTCACCGGGCCCGGCGAGGAGGTAGGCGTCCGAGGCGGCGGTGGCACTGGCCGCGAGGGCCACGCGGGGGAGCGGGAGGACGGCGGCGCCAAGGCCCGTCAGGAGGATGACCCCGACGAGAAGGACCAGGGCGGAGGAGCGCCGGGCGACGCCGGCGGCATGGGGACTGGGGAGCATGTTTCGATCGCTCCTTTCCTACGCCGGTGCCGACGCGTTCCGGCCAGAGTCTGGCGGCACGCCCGCGGGCCGGCTTCGAATTGGCCGCGAATCGCGGAATTCGTTACAAGGCGGACACGGTGACAAGAGGCTGCTGGCGCGTTCCCTCGACCGCGCGCAGTGCCCCGGTGGCTCGCCCCATGCCTCCCTCCAGGACATGAGGAATCGGTCGCAACCGGAGGCGGAGGTTATGCCACAGGCGGTTCCTATGTGTCAAACATTCGGGAGAGTGGGGCCGACAGGTGGCCCATTCTCCATGCTTTTTCTATTTGGGACGGGCGTGGCGGCGCCCGTGCTTTACCAGGCAGTTTCTGGTGAACGAGGGGAAGCAGGGGCGCATTTTGACCTCTGCCGTTTCGAAGCTGCGGTGCCGCGAGTCGCCGCGCCTGGAGAGCGATGAGGCGAGGCGTCGTCTCGACGTCATAGACGGCGATGGCAGTGGAGCGCAGAGGCGCAGGCAGGAGAACGGCGGGCCGGTCGTTCGGTGATCCAGGTTATTGACATTGTTGATCCACTACTGTAGGTTCTGCTCGTCAAGTGAAGAAGGAACCGCGCTCATCCAGAGGGGCGGAGGGATCGGCCCGACGAAGCCCCAGCAACCACCCAGCAGCCAGCGACGACGGTGTCGATTACCGGCTGGGCAGGTGCTAAGTCCGACAGCTCGGCGCTGGGAGATGAGGGTTCGTGGCTCCGCCGGTGCTACCGTCGCCGCGTGGTCTCGCTGCCCCCATTCCCAAAAGGATGGGGGTTTTGCGTTGTCGACGGTGAATGGATGGAGATAGGTATGGCGGAGGCGGTGACGCTGACGGGAGTCGGCAAAGCATTTGGGACAGGGGCGACGGCGCTGCCGGTGCTGCGGGGGATCGAGCTGGAGATCGGCGACGGCGAGTTCGTCGCGCTGCTGGGACCGAGCGGGTGTGGCAAATCGACGCTGTTGCGGCTGGTCGCGGGGCTCGACCGGCCGACGGCGGGGACGGTCCGGCTGGGGTCGCGGGTCGTGACGGACGTCGACCCGCGGTGCGCGGTGGTGTTCCAGGAGCCGCGGCTGCTGCCATGGCGGACGATCGCGGCGAATGTCGCGCTGGGGACGCGGCGGCGGGTGGAGCGAGGGACGAGCGCAGTATCGGCGGGGGAGATGCTGGAGCGGGTTGGGTTGACGGGGTTTGACCGGGTCTATCCGCATCAGCTCTCGGGAGGGATGGCGCAGCGAGCGGCGCTGGCGCGGGCGCTGATCGGGCGGCCGGAGGTGCTCCTGTTGGATGAGCCGTTCGCATCGCTGGACGCGCTGACACGGCTGCGGATGCAGGACTTGCTGGTCGAGGCCTGCCGCGACTCGCGACCGACGACGGTGATGGTCACCCACGACGTCGATGAGGCGCTGCGCCTGGCGGATAGGATCGTGCTGCTGGGGGACCGGCCAGCGAACGTGACGACGACGATCGCGGTGTCGCGCATGGGCGACGCCGGATACCGGGGTGAGCGCAACGCTGTCGCGGAGACGGCGCGGCTGCGCACCGAGATTTTGGGGCACTTTGGGCTGGCGCATGCCGCCCCGGACGAGGGAGCGGTCGCGGCGGTGGCGTAATCCGACGTCGCGACGCGGGAGTTGAGGGGTCCGCCTGGGAGGTGCGGCGATGACTCCGCGCCCACAGCTGACGGAGCCCTGTCGGGACTACGAACGGACGCGTGATGGCGAGACCGGCGAGGATGGCCGGGGGAGGATGGTTGGGGATGAAGGTGGTTCGTCGTGGCAGCCAGTGGTTGACGGTCGTGCTGGCGGTGCTGATGGTGGCGCCGCTGTTGACGCTGGGGAGGCCGGGAGCGGCGGCGCAGGAGAAACCGGACAAGATCCGGTTGGATTACGCCTACTACAACCCGAGCAGCCTGGTGCTGCGGCACTTTGGCTGGCTCGAAGAGGATCTGAAGGCGGACGGGGTGGACGTGACCTGGACGCTGAGCGCGGGGAGCAACAAGGCGAACGAGTTCCTGCGCTCGGAGGCGATCGACTTCGGCTCGACGGCGGGGGCGGCGGCGCTGCTGGCGAAGGCGAACGGATCGCCGATCGAGACGGTCTACGTTTTCTCGAAGCCAGAGTGGACGGCGCTGGTGGTGGCGAAGGATTCGCCGATCACTGAGGTCAGCCAACTGAAGGGGAAGAAGATCGCGGCAACGAAGGGAACCGATCCGTACTTCTTTCTGCTGCAGGCGCTGAATCAAGCGGGACTGAAGGGGTCGGACGTGGAGATCGTGAACTTGCAGCATGCTGACGGCAAGGTGGCGCTGGAGCGGGGGCAGGTCGACGCTTGGGCGGGGCTGGATCCGCATATGGCGCAGACGGAGCTGGAGCAGGGATCGAAGCTGATCTACCGCAACATCGACTTCAACACGTACGGGTTCCTGAACGCGCGCAGCGATTTCTTGAAGACGTACCCCCAGTACACGGAGCGGGTGCTGACGCAGTACGAGCGGGCACGGCAGTGGATTTTGGCGCACCCCGATGAGGCGGCGCAGATTCTGGCGGACGAGGCGAAGATTTCCATCGAGGTCGCGACGCGGGAGCTGAAGGACCGGACGGTGCTCGACGTCAGCCCGGTGCCAGGGGAGGCGCAGGCGACGGTGCTAAAGCGGATCATCCCGATTCTGACGGCGGAGAACCTGGTCAAGCCGGGGACGGACGCGGAAGCGGTGCTGGGTGAGCTGTTCGCGCCGCAATTCATCGAGCAAGTGGTGGCGCGGGAGGGAGCGGCGACGCCGGCCGCGTAGACGAGTGCTGAGTGCTGAGTGCTGAGGCGTAGCGGGCGAGGCGCACTTCCCGGCTCGCAATCAGCGTGTTTTCAAGCTACGGGTGGACGACCTTCCCGGACGGGGCGCGAACCAGGTCGCCGACGGCCCTCACCCCCTAACCCCGCCCAGAGGGCACCCGCCCGATGCGCGGGAGAGGGGAGTCCAGCGGCGACACGTCGAGCCACCAATCAACAAGGAACGACGGGCCGTCCCATTTGGGGCGGCCCGTCGCTGATAGCCGATCGCTGATGGCTCGGCGCTAGTAAACCTCGAGGTAGCGGTCGCGCTCCCAGGTGGAGACGTGGCGACGGAAGTCGTCCCACTCGGCGCGCTGGGCTTCGGTCAGGCGCTCGAAGACATGGTCGCCGAGGGCCTCGCGGATGATCGGATCCTTCTCCATCTCGTCGACGGCCTCGCCGAGGGTGGCGGGCAGAGTCGGGACGTTGCGCCGCTTGAGGTCCTCGTCGGTGAAGTGATAGAGGTTTTCCTCGACCGGCTCCGGCAGGGGAGTCTCGTTCTCGATCCCGTCGATGCCGGCAGCCAGCATCGCGGCGAAACCGAGGTAGGGGTTGCAGGAGGGGTCGGGGCAACGAAGCTCGATGCGGGTGGCGGAGGTGTGGCCGCCGCGGATGGCGGGGACGCGAATCAAGGCGGAGCGATTCGTCCGCGCCCAGGCGACGTAGACGGGAGCTTCGAAGCCGGGGACGAGGCGGCGGTAGGAGTTGACGAGGGGAGCGATGACGCCGCACATGCCACGGGCGTGGGCAAGCTGGCCGGCGATGAAGTGCTTGGCGATTTTGGAGAGGCCGTAGGCGTCGTCCTCGTCGACGAAGGCGTTCTTGCCGCCGTCGATGAACGAAAAGCTCTGGTGGCAGTGCATGCCGGAGCCGTTGATGCCCTCCATCGGCTTCGGCATGAAGGTGGCGTGGAGGCCGTGCTTCTGGGCGATCGCCTTGAGAACGTACTTGAAGGTGACGGCGCGGTCGCAGGTCGGGATGGCGTCACCGTACTCGAAGTCGATCTCATGCTGACCGGTGGCGACCTCGTGGTGGCTGGCCTCGACGTCGATCCCCATTTCGGAGAGGGCTTTGACCATGTCCTTGCGGACGGTGGAGGCGAGGTCGGTGGAGAGGTCGAAGTAGCCGCCGCGGTCATGCGGCAGGGGGGCGATCTCGCCGTTCTCCTGGGTGAAGAGGAAGAACTCCAGCTCCGGCCCGGTCTTGTAGGTGTACCCCAGCTGCGCGAGGCGCTCGAGCTGGCGGAGGAGGACGCCGCGAGGATCACCGGGGAAGGGGTCGCCGTTCGGGCTGTAGACCCAGCAAATGATGCGGGCGGTGGTGAATTCGCCGCGCTCCCAGGGGATGACGGCGAAGGTGGAGAGATCCGGCATGAGGTACATGTCGGACTCGGCGATGCGGGTGAAGCCGGCGATCGAGGAGCCGTCGATCCATTGCCCGCCGTCGATGATGTGGTCGAGGATCCCGGCCGGGATCGTGACGCTCTTGACGATACCCATAACGTCGGTGAACTGGAGGTTGACGAACTCGACCCCTTCGTCCTGGACGCGCTTGAGGATCTCTTCTTTACTCGGCCCCTTGCCGAGAATCGTTTCCCGAGAAACGCCGTTCATCGCCTTGGCTTCGGTCGCCACGCCAATCCGCCTCCCCGATCGGGCGCCGGTCGCTGACCGCCGCGCCCTGATAACGAACCCTTGGGTTCGAAACGTCTACCGTCGAACGTTTCCGTCGTGTGCGCGCTCATGATAGCGGAGTCGAGCGCCGACCGCAGGCGAGCCCCAGGTGGTGAGTGCCACCCAGGACACGCCTACGCGGTGCGGAACGGACCCGGCGCGTCGGGCCGTCTTTAGAATTAGGCTGGATTGCTTCGCCGCGGTGGCGGCGATGTCGACGCGGAGAGGAACAAACGAGCGGGCCGGGCGTTCCTCCACCGACATCAAGCACGGACACGGGACACATCCTTGAACATCTCCGCCTACGCGTCGTAGTAGAGGAAGAACTCGTAGGGAACGGGGCGGAGGTTGACGGGGGCGAGCTCACGCTCGCGCTTGTACCGCAGCCAGGTGTCGATGACGTCCTGGGTGAAGACGCCGCCTTTGAGGAGGAAGGCGTGGTCCGCTTCCAGGGCATCAAGGACCTCGCCGAGGGAACCGGGGGTGCGCTTGATCCTGGCGGCGTCCTCGCCCTCCAACTCGTAGAGGTCGCGCTCGATGGGATCTCCTGGCTCGGTCTTGTTCTGGATGCCGTCGAGACCGGCCATCAGGAGGGCGGAGAAGGCGAGGTAGGGGTTGGCGGTGGGGTCCGGGCAGCGGAACTCCAGGCGTTTCGACTTCGGGCTCTTGGAGTAGACCGGGATGCGGATGGCGGCCGAGCGGTTGCGCTGGGAGTAGACGAGATTGACGGGGGCCTCGTAGCCGGGGACGAGGCGGCGATAGGAGTTGGTGGTGGGGGCGCAGAAGGCCAGGAGGGCGGGAGCGTGGGCGAGGAGGCCGCCGATATAGTGGCGGGCGGTGTCGCTGAGGCCGGCGTAGCCGCTCTCGTCCCAGAAGGTGTTGGTGTCCCCTTTCCAGAGACTCTGGTGGACGTGCATGCCGGAGCCATTGTCGCCAAACATCGGCTTTGGCATGAAGGTAGCGGTTTTTCCGTGCTTTTTGACAACGTTTCGGACAATATACTTATAGTACATCATGTTGTCGGCCATCTGGGTCAGCGTTTGGAAGCGGATATCGATTTCACACTGGCCGGCGGTGCCGACCTCGTGGTGGTGGACCTCGGCGGGGACGCCGACGTCGCGGAGGCGGAGGGTGATCTCGGAGCGAAGGTCCTGGAGGGTATCGGCGGGGGGAGCGGGGAAGTAGCCCTCCTTGTGCCGCAGCTTGTAGCCGAGGTTCGGGCTGCCGTTCTGGGTACCGGTGTTCCAGGCGCCCTCCTCGGAGTCGATGTGATAGTAGCCGGTATGGGAGTTCTGGTCGTACCGGACCTCGTCGAAGACGTAGAACTCGGCCTCGGGGCCCCAGTAGCTGACGTCGGCGATACCGCTCGCGGTCAGACAGCGCTCGGCCTTCTTGGCGATGTAGCGGGGGTCGCGGGTATAGGGCTCGCGGGAGATGGGGTCGACGACGTCGCAGATCAGGCTGAGGGTCGGGATATCGAGCATGGGGTCGATGCGGGCGGTCTCGGCGTCGGCGACGAGGGCCATGTCGCTGTCCTGGATCTGCTGGAAGCCGCGGACACTGGAGCCGTCGAAGCCGATCCCTTCGTTCGGATCGAAGAGGTCGTCGTCGAGATCGTCGACGGGAAACGAGAAGTGCTGCCAGGTGCCAGGCATGTCGACGAAGCGAACATCGACGATCTGGGCGCCGGCGTCCCCGGCCATCTTGCGAACATCGTCTGGTGACATCGCCATCGCCGTTCCTCCCCCTGGGTGTCACGTGCCGCGTCAGCCCATGCCGGACGAGACCGAAGGCGGACTGAGCCGCGCCGGAGACGCCGGTCGTCAGGGACGAGGACGGGCGAACGCCAGCCATGTTTCGGTCCCGCCGAAACTGATGAGGAAAGGGTAGCGAGGGGAAACCGGGGGCGTCATCGTGCGAGGCGCAAGAGAACGAGAGGCAACATTGGGCAGAGTGCCCAACGACCGCAGCCGGAAGGCGGTGCCCGGCATTGGGGCGCGGCAAACGTGCTTAAGCGTGGGGAACGGTGGATACGCGGCAGCGTTCCAGTCCCGGAACGAGGTAAAGGGGCCGGTCCGATTCGTTAGCTGCCGGCCTGAGGCGAGCTGCTGGCGAGGAGATCGGGGGCGATCTCCCGGAGGCAGGCGAGGGGATCGGGGAGCGGGTCTTGCCAGAGCCAGGCGGGCTGGAGCCAGAAGCCGGGCAGGACGTCCGCTTGGATGCGACCGTCAGGGGTGGCCGGGACGGCGGCGTAGGTGCCACCGGTGAGTCGGAAGCCCTCGGCGCGCTGGTGGCCGGGGCGGGGATCGAGCAGCCAGTACTCCGGCACGCCGGCGGCGGCGTATTCGGCGAACTTGAGGACGCGGTCGCGGCGGACGCTGTCGGCGGAGACGATTTCGACGACGAGATCGGCGGGGCCGTCGAGGCGCTGGGGAGTGAGGCGATCGAGATGCGGGCGAGCGAGGAAGAGGATGTCGGGCTCGCGGGAGACGGCCGGCGAGAGGCGCATCTCGAACGGGGCTTGGCGGACGAGCCCGAGATTGTGGTGCCGGACGAACACCTGGAGCAGGATGTAGAGGAACCCGGCGATGTCCTGATGGATTCCGGTCGGCGGCATGAAGACGATCACCTCACCATCGACCCACTCGGACTGGGTGCCTTCATCCGGCATGGCCAGCCATTCCTGGTAGGTCATGGCCTGGCGACGTTTTTGGGACGGAGGGGCAAGGGCGGTTGGTTGGGTCATGGGTTGCTCCTGGCAAGGGAGGTCGGCGGTGTGGCAGATGCACGACCTATTCTATCCGCCGCTGTGTCTTCGCTGGTACACGGCGCTCGCCAGCGCGCCACCTTGCGCTGGGACGGTGAAAACGCGGCGGACCGTTCCAGATACCACGAGCCAAGGCGTCGCCCTTGATGCCGGGTTAGGTCGTCTGAGGCGGGCGGCTCGTGAGGACATCGGGCGTGATCTCGGCGAGGCAGGCGCGTGGAGAGGGCAACGGGTCCCGCCAGAGCCAGTCGGGGTGGAGCCAGAAGCTGGGGAGGACCAAGGAGTGGAGGCGACCATCGGCGTCGAGCGGGACTGGCTCGTAGGTGCCTTCGCCGGTCAGGTGGAAGAGATCAGCACGTTGTTTGCCGGGACGAGGATCGATCAGCCAGTACTCGGGGAGACCGGCAAGGGCGTACTCGGCGAATTTTTGGAGGCAATCGCGGCGGACGCTGTCGTCGGAGACAAGCTCGACGGCGAGGTCAGCCGGACCGACGAGGCGCTCCGGGGTGAGCCGGTCGAGGTGCTCACGGGCGACGAAGAGGATGTCTGGCTCCCGCGCGGATCGGGCGAGCCGCATCTCGAACGGTGCGACGATCACCTGGCCAAGATCGAAGCGATCGGCGTACGCCGCGAGAAGCCTCGCTATGAAGAACGAGACCAAGGCGTGAACCGTTTTCGGTGGCATGAATTCGATTGCCTCCCCATCGACCCATTCAGACTGGGTGCTGTCGCCGGCCCAGGCGAGCCACTCCTCGTAGGTCATGGCAAGACGGCGTTCTTGGGGTGAAGGGGCGACCGCCACCGGCTGCATCATCATCTCCTCCAGAGCGTGGATCGCGGGGAGGACGACCCGCGGCACCTATTCTACCGGGCGGGGGGCGTGGCCACGGCGTGATGGGCGAGCGACCGGGGAACGGCCGGCGGGCGGGCCGCTGTTGGTCATGATGACACCGGCGAGGATGGTGGCGCTGCCGAGGAGGAGGTAGGGGGTCGGGCGCTCGCCGAGGACGAGCCAGGCGGCGAGGAGGCCGAAGACGGGGACAAGATAGATGTAGACGGCGGCCTGACTGGGGCTGAGGACGCGGAGGGCGCGGTACCAGAGGATATAGCCGAAGACGAACGAGACGAGGGTGACGAAGAGGGCGGCCAGCCAGCCGCGGGCGTCGAGCCCGGCGATGCGATGGAGCATCCCCGAGCGGAAAACGGGGAGCGGGAGGAAGAAGGCGGCGCCAACGATGGTGGTGTAGGCGGCGACGTGGACGGAGGGGTAGGTGGCGAGGAGGGGCTTACTGAGAACGGTGTAGAAGGCCCAGGAGAAGGGGGCGATGGCGAGGATACCGACGCCGACCAACTGGTGGGCACCGAGGGCGGAGGCACCGGCCGCGCCGTAGAGGAGGACGATGACGAGGCCGACAAAGGCGAGCCCGATGCCGGCGATCTTGCGTGGGCCGAGCCGCTCGCCGAGCAGGACGCGGGAGATGAGGGCAGTGTGAATCGGGTTGGAGGTAACGATCAGACTCGCCAGCGTGGCGGTGAGACGGGCCTGGCCGAAGATGATGGCGAGGTTGAGGATGGTCACCCCGAGGACGCCGATGAGAACCAGACGGAGGGCGTCGCGGCGGGGCATCGGGAGGAGGGGGCGACCGGTGAGGAGGAGGGCGAGGGTGAAGAAGAAGGCGGCGCCCGCGCCGCGGACGAAGATGACGTCGAGGGGGGAGAGATCGTCGAGGAGGAGATGGAGGGCGGCGAAGTTTCCACCCCAGAGCATGGCCGTGAGCAACAACGAGGCGTGGGTAATAAGGCGGGCGGTCCTGGTGGCGCCGATGATCGGACTCGCTTTGGTTTGGGGGCCGACGTGACGGGGGTGGGCGTGGGGGGAGTCTAGCACGGGGTTAGAGGGCAGAGGGCAGAGGGTGATGGGGGGACTACGCTTCGGGGGTAGGGGCGGGCGGGACGTTACGAACGGCGCGGGCGAGGACGACCATGGCGAGGCCAAGGAGGACGACGACGCCGAGACCGAGGCGAAGGCCGATCAGCTGGGCGACAAAGCCGATCAGGGGAGGGCCGACGAGAAAGCCGGTGTAGCCGGCGGTGGCGACGGCGGCGATGGCGGCGCCGGGACTGAGGTTCGGGGTGCGGCCGGCGGCGCTGAGGACGACGGGGAAGGCGCAGGAGAGACCGGCGCCGACGGCGGCGAAACCGAGGAGGCTGGCGAGCGGTCGCCCGGCGAGGAGTCCGGCACCGAGCCCGAGGGCGACGAGGACGCCGCCAAGGCGAACGATGGCGACCGGCTCCAGGCGGGCGGTCAGCCAGTCGCCGGTGAGGCGGCCGGCGGCCATGGCGAAGGAGAAGGCGGCGTAGCCGATCGCGGCGAAGGCGGCGGTGGCGCCGAGGGTGTTGCGGAGGTAGACGGCGCTCCAATCGGCCATTGCGCCCTCGGCCAAGAGGACGCAGAAGGCGACGATGCCGAGACCGGCTAGGGCGCGGGAGGGCCGGGCGAAAGCGGGACCGGCGGCACCGACCTCGACGTCGGAGGGGAGCAGCCAGGGGCGGACGAGGAGGACGACGACGGCCAGGACCGCGGCGACCGCGAGAAGGTGGGGAGTGGGCCCGATCCCCTGGCGGGCGACGACGCCAGCGATGGCGGCGCCGATGAGCCCACCGGCGCTGAAGAGGCCATGGAAGGTCGTCATGATTGGCCGGTGGTAGCGACGCTCGATGGCGACGGCCTGGACGTTCATGGCGACGTCGAGGATGCCGTTGGCGGCACCGAGGGCGGCGAGGGCGAGGAGGAGCGACGGCAGCGCCGGGGCGAGGGACGGCAGGGGGAGGGCGATGCAGAGCGCCAGCGCCGCGAGGAAGGTGATGCGGCGGCTGCCCCAGCGAGCGATCAGCCAGGCGGTGGTTGGCTGCCCGAGAAGAGCGCCGACGGCAGTACCGAGGAGGGCAACGCCGAGCGCGCCGTCGCTGAGGCCGAGCTCCCGCTGGACCTGGGGGATGCGGGGGAACCAACCGCCGAGCGACGCGCCGTTCATGAAAAAGATGACCATGACGGCGAGGCGGGCGGTGCGAGGTGGCGGGAGCGGGAGCGCGAGAGCAGGTGCATCCGGCGCATCCAGCGCATTCGGCGTGGCGATCATCTCATCCACGGGCATGTCCTGGGCGGGCGCCGATGGGTGAGCGCGCGGAATCGTGCGATCGGCAAGGTCGGCGGCGAGGCGCGCGGTGGGTGGGAATGGGTAATGGCGGTGGCTTGTCGCAGACGGTCCTCGTGTCATTTGGCGAGGCGGGTTTCGACAATGCCGGGAGAACTGGCCAAAGCGGACGGCGTGGGCCGCGAGCTGCCAGGGGGCCGGGGGAGATCGCTGCCTGGCGTGGCCTGGTGGCGCTCGGGCTGGGGGTGGTTGGGGATGAGCGGCGCGGGAGGACGGGGGAGGGCGTGGGAATGGGATAGGCACCCGCGCGCGGCTGCGTGGGGAGCGTCGGGAGAATGGCCGCGTCGGGGATCATTGTGCCCGGCTCCTCGGTCTCTGACGCGCGATCGCGGCAGCGTGTGGGGTGGCACGGTAGCATAGCCGTCGAACACGGCGAGGTTCGATCACGACGGCGTTAGCGGTCCATGACCATGGAGAGAACGAGACCGCGGGGATCGCCGTGGGGAGAGGGCACGGGATGTTGCGTGGGGAGAAGGTGATGCTCCGGGGCGTGACGCGGGACGACCCGGCCGCGCTCTGGCGGTGCAACGACAGTTGCGCGGTCGCGCCGGCGGGCTGGGGCGATCCACATATGCCACAGGCGGTCGCGCGTCTTCGGGCGGACGCCGAGCGGGAGGTCGAGCGCGGCCGGCGCGACGGGCGGACCCGCGAGCTGGCGATCACGATTGGGGAGCTGGACTATTGGGGGGCGGGCAGGGGCGAGAGGCGGTGCGGCTGTTGCCGGCCCTCGCGTTTCGGTTGCGTCATCCGCGGCACCGCTGGCTCTGGGGCCGCGCCAACAACGACCGGGCGACTGGCGGGTAACGCGCCCGCGGGGTCGTCGAGGAGGGACGGCCGCATGACGAAGGCGCTGGGCGACTGGTGGCGGCTGGCATGAAGGCAGACGCGGTGCGTGAGGTCTACGACCGGCGGGCGCCGAGCTACGACCGCTCAGTCGGATTGGGCGAGCGGGTGCTGCTGGGCGACCTGCGGCGAGCGTTCGGGGCGGAGCTGCGAGGTGAGACGCTGGAGGTGGCGATCGGCAGCGGCTTGAACCTGCCCTACTACCCGGCGGGCGTGTCCCGAGCGGTGGGTCTCGATCTGTCAGGTGGGATGCTGACGCAAGCCAGGCGGCGGGCGCGGGGGTTGGGACGGGCGGTAGCGCTGGTTCAAGGTGACGCCGAGCATTTGCCATTTGCGGACGGGAGCTTCGACACCGTGGCGACGAGTCTGGCGCTGTGCACGGTGCCGGGGCCGGCGGCGGCGCTGCGGGAGCTGGCGCGGGTCTGCCGGCCGGAGGGGCGGGTGGTAATGCTGGAACACGTGCGGTCGCCGGTGCGCGTGGTCTACGCGGCGGAGCGCTTGGTGACGCCGCTGCAAGAGCGGGCCATCGGCTGTCACCTGACCCGCGAGACGATCGCGCTGGCGGAGCGGCTTGGGTTTACGATTATCTCGGAACGGCGGAGGGTGTTCGGGGTGTTCCGGTTGGTCGTGTCGCGGCCACCGAGGGTGACGCTGGATTCCTGACGACATGGCCTCGGTTCACCGTCCACCGCCGCGCCCGCGGTCAACGCCTGATCGGCACGTGACGCCTGGAGGGCAAGCCGACCGGGCGGTGCTACGCAGAGCGAGACGAGCGGCCGAGCGTCCCCCCGGTGATGGCGTGTCGCGGATGCTGGGGCCGCTCGCCCGCATGCGGGTGCGAGCGCACTCGCACGGGCGCTCAAGCGAGCGCTGCCGGCGCCCTGTTCATCGTGCTGCGGCTTCGGCTGTCGAGGGTGCGACGGGATGGGCGCGGGCTGCCAGTCCCGCAGCTTCGTGCGGCATCGACCTGGTCGTCGCGACCGAGGCGATGCGGACGGAGACCGCCGGCGCCCGCGCCGCGCCGCCGGCGGTCTGCGCGAGGCGTTCGGTTACCCCTTGCGCCCGCGCTGGCGCCGCTCCACCTTGCGCGGCTTCGGCGGCTTCGGCACCTTTTGCGACCGCTGCGGTTCGGTCGTCGTCAGGGGCTTGCGCTCCGCGGGGGCGGCGGGCTCTTGGTTCGTCATGGTCGTGACCCTCCTTGTATCGGATGCCATCATATCCTGGCGGGCGATAATGAATCGCACGTTGCGCGATCGCCGGCCGGGCCGCCACGAGCAATCAGAAGTGGTACCCAAGGGCGACGCCGCGTCGATTGGACCGAGGCGGCGGTCGACGTCGAACGGCGCGAGGTGCACCTCAATCCTCGTCACCGAGCGGCGGGAGCGGACCGCGACGCGGGACGAGGTCAGGCCAGACCCGTTTGTCCAGCGCGATCACGACCGCCCGGTGGCGCCCGATTTCGGTGGGGCCGGGACCGGCGCGGGCTGGGTCGAGACCTGGAGGTCATTCTACTCCGATAGCGGTGCCTGGGGTCGTGGAGCGGCTGGGGATTCGTTGTTTCGTCTGGATCGCGTCCCATCGCGGTTGTCACCGGAGCGGCTGCCTCCGCGAGGGCGACGCAGCGGGGGTCAAACGGGGTACGGATGCGCGTCGGTTGTGGACGCGTATGGGGGACCGTTGGGAGGCCCGCGGGCTGGCGGGGGCGCCGCGACCGCGGCTGTCATCCGGTTCGTTCAGCGTCATCCTGGAGATGTCCGCTCGAACATGCTTCGCGGTATCCTCAGGGCGGCGGGTAAGTCACCGGGCGACGGCTATCGCCGACGCTCTCGACGCGATAGGAAACGGGGCTGGCGCGGTCCTCCCGCATGGTTCCGCCAGGAGTTCCAGCGTCGTGGCGTCGCCAACGCAGGCGGCAGCGGGGAGCCGAGGCGAACGATGGCGCGGGAGGCGATCAGCCATGCTGTGGGTGATGCGGCGGAGCAGCGGTAGCCTGGCGCACGGACGCGAGCCCCAGCGCGCCTCGTCACGATCGAGATCGAGATCGGCGCCGAAACTGTCGTATTTCTAGGAAAGGTTGAGAGAGGGCAGATGGAAACGGGCAGGGTAGCGACGGTACCTCGAACGGATGAGCAACGAGCACAGGTTGATCTCGACGATGTGCGGGCGGCGGCGGGGCGGCTGGCGGGGGTAGCGCACCGGACGCCGGTGCTGACGTCGCGGACGCTGGATGAGCGGACCGGGGCGACCGTTTTCCTCAAGGCGGAGTGTTTCCAGCGGGTCGGGGCGTTCAAGTTTCGCGGGGCGTACAACGCAGTGGCATGCCTCGACCCGGCGACGCGAGCACGCGGCGTGGTGACCTTCTCGAGTGGCAACCACGCGCAGGCGGTCGCGCTGGCGGCCCAACTCCACGGCATTCCGGCGACGATCATCATGCCGGAGGACGCGCCGCCGACGAAGCTGGTGGCGACGCGCGGATACGGGGCCGAGGTCGTCATCTATGACCGCTACGGGGAGGACCGGAACGCGATCGGCGACCGGATCACCGCTGAGCGGGGCGCGACGTTGATTCCACCGTTCGACCACCCGGACGTGATCGCCGGCCAGGGGACGGCGGCGCTGGAGCTGCTGGAGGAGGTTGGCGAGCTGGATCTGCTGCTCGTCTGCGTTGGAGGAGGGGGATTGATTGCCGGCTGCGCGACGGCGGCCAAGGCGTTGCAGCCAGCAATGACCGTGATCGGGGTCGAGCCGGCGGCGGGCGACGACTGGGCGCAGTCGATGGCGGCCGGCAAGCGGGTGAAGCTGCCGGCGGTGCCGCGGACGATCGCCGATGGGCAGCAGACGGAAGCGCCGGGCGAGTTGACGTTCGCGATCGTCCAGCCGCTGATCGGCGGCATCGCGTTGGTGACCGACGACGAGATTGTGGCGGCGATGGGGTTCCTCTTCGAGCGGCTGAAGGTAGTTGCCGAGCCGAGCGGCGCCTCGGCGCTGGCGGCGCTGCTGGCGGGCAAGGTCGAGGCGGCGGGGAAACGGGTCGGTGTCACGATCTCGGGCGGCAACGTGGGGCTGGGGCAGTTCTTGGCGCTGATGGCGGAGCGGAGGACTGAGGACTGAGGACTGAGGACTGAGGACTAAGAGAATAGGGCGGCGGAGTCGTTGCCGGTGGCAAAGTAGTTGGGAGAAGGCGGATTCCCAAGGGCGTGTCGACGGATGGTGAGCGGCGCTTTGGATCATGCTGTGGGACGGCGCGGGGGATTGGCGTCGGTCAGAGAACTCAGCGTTGCGGACGCGAGCGTCATGGCTCGGGCGTGGGGGGTGGGCGAAGCGGCACAGGAGAGGATTGAACGATCGAGGTCGTGGTGGTACCAAAGTGGAGGAAGCGATCGAGGATGCGATCGAGCTGATCCATGGCGGGGAAGTGGGCCTTGAGGATGAAGCAATCGTCACCCGTGATGCGATGGCATTCCACGACTTCGGGAATGCGCCGCGCGAGGTCGGCGATCTTGCCAAGTTGACCGGGGTTCGGGCGGACGCGGATGTAGGCGGTGAGGGGCAATCCGAGTGCCGCTGGATTCAGATCGAGACGATACCCCGTGATGATGCCCGCTTCTTCAAGGCGGCGCACGCGCTCCGTGACGGCCGGTGACGACAGGCCGACGCGGCGGCCAAGCTGGGTCATAGGCAGGCGCGGATTGTCGCGCAGCTCCAGCAGCAGCCTCGCGTTGGTGGCATCAATCAGGGTTGAGGCGGGGCTGTAAGTCAACATTCGATCGTCCTTGAAATCTTTATCCATTGTGTCGACTGTTCCTCAAGCATTGTCTGTACGAATGAACGCTCGCGTTCTAGCATACGCTGATGATACCGAGCGAGGTCGAGGGGCGATCGTCGCGACGATGCCTGGCCGAGGCAACGGCGGCGATCCCACCACAGGCATATTTTCTCGTCAGCGCGATCTTTCACTACCTCGGGCCGGCGTTCGCCGTCCTGCTCTTCGACCAGGTTTCGGTGCTCGGGGTCGCCTGGCTGCGCGTCGCCGCCGCGACGATCGTCTTTCTGGTTTGGCGCCGGCCGTGGTGCCTGCTCGTTGGAGGGACGGGTGAGCCGCGATGGGTACTGATCGCGCTCGGCATGGTGCTGGGGGCGATGAACGTCTGTTTCTACCTGGCGATCGCGCGTTTGCCGCTGGGGACGGTCGGCGGGATCGAGTTCCTCGGTCCGATCGCGCTGGCGGTGACGGTGACGGGGGTCGGGCTCCTGGCCGACGTCCGGTTCGCGGGCGAGCCGATGGGGTTTGCATTCGCCTTCGCCAACTGCGCGCTGTTCGTGCTCTACGTCGTCCTTGGACATCGCATCGCCCAAGGGGGAGGAAGCGGGGTCGAACGATTGGGAGCAGCCATGTTGGTCGCCATGGTGGCGGTGACGCCAGTGGGTCTCGCCGGCGCCGCCCGGGCGTTCACGCGACCGGCGCTCTTGATCGCGGGTATCGGAGTGGGCATCTGTTCCTCGGTCATCCCGTACGTGTGCGATCAGCTGGCGATGGCCCGGCTACCGCGGGCGACGTTCGCGCTCTTGCTCGCCTTGCTCCCGGCATCCGCCGCCGTGATCGGGCTGGTCGTGCTTCGTCAACAACCACGGCCGCTAGAGATCGCCGGCATCGTCTCTATCGTGGGCGGGGTCGCGATGCACGAAGAACCGGACGAACGTATGGCGGCTGGTGAAGATATCGTGGTGGCGTAATCCACGGCGAGGAGGGCGCCGCCAGGGCGGGGCACGGGACGTGGTGCGGGGAAGCCGCGGTCGGCGGTGGCCCGAGTCTGGTCAAGGAGCGAGTATTGATGGTAGCCGGGGGAGGCTGACAGGGCGATCGCATCTCATGCGTTGAGGATCTTGAGGAGGTAAGCGTCGTTCCAACCGGCCATCAGGCGCTGGGCCTTGATCCCGACCTTCGCGGTGCGCTCCCGACGCAGGAGGTTGAGCGCGAGG